>Ga0210394_10003994_pt1 | contig 17677 bp, 17 predicted proteins | sample IncBWC12MmetaG_FD_160121 | JGI IMG/M metagenome (GOLD analysis project Ga0210394, IMG submission 160121) | Forest soil microbial communities from Barre Woods Harvard Forest LTER site, Petersham, Massachusetts, United States - Inc-BW-C-12-M | ecosystem: Environmental > Terrestrial > Soil >... | reverse complement strand
TCCCACGTAGAGAGCGATTTAATGCGGTGTTTTGAGTCTCGGGCGTTAGTGCGTGAGATCGGCTGCGCCCTCGGCAAAGCGCGTAACGTCTTTCACTTACAGGAGGTGTTGCACTGACCCATTGATACCACCGGGATTATCGGAATCTGGCCTATCAGTCGGCCAGGTATGTCAGTCATCGCAGGGACTGATGCACTCGCAGGCGTCGTCGCGACAATTGGTAGAGCATTTAGTATCCGGCTGGCGCGGGATATCCTTGCCCTGATCGTCCGCGTCCGGACAAGTAGTTGCCATGTTGCACGCGCAACGGTGTGCCTCGTCTGTCTGTTTGTAGTTGTTGCAGGTGCTCGGCTGGTTTTCATGTTGGGCAGAGGCCGCCACCTTGGCACGTTCTTGGGTTAACGCATGAGTCGTTACAGGCAGAGCACTGGCGCGGTTGTCCGAAAAGACGCCGGCAGACAGGGCGAACAGGACGAGGAGTGTACCAATGCGATTGATTCTCATGGTTTCTCCCTGGGATATGGAGATTGAAGAGCAGCGGGCTCGCGAGGCGAAGGCATTGCGAAAAGCAATGTGGTGCAGGGATTGTCTATAAGCAAACGTCACCCAAACTCCCGAAAAACGGAAACTAGGCGCCTATCGGCAGTACTTAGTTAAACCGCATTTCGTGCCGCTTGTTCGTTATGGCGAGGTTGAGAAGCACCTCGCCGTGACAGGGCGCTTCATCTCAGCCACAGGCATCCCCCAATCACGACGACACACCACAGCGCCTCGATGGCCAGTGTTATCAGCACGCCACGAATCGGATTCGGTTCTGGCTCAGCAGCCATCATTCGGGCTATTTTCTTCTTCGTTCCTTTTCAAGTGCTGGACGCAATTAGAGGGCCGGCATGTGCTTGGCGTGAACTGTAAGAAGTGTCAGCCGGAGTACTGGTCTTCAGCAAAGGCGTAGCATAGTCTCAACTCCCGAGAAACGGATCATCGGCTACTGGCCCTGGGCAAGACTGACCCACCTCTGTCCCTTTGGCGGGTATCACAAGACGCAAAACAAAGCCGCAAGGTCGAAAAGGCCCCTTAGGTCGAAAAGGCGGGGAAGGCGACCCGATGGTCCCCCTTCTTCAGGGGCTTGGGGGGATGATGGTTGGGCGGTTCGACCTTCCCCGCATATCGCTCATCGCGGATTGTGCCTGGGAAACGGGATTACCGGAATGTGGCTCCGAGGCTAAAAGGCCAGTTTCCGAGAAGCCGGCGCGACTTATCAGGACTTGGCTCTCGCAAGATAACCGGCTAGTGGGCTGGTGAGACGTTTCGCCTTACCCAGCCTTTTGGGACGGGGGTTCTAGAACGCGCCTCAGTGATATGCTCCCGGCAACATAGGCATTGCAAGGGGTGCGAGATGCGATGTCAGTCGTGTGGGTCGGTTGACCAGAAGAATTTCATCGAGGATGACTTAAGAGTCGCCCGATGCATTCGTCGCAGTTTAGCTGCGCGATAGGGTCGATGCTCAAGGCGAGCGTCTAACTAGTTTCCTGCGAATATACGGCTGAGTGCTCCGCACAAATACTTTGGAAAACGTGTTGGTCTTTCTCACCATGAAAGCTGCTCAATGGATATGCGCACAGGATATTTACTTCGTATTTTTCAGCTAAATCGTTGCCGAGCTGTTCGAACCGAATAGCCGCATCTGTCTTGCCTTCCGCCTGCAAGAGAGCCACGGCTTCTCCGAACACAAACACTTGAGGCTGCTCTGCTTTGGCCGCCTTAGCAGCTGCTTCGATAAGGCCACCAATGCCCCCGAAAAATCGAACCGGGTCAGGCAATCCATTCACGATGATTGTTGAGAGCGTATCGGCAGCGTCCATCGAAATGTAAATGCCCTGTCGAATGGCACCGTCAGCATCCACGCCCTCTGCCTGCAATCTCTGAAAAAGACTGTCCCTGTGTGGCTTCGTAGCAAGCACAATGGCCGCGTTACCGCCTTTTAGGGCAACAGCAACAAAGCGAGTAAGGCTATCTAGAAGAACCGTGTCATCAGAATAGAACAGAACCTCATGGCGGCGAGGGGCCTTCGCTCGCAGGGCATCAGTCAATATACGGCTGAAGAATTGCTTGCCGCGTAGAACCGCGTCGATGGCAGGCAGTAGTTCACTCTGAGCGCGCGCCTTATGAACGAAGCCTTGAGCGCCAGTGCTCAAAGCCGCCTGCTCAGTCTCCCGAGAGTTGTCCATCGTTAGGAAGACTATCTTGGAGTTTGGAGACACGTCTCGTATCCGGCGGGCAGCTTCGATTCCATTCAGTTTGGGGAGACCGATGTCCAGCACAATTAGATCGGGCCTTAATTCTTCCGCCTTCTGAACGGCTTCTGATCCATCCGACGCTTCGCAGACGACTTGCCATTCTGGCCGCATTAGAAGGAGCAAGCGCACGAGGCTTCTCCAATCCTCATAATCATCTACCAGAAGAATGCGAATGATAGCGGTTCTCCAATCTGGAATGCCGGAGGTTATATCGGCTCTCTGTTAATTGCCAGCCCGTTTCTAACGGCCAATGTGGAAAACCAGCACGTGCAGGTTAGCGTGGAACAATTCAAGGGTGGACGAAAGCTTGGCAGCGATTATAACGGTGAAGCGGCTAACTCCTGAGAAACAGGGTGGTCTCAAGGGGTCATTGCAACACTTGCGCAAGTGAAATGACCGCATGTTGCTTGCAGGAGGCGCGGCCGGTCTCAAGCAAAGACTGTGTGGCCCTTCCAACGGTGCCATAAATAGGGCTTTCTGCGTTGCAGAAAGCCAGACGCCTCTATCAGTCAGAAAACACCACCTTTAGAAGAGGACATTTAACCCAGAGGGTGTTGCATCGACCAGTTGAACCGGCAAGGATTACCGGAATGTGGAAAACCGCTGGACCCAGGGCGGGAACGTTCACTACGATGGCTGACCGCTAGGAGGGTTCGATGGCAAAAGGATATTGGGTCGCTTTCTATCACTCCGTTTCCAACCCGGCCGCATTGGCCGAATACACCAAATTGGCCGGGCCAGCAATTCAAGCTGGAGGGGGAAGGTTTCTGGCTCGGGGCGTGCCCGCAAAGACCTACGAAGCGGCGACGAACCAGCGTGTGGTCATAACCGAGTTCGATAGCGTAGAGCAAGCGATTGCCACGCATGACAGCGAGGCGTACAAGCACGCGTTGAAAGTGCTGGAAGGCGCAGTCGTGCGAGATATCCGAATCATAGAAGGTGTTGCTTGATGTGTGGAAGTTGAGCTGCCGGCTTTCCAAGTTTTCGCGCAAGATCACTCCCGAAAAACGAGATTACCGGAAGGTGGCTTTGGGGGCGTTTCTGGCGCCTGAGCGCCGGGCTTCGCCAGCCCTCATTTCGAGTGTGATAAAAACGTGATAGTGTTCTGTTCAGAACCCATTGGAACGGATACAAACGATTCAAAACGTCAGCGTCGTCGGTGGTTGAGCAATATAGTAGAGTCCCAAGGTTTCAGAACGCATCAGAATCTCCCCACGTTTTCCTAAACCGTTGGTCGGGAGTTCGACTCTCCCCAGGCCCACCATGTTTTCAATAACTTGCGGACAATGGAGATCATCGTTTCCGTCACTGTGGGGGACTCCCGTTGAGACCCCACCCGGCTTAATTTATGGACATAACGCTAGGTGGCAGGGGAACATCGGTATCGGGAGGATATATAATAATCTCAACTGTTCCCCAACCGGCGTCGAGGCTAGTCCCATTCTTCTTGCCAACTCCCAAAGTCTTGAGTTGCGCATCATCGAAACCGAAATTGTCAACGAGGTAGTCTCGCACCACCGAAGCCCGAGCTTGTGTCAGCACCAAGTCCTTCGCTGTGTCTCCAGTCATGCTTGTGGAAACAACGACGACCGCGACTCCAAACTCAGTGTCGGCCAGAAACTGGCCCGCAGCCCGCAATGATTTCTGGTTCTTGGGTTTGGCCGTATCCACTTTGTCGAAGAGTAGCTGCGGTTCGTAAGTGAATGTTTTCAAAGGCTCAGCCTGTGGAAGATGTGGGATTTCATCTTTCGCCAGGTTGGAAGAGTCTTCATAGCCACGAGTTTTGTAAAACCCGCGCAGAAAAAAACTCTTCTTCAAGGCCTCCATATTTTCCTGGAAGTCGGTAACTCCAACTTGCGCTTTGGTTACGGTGTCACGCAACCCGCGCGTGGTCTGATCCAGCTGAGTGTAGATGGTCTTGTCGTTTACCAAGGCTCCCACCGTGCCTTGGCCCTGGTCAATCTTGGCGCTAATCGAACTCAGATTGGCCGTTGCGTGCGTCACATTCTTGAGAGCTTCCTGGCTGCTATCTAGAACGCCGCTCGCTTTCCGGATGAGGTCCGCCATGACGAGCGGCGGCTCGCTGTCAATGGTGCCTCCATCCACGACATTTGCCCCTTCGGCAGACCCAAAGGAGATGGCAACATACTGATTGCCAAGGAGCCCTTCGGTTTCGATGGTGGCTATGGAGTCTTGCTTGATGATGTTGTGAGTCGATCGGTCGAGGTCCATCCAGACCGTGATCGTGTCCGTCGGTTTGCTGGGCAACTGCACGCTGCGAACGGACCCGCTGTGCACGCCGCCCACACGCACTTCCGCCCCCGAATCCAAGCCGACGACGCTAGCGAACTGTGTTTTCAATCGATACGTCGATGTAAACAGATACTGCTTCCCACCAATAAAGAAGATTCCTGACACCAGAATGGTCAGTGCCGCGATGATAAAGGCTCCTAGCCGCGCCGCTCTTGACATGTTTGCTCCCTACGAGTCCCGCTTGAAGAATTCCTGAACAAACTCATCCTTACTTTCAGCAAGGTCCTCGAAACTGCCTTCCATGACGACCTTCCCCTTATCGAGCAACGCCACCCGGTCCGCGACGGTCTTGGCACTGTGAAGATCGTGCGTCACGACGATGGAGGTCAGGTCATGTTCTTTGTGCAGCTTAAGAACCAGATCGTCGATTTCGCCAGAGGTGATCGGATCGAGCCCGGCCGTGGGTTCATCGAGAAGCAAGAGTTCCGGCTGCAGCGCCAGCGCGCGCGCCAGGCCCACTCGTTTTTGCATGCCTCCGGAAAGTTCGCTCGGCATTTTGTGGAGATCGTTCTCCATTCCCACGCTACGCAACAATTCCTTGACGCGATTGATCCGTTTGGATTTCGGCATCTTCGTGTGCCGCCTTAGAGGAAACTCCACATTCTGCTCGACGGTCAGCGAGTCGTAGAGCGCCGCATGCTGAAATAGGAAACCCATCTTGGTCCTCAGGCGATTCATCTCATTGAGGTTGAGACCCGCAATGTCTTTTCCTTGAATGCAAATCGAACCGGCATCCGGATGGTCAAGTCTGATGATCAGCTTCAACAAAACGCTCTTTCCGGTGCCGCTTCGGCCGAGCACGGTGAGCGTCTCACCGCGAACTACCGTCAAATTGATTCCGTTCAAAACGTGCTGTGCGCCAAACGATTTGTGGAGATCCCGAAGGACCACTGCCGGCTCGCCGGAAATGTCGACGCTCTGGCTGCGATCCAAGATGGCTTCTGCAATAGAGTGGTTCATGGGAAAAAGATGAGAATCAACTTTACTAGGATGACGTCAGCCAAAATTACAAACAGGGAAGATAAAACGACCGAACTTGTCGCCGAACGCCCGACGCCCTCGGTACCACCTTGCGTGCGCATTCCCTGAAAACAGGAGACCAAGCCGATGATCAGACCGAAGACGGAGGTTCTCAACGTCGGCGCGAGAAAATCGCTAAAAGCCACGCCCGAAAAACCTTTGTGCAAGAACGGGAGTAAAGAAATGGGGTCGGTCAGCGTCGTCGCCACCCACCCTGCCAATACGCCGCAGAAATCAGTAACTAGTGTCAGGAGCGGCAGGACCACGATACATGCCAATACGCGCGTGAAGACCAGGAGTTTATAAGGGTTTACGGCCGAGGCCTCAATGGCATCGATTTGCTCAGTTACTTTCATCGAGCCCAGCTCAGCGCCGATTCCAGCTCCCACTCGTCCGCTAACCACTAATCCGGCAATGATCGGCCCCATCTCGTGGATGATGGTGAACACGATGGTAGCTGGAAGCATGGACTTAGCCCCGAAATGCGCCAGACTGCTGCGACTCTCGAGCGCGAGGACGGTACCGACAGCGGCGCCTGCGAGAGCCACCAGGGGGAGCGACTTCGAGCCTATTTCGTCGAATTGTCGATAGATCTCGCGGAGTTCAAACGGTCTGGTAACGGCCGCGCGGGTCACTTTCCAGGAAAAGCTCCCCAGATCCCCAAACCACTCGAGCGAGCGATTGATCGTTGTACCGGTTATAGAAGCTGATTCCAAAGATTAAGTCCTTGCTTCTCCTGCAGTTTGAGCCCCGGCTTGGACCCACCAATGGTGCGCCAAGCCAAATGACAGATGTGCCGTTCCCGACCTTCAACCAATTGGTCAAAAGTGTAGCTACGAGGATTTGGGCTGTCTGTCCGCTTTGGAACACACAAGCGGATGATCAAATCACTGCTACCTGCGAGGTCCACACCGCAAACGACAAGAAATCACATTCCTCGGGATTTGGGACTAACGCCGCGACGGCCGGTTGGGATAACTGTTCAGTGGACACTTCCCCGTCTAATCCACGCGTGGTGGGGCATTCGCAGATTGATCGGTCTTAGATGAAGCTGCGCTGAATGGAACTGCATTGCTTTTGCCGAGATGACATCATTCGTGCATGCCTAACAACGTAGCCATATCCAAATCCACCCAACTAGGGTCGAGAGACACTGCCCTGCGACGGTCCAAGACGTCCGATTAGTTAGCTAAAGTGCCCGGAAATGCTTCCTAAACTGTTGGTTGGGAGTTCGCCTCTCGCCAGGCCCACGACGCGTTTCAACGCGTTAGCGACTATCCCACCGAGTTCTTTTGCACAATTGGGACAGTCTGTCCTCGATGCCCCTCGTCTAGCCCGAAGTACAGTGGCGGTTCAGATGGCCGGTACAGTATTTATAGAGGAGTACAACTATTGGAGGGCTCCCAGGCCCATGACGAACTCGGGGGAGTTAGTAACAATCCTGACCGCAATTGCCTTGACGCTACAAATCGCGCGGCAAGTCATTCCAGTTGGGCATGATGTATTACTGAAACTAGCCGATGGCTGGAACAATCGTCGCCAACCTATCGTTGTTCAATCCATTATGGAGCGGCGGGTGCGCAGCGGCTGCAAATCCAACAGGCGGCAACCGGACCCCAATGTTGACTGCTCGCGCGCTTCCGATAGCCCTATTCACATGGCCGCTTCTTGACGCGCGGGATTGCTTACCTGCCTTTGCACAATCCTTTGCACAATCGCTCGCGAAACAGCCGATTTCAGCAGTTCGGCCCACTGTAAGTTATTGAAACGGCTGCGCCGTTTCGAGGAGAACTCCGTTCCTAAACTGTTGGTTGGGAGTTCGCCTCTCCCCAGGCTCACCAGTTGTTGGAAACGCGTTGGGTCGGCCGCCTTATTTTGCCGGGGCAGCCTTCAGCGTCACCAGCGGCATGGGACGCAGCGGCATCTGGGCGTCCGGCGCAGCTGTGAACTCTTCCTTGAATCCATCTTCGTAATACTGGTAGAAGCGCCACAGCATATTTGGATTGCCGTCCTTGGGGTTGATCGCCAACATTCCGAACTCGACAAATTCGTAGGGCGCGATCCTGCCTGTCCAGGTCGCCCCGATGATCTTTCCTTTTTCGTCCTTCTTGAAATCGATCTTCCAACCCGGTTTGAACTCGAAGTCGTAAATATCCAGTCCGGCAGGGAATTCACCCTCTATCTTGATTGCCGGCGACTGCCTCTCGTTGGGCACGCGCATGGTGTACTTTTCTCGCGCGCCAAATGTCGATTCGGTCGGATAAATCTTGATGTGACCGAAAGCAACAGGGGCAACCAGAAAGCTGAAAACGGCACCAAATATTAGAGCAAGATTGCGGGTTGAACGGACGCGCATCGCGGCCTCCTTATCGTACCTGCCCGGTGCGCTGTCGTGCCCGCGCGGGGCATGGTAGAAAGAGAACTATGCCAAATGCCATTAGCCGTCAAGTGGATACGCACGTTTCGCAGAACCGGTGTCTGGGTCTTGCATGGCTCAAGGATCGACCTGATTGATGTTGTCGAGTGGTCTGGGACAATCGTCCAAGGAGGCTTAGACAATATATGAGGACCTTCATTCGAGGAGCACTTCTCGTCGGGATGCTTTTGACGGGCATATCCGTATTTGCCGCTCAGGTCTCAATCGGAATCAGAATCGGCGCCCCGCCCCCGCCTCGCGTGGTTCGCGTACAACCCGCGAGGCCCGGACCCGACTTTTTCTGGATCGAGGGCTACTGGTACCCCGTGAATGGCAAATACAGGTGGCATGAAGGCTATTGGACTCGGCCGCCCTACGCGGGGGCCCACTGGGTAGCGCCTCATCATGATGGGCAGCGGTTTTTTGACGGATACTGGGAGGGCGACCGCGGTCGAGTGGAACACGACCATAAATGGGATCGCGACCACGATCGGGATTATAATCGCGATAAAGATCACCACTAGGCGATCGCCGGTGATCCTCGCTGCCAGACCTGACGTTTCAAGAGCACCGCCAATTGCTTCCCAACATCGGAGCCGGACTCTTCGGAGTCCGGCTCTTGCTTTGGATGGCGTTGTCCCCCGCCCCGCAGCACGTTTACTTAACTGGGATAGACTTCACTAGTTGCTTGTCCTCGTGTTCGGCTCCACGAGTTTTAGGAATTCTTCTTGCGTTCCGACTCGCCCGTGTGACGGCACATGCTGTGCCACGTCCAGCTCGTACTTCTTTATGTTCTGGTACAGCGTCCGCATGCTCACGGTTGGAGCCGATGGTTGTGCGCCCTGTGCCGGCGGCGAGTAAAGGTCCGCGTTGTACAGGATCTTTTCCTTCGGCAAGTAGGCCATCAACATATCGTTGCTGTGATTACCCTGGGCGTACGAGTTATCCCCCAGCTCGTAAGCCATATCTTCCACATAAAGAACTTCCAGCATGCGCTCGCCGTCCGTGATGACGTATCGAGTGCCGCCGGCGCCTCCGGTCCCGGGGCCGCCGATTTCCGGACTGCCGACCGTCTCGATCGGAGCCGGCCGCCGGCTCACCATGTACATCGGGCTGTACAATGACATCCGGTCGGGCTGCAACTCGCGGGGAGAGGGATGGAACAGAATATCCAGGTAGTATTGCTTATTGATCGCGTGCGTAACGATCGTGGTTCCTTGGGATAGGTATGTCCGCAGCCCGCCCGCATGGTCCATATGGTGATGTGTGTTGACGACATACTTGATCATCTTGTTGGGTGTAAGCCTGTTCACTTCCGCGATGACTGCAAGAGAGCGCTCCTCGTTGTTCGGGGCTTCGACCACCGCGACGAAATCCTTGAATTCGACCAGCATGCTGTTGTGTGTTCCGCCGCCCAACAGCCAGACGCCGTCCGCCAGTTTCGTGCTTTCTACTCTCACCGGCGCCGGAGTGGCCGTCCGCACAGTGTCCGGCACGGGCATGGGCGTCACTGGTACGTTCGCCTTTACGTCGGTAATGTCGTACTGATAGAAGTTGTGCGCGGGATTCAGCCTCGGGTCGCCCTGATGCACGTGCACCAGCGTCGGAAACATCACGCCCCCGAAGTTCTTATAGCGCGTGTAGCGCATCTCGTAATCCATGTCGCCGTACATCGGATTGGGAAACCACGTGTCGGTCAATTCCACCAGGTTCTGGTCGTTGATCGTTCCATTCACGCGATACTTGCCGATCGTGAACGAAACGATCGTCACCTTGCGGCCAAATGCCGAGAGGCCGAAGTCCGAGGGTCCGTTAATGGGCAACGTAATCGCGGTCGCATCTTTCGCCGCCAGCGCCATCTTCAAGAATCCGTGCGGGGTGATCGCAATTTCCAGCAGCCGCAGATCGGCATAAGGCACCCCGTCCAGGTAAAGGCTGGTGAGCGGCACGGGCTTGTCACCTTGCATGTCCCAGGCATACTTGTCGCTCAAAATGGTGGTGACGTGCTCTTCCGCCATCGGAGGCCTGCCCAACAGCGGGTATTTGGCCTGTCTGCGCGTGTAGTCTTCGCGCGACCATTTTGCGTCATAGTCGATTGTCCGCGTATAGTTGGCGACCTCAAATTTCGGCCAGTCTTCGGTCAGCGTATAGGTTTGTCCGATTCGCGACGACCAGCCGCTGCCCGAGTATTGGATCGTTTTCAGGTTCGTTCCGCCCATGGCCTTTAGCGATGCCTCCAATACGGAGCGGACGTCCTTTACTTGCTGTGCCGATGCCGTCTCCACGACCAGGACTAACAACGCAACGAGAATACACAGTCGTCGTGCCATAGATTCCTCCACGCGCCACGGCTTGGATGGACCCTTCGGCCAAGCCCGTGCGCTCAAGTGCGCCCATGCTAGAACTCGTCGAAAGGCCAGTCAAGGCGCGATCGCGCGCGGACCGTGACTCCGGCGCTGCATGGCCTCTCCTCGCTGTCCAAAGTTGACACCGAAGGGCGGCAGGCATATGGTCATGACAGATTGGGGTAGAGGAATTCTTCCGGATTTCGGCGGCTCTGCCCGATTTCGGAAAAGCCTCGGATCTTGAGCGAGGAGGATACGATGTCAAAGAGATTTTTCCGCTTCTTGGCCTTGACTCTTTTTGTCGCCGTGTTTGCCGTGATTCCAGCGCGAGCGCAGCGTGGCGGGCCCCCAGTAAACTTGCCGGACGGGAACGGCAAACAAATGGTACAAAGCGTCTGCAGCGGCTGCCACTCCCTTACGAACATCACCCAGGGCTGGGGCTATGACAAGAAGGGTTGGGACGAGCTCATCTCGTCGATGGTGAAGTTGCCCGACGACACCAGAGATACCGTCTCGACCTATCTGGGTGAGCATTTCAGCTCCAAGACGCGCCCGCCCACGGTCGTGGTTCCCGGGTCCTTGAAGGTAGGTATCAAGGAATGGGTTGTGCCCACTCTGGGTTCGCGTCCGCACGATCCTCTCGCCGCGTCCGACGGCTCCATCTGGTGGTCCGGCATGTGGGCCAACGTGCTCGGTCGGCTCGATCCCAACACTGGCGCCATGCACGAATTTAAGTTAAAGACGCCCAACTCGGGTCCTCACGGACTGATCGAGGACAAGCAGGGCAACATCTGGTTCACCGCGAACACCGGCGGCTACGTCGGCGAACTGGATCCTAAGACCGGCGAAGTCATCAAGGAATTCCACATGCCCGATCCGAACGCGAAAGATCCGCACACTCCGAAGTGGGATATCCACGGCAATCTCTGGTTCAGCCTGGAGAATTCCAATATGGTCGGCCGCCTGAATCCGCAGACCGGCGACATCAAGCTCGTTACCATGCCCCAGCCCCACACGAATCCCTACGGAATGGTTATGACTTCCAAGGGCGTCCCCGTGGTTTGCCTCTTCAATACCAATGCAATCGTCAGCTTCGACCTCGATACTATGGCCATCAAAGAGTACAAACTGCCGGATCCTGACGCTCGCCCGCGCCGCATCGCCATCACCAGCGACGACATGATCTGGTACGCGGATTACGGACGAGGCTATCTGGGGCGGCTGAATCTAGCTACGGGCGAAGTCAAGGAGTGGCCTTCCCCGAGCGGGCCGCAATCTCAGCCCTACGGCATCATCGCCATCAAAGACATCATCTGGTACAACGAGTCCGCGGTTCGGCCGAACACCTTGGTGCGCTTTGATCCCAAGACTCAGAAATTCCAGTCCTGGGCCATCCCCTCGGGTGGCGGCGTCGTGCGCAATATGAGCGTCACCAAAGACGGCAACCTGGCCATGGCCGAAAGCGGCGTCAACCGCGTGGCCCTGGTCACCCTGCCATAGGATCATTTGCAAGCTCTGAGTCACGAAGAGGCGGAATCCGATTCCGCTCCTGAGCTTCGGCTATATCCGAGCGGCCCGTAGCAGCCGGGTAGTTGTCGATGAACGGATCACCAGACAAATCTCATTCATCCGCCGACGTTGCAAAGGCGGTCACGCCTGACAAGGGAGAACTGCGGGCGAGATTAGACAAATGGATTCTCTGGGTCAGAGAACACATAGACACCTCCGCCGATATTACAAGCGTTCTAGATCTAGTCAGAAGCGCGCTAGATAGTTCGGACGGAAAGGAACTGCTGTTGTCAGCTGCGCCGGACGAAGTGCCGTTAGAGAGGTTGGAGAGTTGCTGGGGCGACGGGCTCGCACAGGCCCCAATTGACCTTGGCGTTAGGGCCGCTGTGCTGTGCTGCGCTTGGTGTAGGCTGGCATTGACAGAAGCAGAACTAGACGAATGGTCGGACCCTGAAGATGAAGCGTTTCGCGTCGACATAGAAGAGAGTTGTACGCGCGCTCGACGAACTCTTGCCTTGCTCGTGCGCTTTCTACCTGTGGAAGACTGCGCTAACACATGGCGCGATTCTCAATGGGAAATCCTAAACTCTTACATTATTCGCGATTGGGATCGAGCAACACGTCTCTACAACCGAGCTGAGGACCTTCGGCTAGCAAGTTCGGGCGAAGTTGCCGTGTTTCGGGGACAATTCAGGTTTCTGGTCGTGTTCGGAGCCCGCATTGAAGAGAACGCGCGTCGAATCCTGAAGAGGGCTGACATTCGCCTTGGTTTAGACTCGTTGTTTTGGGAACAACGCATTTACGGGTCAGATGCTTCTGATGAGTTTAACCAGCTAAAAGCACAACTTCTGTTTGAGAACGGAATGTGTGACTCGGATCGGGAATTGATCCTAAGCGACTCTGATAAGGCGCTCTTGCTAGATGCCGCCAATGATCTACAAAAGGCATTTCTGTCAATCGCAGGCTTGCCGTACCCATATCGTGGTGTACTCGCTAAATGCCACTACTGCATTGGACATTTTCACGACGCGGCTGAGGAATACAACACGCTTCTGCAGGGCGAAGGCCAATCAGGACAGCCGAAGTCAAGCGCAAGATTGCTCGCGAGCCTGAGCCGGAGTTATCGGCAGGCAGGAGAAACGGAACACGCGAAGGAAATTCTTGAGCAATGGGGGCGTGAATTCCCAGACGAAAAGGGCATTTACCTGCAACTGGCCGAACTCGAAGCACAGGCGGCGAATTATCATCGGATTGCCGAATATCTCCGCAAGGAAATTGATCGAAATCCTGCTGTGGAGGCGGACTGGAAACTTTCAGCGTTGCTGGCTCTGGGCACCACGCAAGATACTTCGAAAACTCTAAGTGCGCTGAAAGGCATGCCTCTTTGGCAACCGGTTTATTCCATGCTCCAGGAATATTGGCCGCCGTTCCCGACGCTTGAGGAGAGTGCCCGAGAAGAATGGGCGTGCGGAGTCCTGTTCGTTCACTTGTCCGACCTACCAGAAAGGACGCGGTTGAGGAAGGCTGCGGAGGCTTGTGCGAGGGCCGTTGAAATCGAGCTGAGAGAACGAATCTTTCGCAAGTACAAGGTGCACACTAGTGAGCGCCCTTCAGTCAAATCAACGGCGGAAGAGGGACTGCGCGACCGCCGCTCTGCCAAATTGTGTGAATTCTTGGTTCGCGATGGAAAACTGGCTCTGGGCGAGATGTCGACGATTCTGAGGAGACGCGGCGGAAATGTCGAGCCAGTCTTCCGAGATTTCCAAAATTGGCTATCCAATTCACAGCTTCGCCTGCTGCGCAACCTAGAAAAGCTAGAGCCTCTGCTCGTGTTTCGTAGTCCCGCCGTTCATGAGGCGCGAACCGAAACAGACCCTGGAGAAGTCATTCGATCCTGCCGCCTCATCATCGAGGCGCTGAATTAGTCTGAGGACATCCTTAAGAACTCGTCGCTAGACGCGGGGCGCCCTTAGGCGGAGAAAGAGGCGGAACTTCGTTCGCTCGTTTCTTTTTTGTCGCTCACTCGCGCGGCGTCGCGCCTACATATTTCGCCAGCGAAACAGCCAACCCCAGCAGCGCTTCATCGCTGCCCGCCCAGCCGATGAACGAAAGCCCAATGGGGCAGCCTGAAATTGTGCCCACCGGTATGCTCACCTGCGGCAGTCCGCTCACGCCGGAGATGCACGTCAACCGCATCACGCGCAGCCGGAATGATTCCTGGTCTGCCGTCGGAGTCGTCATCAGCGGCGCGATGCAGGGCGCGCTGGGCAGCGCCAGAATTGTTCCCGGCTTGGCCACGGCGCGAATCTGGTTGCGTGCCTGCGGAAGCTCTTTGCGCAGCGCGGCAGCGTCCGTTTCCGAAACGCTCGACGCAAATTCCATTCGCTCCTCGATTCCGGGGCCGAGGCGCGGCTTGTGCTTCTCGATGAACGGGCCGTACGTCTTCCACACTTCGCGCGCCTGCACGATGCGAAACATCTCCCGCCACGCGTCGAATCCTTTCGGGGCAATCGTAGCCGCGCTTTTTTCGGGAATCGTCGCCGTCGCCGCCTGAACGAAATCGCGCAGCAGCCTGGCCACGTCGGCGTCGGCTTGCGCGAACGCATCCTCCAGCACGACCAGTTGCCGGATGCTCTCGCGCACCGCTTCGCCTCCCAGCAGCACCGCGCCCACGCCCCGGAAAACGCCCGGTGCGCTTGCGAACCAGCCTCCCACGTCAAACATCGACGCCATCGGCATCGCGCCGGAAAGGTCCACGCGTCCGTGCGTCGGCCGCAGCCCGTACAGCCCGCAAAACGACGCCGGCACGCGCACCGATCCTCCGGTGTCGCTGCCCAGCGCGAAATCGCAGGCGCCGGACGCCGCCGCCGATGCCGACCCGCTCGACGATCCCCCCGGCAGGCGCCCGAGTGCGCGCGGATTGACCGGCGTGCCGTAATGCGCGTTGGCGCCGCTCACGCTGTAAAAAAACTCATCGCATACCGTCTTGCCGATGATGGCAGCGCCGGCGTCCAGAATCCGCTGCACGGCGGCCGCGTTCGACGTCGCCGCAGGATGCGCCGCCAGCCATTCCGGACTGCCGCCTCCAGTGTGGTACCCGGCGATGTCATACATATCCTTGACGGCCGCGGTCAGCCCCGCGAGCGGGCCGCTTTTTGCGCCCGCAATGGGCGTGCTGATATCGTGCGGCACAAATGCCGAACGCAATCTCGTCTGTCCTGCCGGTTTTTCTCCGATGTGCACGGGCCTCTCCTCAAAGCATGGTCAGGAAATTACTCCAAATCAGTCGACAGGGTCCATCTTTTCGTCTCCTGCGTGAAAAGATTGCTCCCCAAAATCCTGCCAGACACCGGAACAATGTATGGAGTCGCGCTTCGTATTCTGCTAGTCTATTAGTTGCCCGCCGCTGGTAGCCCCTAAAGCCAAACAGCAGTGTTTTTCTGGGAGGACTTTCGCTATGAGGCACAGACTCATCCTGTTGCTGGTTCTTGCTCCTCTTGTCGGCGGCTGCGCCACCAAAGGCTACGTTCGCAACAATGTTTCGCCGATCCAGACCAAGGTCGATCAGGTTGCCGACCAGTCCAATAAGCAAGGCCAACAGCTTAACGAGGCGCGTCAGGACATCGACAAGAACTCCACGGCCATCTCGGCAGCCGACGAAAAGGCTACCGCGGCCGATCGTCGCGCCGGCGATGCCATCAACCGCGCGCAGCAGGCCGATCAGAAGGCTACTCAGAACGGCCAGGAAATCGGCGCTCTGCGTAACACCATCACCAACCTCGATAATTACAAGGTCGTTCAAACCGCCACCGTGCTCTTTCCCTTCGATAGCGCCAAGCTCAAAGCCGACGATAAGCAGCAGCTCGATCATCTCATCGGCGGGACCAATGGGCTGAAACGCTACTTCATCGCCATCGAAGGCTACACCGACACCACCGGCGACGCCGCTTACAATCTGGAATTGAGTAAGCGCCGCGCCGAAGCCGTCGTTGAGTATCTGGCGGGTGAGAAAGATGTGGATTTCAACCGCATTCATACCATCGGCTTGGGCGAGCAGAAACTGGCCGACCCGGGTAAGAGCAAAGATGCGCGCGCGAAAAATCGCCGCGTGGAAGTGAAAATCTACAGTGCCGACGAGAACGCAGTAACGTCAGCCCGCGGCTCGAACTAAGTCAGAGCACGCATCGCGGCCCGGGAGTGCGTCCGGCGGGGCGGCAATTCGACTGTCCTGTCGGCGGCTCTGAATTCGTGCCTCTTCCAGGAACGAGGGCCGGCGGTCCCTTGGCGGCCGCTCGCCCTCCGCCGCGCCTTTTCCGCGCTTCCACCGCCGCTGGCCTCTGCCTCGCTATTGCTGCGTAGACACACCGGATACGTGCGCGCCGAAACGGCCGCCGGACGCTGTTGTACGATTGTGATTACGGTGCCGCGGCAATGATCGAAGCTCCAGTGCAAGAGCCTGACGCGCAGTCAGCCCAGGGCGGCAAATCGCCCGTCGCTGGCCGTCCCGCAGCGACCATCTGGCAGCGGGCGGTACAATGGATCCCGCCGAAGGCCCGGCTTGCGGTCCTCACCGGGTCGTTGGTTCTGGTCGGCTTCTTCATCCACAGTGCCTGGTCGAGCGGCGTCTCGACTCTGCAAGTCGTTTGCCGCCACAATTTTCGGGCCGCTGACGTTTCCGTCCGCGTCGACGGCGATCTGGCCTTCAGCGAGCAGATCTCGGGCGCCGCCAAGAAACGCCTCGGTCTTTTCGAGCAGGTCGAAGGCAATTTCTCGAAATCTGTATCGCTCCCGTCGGGAGAACACATTGTTGAGGTGCGGTTGAAATCAGCGGACGACGGCTTCGATCAAACCAAGTCCAGTCGCGTAAACCTTTCGCGCGGGGAAGTGGCGACGCTCCAGGTCTCCACCTCCCGCAGCAGCATGTCGCTGGCCTACCAGGGTCCGGAGGTCAGCTCCGCGGGGTGGTCGCACATTTCGAGCAGCGCGCTGTCGCTCCTGGTGACGCTCATGGGCTCTATCGCGTCGGCGGGCGTCGGCTTTTTCGTGCAGGAATTTCTGAAATCCAGAAAATCCGTTTAGTTGTCTCTCAGTTCAGCGGCCCGGCATTCCCTGGCCCTGCGGCGCTCCTCCGCGCATTCCGCCGCCCGGCATCTCGTTGCGGTCGCTCGAAGGCGGCACGATCCCTTTCAGTCGCAGGTAGACGGCCATGTAACCGTAAACCTCCTGCGCGTGCTCGAGCAGATTGCCTTCAATCACGGCCAGCTTCATGCGTTGCCCGCCGCGCCCGGCATTTATCGTCTTCACCAGTTCGGCGTCATTCAAAGAGCTGAAAAGGGAATCGCATTCGTCGTTGGCTTGCCTCATCGCCACGGTGATCTCGGCCTTGGTGGGTTCGGCGCCGAAGTTGATCATCTTCTGCTCGCCTTTCACCTGCGCGCACGTGCGCACGTTGAAGGTAATCACGTGCGCCATGCGCTGCCCGAAACTCTGTATGTCCGGAGTGGGCTTGAATGCGTAGTCCGCCTCCGGCATCTTGTCCGCCATTTTCACCAGCAAGTCCCGGATGTTCTCCCAGGACGCTTTCAGGTTCGCCGTGATCGGATTGCCCTCCTGCGCGTGGACCGCGAGCGTGCATGCGCACACCAGCACTCCCGCCAGGATCATTCTGCAAAATCGGTTCATGTTCGTCTTTCCTCCTGTGATGGCCAGCATTGTATTCTCTTTCCCCGCGCGCATACAAAGTCAAAACCGTCGTAGCCACCCCAACCGCGTTTCTG
>Ga0210394_10003992_pt1 | contig 17682 bp, 22 predicted proteins | sample IncBWC12MmetaG_FD_160121 | JGI IMG/M metagenome (GOLD analysis project Ga0210394, IMG submission 160121) | Forest soil microbial communities from Barre Woods Harvard Forest LTER site, Petersham, Massachusetts, United States - Inc-BW-C-12-M | ecosystem: Environmental > Terrestrial > Soil >... | reverse complement strand
GAACCGTACCCAAAATTCCGATTTCAACCGCGCTTTCGGCGATGCCAAGAAGCAGGCCGCCAACGTTGCCGGCGAGGTGCAGGACGCCGCCGGGGACATTTATGGCCAGGCCCGCGACAGCGCCTCCGATGTCGCAGACGCCACGAAAACAGCGGCACGGAAAACCGCCGGCTCGTTCGAGAAAGCGTTGCGCAACACCATTGAGACCCAGACGTATACGGCTGTCGCAATCGCACTCGGTCTTGGATGGCTATTTGGAAGAATGCACCGCCCGCTTTGACCTTGCGCGATCTCGCTCGCGCAGATGGCTCACTACAGTCATGTGGTATGGCGCGCGACCAGCGCGCCTCAGGTGAACGAGCATTCTACTCTGCAATGCCTTCCGTCGCACTCAACAATTCTCACCGGGCGAGCGAAACAAAAGGGCTTCGACAAACGCTGTCGAAGCCCCCGTGCCCATTCGTTAGTACCACAACGGCGTCTTATAGTAATCGTAGACGCTGCGATCCCTGGCCCGATCGGACCAGTCCCAGTCAGTATTTCGGTTGTACTTCGGCGCGCCCTTGAGCTGATCTTCGGTCACGCCAACGCGGTATCCACCTAGCCGGGCGTCGTATTTCAGATTCGGCCATGGGAGCGGGTAGTAGTCCTCGCCCATGCCAAGAAATCCGCCAAACGAAATCACGGCATAGGCAACCTTGCCGCTGATTTTGTCGATCATAACCCGCTGGACGTTTCCAATCTTGCGTTCGTCTGCGCCATAAACGGCCGTTCCATCGACCTTGTCGCTTCCGATAAGCGATACCGTCTCACGGCTCATGTCCACAGTCGTAGCCATCGTTTTCCTCCTATTGAAGATGAAGTTCGAAGGTGAACACGCCGGCACTCTTGTGGTTCCGCAGCGATGGACGAAAAGAAGAGTGCGGATATGTCGAATGACGTAGCCCGACAAATTGGATTACCAATTCGACAGCCCACAAGTTGAATCGTTGCGACTTTCGCCTGCCAAAAGAAAAGCCCCCGAAAAGGGGGCGACTCGAAGAATGTAACACTTACCGCTTTGTTTGTTTACGGCCATGCCCTGCGCGGCGGCATGAACCTTTGGGTCGCTCAGATTAGGTTCTGATAAAATGCGTTGTCGTTGAGCAGCTGTGCCCTTTAGATGACGTGAGTTAGCATCAAGGCAACTACCACAACGAGCGGAACGCCTAACAGCCACAGGAGAATTGGCATGGTCGCCTCCATTTTTGGATCCGTACGTATGGATCGTGAAGACAAACTCACCACCTTAATGTTTTGTTCCCGACGCGCGCGTGCTTCGCTCGCCCTGGCATTCGGTTTTGCATCACGACACCACTTCCGCGATTGCTCCGTCTTTCGCTTTTTTCCTATTTGCGATGTCTGCCCGTGTCTGCTTTGCCGCCATTAGCGCCCGCTGTGCTCCGCGTAACACTCCTCGGCACCGCACAACTTCAATAGGAAACCATTTCGGCGAACGGCGCGTTCGGGCCGCATGACTGGCAAGACAGCGGAAGGTTCAGAGTGTCACGGGCCGAATGCAACTTTTTCGCGGGAATAGACGTTGGTTCGTGGATCCGTGCTGTGAGTTAAATCTTGCATTATTCGGCGCGGCGCGGAACGATAATCCGCGGTAAGACTTCTCCTTTTGAGTTTGAGAGTTGGAGGCTGAAATGAAAGCACTTATTGGGTGCGCAGCTATTTTATTTGCTTTCGCAACCGTTCAATCGGTGGAAGCAAAAGGCTGCCTCAAGGGTGCCGCCGTAGGCGGTACTGCCGGCCATTTCGCCGGTCATCATGGATTTATAGGAGCGGCGGCAGGTTGTGTAATTGGGCGTCACGAAGCGAACAAGCGAGATCAATTGCACACAAATCAGACCGATCGGAATGACCTCGAACCTCGATAAAGATGAAAAGCGTTCGTTAGCAACAAAGTTTCGATCGTTGCGGATTGTTCGACACGTTGCCACCAAACCAGAATTAAACAAACTGGCCCTCACTGGACTGGACGGCATACTTTAGCCTGAACAGGTAGAAGCGAAACCCGAAGCTCAAATGACTGGCGCTCCGATAAACAAAATTCGACCACGTCGCAATAATATTGCGATGGACAAGGAATTAGAGGTGAAATATTGGATCAAGCACCTTGGCGTTACCCGAGAGGACCTGCAACGAGCCGTCGATAAGGTTGGCAATTCTGCCGCCGCCGTACGCAAAGAATTGGGGAGGATCCGAGACGCCAAGGGCCTCAAGTGCAGGGAGACGGTCCTATGCGGCTCTTCGAATGCCAAGCTTGTGGGCATCCGCTCTATTTCGAAAATTCCCAGTGTGAAAGTTGCGGTCGCCACGTAGGCTTTATGTCTGCAGCGATGACAATGACCGCGCTTGAACAGAGCGGCGAGCGTTGGAAGTCTTTGGCTGACCCGATTTCTGATTATATCTACTGTGCTAATTTAGCTTTCGACGGCTGCAATTGGCTTATACCGGCTGACAGCGGTCAGACCTTTTGCGCAGCGTGCCGACACAACCGCACGATTCCAGATTTGTCCGACCAGCATAATCTTATCCTGTGGCAACGCATCGAGGTCGCAAAACGGCGACTTTTTTTCAGCCTATTGCGGCTTAAACTTTCCCTTCGCAACAAAACTGAAGATCCCACTGGACTTGTGTTTGACTTTCTTGCCCCCACCAATAAACCTGTGCTTACGGGCCATTTGGAAGGCGTGATCACGATCAATCTCTCCGAGGCGGATGACTCTGAGCGAGAAAAGCAGCGCGGCGCATTCGACGAGCCATATCGCACCCTGCTTGGACACTTCCGTCACGAAATCGGGCATTATTATTGGGATCGCCTCGTGCGTGATCATGGGTCGATAAGAGAATTTCGGGAGATATTCGGCGATGAGCGAGCCGATTATGGGGAATGTCTAAGACGCCATCATTCGGATGGTGCGCCGGCAGACTGGCCAAACAATTTCATCACGGCCTATGCAAGTTCACATCCATGGGAGGATTTCGCAGAAACGTGGGCACATTATTTTCACATCGTCGACACATTGGAGACAGCCCGAGCATTTGGAGTGCACACTCAGCCGCGAATCACAGGCACGGCATTGGATGCCTCTGTCGAGTTCGATCCATACACAGCCAGCGTCGACCGTCTTGTTGATGCTTGGTTGCCCCTAACTTTTGCATTCAATTCAATCAACCGCAGCATGGGTCTCGGCGACCTCTACCCCTTTGTTCTTAACGCGTCTTCAATGCGGAAATTGGATTACATTTACAACAAAATCCATCACCGTGCTCCGTCCGAAAGCCAGAGCGACCACACGACCCTTAAGGCGATCGTTGCCAGCCTTAAAAGGGATGTCGCCTCGCCCTAAATCGATGTTCGTAGGGTCGCTCGCCGTCACGGCCATATCTTGGCACAGTCTCGATGTTTCCAAAGCAAAACGCGCTTTGAGCGCCCAGAACTTGTCAGCGCTTAGTTGTTCACTCCCCACCATATGCGACATAGCCCGCCTGATTTGCCTAATGTGCGGGCTTCTCTGGGCGTTTGGGACGCTTTACCGCCCTTGCATTCCATTCTTCGCGTCACAATCTGGTTCTGCGGCCAGATAGATCCGGCCATGTCAAATCGATACGAGAAAATCGCAAGAATGAATTGCTGGGCCAAGTGATCGAACGATCATACTACGCTCAAGATGTTTCGCATTCTGTGGTGCGTCGCGAGCATCACACAGGCTCGCATATTAATTTTAACCGGTATTTTAAGTTGGAGCGTGACGAAGGAACTTGTGTGCATACTGCCGATTTTCGGTGTTGCAGTTTTGCGATTGCACGTTATGCAGCGTGGGACTCTGCACGCAGGACGTTTGGGACTGAATATCTCTCAACGAGATCATCATTGGTCCCCGACGTCACCCGCCAGAGGATAGAACGGCTTGCGAGGGACGCTGTAGCCTTTGCTAATATGCTCATGGGCCTCAGAGTTGACATTAAGGCGATGGCATTGGGTCAGATGGATAATCTCACGATGCCTGAGAAAATCGGAATTCTGGAACGTGATTTCAACATTTGGAACAATATGCTAGCGCTTGGGCAAAGCTTGGTTTCGCGTCTTGACTAGGAGCGGCCTCACGTTGCGTGTACATAGTCCTATGTACGCGTGAGGATGTACTCATTGTTTGGTGCGAAGCTAGCATCAATTACAGGGAAACGTGGATTGCATCGCGTTGTACGTGACGACCGTAGCTGTCGCGTTGAGGTGCTGAGGATGGGAGCGAGCGTAATTGGTAAATGCGCGAATTAGCTGCGAAAGGGTGGTGGTCGGCCCGGTGCACGCACCGAGAAACCTTTGGCCTGTTCCAGGGGCTGCCAAGGTGGAGTACTGCTGTACCGCGCTCATAAAATACCAGCACTCATCATTCGATCGGCTCGGTGGAAACGAAATATTGTCGCCCACGAACGTCATGGTGCGTTCGAGCCCTTCACAGGCTTGTAACAATTCGTTCGCACTCTGCGCTCTCGCAGACGAATTGCAAGACAGCAGCAACGCCACGCAAAGGGTACCAACTATTGCTCGCATCGTTGGCATCCTTTCGCGCATCCGGCGAGATCCAATGCGGCAACTTTATCGCCGCGTCCGCTAGTCGGTGCAGAGAGGCTTATACCCATATGTTCGTATAAGTGAATCTTGTTGCGCAGGGTGCGGATCGATATGCCGAGTATGTTGGCAGCGTGGGTCCGATTTCCACCCCGCCAGGCTAGCGTCTCGCAAATGAGGCCACATTCGACCGCCGCAATGGTTTGGCCGACAAGCTTTCGAACGTGTTCAATTTCGTCGAATGAGAGATCAGCTGAGCGAGGAAGGTCATTCGCCACAGATGGCGCATTTTGGCGCAAAACTTCGGGCATCACCGCCTCCCGCAAAGACCGAGCCACCAGCGTGAAGTGTCGAACCGAGCTGCAGCCCCCTACCCAGACACCAGCGTGCTCCGACAGGGTTAACGAAAACTTTCGGCAAGCAGGCGCAAATGTGGTGTCATCGAGAGCACTTCTGACAGTTGGAACTACCCTTCGCGCTGCTTGTGCCGCTCAGCGAAAAGGACCACCATAAGCTCGGATGTGGCGAGCCGATGAGGCCGGTTCGCGAGGGTACATGTGGGTACAACAAGCAACGACTGCGGCTGCCATTATCGCGGTGAGCGTGGTGGGCACCGGAGCAGTGGTACTGATCCTGCGTGCTTTGGGCATGCTGTCACGGTCGAGCGGCGAGCAAATGTCCTGCCCGATTTGCGGTAGCGCAACGCGGTTTCATAATCCGTATCTGATGTGCGACGAGCCTTGTCGTTGAATGGATGTGACGAAGCTTATAAAAATAATTTTTATCAAGTCGATGATTCTGGCGTTTGCGCAGATAAATGGATTGGGGCCCCTACATGAGCGCCGATTGGGCTTCCACACCGAAGCCCATACTGTCGAGCGTCCGCGAATGCCTTGAAAAGCAGCGTGGCCAGATTTCAGTGACGCCGCCGGGCCCCAAGAAGCCGGAGAGGTACAAGACATCTCTGGCACGATCCAGGCAACGTGACCTTATGACCTGGAAACATTGGAATGTCGATTGATCTGGCTTCCCGATGTTGGCGTTGGATAAAACTGAGTAGAAAAGCAGATCGCCCAACCGCGCTTTCCCAAAAGGGTTACTCAAGATCGATGTGTGCGATGGGACCGGAGGCAAGCAGCTTATTCATGGTCGTGGCTGTCCCTTTTTTCCAAGGGGGCTTTCTACTTCCCAATTGTGTTCAAGACGTCTCCTATGGGAGCACATCGACGAATATCCCGGACTGTTGCAGAATTGCAACTATGGAGCTAACCCACGGAAAAAAGCCCATTGGGGACATCTTTGAGGTGAGGCGACCGTTGGCGAGGAGCGGTTCACTAGTGAAGCGGCGCGCCCCTCTATGGCGCAACAAGCAAGCTAGAATTCGTCAGCGCTGCGATTTTTCGTCGGACTGGGCAGCGGAAAAATGAACCTGGTTGTACGGGCTTCTCTTCGCGTTTCTGACGGGGCTCGCCAAAATGGGGGGACAGGAAAGCTAGAACGCGCGCTCGAATTCTTCCTCCGGACGCGCCATCAAGGCACAGGTCTCCAGTCGTTGGCTTCGCGAACACAGTGAGGTCCGCCGCCTCACGCAGGCATGGGCGGCGGATGAGGTCGGAGCTCTGCAATGAGCCGCAAAATCTCCTGGAACACTTGCTATGTCGTCTTCCAGATGGCCGAAGACGTCGCCAGCGTGCGCAGAAAATTACCGAGATTGTAGCTCAGCGCATGAAGCTGGAGCCGCACGGCATTGGCGGCGTGCCAAGGTGGTGCCGTGGGATGGCGTCCGGCACGATAGCCGCGATCAATTGCTCGCATGTGCCACGGCCTCTCACCCTTCTTACCTGCAAGCAATCTTCCCTGCACAACCATCCGTCCGATTAACGCATCACTAGATCCTGCGTCCAAAACCGATTTGTTATGATAACAAACCAAAATCCGATTTGTTATGATAACAAAACAAAATCAAGTGATTAGGTCGTAATTTTCGTTGCCATTAGTCGGGCGAAAGCTATAGGTTCGCTCCGTAGTGGAGACCGGATCTGCTGTCCAGTTTTACTTGGAACTACTGGCGCCAGAGCACCACAACCAAATTCATCAACTCGGCGCTCAAGCGCCGAATAACTCCTGCTCGCATTCCGCGACGTAGGGGATTGCAACCTGCTGCGTGAAATTCACGCGGCTCTAATAAGGAAGTCGCCACATGACCGACTTGAATACTAACGAATCGAATAGCCTCGTGCCTGTTCCAAATGGAACGGAGGCGTCGGTCTTCGATGATCTGGTGAACCGATATCGCGGTTTTGCCAAAAAATCGGCCGAGAACACCATCAAGCTTGGCGAAACCTTGCTTGAGGCCAAGCAAACACTATCCCACCAACGGCTAAAGGACTTCTGTCATGAGGTTAATCTGAAACACGGCGGCTCGACGTTCCGAAAGTTTCTGAAGATCGGAAAAGAAGCCAGTCGCTTTGAGCCGTTCAACGGCTCGACGCCGGTCGCATGGACGACTATGCCGCTTCCGCAAAACCTCTCCGAGGACGCGGCGCAATGAACGAGCCCACCCAAATGCTTTCTGAGCTGCTGCGACCGCGGCAGCTCAGTGACCTCACGCTTCCCCAGTCTGTAATCGATCGCTTTCAAAACATGATCCACGCGGACTCGGTCATGAACATGTTGTTCTACGGTCAGCCCGGCGTGGGAAAAGCCGCAAGATCACCTGCCGTCGTGAGCCTGGTGGCTTGAAATTCAGCGCAGTTAACTCCGAGTCTAAGTGCAATGGCCCTGGAGATCGAGTTCTGCGGAAACGGCGAGGGGTCGATTAGCAATAGGTGTCCAATCGGCTCGCCATACATCCAAATAACTTGGTGATATCTTCACGCCATTTTGCCTCAGCTCTACGCCGTTTTAAGTGTTTGAGTATTACGAAGCCAAAATACGCCACAGCAACAAATACTATTATGCTGATGACTAACATTGCATCGCTCATTAGCTTTGATCGGATGCCAACGCGTTACGCACATCCGCTTGGGAAATTCCAAACTGTCCGGCAATCGCTCCCCTTGACGTCATCATGCCGCCGTCGAAGTTGCCCCGCAATACCCTCGTCTCTACTGCAAACATGAGCTAGATGAGCCGCTTGCCGCAATGCGAAAGGTTTCTGCTTCCGATTTTAGACAATGATTCGCCGCGCCTACGATGCCATGATACTGTAATCCTGTCGTGATACTCGATGGCGAACAGGGAGGCTACCATGACGACGATGGTGTCCGAACGTCGCTCAAGCTTCGGTATCAAGTGCGTTCATTGCGGTGACGAGCTGATTGCTCCCGCGTGGACCGAATATCGGAACGAGCGGCAAATCCATCATGTGTGGGAATGCTGGAGTTGCGCGTGCTGCTTTGAAACGATCATCGAAATCCAAAACGTAAATTTAGAAGACGACATGTTCCGATCGCTTATGGTCGCGTAGAGCTATCAAAAAGCGGCTCCAACTCTAGAATTTTTGCGTCATTCGTTTGCCTTCCGGCACCCGCAGCGACACTGCAGTTCATTATTTTACTGCGCACTCCCGTTTTCGACTCAAAGCGGCGAAGGCACAAGAGTTAGACTTGGCCTCACAGAAAAAGGTGTTAGAAAAACAATGGGACCGGAAGCTTGGCTTCTCATATGGTACTGCGTAACGATAGCAAATCCAGCCTGCATGAAGTGGGATGGAGCTACCGAGAAGTTAGTCAATTCGTTTAATAGCGAAACAGAGTGCGTCACCCATGCAACCAAGATTGTACATAAGGTCCACACATCATTCCATTTCGACCTTGAGTATATTTGCCGAAAAGGCGTTCCGCCTGAGCAATACCGTCCGTAATTTCAGACTGAGGCGCTACCGCCTAATGAGGATGGCAATGTTCGTTGATTTAGCGAGTGCAACATGAAGTGGCTAATCGCATCTGTCGCAGTTTTGGTGGTTGGCTCAGGCCTAACGCACTCGGTCCTGGCTGAACCGCAGGATGGGCAGTGCGCTGGAATTTTACACCAGGATAAGACTGGATTGAAATTTGGTGGCGGGGACGAGGGTATTTGTATTATCAAAAAAGAGGATGAAACCAGGATCCTAAGTGCGTGTACCGTAGGACGCTATTGCAGGGTCAAAGGGCAAGTGGATCCTTGTAAGGATTCCGGCGAATGCGTTGAAATCACAAATATCACCGCGGCGAGTAGCAACGTTCGATAGCTTCGGCACGTAGATCGCCCTTTGTGCGCGCGCCTCCCTGCAATTGATGGCTGCACGTCGCTATCGGTTGATCTGGCGAGCTCGAGACGCCCAGCTACTTTGCAAGGTTTCCTCGCTCCTGAGTGTAAATGATGTTGACCTGTGCCACCGGCTATTGCTCCGCGACCAGTCATTGAATGAGATCGCAAAGAAACTGGACTACGTAAGGCGTTCACTAATGCATCATCTTTGGACGTGTCTCGACACGTTGACGCGAGAGTTGTTTCCAGAGCAAGTCGCCTAAAGTTGCTGTATTTCAGAGCGGAGAGCTTAATCAGAACGCGGCGTCTCCTCGTCGGTCTTGGGCCATAAACGCGCTCTTGCGCTGCTAAAAAAGGAGATTGGTGAGTCTCCTTTGTTTGCGTCGAAGATTGGAGGGCTAATTGGTCCAACAGACAGAGTAATTTTCCGGCGATTACTCGTGCCGGCATCAGCGAGTCGTGGCTGTGGAGCTTTACGCGATCGCTCGAACAACATGGCACCAGCGTTGCCCCCCAATGATGTTAGATCGTCTTCTTCGCAGGTCGCCGCGATTGCTAGTCCGATCGACGCAAGATGGGCCCTACGGTAACAAAACACAGCGAGCAAAGCCCTCGCTGTTGGTGGGACAGTCGCGATGAGGTCGTTCAGCCCATGCTCGCTAGCGCGATAAATCTTGCCCAGCATTTGATCGGTGACAGGACAGGGTTCGTCCTCGACACGGTGTTCAGGCAGCATGGGGACGTCTCCGAGACGGTTTTTGTCACAGAGAGCATCCAATGCTTCGCGTTAATGTGGCGTTAACCCATCGAAGCTCGCAGTCGACAACGAACTACCTCGCTGACGACTCCCATAACAGACTCGAAGGCGGACGACCGCACGGCCGAGAAGGGTCAGAAGTGAACTCTTGCACCGTAACAAGAGTGCATGAAGAAGACCGCGGCGAATGGGCGGTTGTCCATAGCGGGTGCATAAGATTTGTTCGGATTTGACCGGAACCTTTCAGGGGCGATTGAATTCGCTTCTTTATATGCGGGGCTACGCACGGAGGTCGGCCAATGGACACGTCAGAACGGTTTCTGCGATTTGCCGCCGAATGCGAGCTTATGGCGAAAGTCACGCGGGATCGCGAGAATAAGACCGTATGGCGTAGCATCGCACAACGATGGATACGGTGTGCTGAATTGGTCCAGCAGCAGAACTCATCAGCCCTCGCTGCTCATTCAATGAAGCGTCGTGGGAAGGCGGCGTTTACTTTGGCTCATTAGCCCAACAGCACTTAATTCAGATCATGGGGAGGCATCGCTGCGGGATTCTTATGGCCCTCCCCCCGCCATAGCCGCATCTCGGCCTCCGAATTAATTCACCGATTGCGCTTCGGCACATTTCCAAGTGCCGTCAATGATCTCGGGACGCGGCCGGTACAGCCGTTGCACCGCCGCGGCACCCAGCGACCAACGAGTCGGCTTTGGGCCATTAGGCGCGGATGTAAAGCGAAACTCGTTCTCGTTATCTGAAGAAATATATGATTCCCAATCTTTTCGCGGCAACTACTTGATCCCTTTCAGCTGCCCAACCAAGAAGAGCGGTAGGTAGATCGCAGATGCTTATATTATATTTGTTTGGACGCATTTCCTCATGAAAGATAGTGACGATGGCCCAGGCATCTGTGCTTTCGGATAACGACATTCGACGTGTGTTTCGGATCATCGAAACGGGACGACATGCCGATAGAAACCGTCTCGCATTCGTTCTTTCGATTTTTGCCGGTATGCGTGTTGGTGAAATCGCCGCCTTAAGGGTAGGAGATGTTGCCAATCAACAAGGGGAAGCTCGACGTGAAATCAAGCTAGGTGCGCATCAGACCAAAGGGTCAAAAGGGAGAACAGTTGTTGCATCGACCCGTGTCCGAAAGGAAGTTGAATCCTACCTGAAGCAGCGGCCATTCGCCCATGCCGACCAGCCGCTCATCTGTTCACAGCGTAATCGACATGCCTTTTCGAGTCTGACCCTGTCAATGCTCTTCAAGGAAATCTACGAGATTGCCGGGATTCGAACTTCTTCGCACTCGGGCCGCCGAACCTTTGCTACCCGACTCAATGAAAAGGGGGTTGGGATGCGGACCATCCAGCGATTGATGGGCCATCGTCACATCGGGACTACTGCCCCGTATTGCGAGGTATCTGACGAGGTGATGAGAAATGCGGTGGAGTTGGTCTAAATGGCTGCGCTAAAATGCATTCCGTGCTTCCCAGGGTGAAATGCGTAGTGTTATATGCGCTTAACTGTTAGGTGCGAGTTCTGCTAGTCCAATAGGAGCGTACTATGCCAGCTGCGGAGGCGCCCAAAAGCTATCTTACTCTCGGATGGAAAGTTGATGGTGGTAAGGACGCACCTAAGTTCTGGGTAAAAGACGTGAAACCAGGCAATCAGACTGATGAGCATCTCGTCAAAATTCCAGCGAATTCCATGGGATGCCACACCGCCATCATTGCTCAATCGGGCTCGGGAAAATCCTTCTTTCTTGGACGGCTTATTGAAGAGCTGATGTTGGAAACTCAATGCCGCTGCGTAATTCTTGACCCCAACGCTGATTTTCGGAGAATCGGTGATATCGTAGACAAAAGCCGCTGGGAAAACGCCGGCTACGATTTTGAAAGCGACCGCGGATTCCTACCACACGAATCATCCAAAGACATCTTTGCACAACGTTGGAAATTAATTCCAAAGCGTATAGAAGGTGGACCAGGGTTTAGCTCAGGGCTCCTCAACTTACATTGGCCATCGCTATCCTTCGAGTTTCTTGCGGATGAGGTAGAAGGGATGCAGCGGAGCGATCTTTATCATTGCCATGAATTCGTCAGGGCGATTGCGTATCTTCTTGAACTAAAGCATCTACCTGTATTAGCCGTTCGTTCTTCCCCTCCAACAGTTCCGGAACCAGATCAGAACAAGCCAGTGCCGAAGCCCATTGCATTTGATTTCATTGACGAGGCCAATAAGCTCTTAAAGCGAGCAAAACGTAGCGACCCGCAAGATCTCCGCGATCTTTTTGAACGAGAATTTAACGCGGATCAACTTTCCGAAAAGGCCGGTTCAGAATCTAAAGCCAGCGCAGCCCTGGCAAAACCCGATGCAGATGCCGAGTCCGAATCAAAACAGGCGACTCCCAAAGCTACTTTTGAAACGATAGGATTCTGGTACACCACTCGCCGCAAAATTGGTCGAGAGGATATCAAGCAAGTCATCGAACGAGCCATAGCAGCCGTCGAATACATATCCGATGATGTTCAAAGATACTACTTTGGTAAAGCTAAGGAATATGCATCACAAAGAATTGTGAGGACGAAAGTTGGTCGCCAACGTAAGGCCGAGTATCGCTTGAAAGTCATCGACCTTCCATCGTTCCCGGATCAGAAAACGAGATTTTTAGCGCTGAACTCGGTGCTTTCTACGATTTGGGAACAAGCTCGATCTGAGTGGGCGAAAGCCGTAGAGGATCTAAAAAAACAAGACACAAGAGTGCCCACATTTATAGTCGTGGATGAAGCTCACAATCTACTTCCAAAGCAACCCGACAAACTCGCCGCCAAAGCTCTGCTAGAGCAATTCAGGTCAATTGCTGCGGAGGGACGAAAATACGGCTTATTCCTAATTTTATGTACTCAGCGTCCGGATAAGATAGATGAGCTGGTGCTTTCCGAATGCGAGAACCAAGCCATAATGCGACTTGGTTCGCAATCGGTCTTGGATCTTACTACCAAATTGTTAGGTTTGGAGGAAGTTCAAGATAGAAAGAAATGTCTCGAGTTTGAGACTGGAAGAGCATTGTTGATCGGCCGATGGGCAAAGCCTTCTCCCAAGCTTTTGTATACAGCGATGAGAAGGACCGAAGAGGGTGGCAAAAATTTGCGCGATGCGCATTGGGCTACACCCCAAGAGAGCGCTGCCAAACCGGATAAAATTGGAAAACTGTCCCCGGCTTCTCCGGAGACCGCAGCCATTGGCGCAAATGACGGGCAGAGTTCTCAGAGCAAACATACCATTCCATAATTCCCATTTAGTATTGTTGTGAGGTCCAGTTCGTCGTCGAGTTGAGGCTGGCGTACGAACCGTCCCAACCTCCCTCAATGAAAAAGGGGTCGGATTAGGAGCGTCCAACGGCATCGTGAGATCGGGACTACGGCTATTGCGAGGTGTTAGATGAGGTGATGAGAAATGCGGTTGAGTTGGTCTGAATCGGGTTGAGCACGGCATACAATGGATTTCGGACATTTGGCAGTCCCGTCTCCGCCGTACCATATTGAAATAACTGAGTAATTTAATGGCATTTGGCTTAGCCCTCGGATTGACACTCGCTGCGCATTTTGATTTTCGTGAAGGGGTAGCACTTAAGTCGACCTAGCGAAGTTTTTTGTATAAGCACTGCCCATGAACGCTGACCAAAAGCGCATTGAGGAACTACTTGCCCATCCCTCAGAGAGCCTGAACGTCGAGATCAAAAATTGGATAAATCCTGACGACAAAGCTGCTCAAGCTAAAATAGTACGCGCCGCACTAGCTCTCCGAAATAGAAATGGGGGCTATTTAATTATCGGATTCGATGACAAGACGGGACTTCCAGACCCCAAAAACAGACCTTCGGATATTCACTCGACATTTCATACCGACAAGATTCAAGGTCTGATATCGAAATATGCGTCGGTGACATTTGAGGCAGCTGTTGTCCTCGGTCAGCGAGATGGCCAACTTTATCCAGTCATCGCAATCCCAGAAGGCGTCCGTTCACCAGTCGCGGCAAAGGCCGATCTGGTCGATGGCACCAAGGGATTGGTTTTTGGAGATGCATTTGATTGCGAAATGTCGAAAGCTGAACTGTGGCTCGACGACCGCCTGATTCTGGAGCAACGTCAGCGCATGACTCTGCGCGACTTCACGGGCTCTCACAGCTGACGTTTGACCCGTTGCCTTTACGATGTAACGCTGTTTCTCGCGGTTCCAGATGCGGACATACCAATTCTTGCTACCCTCGACTTGGTAGATTGAAACGCCGCGATAGACTTTGATTGCGCCCATGGTGAGCCAAGAACAGCTGACTCAGAAGTTATAAAGCCTACCTATAAAGACGTCAATAAGTCATTGATATCACAAAGGGCCCATATAACTCTTAATCAGCGGGTCCAAGGTTCGAATCCTTGTGCGCCCACCACATCAATCAACACGTCGTATCGATCAAAGCGGCATGCGTAGCGAAGGAGCTGCGGTGCTCTCGATCATCACGTTCACACATGCGGGCTTGCCGCTGGCCAGAGCGCGCTCGATCGCGGCGGACAGGTCGGCGGCTCGCTCGACATATTCGCCGTGCCCGCCGAGAGCCTGCACCACCTGATCGTACCGAACCGGCAGAAGCTCGCAGCCGTGCATCCTGTTCGCGCCGTAGTCGCGGCGTTGGATTTCGCTTTCCGCATTCCAGCGCGCGTCGTTACCGAGGATCGCGACGAACGGCAACCCGCGTCGCACCGCCGTTTCAAATTCGGCAATGTGAAAGCCGATCGTGCCGTCGCCGAGCACCGCGAACACCGGCGCCTTGCTCTCGACCAGACGCGCCGCCAGCGCGAAGGAGAGCGAGCTGCCGATCGCGCCGGCGACGCCGTTGACGAGACGGCGCCGGACCGGGAGCATGCTCTGGCCCCATTGCGCGAATTCGCCGCCGTCGCAAATGAGGATGGCTGCCGGATCGCGCTCGACGAAAGGACGTAAGGTCCGAAACACTTCCGCGGGATGCAGCCGGCCGGGCGTCGGCGACACGACGTCCTGCCACGATGCCGGCCGCGCGTCGCGGGCACGGCGGGCTTCGGCGAGCCAGCCGGTATTGCCTGCCTGCTTGGCGGCGGCGGCGAGCTTGTCTGCGGCCAAGGCCGGATCGGCAACACAGGCGAAGATCAGAGCATCGCCTTTCTCGCGCTTCGCCCGTGCTGTCAGCTCCGCTTCCGGATCGATTGCGATGATCTGGACGTCGGCGGCAAAACTCGGCGCGGCCGCCCATTTGAGCGAGAAATCCAGCGCTTTGCCGAGCAGCACCACAAGGTTGGCACGCTTCGCCAAGTCGGGCAGGGCACCGAGTGTCGCGTCCGCCAGGCCGCGCGGGCTCTCCAAAATTATGGCTGGCGCGCCCGTCGCAGCTTCGAGCTTTGCCAGCAGATCGCGTCCGCCGGTGCTCGACATTTGCGGACCGGCGATGACGATCGGACGTTTTGCGGCGGCGAGGGCGGAAAGGATCCTGGCGCAGTCCGCATCGCCAAGCGCTTGGCGCATTGCCGGCTCGTCGGCCGGCCACGTCACGGCACTTTCATCTAAGCGCGCGTCGAGTAAATCCGACGGCAAGCTCAAATGCACGGGGCCGCGCCGTCCCGAGCGTGCGAGATGGATCGCCTCGCCGATATCCCGGCCGAGGGTTTCGACGCTGCCGGCCGTCGAGGACGCCTTCGTCACCGGCTTGGCCATATCGGCCTGGCGCAATTCCTGAAATCCGCCACGCCCGATCTCCCAGGTCGCGGCATGTCCCGATAAAAGAACCATCGGCGATTCCGCAGCCAGGGCGGTGTACAGGGCTCCGACCGCATTGGCGTGACCCGGTCCGCCGGTGACCAAGGCGACGCCCGCTTCGCCGGTCAGGCGGCCATGGGCGTCGGCCATGTGCACGGCGGCGGCTTCGTGCCGCACGTGAACGAGGTCGATGCCGGCATCCAGCGCGGCGTCGAAGATCGACATGATGTGGTTGCCGGACAGCGTGAAGACGCGTCGGCAGCCGACACGGCAAAGGGAACGAGCGACGATGTCGGCGCCGCGCAAGGTGTTGCTCATCGTCTGCGTTGGACTCTCAATTTAGAACTCGTGTTGATGTCCTTAAGAAAAACCCGCCGTCACAAAACGCGGCGGCGAATTTCCTCGATGACGATGCTGTTGTCCTGCTCGCTGTCGCCGTGGCGGACGCAGGCCTGCAGTACGTCGGCGTGAATTTGCAGAAGCGGCAATTGCTGGCCGGCCTTGCGGGCCTGATCGAGCATGAGCTGCGTGTCTTTGAGCGTCTGCCGGACGCGGCCTTCCGGCGCAAAATCGCCGCCAATCATTTTCGGTCCCTTGGTATCCATGACTTGCGAAGCCGCGGCCGAGCGGCGGGCGACGTCGAGGAACGCCGCTGGATCGAGGCCGATGCGCGACGCAAAGACCAGCCCTTCGGCGAGCGCCAGGCGATTGAGGCCGAGGATGAGATTGACCGCGAGCTTGGCGCGGCCACCGTCGCCGATCTTGCCGATGTGAAAACTCTTGGCGAACAGCGCATCGAGCACCGGCGCGGCGTCGGCCGCGATTTTTTGGTCGCCGCCGATCAAGCAGACGCCGTCGCCTTGACGGACTTGTTCGCTGGTGCCCGAGACCGGCGTTTCCAGAAAGCGCAAGCGGTCGCCGACGCGCGCGCCCAGTGCCGCGATGCGGTCGGGATCGCAGGTCGAGGTGACCAGCACGATCTTGCCGGAAGCCGCCGGGATGAGCGCTCGCTTGACCACATCCTCGACCTGCTCGGTGTTGAACACCGCGACCACGATTGGCTCGCATTGTTGCGCGATATCGGCAAGTGTGCCGGCCTGCGCGCCAAAATTTGCCAGCCGCTCGTTCTTAGCCGGATCGACATCGAAGCCGATCACGGTAAATCCGGCCGCGACCAGGCGGCGGGCATAGACTTCGCCCATGAGACCGACGCCGATGACGCCGACGGGTGTGCGCGACGCCATGATCTATTCCAGCGGCGCGATGTTGAGATCGCGCGCCAGCCCATCGAGACTGTCGCGCAGCGCCTTTGGCATCGGCACGCCGTGGGCGCGGCGCTCCAAAAGCTTGGCGTGGCTCTGTTCGCCCGGCAGAAAGATGCGGTCGACGCCAGGCAGCCGCTTCGAGCCGCGAATATCGCGGATCACCTGGTCGACGCTGCGCTTGAATTCGGCCGCCGGCATGAAGGCGTCGATCGAGATCGCCGCGATCGCTTGGCCGGTATTGGTCGCCTTGCCGGTCTCCTTGACGAAATCGATCACGTCACGGCCCAGCGCCGCACGATTGAGCGCGCCGGCGAGGATGCCGGTGATCAGGCTCAGCCCGTAACCCTTGTAATCGCCGATCGGCAGCAAATGGCCCTCGTCGGCGCGTTTCGGATCGGTCAGCGGTTTGCCTTCCTTGTCGATCATCCAGCCGACCGGCATTTGCTCGCCGCGCTGCGCCTTGAGCCGCACCTTGCCATAGGCGGCGACGGTCGGCGCCATGTCGAGCACAATGGCGGGCTCGTCCTGGGCCGGCACCGCAACCGCCATCGGATTGGTGCCGAGCAGGCTCTCGCTGCCCCCCCAGGGCGGCAAATGGTTGTTGCTGCCGACGGCGAAATAGAGCCCGATCATGTCGTGGTGCAGCGGCAGGGTGACGTAGAGCGCCGCCGGGCCGGCGTGGTTGCTCATGCGCGCCCCGACCCAGCCGATACCGGTCGCCTTGGCCTTTTCGATGGCGAGATGCGCGGCGCGGCGCATCACCAGGTGGCCCATGGCATTGTCGCCGTCGATCAGCGCCGCCGAGGGCCAGTCGCTGACCACACGGATGTCAGGCTTGGCGTTGACGCCGCCGGCCCGGATACGGCGCACATAAAGCGGCAGCCGGATCACGCCGTGGGTATCGCTGCCGCGCAGATCGGCCTCGACCATGAGCCCGGCGACGGTTTCCGCATCCGTCGCCGGCAGGCCCGCCGCGGTCAAAGCGCGGACGATGAAGG
>Ga0210394_10003990_pt1 | contig 17686 bp, 18 predicted proteins | sample IncBWC12MmetaG_FD_160121 | JGI IMG/M metagenome (GOLD analysis project Ga0210394, IMG submission 160121) | Forest soil microbial communities from Barre Woods Harvard Forest LTER site, Petersham, Massachusetts, United States - Inc-BW-C-12-M | ecosystem: Environmental > Terrestrial > Soil >... | reverse complement strand
TCTGCCCCATTTCGACGCTGAGCCGCCGCGCCTTTTGGAGTCGGACCCGGAGTTGACGTTGCGTGAATTGCCGGCCGGAATGCGCCTCCGCGTGGAGCACTTTCCATTTACGGACCAGCGCCTTTAGCCTTGCCTCGATGCTTTCAAATATTTCTTCCTCTTTCATTGGGAGAGCTTCCTTAGCTTTGCAATGACGGCGCCGACAAACTCTTTGCTGTTGTCAGAGCGCGCGGCCAGATCCAGGACGAAGTTCACGGCGTCGTCAATTTTGTCCGTGACACCAGGCTGGGCTGCTTCCGCGGTTCTCGCTACCATGGGTTGCACTTCTGCAGGTTTCACTTCTGCCGGCTGCACTTTCGCGGGCGCTGCCTTCGCGGCCTTTAGCTCTTTTTTGAGCTCGTCGATATCTGCCGCCTGCTTCTCGATCGTCTTTGTTTTCTCCGCGGCTTCCTTCGCCTTTTTGGCGGCGAAGTCTTTCGCGTCCGCATTCGCTTCCGATTGGCCCTTTGCGAACGCTTTGTCCGTTGCGATTTTGAGCGTGCGGTCCGCATCCGCGTCCGCCTCAGCCAGGATTGCGCGCGCGGATTTCTTCTTGCCCATCTTCTTCTTTCCGGCTTTTTTGTTTTGATACTTGGTCGCTGGGTTGAGGCCCTCGAGCAGCCGGGAGATTCTTCGCTGGCAAGTTGACGGGGACTCGCCTGGCTTGACCAGGAACTTCTCGCGGTACGCCGTGAAGGTGTCGCATCCGCCTACTTTTTCGCCGTTGAACATGCGCCGCCGCGCGTCAAGCACGTGCAGTTGAAACAGAACGTAGGACTCGGCTGTTTCCTTATAATGCAGCAGCAGGTTTGTGTGTAGCTTGTCTGCGGACAGCTTTGCGATATCATCCGCCAGCTTTGTCTCCTGTTTTGTCAGGGTGAATGTAGACAGTTTGTCTACATTTTGAATCGCGTCCGTCTTTGCAGCGGCCTTGCTCTTCATAGGCTGCCTCCTTGGCTGCACCAAAACAAAAAGCCCCGCTGACCCAAAGCTTTCCCTTGGATCAGCGGGCTCATCATCAGCGCGCTAGAAATGGGCGCGCCGCACTCGGGCACCGCGCATGCCGTGTTGCCTTCGATCGCCATTAGTTGCTTCCTTCTTCTTTATTGCTGAAGCGGGCCGCAGGGCCCTCAGGCGTCTCTTCGACTTCGACGCCGGCCGCAAGTTGCCAGCGGCCGTCGCGAAACTCAATCACGCCTAGTCTTTCGAGTTCGCGGAGATCCTTGGCCATTTGGATCATCTCCGCTTCAGTCAGTAGTTCGGAGCCTTCGACCCAATATTTTCGTTCGTTGTAGTTCATAGCCTTGAGTGCTTTCTTCACTTCATTTCTCCTTTTGATTTTCTGATGTGCATCGTCAGTCCCGCATTCAGCGGGAGACCGTCGCCGAATTTCTTCGGCTAGGTTTCGCACTTAGTCCGCTGCCGCTGCGGCGGCTTTCACGATTTCAACCGTTGCGCCGAACTCCGCGAACTTCCCTACGATCCGTTCCGCTTCCGCGTGCGTGAGGCCCGCCATCAGGGTCTGGCCCGACCCCGCGGCGTCAGCCAGGTCCTTCGCTTCCTTCAGGCCGAGGCCGGTGGCTTCGCGGACGGCTTTGATGCAGTTGATCTTGTTCGGGCCGTACTCGACGAGAACGACCGCGAACTTCGAATCTTCCGCTCTCGGCGCCCGAATCGCGGGAATGACCCCGGCGTCCGACATCCTCGCGACCAGGTCCGCGACCGCTGTCGGATTGAGGGCCTTCATCTCCCCGACGATCGACTCGATTTTGCCGGCGGTTTGCATCTCCGCCGCAGCGTCGGTCGCGAGGGACCGCAGGTCGATCGTGGTTTCGGCGCCCGTGTCTACCCCCCGGAGCGCGCCGAAGAGCGCGTCGATCCCGAACTCGCCCGCGATGCCCTTCAGGCGATTGACGCCGTTGGCCCTGATCTGGCTGCGAACTTGGGCGAAACCCGTGCGGAAGTCGGCCAACAACTCTTCGAGTGCCTCGACGAGCCGCGAACGCCGATCCGCGTTGAGACCCGCGAACGCCAAGATCTGCTTGGCCTCGGCGGCTGCCGACTTGCGGACGGCTTCCGCCTCTTTACGTGCGTTGATGACTATCTTTGAGTTCAATTTCAATCTCCCTCGTTTAGATTTTTTACCGCCGTCAGCATTCGGCTTTCGCCTGCTCAGTCTCGCTGCCTGCTGCTTGCCGACTTTTCCTTTGCACCAAAACAAAAAGGGCGCTGTCCAGAGAGATGTGTCTCTCTGAACAGCGCCCCGAATCCTTTCCGTGCGCTGCTTAAATTGTCGTGCCCGCCCTAACAGGTCACCGACTACGACCTCATCCAGACTTAAAGTCGGTTAGATTGACGGGTAGGCTCGCCCGTTCCGGGCGTCCTTTACACTCCTCTAGTCTACAGGGACTATCGTATGCGTCAATAGCTCAATGAGACTAAAAACCGCCAAAAACCGCTAAGTCCAATGAGGCCTTGGCACTTACGGACGGTTGCGCCCCAACCCCCGCTAACTTATATGGCTCCTGTCCGGCGTAGTGGTCGTCCTCTTATTGGCCTGGGCACGGTGGGCTGCGTCGTGGCCGGAAGCCCAGGCAGAGCATTCCGCCGTCTGCTGGATGTTCGAGTGACCGCCGCGCTTTGGAGGGTGTTGTCGAAGGCCGTTGCGAATCCGGTTGGAGGACAGATGCTTGTCCGGGACAGAGCGTCTATCAGTTGTTTAGCAGGGTGCGCGGCAACGGCGTAGGAGGTTAGGAGAAAGACAGCGGCAGGAACATCTGTCCCTTGGTACGCCGGCGCCGGGCCACGTCCTGACGCCACAGTCCTTCGGGCGACACGTTGTGCTTCTTGCCACGAAGCTTCTCGCGCCGCTTGGCGCACAACTCGGGGTCGTGCTTCGCGCACGTGCATCCCGGCTCGCACTTTTTGTACACGCGCTTGGCCAAGGATTTCGCGCGCTCTTCCGGCGTCTTCGCCCAGTACGTCTTCTTGTTCGCCTCGCCGATGCGGCGGCGCGTCTCCGCGCTGTGGTGCCGACCACGGAACCGAGCGGCCTGCAATTCTGGTCTCCACTTGTCCCGGCGGTGCTTCGTGCGGAGGTCAACAAAGAATGTGAGCGCGCAGCCGCCCAGGTCGAGCTTGGCAAGTTCCTCCGGCGTGACGACGCGGACAGGCACCGCATAGCCGCTCGGTTCGAGCCACCACGGCTGCTTCGTTTCGACAGAATCTATGAACGTGCTGTACTCAGATTCTTCGTCCGCGAAGGCGCGCGGATTACCAAGGTAGGTCGCCTGATCGAGTACGGTGTCGCCGCGATCGGCGGGCAGACCGTGGGATTCGAGGATTACTTCCCATTCGCGCTGGAGGTCTGTCACAGGTTCCCCCGCGGCGCCAGGACTTTTGCGAGCAACCCGTCCTCGATCCTGATGCGGAAGTCAGCGATCCGCGCGTCGTCACTGACGAAGACGTCGCCGCGCTTTGCCGCCTGCCGTTTGCTCTCGCCTTCGCCGAACGGATTGGCCTTGTCGATCAGCGCGCGAATCCACGCGGCAAGGGCCCGTTGCTCTCTGTCGCCGACCTCCAGCTTCTCGGCCGCGTGCCGGAAGGCGCGCCTGATTTCTGGCCGGTGGATGCAGTGCCTATCCGCGAGGCTGCGGAAGCTGCGCACCTCCGCGTATTCAGCGAGGAGCCGCGCCAGCGAGTGCGTCGCCTTTTCCCCGGGCGTGCCGTTCTTCACGTGCTGCGACGGAGATTCGAGATCTCCCTGCCTCCGTGGCCCTGTGGACATCCTCGCTTCCTCCACGCCCACGGCCTGCAGTATCGGCCGCATCCGCTCCTCGGTCGGCTGCCCCTCGAATGCTATGTACGCGCACATCGCTCGGACAGCCGCCCTCATGCTGGCGCTGCACAGGGTCTGCGACGTCTTGAAGACGGGCGCGAGTAAGGTCTGAGTCTTGCGCAGGAGGTAGTATGAAAGGACAAGCTCCTGGTCGCCAAGGCTCAGGTTGCGCAGGTAGCCTAGGAACGTGGCGAAATTCTCGTTAATGAAGAGGAAAATGTCCCGTTCCCGCTGCAGGTCCGGGTCGGTCTCGGCTGAAATGAGCTGCGCGCCGTCGAGGGCGGCCTCCTCGTCGTGGTCGTAGGCAAGCACCGCGCGGTCGCCGGCGACGGTATCCATGTATGGCGAATTCTCCATCCAGGATTAATACCCAGTTGTGATGTCCCAGGACATAAGTCACACCTGCAAACAGTGCTAAGGAGCCCTGAGTGCCTGTCTTGTAGCGAGTGTCCTCTTGGTTTGCAGCGTCCCTATGCGCCCGGCGCGGAAGCCCGCAAGTCGGCTTCTAGCTGGATGCGGAACCGACCGACATCTTGTCGAGGTACTTCTCTATTGCTGACTCGCGAATGATCCACTTGCGGGCGACGAAGGACGCCTCTAGCTGGCGGGACCAGATAAGGTCGTACAATTTGGGCCGCGAAACTCGAAGGATCGCGCAGGCTTCGCGGATTGTTACGGTGGACAGGTTTCCTGCCATGTTCTGCTCCAACTTTGAGTCATGGCAGTTTGCCTGCTCTCTATCAGGTGACTTCCATTGACTTCTCTTGCTTTGACATAATACAAATAGTTCCTAATTTACTTCTCAACTAAGTTGAGGTTCCCTTCTTCCCCGCGAAAAGGCTGCGGCGAGTAGGCGGTTCACGCGACATTCACCAGGTCACGCCACGACTTTCAACGCGGCTTTCGCCGAGAGCACCTTGTCTGCGGCATTGATTTGCTCCCGCGTCTTGGGGTCGCTGCGCTTTGCAGCCTTGAGATAACGCTGCGTTGTTGCGAGGCTGGAATGGCCCAGAAAATCGCGCAGCGTCTCGACATCCATTCCCGCCCGACTTCGATTCGTCGCCCATGTTTTCCGCAACGTGTGGATGATCCATTTCTTGCACACCGGATGGTGCTTGCAGGACAGTCCCTCTTTGCAGACCTGGTGTTCGCAGGGACGCTTCCCTTTAGTTTTGGCAACGCAATGTCCGCAATTCAGACCGGCCCGCAATGCCACGCGCTTGATGATTCGCAACAAGTGAACGTCCGGTCTCCCGTTCCGGTTCTGGAAAACCAGTATGTCGTCGGGATGGCGCCGCCGCCGATCACGCAGACGCTCCACGAGCACGTCCGAAACAGGTACGATTCGCTTTTCTTTGTCCTTCACGCGCCAGTCATACTTCTGTTCCTTCGAGTAGATGCTGACTTCCTTCTGGTCAAAGTCGATGTCGTGCCATTCGGTATGAGCACCTTCTCCATTGCGGAAGTTCACCCCGAAGAAGAACTCCAGCACGTCTCGCTCCTCAACATTCGCTGCAGCGAGCAGTGTGTTGAACTCGGAGTCGGAATAGACCGAAACCTCCTTCTCCTCAAACGTCGGCCAATCGCTCGCCTTCAGGCCATGGTCGACTTCGTATTCGTTCAGGAACGAGACAGCATTGAGGAAATGATTGAACACGGTGCGGTCGCTGATTGGGAACCCATACCGATCTTTCGATTCGCGGAGGAAAGGCTTAAATCGAAGCACGACTTTCTTGTCGATGTCCTGAATGTATTCGACCCCTTCGGCCAAGCAGTATCTCAAGAGCAGGCCCGTCGAATCGCGGTAGCAGCGGAGCGTGTCCTCGCTCCATTTCTTCTCGTACGCCTTTCCGGTTGTCAGGTATTCCGTTATCGCGTCCACAATCGCAGTTCTGGAATCAGACCGCTTGCCGGCCGCCTCAGGCAGCGCAACCCCGTTTTGCTGCGCATACAGACGGACATTGCGGTCTTTCAAGATCACTAGCGCCTCGTCTAGCGTGGCTGCAGGATCAAGTTTGCGCTTGCCGTTGAGAGAGTGGCGAACACCGAACTGGAAAGCATCGGCATGGGGCTTCGGACTCCCGTTCTTGTGAAACTCAACCAGCACCCAAGGGAATCCCTTGCTGCGGAGTCGCTGGTAGAGTCTTGCTTTGGGGTGTGCCATGTCTTCATCCTCAGTAGATAATACCGAGCGCTTTGGGAATTCAGCCGACCTATCTGAGAGAAGTGGCAACAGTACTGGTAACAGTTGGTGGGTTTTAGCGATTTATCAGGGCTTTTGCTAGATTGGCTGGGAGGCCTGGACTCGAACCAGGATAGTCAGCTCCAGAGGCTGATGTACTGCCAATTGTACGACCTCCCAGCCGAGGGAGGACACAGAAACGAGTCATGACCGCATTCCCTGGTATTGCAAAACGATCACGACCGGTTCTTTAACTTTATTCGGTAACGGTACGCGCGTCAACCGCGGGGACGTGGAGCTTTCCCACCGAACCTTCAGCCGCGACCGGAACGCGGCGTAATGGGGATCATGCGGCCCTTGTCCAACGTGAACACCAGCCCGCGCCACTCGATGCGGTTCAGCGCAAAACTGGCAAGCCAGGTGAAAAACGCGAAGAAATCGTGCAGCGGCAATAACCACAGCTTGCGCCGCAACACGGGATCGTCCAGGCCCCACACGCCGACCACCCAACCTGAGGCCAGGCGCACGACCAGATATGCGCACAGCCATGCCGCGGCGACCGCCGTGCTGGGCGCAACGAGCGCAGCCGCCACGGCCCAAGCCAGCCCGTGGGTCATGATCATACCGAAATGTCCCCCGGGACGGATGTGCCGGATGCCGATAACCCACCGCAATTCATGCCGCAGGTAGTCGCCAAGCGTCTCGGAGGGAAACTCCATGTCCACCGGCTCCGGCGCCAGTTCCACGCGATGGCCCCGCTCGGCGATGCGCCGGCCGAATTCGTAATCATCCGAATGCAGATCGAGCAGCGCTTCAAAACCACCGATTTCCGCGAGCCGCTCCCGCGTAGTGGCCATGGTCGAGCCCATTGCAAACTTCAGTCCTTCGAGTGAGCGCGCCACCAGCGCCGAGGAGGCGAACGAAGCCGAAGCTCCCAGAGCATCCATCACGGCGCCGAATGAAGGCGCCTCGAGGGCGCGGTAGAGCGCCGTCACCGCTCCGACTTTCGGATCGGCGAAAAGAGCCGCCACCCCGCGCAAATAGTCCGTCGCGACGCGGACGTCGCTATCGGTGATGACCAGCAGCGAGTAGCGTGCCTCGCGCACCAGTCGGCAGAGCTTCGCTACTTTGTCGTTCGTGCCCACCCTGTCGACGCCAACCAGCAGGCGAATCGGACGATTCGGAAAATCGCGCATGAGCTGGCGAATGATCGGGACGGCGGGATCTTCCTCATCGCTCGCCGCGAACAGGATTTCGTACTCCGGGTATTCCTGGCGGCAAAAACTGGCGAAGTTTTCATAGGCGCCGCGGTCCAGCCCGCGCACAGGCTTGAGGATACTGACCGCCGGCGCGAAACTGCCGGACGGCGAAGGCGCTCCCTTCCGACGCCCGAAGAAGCGCAATGCGGCCCAGGCGCCAAAGACATAAAACGCCAGCGACACTGCCGCGCATAGGAACACAGCGTCGCGAGCGCCATCACGCAGAACTCCAGGGCTCGGCGTCAAGGACAGCCGGTCGGCCCACGCCAATGCCACGCCGCAAAAGATAAGAACGATGCCGGCCCAGCGTATGGCACTCAGGCGCTCGCGAAGAAAGAATTTGGCGCCGAGCGGGCCCACGATGTAGCCAAGCGAAGTGGCCGGCATCACGAAGGCTACCGGATACCAGGAGAGCATCGTCAAAAAGCCGTAGAACGCGAGCACCATCAACCCCACGCCGAGCCACAACCATCCTGAGCGCAGCGCCTGTCCAACGAAACGAAGGATCGACGCCGGCGAGAATCGATGGACTTCCCCGACGCGCTTCATCGCGTGCGTCAGGGCGATCTCTCCGCCCGTGCCGGTCATCACCACAAACAGCAGCATCAGTGCAGTGCGCATATCAGTCATGAGCGGCCCGTTCGGCATCCCAATGGGACCCGGTAGTGCTCGGCGCGCTGCGGCCTATTAGGAACACGCCGACCAAAATCAGCCCGATCGCAACCCATCGCGTCGCCAGAACTCTTTCGCCCAGCCATAGGTACGCGAACAACGGCACCAGCGCGTAGGAAATGGCCGAAAACGGCATCACGAAGCTGAAATCGGCCCAGGACAGGACCAGCATGTGGCACACCAGGAAGAGGAGCATGCAAACCATTCCGAGCCAGACGGTGCCGCTCGCGAATGTGCGGAGCGCACCGGCCCAGATCGCCGGCCCGCTGGCGAAGCTGAGCGCCCCGATCTCTTTCATCCCCTTGTCGAAGAGGGTATTGCCCAGCGCCCCGAGACCCACCTCCAGCAAAAGCAAAACATATGTCTTTGGCTTAAGGTTTCTCGTGGAACGCATTTTCATGCGCGGGTCGAACGCAGCTCTTGGAGGAAACTGGCCCCGAATTCAATTGGCGCGAGCGATGCGCACTCAACCGCTGGGCGCCGGATCGCGGCCTAACGCCCTGCGCCGGTCGCGGCGGCAGGTTGCGCCGCCCGGACGGCGTCCTTCCGTGTCCGCAGGAAACGGAAGAACTCGACGCCCTCGCGCAGGCGCCTGCGCATAGCATCAGGGCTGCGAAGCATCTCGGTCGCCAAAGAGAACATCTTCTTCGGACGGAAGTAGAACTTCCGATAGAATTGATCCACCGACTCGAACATCAATGTCGAAGGAAGATTTGGGTAGTTCAACGCGGCCACCTGAACGCCGCTGTTGTTCACCAGATCGCCGGTCTGGATCTGCAGCCACCCCTGCTCTTGCGCCTGGCGATAGAGCTCGGTGCCGGGATAGGGCGCGCCCAGCGAGACCTGTATCGTCTCTGGATTGATCTCGCAAGCGTAGCGAACCGTGTCCTGAATTGTTTCCGGGGTCTCACCCGGCAACCCCAGAATGAACGTGCCATGAATCTTGATGCCCAGTTCCTTACAGTTTTTTGTGAACTCGCGCGCGATGTCGACGCGCGTACCCTTCTTGATGTTGTTCAGTATCTGTTGGTTGCCGGACTCATACCCCACCAGCAGCAATCGCAGGCCGTTTTCGCGCAGGACCTCGAGTGACTTGCGTGGCACGTTCGGCTTCGCGTTGCACGACCAGGTCAGGCCGATCTTGCTGAGCCTATTGGCAATGGCCTCGGCGCGCGGCAGGTCGTCGGTAAACGTGTCGTCGTCGAAAAAGAACTCCTTCACCTGCGGGAAATATTTCTTCGCCAGGATCATCTCGGCTTCGACGTTTTCGACGCTGCGCACGCGATAGCGATGTCCGCTGATAGTCTGCGGCCACAGGCAGAAGGTGCACTTGGAGCGGCAGCCGCGTCCCGTGTAGAGCGAAACGTACGGATGCATTAGATAACCGTTGAAATAGTTCTTGATCGTCAGGTCGCGCTTGTATACGTCCACCACGAAAGGCAGGGAATCCATATCTTCTAGCGTCGGCCGCGGGGCCGTGAACCGAATCTGCCCGTTCTCGCGATACGCGATGCCCTGCACCTCCGGAAGCGGCTTCCCGGCGGCGATCTCCGCGCAAACGTAATCAAACTCCCCAGCCGAGACCCAATCCACTGCCGGCGCACCATTGAGCGACTGCATCGGCTGCACCGCGACGTGCGCGCCGACCATGCCCACCTGAATACGCGGGTTCTCTTCCTTGAGCCGCGCCACGAAGCGCGCATCGTTGCGAAACGAAGGTGTGCTGGTATGCACCACGGCCAGTTCGTAATCGCGGGCCAGTGGCGCAACCTGGTCCACGGTCAAATCGTCCGGCGGCGCGTCAACCAGTCGGCTTCCCGGGATCATCGCGGCCGGCAAGGCCAGCCAGGTCGGGTACCAGAATGATCGGACTTCCCGCCGTGCTTGGTAGCGCGCGCCGGCGCCGCCGTCAAAACCCTCAAAACTCGGCGGGTTGATGAAGAGCGTTTTCTTCAAGCAGGATCTCCCCGGGTACCTCAGCCAACAGGCCACCGCGATACGACACGCGCTATTTTACCCGAAATACCCCCGGTTCATAGAGAAAACGGGGTGATATTACTGGAACAGTTTCGCCACCTGGCCCGTGGTGCGCAGCAAATCGAGTTGGGCCTGTTGGCGGGCAAAATCGGAGTCCAGGAAAGCGAGCCACTTATCGTTTTCGTCAAGCTGCGCGGCCTCGAGGTCCCGTAAGCTGGCGCGACCCTGCTGGAATTGCGCCTGCAAAACCTCGAGGTTCTGCTGGGCCAGTTCCAGCTCAAGCCGGTTCACTTCGCGGGCCGTATCCATTTCCTTCACCTGGCGCGCCTTGTGGCGGACGTCGAGCGAAAGCTGGCTGCGCTTATTGTCGACGGTCATCTGGGCAGCTGTCACGTTGGCCTGCGCGAAAGCCACCGCGGCGGACGTGCGCGAGGCGAAAATCGGGATCTTCACGTCCACGCCCACGATGAGATTATTTCGCTGAAATTTGTCGAAGAACTGGTTGTAGTTGTTGAACTTCGCGAGGATGTTGTACTGGCCGATGATCGAGACCGTCGGCCAATAGCCGCCGCGCTCTCCCTTTAAGTGCTCCAGCGTGGCCTGATGCTCCGATTCGGCCTGCTTCAGCTCCACATTGTTCTGGAACGCCTGCCCTTCCAGTTCCCCGATGGACTGGTCGGCTTCGGCGGGGAGATCCTCGGCCGTCACTTCGATGGGCTGGTCGGCCGGATAGCCGAGCATCGTCCGCAACTGCTCGGCTAGCGTGTCGTCCTGGTCCTCGAGCTGGGCAATGCGTTGCTCGACGCGAGCAGCCGTAAGCTGGGCCTTGGTGACTTCGATCGGCAGCTCGTAACCGGCCTGCATCCGCTGTTGGGTGAAATCGAGAATCCTCTGCGCGCTCTCCCGCTCGCGGCGCATCAAATCGAGTTCGCGACGCACCTTGGCGAGCTCCAGATAGGCCGAGGCCGCGCGCACGATGACGGCATCGCTCGCGTTGTCCGCCGCCAAGTGCTGTTGTTCGGCCCGCTTTTCGGCCACGCGGACGTCGCTGCGCGCGAGCGGATTGAACAACGCCTGATCGTACGACAGGGTGAACAGGGCCGGCGCGCCGCCGCCTGCGAGAAGCGGAAAACCGTTCGTGTAAGCCACCCCCGAGCCCGAATAGAGGTTCGGCAAGAACTCCGAGCGGCTTAGCCCGGCCTCGCGCCGCGCGATATCGTATTGCAAGTTGGCAAGCGCCACTTCCGGGCTGTGCCGTAGCGCCAGCGTGACGGTCTGCTTCAGCGTGAGCCGCTCCGCTTGGCTGGCCGCCGGCTGCTGCGCGTGGGCGGCGCCGACGCCTGCGGCCAACCCCGCCGCCAGGACAACCGCGGTTGGCAAAACCCGCCAGACGCGAGCCGCTTTCCTGCGCAAATGTGCTCCCATGATCTCCCTCTTCTCTGGCTGTCGCAGCGTGCCTATCAAAAACGCGGCCGGCACTCTACTCGTAGCGGAGCGATTCCGTTGGCGGGAGATGCGCCGCTCGGTTGGCCGGAAGGTAACCGAAGAACAACCCCGTCGAGCAGGCAACCAGGAACGCCAGCACGACCGACGTCCACGGTACCGGAACGCTGAGGTCGCCTGGCAACAACGGCCGCACCACGACCGGAATCGCCAGGGCGATCAGAATTCCTAGCAGCGAACCGACGCCGCTGATCAGGATCGCCTCAATCAAGAACTGGTAGAGAATTTCGCGGTGGCGCGCGCCGATCGCTTTGCGTATGCCGATTTCGCGCGTCCGCTCGGTCACCGTCACGAGCATGATATTCATGATGCCGATGCCGCTCACCAGCAGCGCGATAAACCCGATCACCAGAAGCACGATCGTCAGCGCAGTGCCGATCGTCCGCGCGGCATCGAGGATGGCGGTCAAGTTCTGCACTACATAGGTCCCGCCCGGATGCCGGCCTCGCAGCAGAGCTTCTACTTGGCGTGTTAGCGCGGAAACGCGTTCGGGCGCGGTGGCCTGCGCGTAAAGCGCGTCGATCGAATTATCGCCGCTGTAATACTGCATCAGCGGAAATGGCACCAGGACGGTATACCGCTGAATCTCGGAAAGCCCGAACGTTCCGACCCTCTCTTGAAACACCCCGACGACGGTGAAGCTGATCTCACCGACCCGCAGGCTCGCGCCGAGTGGATTCTGATTGGGGAAGGCCAATGCCGCCAGTTCATCGGTGATGAGGCACACTTTGCTGCGGGACTCCATGTCTTCGGAGTCGAGGAAACGCCCCTGCAGAATGCGCAGATTGCGGATCACCTGAAAGCCTTCGGTGGCGCCCACCAGGGCGACGCTGCGCTCGATACCGCCGGTGACCACGGTCTGCGGCATGCTCCGCGTCCCGGCCACGGCTACGACGTTGGATGCGGCGGCCTTCACGGCGTTCATGTCGGCGAGCGTGATCTCGTTACTCATCACCAGGCCCTGCTGCGGATTGACCTCGTAATTAGCATAGACGAGATTCGACCCGACGCCCTCGATCTGCCCGATGACGTAGCGGCGGCCGGTGACCGCCACGGTCACCACGAGAACGATGCACGCGCTGCCGATCACGACGCCTAGCGTCGTCAGGAACGCGCGAAGCTTGTTCGACCACAGCGCCTCGAACGCAACACGCCAGGTTTCACGTGCAAGCATTTCACTCACCTATCCGGGACCATCGCGAAGCAATAGTAGCAGAGATGCCCTGGGGAACACGCTTCCGCGGTGGTCAGTCGTCGCAACCTGCCAAGGCTCGAAACTATTTTCGCTGCACTCGCTTCAAGTCCTCGTGAAGATTCTTGTTGCGGGGATCCAGGGTCAATCCGGCCTGATATTGCTCCGCGGCTTTGTCCGGTCTTTGCTGGCCCTCGTAGAGCCTCCCCAGCCATTCGTGAGCGGAGGCGAGCGGCGGAAGCTCCGAATTGTTGGGCACGGCGTCGATGTAGGTGCGCAATCGCTTCTCCGCCTCCACGGCGTCCTTCTTCGCGAGCACCAGATACACGCCGCGATAGTAATCGAGGCGAAAGTCCGAAGGAGCCAGTGCTGCGGCGGCATCCACGACCTGTTCCATCCGCTTGCTGTCTTCGCGGTCGCGATAGTATTCCGCGATCTCATAATCGACGCCGATGCGGTGGGGCTTCGATTCTAATATTTTCTGATATTCCTCGCCGGCGTCGTCAAACCTCTTCCGCGTGACGTAAAGCTAGGCCTGCGCCAGCTCGCCTTCGACCTCGTCCACAACGCTCAGGGCCCGGATTTGCTCTTGGGCGCGATCTTCCCCTCCGCCGACCACTCCCGGCGCGTTCAACAGGTAGCGGATCAGATCGCGCTGCGCCTGGAGGTTCGATGGATCGAGGCGAACCGCCTCGGCAAATTCGCGATGCGTCTTCCGCGCGAGCGAAAACGCGCTGAACGGGTTTGATTCCTCCGCCTTGCGCCCGTAAGCTTTGCCTAGCCAATCGTGATAGTCGGAACGGGAGGGATCGAGCGCGTTGGCGCGCTCCAGACTCGCCATCGCGCGCGTGTAATCGTGCATCTGGTAGAGAGAGCGGCCAAGCCAATAATGCAGGGAAGCGTCGTCGGGGGTAGTTGCGATCGTCGCTCCCAGAGACCTCACAGCCTCTTCGTAAAGGCCCTCGTTGTAGAGATGCTCGAAATCTTTGGAGGTTCCGGCTTGTTGGGACCGGGCAATCGAGCTGTGTGCGGCGGCTAGACCTGCAATCACCAATAGAGCAGGTGCCGAACGCAAGAGACGCCCAATAGCTCTCGTCTGCCTCATTCCGGTGTGACCACGCGGACCACTTGATTGTCCCTGAGCGGCAGGTCGCCGGGAAGCGCCACGGCATCGCCCTCCTGCAGGCCGGACATGACCTCAAACTGCGTCTCGTTCGAGGCGCCGATTTTGATTTCCTTGCGGTGGAGCCGCTCTCCGTCCACCAGGAAGACATAGTGGCGTGGACCCTCGGTCAGCACCGCGCCTCGTGGAACGACCAAAACATTCGTCCGCTCCACCAGCTGAATGCTGATGTCCACGCTGGTGTTTGGGATGAGTGACATCCCTTCGTTCGAGATCGCGCAAAGGATTTCGCCGACGTTGCGAGCTCCGCGCGCCACCACCTGCTGCGGCACGGTTTCCGTCCGGCCGACCCAAGTGCGCTCGGGTATGGCGTCCCAGGTGACTTCCACGGTTTGATTCGGTCGTAGCCGGCCGAGTTCCGGCTCATCGATGAAGGCCCGCACGCGCACCTGCCTGAGGTCGGCCACTTCGGCCAGTAAATCGCCCGTGTGGACAAAGTCTCGCACGTGAACGGGTAAGGAGAATAGCGTGCCGCTCACGGGCGCCACCACGCGCGCCGACTCGACCTTCTCTTCCAGGCTCTTCACTTCCGCGCTCGAACGCGCCACCAGTAGCGCCAGCCGCTCGCGGTCCAGTTGCACCTGGTGGGCGAACTCCTGTTTGACTTTGCTGAGGTGGTCGACGTCGGCGTTGGCGCGTTCCAGCGTCGCTTGATTCTTTTCGAGCTCCTCGGGAGTTGCCGCCTTTTGCTGGACGAGCTTGCTCAGCACGTCCTGTTGCTTCTGGAGCTGGTCGCGCTGAGCTTCGGCCGTGTGCAGATCGCCGGCCACGCGAGCGGCCTGATCGGCGCGGCCTCCGGCTTCGGCGGCGTGGAGGTCGTCCTCCTCGGATGCCAGTTGCGCCCGCGTCTGGTCGAGCTGCGCTTGCACGTCGCTGTCATCAAGCGACAGCAGGAGCTGCCGCGGCCGTACCGTCTGGCCTTCGACGGCCGGAACGGCGACCACAAAACCGTCAAACTTCGCCCGTAGAACGTACGGCGTCACCGGCTCTACTTTTCCGTTGCTGGTGATCGAGGAATTCAGGCTCCCGCGAGTCACTTCAGCGACCGCCACGCGCGCTACCGGGCGCCGGCTGTTTAGGTAGAGCAGCACGACGACGAGCAGCGTGGCGGTTCCAAGAAATACCCACACCCGTCTGCTCAACGCGCCCATTTTCCTCTCATTTCTTTCGCTTCCTCCGACGGGCTCAATCGCAGCATTTTAACAAAGTTTGGCGAGGCAGACGAGCGTGCGGCCTCGGAAGACGGGCAAAACGGCCCACTCAAGGGGATGCCGCCGCTCGCAGCAGGGATGCCGGTGATAGGCTTGCCGCGCAATCGCTTCCTCGGCAAGCCGCGGGGAAACTCCCGGCCTGTGCTACAATCTCGGCATGGCGGAACAACAACAAACCTCATCCGAAACGCAAGCGCGCATCGCCGCGCCCCCGCGCGGGTCCAAACGCATTCTTCATCGCGTCTGCATCCAATGCAATAACATGTTTCGCGTGACCCCGGAAAATTTCGGCGCCAAGCAGTGCCCCAACTGCCACAAGGGCTAAGTGACGCGCCACCTCGGAATTTCCTTCTGCGCCAAGATCGGCTAAAATCCCCGCCGCCCAACCGAGGCCAAGCATGCGAATCCACAGCGACTACGTCACGGTCCAGACCACCCGGAAGCGCGAGTTCATGAATATCACCCCTCACGTGAAGAGCGCTGCGGAAAAAAGCGGCGTTCGCGACGGCATCGTCCTGGTCGCTTCCCTGCACGTCAATTCTGCCGTATTCATCAATGACGAAGAGGCCGGCCTGCTGCAGGACATCGAAGAGTGGCTCGACCACCTCGCGCCCCTCCGCGAAGGCTACCATCACGCGCCGCGTGCGGAGAGCAACGCCGCCGCGCACCTGCAGGGCCTGCTACTCAACCAACAGGCGTTGCTTTCCCTCGCCGACGGTAAGCTTGAGATGGGTCCTTGGCAACAAGTGATCTACGCCGAACTGGACGGTATGCGCCCAAAGCGTATTCTGATTAAGGTTCTGGGCGAATAGCCGGCCTGCACACACCCGCACGCGGCCAGTATCGCTTTCTCCAGCGCCAATGAATGGACCGGACGGTCGCACGACCGCGGAGCGTCTAGGTGATCGAAGCGCAAGGGCTCGGCAAGTCTTTCCGGAGTTCCGGGCGCGGCCTCCTCCGCGCCGTGGACGGCGTCAGTTTCCGCTGCGAACCCGGCCGTGTGTACGGCTTGCTCGGTGCGAACGGCGCCGGCAAAACGACGACCCTCCGCGTGCTCGCCACAATTCTCGAGCCCAGTAACGGCACCGCTCTGGTCGCCGGGTACGACATTCGACGGGATCCGCAGAAGGTTCGCGCCAGCGTCGGATTCCTCTCCACCGCAACGGCGCTCTACGGCCGCCTGACTGCGAGAGAAATGCTCGAATACTTTGGCCGGCTGTACGGAATGGATGGCGAACCGTTGCGTCGCCGCATCGAAGCCATCTTTCAGCGCCTTAAAATTGACTATCCGGACCGCCGTTGCGACGCCCTCTCAACCGGCATGAAGCAGAAAGTATCCATCGCGCGCACTATGGTCCACGACCCGCCGGTGATGATCTTCGACGAACCCACCGTGGGCCTCGACGTGATGAGCGCGCGATCCATTGTCGCCTTCATCCGCGAATGTCGCGAGCAGGGCAAGACGGTCCTCTTCTCGACGCACGTCATGAGTGAGGCGGAAAAGCTCTGCGATACGATCGGTATCATCCATAACGGCCGGCTCCTGGCCGAAGGGTCCATCGCCGAACTGCGCGAGCGCTACCGCCAGCAAGACCTCGAGGAAATCTTCGTGCAGGTGGTGGAATCATGAGCTGGCGCAACGTCGGCGTCGTCTACCGCAAGGAACTCACCGATTCGCTTCGCGACCGCCGCACCGTTATCTCCATGATTCTGGCGCCCATTCTGGTCATGCCGCTGCTTACGATCGGCGCCGGCGTTCTCACGGTCGTGCTGTTCGGCCGCGCGATGCAGGAGACCCCCAAGGTCATGGTCCTGGGCGGAGACGATTCGCCCAAGGTCCTCGCCGAGCTTCGCGCTTTGAAGGACATCGCCATCGTGCCCGGCCAGGCCGACTACGCCGCGGAAATCTCCAACAAGCAGATTCGCGCGGCCGTCGCGATTCCTCCGGGCTTCGACGCGGCGGTCGATCGCGGCGAAACGCAAACCGTGCGGATCTACATGTACCAGGGAGAACTCCGCTCGACATTTGGCGCCGACCGGTTGCAGAAATTCTTTCGCGATCTGCGCGACCGCGTGGTCGGCGGGCGTCTGCAAGCGCGCAAGCTTCCCGCCGAACTGGTCGAACCCTTTCGCATCGAGCAGCAAAATGTCGCTGCCCCGGAAAAGGTCAGCGGGGCGATCCTCGGCAGCCTGGTGCCGTACTTCGTCATCATCCTTTGCCTCTCCGGAGCCATGTATCCGGCGATTGACCTGACGGCCGGCGAAAAGGAGCGCGGCACGATCGAAACGATTCTTTGCAGCCCGGTCTCCCGCATGCACCTCGTGTTCGGAAAATTCTTTATGGTATTGACCGCGGCGCTCTTCTCCGCCGCGCTGGCCATGACCTCGCTGGGGCTGACTTTCATGGCCGGCGGCAGATTGCTCGCCGGGTTGCCGCAGCCGGCCGATCTTCCGCTTCCGATGGGCATTAGCCTAAAAGCCATTGCGGCGGTTTACATTATGATTGTCCCGCTGGCCGTGCTGTTTTCCGCGGCTCTGCTGGCCATCTCGCTCTTCGCTAAGAGCTACCGCGAGGCGCAAAGCTATCTCTCTCCGCTGACCATCCTGGTGATGCTGCCCGCCGTCGTGTC
>Ga0210394_10003989_pt1 | contig 17687 bp, 12 predicted proteins | sample IncBWC12MmetaG_FD_160121 | JGI IMG/M metagenome (GOLD analysis project Ga0210394, IMG submission 160121) | Forest soil microbial communities from Barre Woods Harvard Forest LTER site, Petersham, Massachusetts, United States - Inc-BW-C-12-M | ecosystem: Environmental > Terrestrial > Soil >... | reverse complement strand
TGGCCCTTTTCCGCACTCGTAGTGCGGCTGTCTTCGGAATCGAGGCGCACCTCATCGACGTCGAGGTCGACATGTACCCCGGCGGCAGCGCGCGCGATTTTATCACCGTCGGCATGCCCGACACCGCAGTGCGCGAGAGCCGCGAGCGCATCAAGTCCGCGATGCTCAACTCCGGCTTCGGCTATCCCAATAAATCCGTCACCATCAACCTGGCGCCCGCCAACGTGCGCAAGGAAGGCGCGGGCTTCGATCTACCGATGGCCCTCGGCATCCTCGGCGCGATGGGAACCGTCGGACGCCCTCCGGGAAATATGGACGAACACATGCTGGTGGGTGAATTATCTCTCGACGGAACTTTGCGGCCCGTGCGCGGCGTCCTCTCCATCGCGGTTTGCGCCCGGAAACAAGGCATTCCGAATCTTCTCGTGCCCGCGGATAACGCCGCCGAAGCCGCCGTTACCCAGGGTGTCAACGTGTTCGGAATGCGGCATCTCGCCGAAGTAGTCGCGTATCTGAATCAGCCCGACAAGTTCCAGCCAACGCCGTCATCGGCCCTGGGCTCCGATTTATCCCAAGAAACTCTTCCCGATTTTCGCGAGGTCCGCGGGCAAACCACCGCCAAGCGCGCGCTCGAAGTGGCTGCGGCGGGCGGTCACAATGTCTTGATGATCGGCCCGCCCGGTTCCGGCAAAACCATGCTCGCGAAACGTTTCGCCGGTATTCTTCCCGCGCTGACTTTTCAGGAATCCATCGAGACCACGCAGATTCACAGCGTCGCCGGCTTGCTTCCGCGCGGCATTGGACTGCTTGGCCGACGTCCGTTTCGTTCGCCACATCACACCGTGTCCGACGCCGGACTCATCGGCGGCGGTTCTGGAACGCCACGCCCTGGCGAAGTCAGTCTCGCGCACAATGGCGTCTTATTCTTGGACGAGCTGCCCGAGTTCCCCCGCAACGTCCTTGAAATGTTGCGCCAGCCTCTCGAAGATTCCTCGGTCACTCTCGCCCGCACCAACATGACGCTTTCGTTCCCTGCCGATTTCATTCTGATCGGCGCGATGAATCCATGCCCCTGCGGTTACTTCTCCGATACCACGCGCGAATGCCGCTGCACCGGCGCGATCATCCAACGTTACTTGAGTAAAGTCAGCGGCCCTCTGCTCGATCGCATCGATCTGCATGTGGAAGTTCCCGCTGTCGCCTACAAAGAGCTGCGCGGTAAGGATCACGGAACCTCGTCAGCGGAAATGCGCGAGCGCGTGGAAGCTGCCCGCGCGGTCCAACGTCGCCGTGGCTTCTACAACTCCCGGATTCCCTCACGCTTGCTCCGCACCTTCTGCGCCCTCGACGAAGCCGGCGAGCGGACGCTCGAGTTGGCCGTGCGCCGCATGGGCTTGAGCGCCCGCGCGCATGACCGTATCTTGAAAGCCGCCCGCACCATCGCCGATCTGGATCATTCCGAGTCGGTCACCGCCAAGCACCTGGCTGACGCTGTTCAATACCGCAGCCTCGACCGCAGTTATTGGAGCTGACTCTCCATCGCAGTTACAACGCCGGCGCGAAATATCCGTGCCGGTAATAAACACGCAGATTCAGCAATTCACGAGCCCGCGATATCGCCAGGTGGATCGTGCGATACTTGCCGTCGCGCTCCCGGTTCACCGGCGAGTATCCCAACAAATATTGGTTCCGAAGTTGGTTGCCGATCCGGGCGCTGATGAAAGGTAAGTCGTCCAGGCTGGTTACGGGATATTCGCGGCCGCCCGTCAGGTCGGCCAGCTCCTCCAGTAGCTTCGGCCCGTTTTGTTCCTCGATCGAACGCTTGGGCCCCTCCTCGGTATCGAAGATGCCCATCGCGTAGACTTGAACATCGCCTTCGAGCATCGCGTTCTTGATCTCACGCTCCGAATGGCGGCTGCGATTGTCGCCGCCGTCGGAAACGATCACCAGCGCCTTCCTGGTGTTCCGCGCGTGCTTCATTTGTCCCATGGCCATGTGGATCGCATCCAACAGAGCGGTGCGTCCGAAAGGCTTGACGTGGGCGATCCGATCGTAGACCTCGTCCGCGTCAGAAGTGAACGGAACCGTCAGCTTCGGCCGGTCGCCAAACTCCACCAGGAAGAACTCGTCCTGCGGGTTGGAAGTTTTGAAGAACGCCGCTGCTGCTTCAGTCGATTTCTTGATCTTATTCCGCATGCTGCCGCTGATGTCGAACAGCAGTCCAATCGAGAGCGGCGCGTCTTCCAGAGAGAAATTCGTGATGGGTTGTTCCACGCCGTCTTCGAAGACTTTAAAATCTTCCTTACGCAAATCGGTGATGGGGACGCCCAGGCTGTTAGTCACCTGAGCCGGAACCAAAACCAGCGCGGAATCGACGCGAATGTCCGCTCTGGGTAAAAGGGTTTGACCATTGGAAACAGCCGGCCGGAAACGGGGCAGAATGGAAACCGCGGTATCGACGCCGGACGCCTGGAACGCCCAACAGGGGGAGCATGCAAAAAAGGCAACAGCGAGGCACGCCGCGTTGTGATCAGTGCGAGCCATTGGGAGATTGTATACCAACCGGCGGAGGGTGGCGCAATTGCCCTCCTACTGTGTTCGTACTAGCCCGGCTACGCAACATTCCCCGTTCCGGTTTCCTTTCGTCTGTTAATCTGATCGTTACGTGAGGCTGTTATTCTCGATACTGCTGCTCGCCAAGTGCGCCGCTGCGCAGGATTTCGAGAATATCAAGGTGGGCCGGGTGGCTGCTGGCTATACATTCACGGAAGGCCCGGCGTGGTCGCCCATGGGCTTCCTGGTCTTCAGCGATATTCCGGAAAACAAACTGCTCCGCTTCGACCCCGGCCAGCCGGCCACCACGTATCGGGAGAATTCGAATGGGGCCAACGGGAATCGTTTCGACGCGCAAGGCCGGCTGTACACCTGCGAGAGCCATTCCCGGCGGATAACCCGCACCGACAAAAAAGGCAAGCTGGAAGTGATAGCCGAGCGCTGGCAAGGCAAGCGGCTGAATGCGCCCAGCGATATCGCGATCCGCAAGGAGGGGGACGTCTACTTTACCGACCCGGCGTTCGGCAACCAGCAGGACGCACGCGAGCTGGATTTCTTCGGCGTGTTTCACGTTTCGCGCAAAGGCGAGTTGGAAGTGATCGCGAAACCGAAAGGCCGCCCTCACGGCATCGCGCTGGCTCCGGATGGCCGCACGCTTTACGTCGGCAACGCCGATGAGCGCAATGTGCGGGCGTACGATTTGGACAAGAACGGAGCGGCATCGAATGAACGCACCCTGATTTCAGGGATCCAAGGCGTGCCCGGCGGAATCTGCATCGACGAAAAGGGCGATCTGTACGTCGCGGCCAGTCGGATGGAAGTGTTCACCTCTGAGGGAAAACCGCTCGCCAATATCCCGCTGGAGGAGACGCCTTCGAATTGCACGTTCGGCGATCCCGATCTCGAATCGTTGTACATTACTGCGCGGACTTCGGTCTATCGCGTGCGCCTGAACGTGAAGGGAACTTCGTATTAATCAAGAAAGCCGCCAGTATCCTTCACGCCCTTTCTTAGGAGTAGGCGCCTTGATTTTCGAGGATGGCCGGATCTTGCTGGTCGAGCGCGGTAAAGAGCCGCTGAAAGGCTACTGGTCCATTCCAGGGGGCATCGTCGAAACCGGTGAGAAGCTGGTGGAGGGGATCCGGCGCGAAGTACTGGAAGAAACCGGCCTGGATGTCGAGCCGTACTCCATGTTTGAGATTTTCGAGCGTATCATGCGGGATCGAGAAGGAAAGCCGGAGTACCACTACGTGTTGATTGATTATTTGTGCCGCCGCTTGAGCGGCCAGCCAACGGCCGCAAGCGATGTGAGCCGCGTGGCGTGGGTTTCCGAATCCGAGCTGGGCGGTTATCGCCTCACGGAAGGCACGCTGTGCGTGATCGAGAGAGCCTTTGCAAAGCTTCAGCGCTGATTTACTGGAATTCGAGCCGCTGCGCGAGTTGGTTGGGCGCTACGTCGGCAGCCCGTTGGGACGATCCGAGTTGGAACGGCTGGCTCCGCATGCGGATCGCGCGGCGCTCGAAGCAGCGCTGGCCGATGTCGCGGAAGCGATCGCCTACCAGGGCGCGTCTCGCCAGCCCCAAACAGCTTCTCGAGGGTCGGCCATTCGTTTGCGATTCAATTCCATTCCAGACGTCGCCCCAGCGCTCGCAGTCCTGCGCATCGAAGGCGCGATGTTGGAGCCGAAGCAGATCCTGGAACTCGGCCGGCTGATTGAAGAAGCCGGAGAAATTCGCGCCGCTTTGAACCTGGCCGCCGACAAATATCCGCGGTTGGCGGCGCATGTTGCCGCGACCGCCGATCCCCGGCCCATTTTGCGCGATGTGCGCGGCAAAGTCCTTGCGGATGGGACTCTCGCGGACGATGCCAGCGTTGCGCTGCAGCGGCTGCGGAGAGATATCGAGCGCCAGCAGAAACAAATCCAAACATCGCTGGAGCGATTCTTGCGAACCCATCGCGATGACGGCACGCTGCAGGAAGATTTCATTACTCTGCGCAATGACCGCTTCGTTGTTCCGCTGGTCGCCGGCCAGCAGCGCAAGGTGCACGGCGTGATCCACGGCGCGAGCAGCAGCGGCCATACGCTATTTGTCGAACCGCTCGAAACCATCGATCTGAATAACGAACTGGTGCGTTTGCGTGAAGAGGAGCAGCGCGAGACCCTGCGCATCCTGCGCGAGCTTACGGAGCTGTTGCGAACCAACGGGCCACAAATCCAGGTGCTGGTGGAAACCATCGGGCGCCTGGATCTGATGTTCGCCAAAGCCGCGTTCGCATCGGATTTCGATTGCGTGATCCCAAGATTCAGCCTGGACAAGGATCGCCGCATGGTATTGAAGGACGCGCGGCATCCGCTGCTCGAAGACGTGCTGCGCCGTCAGAAGAAGCCGATCCTGCCCATCTCATTGGCTCTCGACGAGAAGCAGCGGACGCTTCTGATTAGCGGACCGAACACCGGCGGCAAGACGGTCTCGATGAAGACCGTTGGACTGCTAGCGCTGATGGCCCAAGCTGCCCTGCCCGTTCCCGCGGCGGAAGCGGAATTCCCGCTATTCGAGCAAGTGCTGGCGGAAATGGGCGATCAGCAGTCCATCCAGGAAAGCCTCAGCAGTTTTTCGGCGCACATCGCGCGGGTGCGCGAGATGCTGGAGACCGTTACGCCGCAATCTCTGGTTTTGCTGGACGAATTGGGCCGCGCTACCGACCCGGAGGAAGGTGGGGCTTTAGGCGTAGCGATTCTGGAATCGTTCCGCGCGCACGGCGCGTTTACGTTTGCATCCACGCACTTGCTGGCGTTGAAGATTTATGGCGCCACAACAGAAGGCGTTCTGAACGCTTCAATGGGATTCAACGAACAAACATTACAGCCCACCTATGTATTGCAATTGGGCGCGCCCGGAAAATCGGCGGGCCTGGAAATCGCAAGCCGGTTGGGACTTTCCGAAGATTTAATCGCCAGGGCACGCCAGCGGATGTCCACCAGCGAGCGCGATATCGCGGTCTTTTTGAACGAACTGCACCAGAGGCTGCGCAGAACGGCGATTGAGGAGCAGGATCTTCGGGAGCAGCGACAGGCGCTCGAGGCGCGCGAGCAGACACTCGCCAAGGAATTCGAGCAGCGCGAATCGGCGAAGTTCAAAGAGCTCGATGAACGCTTGCGGTCGGCGCTGGCCGGGTTCGAAGCCCAGAGCCAGGACTTGATCCAGAAGGTACTGGCGGGAGCCGAGCAGCGCAAAGCGGCCGAGCAAGCTGAACGTCGCGTGGCAAAAAGCAAGCGCGAATTCGAGGAGAAGGCGCGGGTCGCGGTATTTGGAGATGCGCCCGCTCAGGAACGACGCGTCATGACGATCGCTGAAGGTGACCGAGTCCGTTTGAAGGGCGTGCGGGAGCCGGCGCGGGTTCGGCGCAAGCTTTCGGCGGGATTGCTCGAAGTGGAAGCCGGGTTGATGAGAATGCAAGTGACCACCGACGACGTCGAGGAGGTTTTGCCGGCCACGCCTGAAAGTGCGCGCTTGCCAAAGAATGTTTCCTACGAGCCGGGGCCACGCTGGGACGTTTCCTATCGTGAGATCAACGTCATTGGAAAGCGTGCCGAAGAGGCTCGCGAGGAAGTAGACAAATTCCTGGATAGCGCCGCGATGGCCTCGGTGGATCGCGTACGCATCGTGCACGGCCACGGTATGGGAATTTTGCGCAAAGTAATCGGCGAAATGCTTGCTACTAATCCGCACGTCGAAAAGTATTATCCAGCCCCGCCGGCGGAAGGCGGAACGGGCGCGACGGTGGTGGAGCTAAAATAGGGTTATGCAGCTCGTCAGCCCACTTACTATCGATGATTTCGAAAAGCTCCCAGACGAGTTAGCGCTGAATCACGAACTGGTGGATGGGAAGTTGGTGGACGTGTCGGGAAATACCCTAGGTCACAACTTGCTCCGAGACCTGTTAATTCGAATGCTTTCGTTACATGTCACTGAACGGAAGCTCGGCACGGTGGTCGGCGAACAAGAGTACGATTTTGGAGGGAACGCACATGGGCCAGACGTGAGTTTTTTCGTTTCTCAAAAGGAACAGCTGCGCGAGATAGCTCGGCGGGTTCAGCGATTCGTCCCGGACTTGGCAATCGAGATAGTTTCCCGAAACGATACCTTTGAGAATTTGATCGGGAAAGCACGGAGGTACCGGAAGTGTGGCACAAGAGAAGTCTGGATTTTCTCGATTGGATCACGTGAGGCATATTTCTATTCTGAGCGTGGGCGTGCCATTCTCGATGAAGATGGAATCTTCCAATCCGAGTTAATCCCCGGCTTTTCCATCCGCTTAGGCGACCTGTTCGACCAGCTATGACGGCCACTCAGCAGCAGGAGTTTGAAGCGCTGGCCCAGCACGCCAAACTCGCCGGGCAGGCGCACGATTGGCAGGGAGCGAGGCAGGCCTGGATGAAGGCGTTGGAGTTGCTTCCGCCCGACTCCGATGAGTATCGTCTCGCCAAGACGCGTATCGAAAACATTGACCTGCAGCTTTCGGACAAGAGCGCCTGGAAGAAGCGCTTCGCGAAACTCGGGCCGATCGGCACCTTTCTTGTCGTTGCCCTGTCAAAAGGTAAGCTGTTGCTGCTGGGGCTAACCAAGCTCAGCACTTTCGCCAGCATGTTGGCGTTCTTCGCGGTGTATTGGTCCATCTTCGGCTGGAGATTCGCGGCCGGCTTCGTGCTGTCCATCTACATTCACGAGATGGGCCACGTGATGGCGCTCCGCAAGTACAACATCGCGGCCAGCGCGCCCATGTTCATTCCTTTCGTTGGCGCGATTGTGAGAATGCGGCAGTATCCGCACGATGTGGGTGAAGACGCGCGCGTGGGCCTCGCCGGCCCAATCTGGGGATTGGGTTCCGCGGTGGCGGCGTGGCTCGCCGCGATCACCACCGGGCTTCCCATCTGGTATGCGATCGCGCATACCGCCGCATGGCTGAACCTGTTCAACCTTCTTCCCATCTGGCAACTGGATGGCGGACGCGGTTTTCGGGCACTCACGCGGAAGCAGCGCGGTATTGCAGCGGCCGCGGCGGTTGCGATGTGGGCTCTTACCCATCAAACGATCCTGCTCCTGATCGCGCTGGGCGCGGGTTATCGGCTGTTCAGCCGCGATTACCCAGCCGAGGACGATAACATCGTCCTGATGCAGTACGTGGGCCTGATCGTTTTGCTATCGATGCTAATGACGATGACCGATCGCCACCTTAGCGCGTCGTTCTAGTCTTCGTTCAGGCTCTATTTGCCAACGACTAAAACGTGGAAGCTATCCGGAAGAACCGGCGGACGGCCCTTTTGCCCGGCCGGCAGGGGGCCAAATTCCGCAGCCAACAAGTAGACGCGATGATTCTTCTGATCCACCGTCATGGTGCGAGCGCCGCGTTCGGTCGGTACCGTGTCTACGGTCTCGTATTTGCCGTTTACCTGCTTCACGATACTCAGCGTTCCATCCTGACCGTTGGAGCTGAAGGCCAGTCCAAGCCCCGCATCGTAGCCAGCGCCATCGGGACCAGCGCCGATTGGAGGCGTCGCAATCACTTTGAGTGAGGGAATATCAATCACTACCATCATTTTGTTATCACAGACCGCGAAAAGCTTCTTGCCTTTCTGGTCGATGGCAAGCCCGCTGGGGCTATCGCACGGAGACAGGGATGCATGCCGCAATATGGTTGTTTTTGCCGCATCGAACTCGACGATCTCGCTGCTGTCCTCGAGATTGACATACATCTTGCCAGTGCCATCCGGCTGGCACTCCTCCGGTTTTCCGCCGAGCGCGAAGGACTTGATGACTTCGTTGGTTTTAGGATCGATGGCGGTCGAGTCGTTCGATTTGCCATTGAAGGTAAAAATGTGTTTAGTCACGGGCTCGAAACAGACCGAATCCGGATTTTGTCCTGTTTGCGGTTCGCCGACCTTGGCGAGCGTCTTGAGATCAAAAATCGTGACGCTGTTCGACTGCCCATTCGTGATAAATCCTTTCCCGAATTCAGGCGCTACAGCAACTCCATGAACGCCATGAAGTTGCGGGATCTGCCCCACCACTTTACCGCTGGTGGTGTCCACAACCTCCACCAAGGTCGCGTGCGAAGCGTAGACGCGGTTCGCGCTGGGATCCACTGCGATGTAGTCCCAACCTCCAGTACCGCCGATCTTGATTTTGTTCAGAACTTTGTATCCTTCGGCAGCGAAGGCCGCGATGGCCAGCATACTTCCCGCGATCAAGAGCTTTTTCATCATAGTTCTCCTTGAAGTGAATTAGTCCCGGCCAACGTAGAAACGAACGGCCGGCGTTACTACCAGGGAAAGGATCATCGAAGCGAGGATCCCACCAATTACCGCGATGGCCAGCGGCTGCAACATTTGCGAACCAGCGCCTATGGCAAGCGCCAGCGGAAACATGCCGGCCACGGTGGCCAACGCGGTCATCATAATAGGACGCAACCGGCGCTCGCCGGCACGGATCATGCTCTCCTCCGCGCTCATTCCCTCCGCCCGGAATTTCTGGTCTGCATCCAGCAGCAAAATGCCGTTCTTCGCGACGATCCCGACTACCATGATCAGTCCCATGAACGATGAAAGATTAAATGTCGTCCCTGTAATCAGCAGCGCCAGGAAGACCCCGCACGTCGACAACAAGGCCGAGGACAATACCGCGATAGGCGCGGCGAAGTTGCCAAATTCGAACAGCAGGACCATGAAGACCAGCACGATGGCCAACGCCAGCACGAACGCCAGATCCTTGAACGATTTCTGCTGCTCGGCGAATTGGCCGCCATACTCCACCCGGATACTGGGCGGTACATTCAGGTCCGCGACCGCCTTCTGAACTCGGGCCATTCCATCGCCCAGGTTGATGTTCTCGAAGCGCGCTGTCACGCCGACGTCTCGCTGGAGATTGTCGCGAACGATTTCGGTCTGGCCGGGAATCTCGGTCAGCGTCGCCAGTGAACCGATGGTCGCAGTCTTTCCCGTGCCGCTGACGATCAGCGTATTCTTCATGGCATCCAGGGTACTGCGAGCGGCGGGCGGAAACTGCACGCGAATGGTGTAAGAACGATCGTTCATTACCACCGGCGGAGTCGCTGGTTCGCCCTGTAACATCGCGCTCGCATCCAGCTCCACTTCTTGCGGCGTGAAACCAGCGCGAGCTGTCACCACCGGGTCCACGTTGAACATCAGCGCGGTGCCGCTGATGTGATTCTCGATACCGTCCTCCACATCTACTACGCCTGGGATCTTTTTGATGGTGCTGGCCAGCAGGGGCGCCCATCTGCGCAGGACTTCGGGCTCCGGCGTAAACAGCTTGATAACCACGGGCTCAGGAGCGCTGGTCAAATCGCCGATCATGTCCTGCAACAGCTGCGGAAATTCCACATCCAAAACCGGCTCGGCCTCTTTGACCTTGGCGCGAACGTCGGCAATTACCTGGTCGCCCGATCGAGTCCGATACTGTCCGCCGGAAGTGGAACCAAAAATTCTCGATAAGAACGGCGCCATCGGTTTCAATTTGACGCTGATGTCGCCATTGTTGGCTTCCGTAACGGTCGCCAGGCCAAGTTGCAATCCGGTCCGTCGCGCAGTGCTCGCAACCTCGGGCGTGTTGCGGAGGATCTGTTCCACGTGACTGATCACACGGTTGGTTTCCCGAAGCGACGAGCCCGCGGGCATAACGTAATCGACGATGAAGCCTCCCTCGTCCATTGCGGGTAGCAAGTCGGACCCGGTGTGCTTGTAGCAGAAGTAGGAACCGCCAATCAAAAGGATGGTGAACAGCGCCAGCACGAGTGGGTGCTCCAATGCAAAGCGCAGCGTACTTTCGTAGGCGTTCATCAGCCATCCCGGCACCGTTTCATGCCCGCCCGGCGTGCCCTCTCGCCTCGAGCGTAGAAAGTAGTGGCTAAGCGTGGGAGTCCAAGTGAGCGCCAACGCTAAGGAAGTGAGCAGCGCCATGCCGACGGTAACCGCCAAGGCCCGGAAGAACACGCCTGTCACGCCGGTGATCGAGATGAGCGGCAGAAAAACGACGATTGGCGTAATCGTCGAGCCCACTAAAGGCACCCGGATTTCGCGGATCGCGCTGCGGATGGCCTCCGCCCGCGACTGGCCCGAGTCGCGGTGCATGACGATGTTCTCCACCACCACGATGGCGTCGTCGATCACCAGTCCCACTGCCGCCGCCAATCCACCCAGGGTCATCAGGTTGAAGCTCTCACCCATGACTTTCAAAGTGATGAACGTCACGCCAATGGTCGCCGGAATCACCAAGCCGGCCACTAGCGACGTGCCCCAGTCGCGGAGAAACAGAACCATGATGAGCGATGCCAGGACCAATCCCAGCAAGATGGCATCGCGAACGCTGTCGATCGAGTCGTTCACCAACTCCGATTGGTCGTAGAAGGGACGAAGATCTACGCCGCGTGGAAGATCCTTCTTCAGATTTGCGATTTCCGTATGGACCGCGTTGGCCACCTCCACCGTGTTGCTGTCCGGCTGCCGATACACGTTTAACAGAACCGCCGGTTTCCCATTCGCGGTCACTACCGTGTAAACAGGCATCACGGAATTGCTTATCCTCGCGACATCGAAAATATGCAAGGGCGCGCCGGCTGGAGTTGTTTTGATAATGATATTTCCGATGTCGTCGGTGTTGCGCGCCTGACCGCTCATCAGCATCAGCTCCAGTTGATGATTGGTTTCGATCAGTCCCGGCGAATCGATCATATTGCTGCGGCTGACCGCGTCCAGGATATTCGGAATCGTGACGCCCGCCTCTACCAGCTTGGCGGCATCCGGTTGCACCAGGAACTCCGGCACCTGCCCCCCCTGCACCACGATGGACGAAACGCCGGCTGCGCGGTTAAGGCGTGGCTTGAGGGTGTAGTTCGCAACCTCCCAGAGCGTGGTCTGGGGAATTTTGTCCGAGGTCAGGCTATAGCCCATGATGGGAAACGAAGCGAACGTCGAGCGATTGGCGGTGAGCTTGGTGTTGGCTGGAAGCGTCGGCTGGATTCGCGCCATAGCCGCATTCACCAGCTCCAACGTCTGGAACATGTCTACGTTCCAGTTAAAAAAGAGATCAATCTCCGCGGTGCCGCGGCTGGTAATCGACGACAGGTGATCGAGGCCTGGCACGGTATTCACTGCCTCTTCCAGCGGTTGAGTCACGTTCACCATCATCTGGTCGATCGGAGCGACGCCGGAATCGGCCCCAACGACGATTCGCGGGAAGTCCGTGCTGGGGAAAACGGCGACTGGAATCGTCAGCGTGAGGTACACGCCCACCGCAACCAGCGTCAGGATTACGAAAATGATCGGCTTGCCGTGACGCGCGGTCCAGTGCTCGCTTTGCCTGCCCGCGGCGACAGGAGGAAGTGTCGAAAGCTGGCTCATTTTCCCTTCTGCTTCCCCGCGTCCTTGTTCTGGTCCGCAGCCGGTGCTTCCGGCGCGTTTTGATCCTCGTCGTCGGATTCTTCCACGGCGGTTGTGACAACTTTCACCTTGGTTTTGTCATCCACGCCCAGTCCCCCCACCACTACCACTTCGTCGCCGGGATTGACGCCGCTGAGAACCTGGACTTGATTGCCCTCCCGAATCCCGAGTTTGACGGCCCTCTGGTGGGCAATCGAGTCGGCAGTGACGGTTAGCACCGCTGTGCCGCCCTCCTCTCCGGGCAGAATGGCGGCCGCCGGGACGAGGCTCGCGGCCTTGTACTCTTCGGTAACGATGGAGGCGTGCACGGTGGTACCGGGCTTCAGGCGCTCACCGGTATTCACGATCTGCACCCAGACTTGCACCGTGGTGGTGTTGGGATCGGTAGATGGACTCACCACTGTGACTTTCCCTTCGATCTGCTCGGTGTTGTCCGTCTGTGTAATGATCGCCGTTTGTCCCACCTTCACGAACGCGGCATCCGCTTGAGGAACGTTGACGCGAGCCACCACGCGGGAAACATCCATCACGGTCAGCAGCGGCATTCCCGGACCGGCCACATCTCCTTCATTCAGCGGACGGTCCGCGACCACGCCCGCGATCGGGCTGACCACTCGCGAATAAGCCACCTGTGCTTGCTGGGATTCGTAATGCGCCTTGGCAGTCTGCACCTGCGCAGCGGCGCTCTTGGTCTGTTCTTCTTTTCCGACGCCCTGAAGCGTTTTCAAGTGCTCGTCGGCAGCCTGATATTGGCCCTGGGCTTGCACGTAGGCGAGCCGCGATTCATCCACCTGGCGTCCTGCCAGCGCCCCATCCTTGAACAATTGCTCTCGGCTATCCAGTACTTTCTTGGCGCTATCCCGCGCCTGCCGGGCGGCCTCCAGATCCGTCTGCGCCTTCACCACCGCTTCTGGAATTGTCGAGCCTTCGGTTGAGCGCAAATTGGATTCGGCTACATCGATGCCGGTCCTGGCTTCCAACGCCGCACCAACCAGATCTTTGTTCTCCAGCTCCGCCACCACCTGCCCTTCCCTGACATGGTCTCCTCGACGTACGTAGAATTTCTGCACCGGCGCCGTGATTTTGGGTACTACGTTGGCCTGATCCTGCGGGAACAAGACTCCATCTCCACGGACGATTCGCCGGATGGTGTTTTGAGTCACCGCGGTGACCTGGACGGCCGGCGGTGACGCAACCTCCGCTTCCTGCTTTTTCCCGCACGCCGATAACAGAAAAGCGAAGGCGATAAACGAAACTACTTTTCCCTGCATCTCTAAAACGCTCCCGTGAGGGTCTGAAGGTTGGAAAGAGCCACGCGGTAGCGCAGTACACCGTCATCGTAGGCGTTCCGGGTTTGGGTCACGGCGCTTTGAGCATCAACCAGTTCCAGTATCGTAGCCTCACCGGCCTGATAACGCAATACGGTTAAGCGCAAGCTTTCCGACGCCAGGTCGACGGCGCTCCGCAGCAAATCCATCTGCTCGCGAGCGGTTCGAGCTTCGCCATAGAACCCTTGCAGATTGCGCACTAGCTGCCGTTGCGCGGCGCTCAATTCCACATTTGCCTGCTCCTGTTTGAGTTCCGCTTGCCGGACCTTGCTCCTGCGCACTCCCCAGTCCCAGACCGGTATGTTCAGGCTGGCGGTGACAAAGTAGCCCAGGTTGGGCAGCGGACCGTCTTTGGGTGCGGCGGCGACGGTGCTGTGCAGAGCGAACGCATTCGCTTCGATACCGTAATCGAAATCTACCGCCAGTGTTGGCAGGTAAGCCTGGCGCGCGATCGAAATATCCAGGTTAGCGCTACGCAATGCCTCCATAGCCAACCGAAGACTAGGATTTTCGCGCTCCGCCAGGGTTTGCACATCAGCCAGCGGCGGAAGAGCCGGCGCCAGCTCCAAGTCGTCCACCACCGAGAAGTTCTGATTGAAGTCTTTGTACAGCAAAACCGACAAATCCAAGCGCGTCGACTCCATTGCAAGCGTTGATTCCCGGAGCGCCTGCTGCTGAGTATTGAGCTGCAATTGAGACTTCACCACGTCACTATGCGCCACCTCGCCGCCTTTTTCCAAATTCTGGCTGATGGTCAACGCGCGTTGGGCCTGATCGACAGCTTGCTGAGCCGACGAGTATTTACGCTGGGAAATCAGCAGGCTGTAGTAAGCCTTGGTTACCGTCGGAACTAAGCCTCGGCGCGCGATTTCGGCCTTGGCACGCGCAGTGGCCTCAGCGGACGCCGTCCGGTCGAGGCCGGTGCCCTTAAACAGCCCCGCTGTAAAATCCTGATGGACTACGGCCCAATCGCGGTACACATGCACTCCGTCGTTGGTGACGAATCTGCTCTCGGACAGTTTTCCATTGCCTTCCGCTCCAAGGTAATCCGATCTTCCGCTCAAGACGGGATACCGTGAGGCGCGAGCCTGACGCACATCCTCGGCTGCTACAGCCGCATCGTTGAGGGCTGCCAGGAACTGTGGGTCGTTCTTCTGCGCCAGCTCCAGCGCGTCTTTCAGCGTAAGCGTCACCGGTGCGGATTGCGGGGCGCCCGAAGCCGCCTGCCGCTCGCCCTGGGTCTGAAGGAACAGAGCAGACGACGATGCACCTGCCTGGCCGAAGGCAGGCAACAGGGGCGTTATCCCTACGAAAATGATCGCAGCGGCTGAACCGGTTCGACGCCCGGCCGCTCGAGGTCGCTGAAGCTTAGGTCTCATCGCCGACCAGCATACCGCGAATCATCTGAAAATCGGCTGAATCCCGCGGGGATGGCTGGGTAACGAACAATCTCTAAAAATTTGCCGCCCTAGGCTATTACGGATCAGAAATTGGACGAAGAGGTTCGTCAGTATGAATATTCTTCTCGAACCAAGACGCCGAGATGGCAAGTCGAAAAGGCTGTGGTTGTGGTTGCTGTGCTCAGCGGCATGGCTGCCGGCGCAAGCGCAAATACCCGCCATCAGCCCGAATGGCCTTGTGAACGCAGCCACGGGCCGCAGCTCCTCCAGCATTCCCGTAACGGCTCGCGGGACCATTGTCTCGATCTTCGGCAAAAACCTTGCCAGCGTAACGCTCGCGGACAATGCTTTTCCATTGCCGAAAGAGTTGGGCGGCGTGCAAGTATTGTTTGGGGGCATTCCGGCGGCATTACTGTATGTGTCGCCTGGCCAGATTAATGCGCAGGTCCCGTTTGAGATTCCCGACGTGAGTGCGGTGGATCTGGTGGTGAAAAACGGAAGCGCAACCAGCGCGGCGTTGGATGTGACGTTGCTCGCCCAGGACCTGGGGATTTTCACGACGCTGAAATCGGGGATCCCTGTTAGCGCGACGAACCCGGTGTCGCCCGGGCAGTCAATCACGATTTGGGCGACCGGTCTGGGCGCGGTACTCCCGCCGGTGCCCACCGGACAACCGGGGCCGTCCAACCCTCTGGCGATTGCGGCCATCACTCCAGTGGTAAACATTGGGGGACAGCCGGCCAAGGTGGACTTCGCTGGTTTGGCGCCTGGGCAGGTGATTTATCAGATCAACGCGACTGCTGCGTCGGACTTGGGTGCGCCGCGCAGCGAGGTCACTATTGAAGATGGCGTTATACCTGCCATGACGGGTCCGCCGGGACCGGTTGGGCCAACCGGCGCAACTGGATCGACAGGCTTGCCTGGGCCGGCTGGAGCCACAGGTGCAAGAGGGGCCACGGGAGCGACGGGAGCAACTGGACCACAGGGCACGGGTACAACGGGAGCTGCGGGGCCTGCCGGTCCGCGGGGATTGACGTGGCGGGGAACCTGGAGCAACACGACCGCTTACGCGGTCAATGACGCAGTGCCGTTTAATGGAACCAGCTACATCAGCATTCAAGCGGGTATCGGGCATCAGCCGGACACTAGTCCGACCTTCTGGAGTGTTCTGGCGCACGTGGGAACAGTGGGAACCGCTGGAACCAACGGAGTCAACGGCGCACCGGGGACTCCGGGAATACAGGGCATTCCTGGAATACCGGGAACGCCAGGAATACAGGGTATTCCGGGAACAACAGGAATACGGGGATTACAAGGAATACAGGGAATTCCAGGAACCACCGGAACCAACGGCACCAATGGCGCGGCGGGAACCCCTGGGATACAGGGAATTCCAGGAATTCCAGGAACCGCTGGAACCAACGGCACCAATGGCGCGGCGGGAACCCCTGGGATACAGGGAATACCGGGGATACCGGGAACCGCTGGAACCAACGGCACCAATGGCGCGCCGGGAACCCCTGGGATACAGGGAATACCGGGGATACCGGGAACCGCTGGAACCAACGGCACCAACGGCGCGCCGGGAACGCCTGGGATACAGGGAATTCAAGGAACCGCCGGAACGAACGGAACCAACGGCGCCCCGGGAACGAACGGCACGACTGGCCCCATAGCCTTCGCCGATTTTTATGCGTTGATGCCTCCTAATAACGCCACGACGGTGGCGCCTGCTACAGATGTAGCTTTTCCGCAAAACGGACCTACGTCAGGTGGCGCGATCGCTCGGATCAATGCCACTCAATTCAATCTAGCCAACGTTGGTACCTATCAGGTAATGTTTCAAGTGAGCGTGGACGAAGCGGGACAACTGGATCTGACTCTCAACGGGACTGAGCAGGCCTACACTGTGGTTGGGCGTGCAACTGGCACCAGTCAGATTGTGGAAATATGTTTGCTGACAACGATAAGCCCCAATTCCACAATCACCGTGCGAAATCCCACAGGCGATTCCGTTGCGCTCACGATTACACCGGTGGCAGGCGGATCGGACGTCGTCTCGGCGCATCTGGTGATCACGCAGATCCAACAAGCTTTGTCGCCACCTTAAGGTCTGCGCCCCCAGCCACGGTTTACAGCAAAACTTCAGGTGCCAGCGTTAGCATGAAAGAAAGAGCATGCAGGTGCTGGTGGTCGAAGATGAGCGTCGCATGGCGGAACTGCTGCGGCAGGGCCTCGAGGAAGAGGGCCACTCCGTGGTCCTGGCGGGCAACGGCCGCGATGGGCTCGCGATGGCCGAATCGCATCCGTTCGATGCCATCGTGCTGGATGTAATGCTGCCGGGGCTGGACGGTTTTTCGGTCGCCAAAAAACTGCGCGCGGCCCGCAACCAGACGCCCATCCTGATGCTCACGGCGCGCGACGCCACGCACGATATCGTCGAAGGCTTGAACCTCGGCGGTGACGACTACCTGGTGAAGCCGTTTTCGTTCGAAGTGCTCCTGGCCCGCCTGCGGGCGGTTTCGCGGCGCGGCGCGATCGCGCAACCACCGGTGCTTCGGGTGTACGATCTGACTCTTAATCCGGCAGCGCGCGAAGTTGCGCGTGGCGCGCGACGGATCGCGTTAACCCGCACCGAATTCGGACTGCTGGAGCTGCTGATGAAGCGCGCCGGACGCGTGGTGACGCGCGATAATCTGATCGAATCGGTGTGGGGATTCGACTCTGACGTGCGCAGCAATACGCTGGACGCGTTCATCCGCCTGTTGCGCGACAAGGTGGACCTGGCGGGCGAAACCAAACTGATCCAAACCGTACGCGGCGTCGGCTACTGCCTGCGGGCGGAGGAAGAGTGATGCTTCGTCCTTCACATGCCATACGGCATTGGTCCATGGGAGCGCGGCTCACGCTGTGGTATTCGCTGGTGCTGCTGGCGGGCCTGGCGCTGT
>Ga0210394_10003988_pt1 | contig 17693 bp, 14 predicted proteins | sample IncBWC12MmetaG_FD_160121 | JGI IMG/M metagenome (GOLD analysis project Ga0210394, IMG submission 160121) | Forest soil microbial communities from Barre Woods Harvard Forest LTER site, Petersham, Massachusetts, United States - Inc-BW-C-12-M | ecosystem: Environmental > Terrestrial > Soil >... | reverse complement strand
TGAGCGCCACGCAGATCACGGCGACACTTACCATTGCCGCGAATGCCGCAACAGGCGCTCAAAACATCACCGTGACGACCTCCGGCGGGACCAGCGGCGCACAGCCGTTTACCGTGAACCTGGCTCCGCCGACATTGACCTCGATCAGCCCGAATAACGGCGTGCAGGGGCAGAGCGTCCCGGTCACGCTGACCGGAACGAATTTCGTTGCGGGAGCTACCATCGGTCTGAGTGGCGCAGGGATCACGGTCAGCAATTCGACGGTCGTGAGTGTCACACAGATCACGGCGACACTTACCATTGCCGCGAACGCCGCAACAGGCACTCGAAACGCCACTGTCACGACCTCGGGCGGGACCAGCGGCGCACAGGCGTTCACGGTGAACCTGGCTCCGCCAACACTGACCTCGATCAGCCCGAATAGCGGCGTGCAAGGGCAGAGCGTCCCGGTCACGCTGACAGGAACAAACTTCATCGCCGGAGCCGCCATCGGCGTGAGCGGCGCGGGGATCACAGTCAGCAACACGACCGTGGTGAGCGCCACGCAAATCACGGCGACATTTACCATCGCCGGGAACGCCGCAACAGGCACTCGAAACGCCACTGTCACGACCTCGGGCGGGACCAGTAGTCCACAAACCTTCACGGTGAACCTGGCCCCGCCAACACTGACCTCGATCAGCCCGAATAACGGCGTGCAGGGACAGGGCGTGGCGGTCACGCTGACGGGAACGAACTTCATCGCAGGAGCCACCATCGGTCTGAGTGGTGCGGGGATCACAGTCAGCAACACGACCGTGGTGAGCGCCACGCAAATCACGGCGACATTTACCATCGCCGGGAACGCCGCAACAGGCACTCGAAACGCCACTGTCACGACCTCGGGCGGGACCAGCAGTCCACAAACCTTCACGGTGAACCTGGCCCCGCCAACACTGACCTCGATCAGCCCGAATAACGGTGTCCAGGGACAGGGCCTAGCGGTCACATTGACGGGAACGAATTTCGTAGCAGGAGCCACCATTGGCGTGAGCGGGGCGGGGATCACGGTCAGCAACACAACGGTGCTGAGTGCCACACAGATCACGGCAACATTTACCATCGCAGGCACTGCCGCAACAGGCGCTCAGAACATCACCGTGACGACCTCGGGTGGGACCAGCGGCGCACAGCCGTTTACCGTGAACCTGGCCCCGCCAACATTGACCTCGATCAGCCCGAATAACAGCGTGCAGGGTCAGAGTGTCCCCGTCACGCTGACGGGGACGAATTTCGTAGCAGGAGCCACCATCGGTCTGAGTGGTGCGGGGATCACAGTCAGCAACACAACGGTGGCGAGCGCGACGCAAATCACGGCGACACTTACCATCGCCGCGAATGCCGCAACAGGCGCTCAAAACATCACCGTGACGACTTCAGGTGGAACCAGCGGTGCACAGCCGTTTATCGTGGATCTGCTTGTGCCGACGTTAAGTTCTACAAATCCTGTCAATGGCGCGACAGTTGTGCCTATCAACAGGGAAATCACCGCTACCTTCAGCAAGGCCATGACGGCACTCACTACCGCAACTTTTACGGTGTCAGGCGGCGGGACGAGCGTCGCGGGAACAGTCAACTATGACGCCACAAACAACACGGCAATTTTTAAGCCCATGAATCCACTCGCGGCCAGTACCACCTATACGGCCACGATTGCCGCCACGGCTACGGACTCCGCAGGCAATCCGCTCGCGAGCAACGGCATGGCACCGGACCCATGGACGTTTACAACCGGCACAACTACAGACACCACCTCACCCACAGTGAGTGCCGTATATCCTGCTGCCAATAACGCCAGCGTGTTACTGAATCAGAAGATCACGGTAACCTTCAGTGAAGAGATGGACTCTTCAACCCTTACGGCAACGACATTCACGGTAAAGCAGGGCGTAAGCGTAGTTGCCGGTTCGGTAAGCTATGCTGGCACGACTGCGACCTTTACACCGGCAACCCCTTTAACGGCCAACTCCCCCTACAATCTGAGCATTACAGCCGGGGCTAAGGACTTAGCGGGAAACGGAGTGACCAGTGGCGGCCTCGCGCCGAATCCATGGACCTTTACCACGATTTCTGCCTCAGACAACGCCGCAACTACGGTGAGTCTTACAAGCCCCGCCGATGGCGCCTCCGCTGCGGCGGTCGACGCCACGGTGAACGCGCTTTTCAGTCAGGGGATGGACCCCGCAACAATTAACACAGGAACCTTTACTGTCACCGGCCCCGGCACGACGCCTGTAAACGGAGCGGTCTCCTACGATGCAACAAGCAATGTTGCGACCTTTACCCCAGCAAGCAATCTCTCGCCCACGGTCGTCTATACCGCCACGATTACAAATGGGGCCCAAGACCTGGAAGGCAAGCCGCTGGCAAGTGGCGGCCTCGCGCCCAATTCATGGACCTTTACAGCCGGTGCGACAACGCAGAGTCCAACTCCAGTCAACTTGGGATCGGCCGCAAGTTACGCAATTCTTGCGGGCTCCACTGTCACCAACGCCGGCGCTACGTTCATTAACGGGGATCTTGGGCTGAGTCCAGGCACAGCGGTTACTGGATTCGGACCGGGAATAGAGAATGGGACGGCACGCGTCTCTCCCGATGCCAATGCAGCCTCGGCTGAATCCGATCTGACTGCAGCGTTTAACGACGTCGCTGGACGAACAACAAACCAAATCGTTCAACCCACTGGCGAGCTTGGCGGGCTGATCTTGGCTCCCGGCCTGTACAAAGCTCCAGCACCAGGCTCGTTTGCGATCAGCACCGGGGATCTCACGCTCGACGCCCGAGGCAACTCGAGTGCCGTCTGGATCTTCCAGATGCCGTCGTCCACGCTCACCGTGGGAAGCGGCCTTCAGGTGATTCTGATTAACGGCGCCAAGGCTTCCAATGTCTTCTGGCAGGTTGGTAGTTCAGCGACCGTGGGAGGAACCCTTTTCCGGGGAAATATTCTGGCATCCGCATCGATCACACTGCAAACCGGCGCGGCAGTGGACGGCAGAGTCTTGACACAAGTGGCCGCGGTGACCTTAGTCACCAACACGGTTACGAAGCCAGGGCCGTGAGGCGCGGGGCATTCGGCAAAGTTGGCGCGACACAAGGAAATGCTGAAGCCCAGTTTTTGTCCTAGCGGCATGTCTGGAGAGCCAATAGAACTGTGCTCAGTTCGTCACGTTAATTGAGCGCTACACCTGGGCGCGCACAGCCTTGCAGCGCGGTTCGTCAACCCTCAAAATTACAGCACTATGAAAACCTCGACGATCTGGGGAATTCTCGCGTTTTCAATGATTTGCGCCGTCTCCGTGCCTTCCTTTGGCCAGCAACGCGTCTTCAAATGGCTGCCCGCCAATGATGAAAGCGTCCGGCTCGATCCGGCAAATTATCACTCCGCGCGCACCTACAACCCCGGCCCAAATGGCGGCAACATGCACGTGGACATCAAGGCGGAAAGGCCCGTAACCATATTCATGGCCGATGCGGGCGCATGGTCCGCGGCGTTGCAGCATCCTGAACAGATTGCAGGAGTGCGGCAACTTTGCCCGCGAGATCACATCACGGAAACTACGTACACATGTGAATTGCCCCCGGCACCGATGACGCTGGTTATTCAGGACGAACGAACCTCTCCCGATCACGCCGTGTTCACGGGAATTGGTTCCGTGCTCGATCCAAACAATGGCGTGGTGGGCCCGGCGAATAGCGTGGCACGTGTTATGGGCATCGGCATTGGCAGCGTGTTGAAGGCCCAGGCTGCGGCGCCCCGTAAATTCGTTGACCCGAACGACGTGCGCATCCAGTATTACCGCTGGGATTGCGTTGAAAACTGCGTTCAGCCGGAATATCAGTGGTTCGACCAGGTCAAGGAAAAATATGAGCTTACGTCATTCCTCAAAGTTTACGGCGGTTTTGTGCCCGACCACGATGGCACGCAGGTAAGCATCAGGATAAAGTCGCCCATCCCGATGGCCGTTGCCATGCTGCCTTCGCAAGTCGCGGATCAACTGCATGCACAGCCCGGCGCTCTGGAATCCGCGCTCGAGAAGAACTCATGCCAGCAGCGCGGGGTGCAAACGCAGCAGTTCCAATGCACCTTCAATGCCGACGATGGGCCGCAGTCGCTAATCGTCGTACCCGAAGCCACCTCGAAAGTCCCTCACAAAAAGGCCGAAGTTGAAATGCAGGCAGTGAAGTGCGTCGCCAACTGCATTCCGGCTCCGCCTGCAAACAAACAATAAGCACTGCGAAGTCCGGCGCGCGCAGCAGGTACGTGCTGTCCGTCGCCGATGCTGATCGCGCCGAGATCGAGGTGAGCAAGCGTCGAGGACGGATCTTGCGCGAACGAATCCCAGGTCGCTGCAGGTCGCTGATTGTTGGATACTCTCCCGCCTCCGCTACGTTTTCATCGCCCCGATTGACTTGCCAGCCTAAAGTAGGATACGTATCGTCCCAGCGATTACCCGAAGAAGGAGACCCATCACATGAAACGGAAGTTTGGTGCATACCTCGCGGTCATGGCAGGAGTGCTTACATTTGTGATCCTGGTCTCCGCCCGCGCTCAGCAGAATAGCGATCAACAGAAGAAAGCCGGGTTCGCTGCTCCGGGTTACGCCAAAAAAGCGCCTTCGCAACCATTACCGGATGGCGGGCCTGCCCCCCGCACGGCGGATGGCCATCCGGACTTGTCCGGACACTGGTATGTGGGCGTCCTCGGAAAGGAAGATGCACTGCTCGTAGGTTCCTTCGGAGTGAACGACCCGAATGTACTGCCATTCGATCCCAAAACGACGCATGAGGAGAAACCTTCCTTCCAGCCGTGGGTGACTGAAAAGATGAAGGCAGACGGGAATTTCAAGGTTCTGGACGATACCCGCGACCCCAGTTCGCTAGACAAACTGCCGAAGGCCGATCAGATCGCCGCCATCGATGTCGAACTGATTCATCTGGCGAGGAATTGCATGCCCGGCGTCCGCGGCATGGGGGCGCATGGCACGCAATTTGTGCAGGGACATGACTTCATTGCGCAGGTTACGGAGACCAATCACGACTATCGATTGATCCCCATCGATGGGCGTCCGCACTCGGACCGCCCGGATCCCTCCTTCAGCGGCGAAAGCAGAGGCCATTGGGAAGGAGACACTCTGGTCGTCGACACCGTCGCCGTCGACGAAAGGGTCTGGAACAGCGATAGCTGGAGAATCCACAGCGACCAGGAGCATATCGTCGAGCGCTTCACGCGTCCCTCGATGAACTACCTCACCTATCAGATCACCGTCGAAGATCCCAAGGTGCTGACCAAGCCCTGGACTTCCGCACCTCATCGTTACACGCTCAACCACGAGGAAATCCTGGAGTGGTACTGCCCGGCGGAAATTCATCCTGCGGATGATGAAGAGATGCGAGCGCTCAGGGCCACGCGGGAGCGGCTGGTGAAAGAGATGCAACAAGAGAAGCAAGCGAAATAAGGCGAGCAGTAAGTTTCTCTACGCTCGCCGCACACATCATTGCCGGCGAATTCTCACCGTGAGGTTTGGGTTTTGCTGTCGCTGAGAGCGCCAATCGCACGCAGGTAGCGATCCGCGGAACGCTTCAGAGCGGTCTTCGCATCGCCGCTCACAACAAACTTGGGCCATGCGCCATAAAGCTTCGAGAATTTGTAAGGCTCGAGTTTGCTGACGATGTCGCGTACCGTGGCGGCGTCCACGGGGACGAGATTCGGATAGCTGTACATAAAACTCACGTACCTGCGGTCCGGACACACCTGCGGCATGTCGCCCGTCATCAACGCTCCGCTTCCCTTTTCTCCCGACCCCCAATGCAGCACCTGAAAGCCAGTGAAATGTCCTCCAACGCGAATAAGAGTTACGTCGTCGTTCAGCCGATGCGTCTCGCCTTTCCAGAACACGATCGCGGGATCCGGATACTGCACCCATTTGCGTTCCGCTTCGTGCAAATAGATCGGAATGCCGCCAAACGCGCGGCTCCATTCGACCATGCTGCCGTAATAATGAGGATGCGAAACGGCGATGGCAGTCACGCCGCCGAGCGCTTTAACCAGCCCGACGGTGCTGGAATCGAGCAGGCTCACGCAATCCCACAGGATTCCGCCATTCGGAGTTTGTAGCAGCAGCGCCCGCTGCCCAATCCCAAACTCCGGTTGCGTGTGAATTCCCCAAACGCCTTCGCCTTCCACAAAAAACACATTGCGATGCGACTTCTGCATCGCTTCGAGAGTGATCCACTCCTGCCCGCCCGGTCCGATATATTGGCGTTCATCCTTGCAGATCGGGCACTCCGCCGGAGGATCATTCGCTGTCGGATATTGGGTTCCGCAGGTTACGCAGATGTGGCTCATAATCTGGCGACCTTTCTCGCACGAAACTGTGCTTCGCGCAACTCCATCAGAGTTGCGCCCCGAGTTGCGGCTAGAGCGTCGGGCTGGGATACTCAACTTATGTACAGCGCAGTCGTGCTCGAACACTGCGAGCATCCCCGCAACGCCGGCGACCTGCCCGACGCAACCAACACCGTAAACGTCTCCAATCCCGTGTGCGGCGACGAATTGCGGCTGGCCGTGCGCATCGAAGACGGCCGCATTGCCGCTGCGCGATTCCACACTCGCGGATGCAAGGCAGCTGTTGCCAGCGCGTCGCTCCTCACTGAACTCATCACCGGCAAAACCATCGAGGAGATTCGCGGCATCACCGCGGAGCAAATCTCCCAGGCGCTCGGCGGCCTTCCGGCGGCCACTCGCCACGGCAGCCAGCTGGCCGAAGACGCGCTGGACGAAATCCTCGAACAACTGTGAGCGGGCGAACTGGCGGCGCGCCTAAACGGCCCGCCATCAGGAACCGGCGAGCGCGCGGCGCAGCGACTCCGGATCGTTCAGATTCAGCACCACGCCTTCCTCGTTCGTAGGCACTTCCAAAACTTCATCCTGATGCGCCCAGACGACGGTGCGCGCTCCCTGCTCCGCGGGCGCGGCGAGCAGTTCGGCATAAAGCCGCGACGCAAAAATCACCGGATGCCCGCGCTTGCCGCCGAACTTCGGCAGCACGATAGCGCGGCCGGAGGCATAAAACTGGCCGACGAGTTCGCTCACCAATTCGGCGCTGACCAGCGGATGATCCACCAGGAAAAGAATGATGCCATCGGTCTGCACTTCCTTGAGGCTGCGGATCGCCTCTTTGATGGAAGACAGTTGGCCTTCCTTCCAGTGCGGATTCAGCACAATCGCGCTGTGATCGAGCGGAATTTTGTCCGTGATTTCTTTCGTGTGAGCGCCAAGGACGACGCGCGTGCATCCGATTTCCTTGCCGCTTTCGGCATCTTTTTTGGATTGGTGGATGACTTCGAGCAGGTGCCCTAAAAACGTGCTGCCGCGCAGCGGAAGCAGCGCCTTAGGCGAGCCCATGCGCGATGATTCACCTGCGGAAAGAATGATGGCGGCTAGCACGGGGCCCGAGTCAGCGCGAGACGCTCTCCGCGGCGGCCTTCGCTTCGGCGGCCTTCGCCTCGGCGGACTGCACCGCCTGCTTCTGGCCTGGTTTTTCGTCGTCCTTGCGGACGACCGCCTTGTGCTTGACGTTCGCGGCGCCACGCCGCACGGAAATTAGTTCGGCGGCGATGCTGATGGCAATCTCCTCCGGCGTGAGCGCGCCGATTTCGAGTCCCACCGGAGCGTTCACGCGGTCGAAAAGTTCCGGCGCGAAGCCTTCGCGCTCGAGCGCCTGATAGACGGAAAGCACTTTGCGCTTGCTGCCGATCATGCCGAGGTAGCGCGCGTCGGTTTTGACCGCCCAGGCCAGCACGCGCATGTCATCGCGGTGCCCGCGCGTGACGATCAGGATGTACGTGGAAGGATTCGGCTGCAATTTAGCGAAGGCGTCTTCGTAGCTGGTGTAAACCTCGCGCGCCATGGGAAAGCGTTCCTTATTGGCGAACTGCTCGCGATCGTCGATCACGCCAATTTCAAAACCGGCGGTATGAGCCGCGTTCGCGACGGCGATCGAGACATGCCCGCCGCCGAAGATGTACAGAGCCGGCTGAGGCAGAATGGGCTCGACAAAGACTTCCAGCGTGCCGCCACAGATCAGTCCACTGTCGTAGCTGGCTTCGTTATTGAGATTGAAGGTCATTTTGCGGGGCGCCTCCGCCTTGAGTACGTCTTTAGCAGCTGCCCAAACTTCGGCTTCGACGCAGCCTCCGCCGATGGTTCCCAGAATGGAACCGTCCTCTCGCACCAGCATTCGGGAACTCTCAAAGCTGGGGATCGAGCCATTCGTATGAACGATGGTGGCCATTACGGCGCGCTTGCCTTCGCGCCTGAGCCGCAAAATCTCCTCGAAAAGATCCATGGCCGATCGCCTCCGGATTCACTCCATTATAGCGCGTGATGCCTTGTTTCCGTCCCCTCACCCCGGTACCTTTTTTCGCAAGTGTTCATTTCTAGCGGAGCTTCGATGCTATTACCTTGCTGCCGCAGGCAGTCGCGAAGGCGGGCGGAGTGTGCCGCGCCGCAGCAGCCCTTGTAGCCCGGGGCGCCGCGACGTGCTTTCCCGTCGCGGGCCCTGGGCCTTTCGCCGTGGTCTTTGGTGTCATCACGAGGAACGTAGTGACGAGGGATCTGCTTTTTGCCTTTTTTGTCTTTAACGTAGTGGCGGGGCCTTCAGCCCGGCAGCCGTTTCCTCGTCTCTTCGGGTGCCCCACCCTAGGGCTGTCATCACGAGGGCAGCTTTTGCCCGAGGGATCTGCCTTTGCCTCTAATGTAGCGCCGGCTTGCCCTGAGCTTCGAAGGGGGCCTTCAGCCCGGCAGCCGTTTCCTCGTCTCTTCGGATGCCCACTCCCAACGCTGTCATCCCGAGCGCCGAAGCGCGAGGGATCTGCTTTCGCCCCGAGCGGGTGCCCACCCCTTGCCCCGACTAAGGGAGGGGTCGTACTCAAGGGTGGGCCCGCGCACGCCTTTGGCGCGTGCACCGTTCCGCCTTCGCGGAACGCGGGAAACATTTTCCTCATTTTCCTGCTCGATTCGAACAAGTTGCGCACCAGTTTCATTCGAATGATCGAATGGTGTCGCCACTGATCCCCGGAGCCGCAAGGTCCTTATGTTCGATACCGTACAGTCTTGTGATATTATGGGCCGTGGAAATAGAGGGCTGAGTCTCTTGACTCACCGCACAGAACAGTCTCATGAAGCTACCCCCGCAAGATGTTCGTACACTCGTGGCGATTATCCGACATTATCTTGAAGCAATTAGAGAATCGACTGCCCTTAAAGCTATCTTGCGTATTTCTGTCGAACATCAGGCTTGCCCATCAGATTGGGAGGATCAACTGAGCGTGGCAAAGGCGTCTTCTCAATACAATGATATTGGGAAAGAAATTGAATCAAAGATTGTTCGCTTTGAGCAAGATGCCGACGAAACCGAACTCCTTGCGCAGTTTCAAAAAATGACTCAAGGACCCTTACACTAGGATTACCCGCCCTGTCACAGCCCTCTATTCTTGATGTCAAGGGATAGTCGCCCTTTCGTTCGAATAATCTGTCGGTAACACTTCGTTCGAATAATCCATCGGTAAACACTTTGATTGACGCACGTGTACTTTAGTGATAACGTTGCGTATGACTACCGGAAAAGAACCGACTAAAGGCCCCGGCCTCTCCAGCCCTGAGGCGCAGCGGTCTTGCGCACCTTCGGCGAGCGACCCGGCCGATTTTGTAGCGCCGCCTTCCAGGCGGCCCCGTAAACCTCGTTCGCGCTCCGGCGCTCCCGGCTGCGCGCCGCATTCCGAACTTCCGTCACCGCTCCCGATCTCCGCGACTACCGTTAAGCACGATTCGCTCGGAGGCCCCGACGCCGACCACCACGAAGGCCACCAGACCGACTGGTATGCGCCGCCGTCGTGGTCAAAAACCAGGCCGCCCGACCCATGTCCGAGCCGCAAAGAAAAACTTCGGCGCAAGCTTCGCAGCATGAGCAATTCCGCCTTCCGCCTCCTCCAGCACCAAAACTCTCGCGGCTTCTGGACCAAACCCCTGCAAAAGTTGACTCCCTAAGGACGTTTGTAATGAACACTTACACAAAAATAGCAGGGGGGTACCCAAGTTGCGGGTGCCCCAGCCTTCGCGACGTCCGCGAAGGGTGGGTCCGTGCACGCCTTTGGCGCGTGCACAGGAAAGACGAGGAAACGGCTGCCGGGCTGAAGGCCCCGGCGCTACGTTAAAGGCAAAGCAGATCCGCGCGCCCTGGGCAACAAGGCTGCGGCAGCGAGGTACGAGGGGCAGCAGAACGGGCGCTGGTCGCGGCATCACTTGACGGGCACGGAGGGTGCAAATAGCATCATCTTTTGGGGCGATTTGGGCGCGGAATGCGCGATTTGGTCGCTGCGGCGAATTATCCGCGTTGGCGAAGGTGCGAAGATGAATCGATGCTTGGATTGCGGAGCTGAGCGCGACACAGACCAGTGTCAGGCGTGCGGGCTGACATCGGCCGCGGCAGAAGTGATGCTGCGGCGCAGGTTGGTGCGGCGAACGGCGCTGTTTCTAGTGGGCGCGGTTATTTTCGTGCCTGCAAGCCAGGTGTTTCCGCCTCTGGAGGAAGACGGCATCCTGATTTTTGTGGGGGTGCTGTTTTTCCTGGTACTCGGACTGGGCCTGTGGATGGTGAAACGCGCGAGCGGTGGACGGGAGATCGAGATCATCAAGCGCGTCTATTTCGGACTGCTGCCAGTGCCGTGGATTCTGGCGGCACTTCTCTTCGTCAACGGCAAGTTCGACGCTGATCCGCCCCGGCGGGAAACAGTTTCGGTGGTGGGCAAATTCAGCATGCCCGGACTTTTGCGAATGGAACGGCTGGTGGTGACGTCCTGGCGGGAAGGCCGGGCAATCGAGCGGTTGCAAGTGAGCCGCGATGATTACACCCGGTTCCGGCCGGGCGATTCAGTGGTCGTGGAAGTGGAAAACGGGGTCGTGGGCATTCCGTGGGTGTACGCAGTCTATCGGCCTTAGGGCTACGGTGGCCCTGAGGGTCAAGGCTCCTTAATTTCACGTTTTTAAGTCGTGACTGAAGGTCCGATCCTCTTATCTAAACCCTTATCTAAATCTGATCGGTCGTCTCGATAGATTTCTCCGGAAGACGAGATGATGCTGCTATCGGGACCGTCGTCAAGGTAATGAGGTGAGATGTGGCGCGGCGGGTGCTCGTGCTCGGCGGGGGATTTGGCGGCGTGGAAGCCGCCATCGAGCTCGACAGGCTGCTGCCCAAGGAAGATGAAATTCTGCTCGTAAGCGAGCAGAATTTTTTGCTGTTCACTCCGCTTTTGCCGCAGATTGCTTCGAGCAGGATCAATCCCCGCCACATCGTCCAGACCATCCGCGACATTCGGGGGAAACGCCGCTTCCGATTTCGGCGCGACACCGTGGCCAGCATTGATTTAGCGGCGCGCCGTGTGACTTTGGCTTCTGGAACCGTCGACTACGACGTGCTGGTGATTGCGCTCGGCAGCCGCACCGCTTATTTCGGCATCAGCGGAGCGCGCGAGAATACCTGGGACTTCAAGACGCTCGAAGACGCCGTGGTGCTGCGCGATCACGTGCTCGACATGTGCGAGCACGCCGATCACACGCCCGACGAAGCAGTGCGGCGCGACCTGCTGCGCTTTGTGGTGGTGGGCGGCGGCTACACGGGAGTGGAACTGATCACCGAGCTGAGCGATTTCTTCACCCAATATGTGCTGCGCAAGTACCGCGGCATTCGGCCCGCGGACGTGCAACTGATCGTGCTGGAAGCGACGCCGGAAATCTTGCGCGGGATTTCCGAGAGCCTGAAAGCGCACGCTCTGGGGCGCCTGAGGGCGCGAGGCATCGACGTGCGCACGTCGGCAAAGGTGACGCGCTGCGGTGAAGACTTCGTAGAGATCAACGGCAACGAAGTCATCTGCTCGGCAACGATCGTGTGGGCAGCGGGAGTGCGGGCGAATCCGCTGGTGGAAAATCTGCCGGGTCCCCACGACCGCGTGGGGCGCACGGTCGTAAATTCGGGGCTGCAGGTCGAAGGGCATCCCGAAGTTTTTGTGACCGGCGATGCCGCGGCGGCGACGACGGCGCCGGGGGCGCCGCAAGTCGCCCCGGTGGCGATTTCGCAGGGAGGCGTCGCGGCGCGCAACGTCGCGCATTTTCTGCGCGGCGAGGCGCTCGACTCCTACACATACAAGAACGAGGGCATGCTCGTTTCGCTAGGCATGGACTATGCGGTGGTGAGCATCGGGCGGCTGCAGTTCAGCGGTTATCTGGCGTGGCTTTTCTGGAATGCCGTACACCTCTACAAATTGGTGGGCTTCAAGAAGCAGTTGCAGGTGGCGATGGACTGGTTGATGGGCACCGTTTTCCCGCGAGATGCTTCGATTTTGCGGCGGCCGGCGCGGTGCAGGATCTGCGAGGGCGCGGCGGGAGGCCGTTCGCGAGCCCAAGCCGCTAAGTGAGTTTTTGCTGGGAAACTTACAGGTAGCGCAGGTCCATGGGGTGCGGGAGCTGCAGATCGACGACGCGGTTTTCGGCTACGAGCCGCACGCCTAAGCGATAGGCGAAGCCCACATCTTTGATCAGCCACTCAGTCGTGGCGAGCGGTTCGGCGGGGAGGGTAGCCGGATCCCACAGGAGTTCCGCGCCTTTGTGGTCGATTTTAGCGGGGGCGATCTCGAAGATTTTGCGTTCGTGGACCTGGATCAGCAGATAGCGATCCCCCATAGCCAGCAGTAGCGGGTCACCTTTCTTATTTTCCTCGTAGACGTTCCAATTTTTGACGGGCTGATCGTTCACGCGGAGAAGGGCTTGGGTGATCGGCTTCCAGGTGACCGGCTTGTCTTTGTCGGCGGCGACCGCGGGCGCTGCGGAGAGCAGCGCGCCGGTGATGATACAGAGAAAAGGAATCGGAAAGAAAATCCCCAGGGCCCCGCGACTCCTTTTGTTGTGGCGTGCGCCTTCGCCCCGGTCGCGGGCGCCCTGGGCTACAAAGCAGCCGAGGGCAGTCTTCGCAAAGTATGCGAATCGGTGGTGTACCGGCAAAAGCAAAGAAACTGCAGATCCCTCGACTCGTCCGGAGACCGGACTCGCTCGTGATGACAACTTAGTGGCCGGGACACGCATGGCTACATCTGGATTTCGGAAAAGGATTTGTCGAGGAGGCGAATAGCCTCATCCACATCGCCTTTGGAGATATTGAGCATGGGCGAGAGCCGGACCACGTTGCCATATAGCCCGCCTTTGCCGATCAGCAATCCATTTTCGCGCGTACGCTCGAGCAATTGCGTGGTCGCTTCGGGAGCGGGCTCTTTGGTGACGCGATCCTTGACCAATTCCAGGCCCTGCATCAACCCTTTACCGCGCACATCGCCGATGAGCGGATATTTCTGCTGCAACTCCTCAAGTTTTCCGCGAAAGTGCGCGCCGACAGAGTCAGCATTAACACGCAGGTGCTCTTCTTCGATGATCTCAATGGTGGCGATTGCGGCCACGCTCGTTACGGGGTTTCCGCCAAAAGTCGAGATGGTCAGACCGCGGTAGGAGCCAGCGAGCTCGCTGGTTGTGACCGTGGCGCCGATGGGCACACCATCGCCCATACCTTTGGCGCAGGTGATGATGTCCGGAATCACTTCCCAGTGCTCGATGCCAAACCAGTGCTTGCCGGTGCGGCCGAAACCGGTTTGTACTTCGTCAGAGATGAAGAGACCGCCGTATTTTTTGACCGCGTTGAAAACAATTTTGAAGTATTCGGGCGGTGGAGTAATGAATCCGCCGACGCCCTGAATCGGTTCGGCAATGAATGCGGCGATGTGGCCGCTGGTGCCGGTCTGAATGAGATTTTCGACGTCTTTCGCGCAGGCCACGCCGCAGTCGGGATATTTCAGGCCGAGCGGACAGCGATAACAATACGGACTAATGGCGTGTGCCACGCCGACGCTGACGACGCCGGCGGCGCGCCAGGGCCCCTGGGCGGTGACGGATTTCGCGAGGGTGGAAGCGCCGGAATAGCCGTGGCGAAGCGCAACGATGTCGAACGATCCCGTAGCCATGCGAGCCAGCAGGAGGGCGGCTTCGTTGGCCTCGGTGCCGGAATTGCTGAAGAAGCTTTTTTGCAGCTTGCCTGGCGCGATCTGGGCGACTTTTTCAGCCAGGGCGACGATGGGCTCGGTCGGGTACAGGGTCGACGTGTGTTGCAGGCGATCGACTTGAGCCTTGATCTTTGAGGTCACTTTGGGGTTCGTGTGGCCGACGGAGATGGTCAAAATGCCGCCGAAAAAGTCCAGATACTTGCGGCCTTCCAGGTCCCAGACGTACTGCATGTGAGCGCGGTCGGCGACCAGCGGGTGCTGGTAGAAGTTCGCGACGGCGGGCCAGAGATATTCCTTGTGCTTGCGGATGACCTCTTCGCTTTTCGCCATATTCACTTGCGTTTTTGTTCCCATGCAAGCTCCAGTTCGCCCCAGAAAATCGATTTGCAAATTTTACGCGAGCGCTCGATTGAGTCTACTCCGCGGGTGCAGAGCCGACAATAGAACGCCAAGGGTGCCGTTGTGTGCGAAATGACTGGTAGGGTGTTACCTGAGGCCGAGTTCAGAATTAAATCGTTGGATGACCCCGTAGCACTCACAGGCGGAAGATTTCAGTTTCCTGCGGTTCACAATCGATACCGCGCCACGTATATATTCTATGGCTCCATTCTTCTGTAAGATGGCGGCTGCCGAGCTTACAGTGGGTCGAGTCGTCCCCAACATCGTCGCGAGGAAATCGTGGGTCATGGCGATCAGGGCCGAATCCACCCTATCCTGGGCCATCAGAAGCCATCGCGCCAGACGCTTCTCAATGAGATGCAGTCGATTGCACGCAACCGTTTGTGCAACCTGCATACCCTGCACTGCCGTATAGCGGCTGAGCATCATTTGAAGCCGTGGAGTTGATTTCAACACTTTAAACATTGCGATAGCTGTTACTCTGAACCCATCGCCCGAAATTTGCACTATTTCGCGCACGGGGCTTCTGATCAAACCAACGGCAATTGGTGCTCCTGCCGCCCCCTCGTTGCCTACCACTCCTGCTTCGACGGTTTGTCCATCTTCCATTGGCACAATGAGGGAAATCAAACCTGCGTTCAGAAAGTAGACGAACCTCAGTGTTTCGGTCGGCTCGTGAAGCGTTAAGTGACTCGGAAAAGTGCAATATTCGAGGTGGGGGCGAATTGCGCGGAACTCATGGTGCGGAATCGACAAAAGGATTTTGTTCCCTACGGGTCTTCCTGCCGTGTTTGTTCGTTCGCCCGATTGCACGGTTACATTCCTAATCATAACAGTCCTCTCCTACACGGGATTGCTCACCGAATACGATTCGCCCCTCAACCTTCAAGTTTTGTCCCAAGCAGATACTCAGGCTTCGACCCCGCGGCAATAAAGCGCGGCGGTAGGTGGTGGTTGTATCAATAGATGCAGCATACACCTTTGCGATAACCACTAGTGTCCCTATTGGTACAATCGCTGGAAAACACGCTAGAAACAATTCAGCGAATCGGATCAACCGGCATGGTTTTCGCGTGCATAGACACAGAGCCCACAATAGAGCATGAAGCGCGATGATTCCGGGGATCTGACTGCCGACTACTGCGGTTGCCCAAAATCGTTGATCGAAAAGCGGCAGCTTGCGCGAATTTTCGTGGCCTTTTGCGTGACAGCGCGCTCGTGCGGCGCTACACTGGGGCCGTTCGGACGCACGGGAGGCGGCGCATGGTCATCCAGCTTCGCGTCGAGTGCCATGCCGGTTATCGGGCGGATGAGCATCCTCTGCGGTTTGAGCTGCGCGGGCGGCTCTTCGAAGTGAGCGAAGTGGAAGACCGCTGGTATTCTCCCGGCGCTATCTATTTCCGCGTGAAAGCCGAGGATGGGAATTTCTATATTCTGAGGCACGATGAAGGCATGGACGTGTGGACTCTCGACGCCTTCCGCACGTGCCGCGAGTACGAAATCACACCGCAACCCCTGGACGTAACCACGCCTCCTGGACCGCACGGGGCATCTTAATTCCCTTCTGCAAACTCAATCTTTCGTTTTGAAGTTATTCGTTGGGATCGCTTCGCCGCTATGCGGCGGGCACGCTGCCTGACCGCGGTTTCAAGCGCCAGCGGGCTGTGCTAGTGGCTGTTGTTTTGTTTCTTGTTGTTGCAGCGGGAATCCGCGCTTTCGCCAGCCGTCGAGACCCTCTGCGAGCGGCCGAATGCGCGTGATGCCTTGGCTTCGCAACCGCAGGGCCATCTGGGCGGCCGTGGCTTCGTTAGGGCAGCTACAGAACAGGATGATATCGCGGTCGCGCGGGATGACCTCGATGGCTTCATCGAGGTCCGCGGGATCCATACGCACTGCGCCGGAAATTGTTTCCGGCTCGGCGTCAAATTCCATCTCATGGCGCAGGTCCACGATGACGATGTCTTCACCCGCATCGAGGCGTTGCTTCAGTTCCTCAGGAGTAATGCGCGCAATCCGAAGCTTCCGGATAAATCGCCGGCGGTTTTGCCATTTCCAACCGATATACGCGGCGAGCGCCGTTACGAGCAGGACCAAAAGGCCACTGCCCAAAAACGACAGGAAAGCCAAGACGCGTTCGAGCTTGCCGCTAAATATGAAGCCCGCCGCGATATAAGCAGAAGACCAGAGCAAGGCGCCCAGCGCATCGAGCACTGCGAAGCGGCGCCAACGCATGCGGCTGATTCCCGCCAAGGGCGCCATCATGGCGCTCAAACCCGGCACAAATTTTGAGAAGATGAGTCCCCACGCGCCGCGCCGTTCGAAGGAAAGCTGCGTGCGGCGCACACAGGAATCCGGCTCGAGCGAAATGCGACAGATCAGCCGCAGCACGGCAATGCCACGCAGGCGGCCGAGGACATACCAGAACGAGTCACAAAGGGTCGCGGCGAGAACAGGCACGGCGACGACGAGCGGGAGATACATTCGCTGCCTGCCCGCGAGCGCTCCGGCGGCAAGCAGTATCGGCGCGGACGGCACCGGCAGACCGACCTCTTCAGCCATTACCCAGGCGAAGAGCACCGAGTACCCGTGGCGTACCAGAAACTCGATGATTTCGTTCATGCGCTCTTTCGTGCCCCGGGACTTTGGCGTGGAAGGCACGGCGAATGCAGCCGTGGGATGCCAGCCCAGCGAGCGCGTATTTTAACATCCTAGGCGCTTCGGAAGCGGCCCCAGATGTTGGGGGGACGTATCACTGCCAGATTTCGAATTCTTGTTTCAGTCAGGGCGAAAGATCAGGACGCGCCCCTAAGTTTTCGGTAGCGGCGGATCAGGTTGTTTGTGGAACTGTCGTGCGCGAGGGAAGGTTCAGTCTGGCTCTCAACTTCGGGGATGATGCGCTGAGCTAAGACTTTGCCGAGCTCCACGCCCCACTGGTCGAACGAATTGATCTGCCAGATCGTGCCCTGAGTAAAGACGGAATGTTCGTACAGAGCGACAAGTTTGCCGAGGGTCTCCGGCGTGAGCCGGGCGGCAAGGATCGTATTCGACGGACGGTTACCTTCGAAAACGCGATGAGGGACAAGCCAATCCGGCGTGCCTTCGGCTTTGACTTGCTCCGGCGTTTTGCCGAAAGCCAGCGCTTCGGTCTGGGCAAA
>Ga0210394_10003987_pt1 | contig 17696 bp, 18 predicted proteins | sample IncBWC12MmetaG_FD_160121 | JGI IMG/M metagenome (GOLD analysis project Ga0210394, IMG submission 160121) | Forest soil microbial communities from Barre Woods Harvard Forest LTER site, Petersham, Massachusetts, United States - Inc-BW-C-12-M | ecosystem: Environmental > Terrestrial > Soil >... | reverse complement strand
TGACGCGGCGAAAACTGCAGGCGGAATCTCGCATCTTTCCGCGAAGGATGGCTCGCGCTACACCGAATTTGCCGAAGCGCTGGAAGAAATGTCCGGCGTATTCAACCAACTCGCTTCGATCACGCCTCCTGCAATTGACACTCCTTCCCCGGAAGATTTCTGGAATTTGCTGAAAGTCGGGCGCGGCGTTCGCTCGCTCGGAAAAACGGGGATCTTTGATCTGCTGCGTTGGGGACCGATGGCCGTAGCCGATTTCGTCGCGGAATTCTTCGAGACGGAGTTGCTGCGTGCCGCGATTGCCGCGCGTGGAATTTGTGGCGCAAATCTTGGACCCTGGTCCGCCGGCTCGACGGCAGTTTTGCTGTTGCGTGCTGCGGCGGATGCGCATCCAGTTGGCTCCGCGGCGTTTCCGCGCGGCGGGCTTGGCGAATTCGCGCGTGCGCTCGCCGAAGTGGCGCAGAAAGCCGGCGCGGAAATTCGCACAAACTCCGAAGTGCAGCACATTCGCACCAAGGATGGAGCCGTTTCCGGAGTAGTGCTTGCCAACGGGGACGAGATCGCCTGTGAAGCGGTGGTTTCCGGCCTGAATCCCAAGCGCACCTTTTTCAATCTGCTCGATCCCGCAAATCTCGATCCGGTCTTTGCCATGCGCATGAAGAATTTCCGGACTACCGGTAGCGTCGCGAAAGTGCATCTCGCGCTCAGCGGCTTGCCGGAATTTCCGGCGCTCTCCAATGCGGTTGGCCCGGATGGATTCCGCCAGGCGCTTGCGGGACGCCTTCACATCGGACCAGAGATCGATTATCTGGAAAAGGCGTTCGACGCTTCCAAATACGGCGAAATTTCCAGCGCGCCGTATCTGGATGTGACCATTCCGACGATTCTCGATCCTTCGCTCGCTCCAGAAGGCAAGCACGTGCTTTCCGCGTATTTCCAATTTGCGCCCTACAATCTGCGCGAAGGGAATTGGGACACGCGCCGCGGAGAACTGGCCAACATCGCAATCAAGACACTTTCGGCATATTCGCCAACCGTCGCGCATCTTGTCGAAGCCACGCATGTCATCACGCCGAAAGATCTGGAAACGACGTACGGTTTTACCGGCGGTCACATTTATCATGGCGAATTGGCGCTCGATCAGATCTTCACCATGCGACCGGTGCTCGATTGGGCGCGCTATAAAACGCCGGTGCGCGGACTGTTCCTTTGCGGCTCCGGAACGCATCCCGGAAACGGCTTGACGGGAGCGTCCGGCGCAAATGCCGCAAAAGAAATCATCCACGAACTGCGATAGTCCGATGGCTGCAATCAATAGAGAAAAACTGAAGAAGCTCCAGGCGCGGGAAGCGAGACGCTTTGTCGCTGAGCATCCGCGATCGGCGGAGCTTTATCATCGAGCGGAAAAATCGCTGCTTGGCGGCGTGCCGATGAACTGGATGAAAAAATGGGCCGGAGAATTTCCCATTTTCGTGACGCATGCGCAGGGCGCGCATTTTACTTGCGCGGATGGGCGCGACTACGTGGATCTTTGCCTTGGCGATACCGGCGCGATGACCGGGCACTCGCCGGGTGTTGTGGCCGAAGCGGTGGCAAAGCAAGTGCGGCGGGGAATTACGCTGATGCTGCCGACCGAAGATGCCTTGTTTGTTGGGGAGAATTTGCAAAAGCGTTTCGGGCTTCCTTATTGGCAATTCACGTTGACTGCAACGGATGCAAACCGTTTTTCGATTCGCATCGCGCGGGAAATCACGCAGCGCTCGAAAATTCTGGTGTTTCATTACTGCTATCACGGGACGGTGGACGAAACATTCGCTACGGTACACGACGGCGTTGTCGGCCCGCGGCGCGGGAATATCGGTCCGCCAATCGATCCCGTGGAAACGACGCGCGTTGTCGAATTCAACGACTTGAACGCGCTGGAAGAGGCACTGAAGCATCACGATGTCGCTTGCATTCTGGCGGAGCCGGCGATGACCAACGTAGGAATCATTTTGCCAGACGAAAATTATTGGAAAGAGGCGCAGGCGCTGGCGCGAAAGTATGGGACGCTTTTCATTGCGGATGAAACACATACGATTTGCGCGGGGCCTGGCGGTTGCACAGCGGAGTGGAAGCTGGAGCCAGACATGGTGGTGTTCGGAAAGGCGATCGGCAGCGGAATTCCTGGCGCGACGTATGGCTGCACGGAAGAAGTGTCTCAGCGGATCAGCGCGAGGATGCATCTGGAAGATTGCGACGTGGGCGGAATCGGTGGAACTCTGGCGGGGAACGCATTGTCGCTGGCGGCGATGCGGGCGACACTAGAGCACCTGCTGACCGGCGCGAATTTCGAGAGGATGATCGAACTGGCAGAGCGATTCAAAGAGGGGGTGGCTAGGGCCATAGCCCGGCGCGGACTACCGTGGAATGTACAGCGGCTAGGTTGCAGGGCAGAGTACACCTTCCGGCAGACGCCGCCAGGGAATGGCGGGGAGTCGGCGGCCGCGTCGGACTTTGAGCTGGAGAGGTTGCTACACCTTTACGCCCTGAACCGCGGGGTGCTGCTGACGCCATTCCACAACATGGCACTCATGTGCCCGGAGACGACTGAAGCGGACATCGATCAGCATACGAAGGTGTTTGAAGAGGTCGTAGCGGAACTGGCGTGAGACTTTGGATCCGGCGAACTTAGGACGTCTCAGAAGCTCGTTTACCTTCTGGTTACTGCCCCCCCTCCCCCTGTTTTTTGAAAGTGCAGATTCTAAACAGGTTACGGTAAGACTGATCCGTAAGTGCAGATTCTGCAGGGGTTATAGGTATCTTGTTTTCAGATGGTTACGTAAGTGCAGATTCTACGGGACTTATTTCGCGCCAATCCGTAAGTGCAGATTCCAGTAGAGTTACGATCCCTTTTTAAAATCCCCTGTCGGCCAGAGCCGGTTCGGGGGTCGACCGATTGGCCGTGGCTAGGTTTTCAAAGAGCGCGGGTCGAGGTTGACTCGATCGTAGTCTGTCAAAGCATGAGCTGCACGGAAGGATTCGTAGCAACTATTTTGGGAATGATAGCACGAGTAGTAAGTATTGTCAAGGTAAACATGGCGATGGTGTGTGGGTTATAGGGCGCAAGGGCAGTTGAAAGTGACTTGCAATTGATATAGGACTAGGGCTTGCGGAGATGTCGTTGAGTGCGGATGACCTGGATGCATTAGTGGCGTTTCTGAAATCGCTGACGGAAGACTACGACGATGCGTGACGAGTTCCGGTAAGAAAAAGTCAAAACCCGCACCCTTAACACTAAAGGGTGCGGCACCCGCCGGAAATCAAGCGTGGAAATAATCGCGGCGACATTTAAGAAGAGCCGGAGTTTTCTCCGCGAAGCTTGCGTTGGTATAGGAAAGAGACGGCGAGAAGGGCGGTCCCCAAAATGAGAAACGAGAGAACGCGGTAGACGCGGTCGAGGAACGAAAGATCGTAGAGGAAGACTTTGGCTACGACCGCTCCGAGCAGAACCAAGGCTTGCCAACGTAGAACAGGGGAGCGCCGCTGGAGACCAAGGAACAGCAACAGGCCGGCGTAAAAGGTCCATAGCACCGAAAGCGAGAGGTTCTGTGCCAGGGGATGATCGAAGCGCGCGCCCCCGTGGCCGTAGAAGTCCCAGAATTCTAAAGATAGAGCGATAACTGCAAAGGCATTGAGCGCCACGCTGATCGAAATCGACTCAGCGCGTCCTGATTCTTGGGCGGAATGTGGATACGCGTGGGCAGCCCAGAGAGCAAAGCCGAGACAGGCAACCAGGAAAAGATAGGAAAAGAAACGCTCGTTTAAAAGAAAAGTGCCGGCGGCAGGCGGATCTTCGAGAAGGCGAAAAGCGGCCAACCCCAATAGAAAATAACCGGCGAACCGGAGCAATTTGCCGCGAGAACGAAAACCAGCCCACGCGAGAGCTGCACCTTCGAGGGAAAAGGCAATGTTTAGGACATTGCCCTCGAAGCGCGCGGGAATCGCCAGGGTGAAGAACGTGAGAGCCATGCCCGAATAAATCATGCGAGCTAAAGAGTTTTCCCCGGATTCGGATTTGGGAAAAACGTAGGCAGCGTAAGAATGTACCGCTGCCAACGCGAAGAAGAACAGTGCGAGCGTCAATCGATTCTGTGGCCAGAAGAGCAGATAGAGAGAGCAGGTGTACGCGGAAGCGTTGGCCAGAATCAGCAGAATATCCAAGGGCCGCAATTGCAGGCGATAGAGGGTTCGCAGGACGGGAATGACGGAATAGAGCACGAAGAAAAGGGTGGCGAAGAGGACTGTGCTTTCCAGAAAACCTGCGCGCCTGTAGAACGTTTGATACCAATCCCAAAAGTAAAATTGAGTTCCCAGGAAAGCGAGCGGCAGGAGCGTTTGCCAGTTTTTTCTCCAGGCGATTAACGTGGCGGCTGTTCCAAGGCACAGGAGATAGCAGAAGAGAACGACTTGCTCGTTTTTTCCGCTACTGACGAGAGCGGGTGTAAGAATTCCGCCGAGGATGGAGAGAAAAGCGATGCGTTCCGAGTTTCGCCACAAGGCCAGGGCTGCCATCATTGCGGTAACAGCAACCAATGCGGCGAATCCGATTTGCCGGCTGAAGAGCGCGTAATATTGACAGCCCGCCCAGATAGAAACGAACAGCATCGCCTCGCCCAGTCCGGCAATGCCGTCGGAAAAGTAGGTATAACCGCGGCCGAGAAGCCACTGGCTCCAAGGCAGCATGAGCAGGCCAAGCAGAACGCCGATGGCAACGCGGCCGGCGGGGCCGATCCAATTGTTGTCGAACGCGAGTTTCAGGAAGTAGGAGACCGCGAGCAAGAGAGCGATGATGCCGATGCGGTTGAACCAGTGGCCACCGATCACGGCTTCGAGGTCAGTGGATTTGGTTTCTTGCCTCATGGATTGGGAGATCTTTGCCGCAGGATAGGGGATTGGCGGAGGAGCGATGGCTGGGGGAGGAGTGCTGACCGGCGCTGGGGGAGGATTCGGGACGGGCGTTAGGTGAGCAGTGAGTGATTCGGGAGGCGGTGGGGGACTGCTTTTGGAAGGCGTGGGAGAAACGAGCTTCTGCAATTCTGAGAGTTTTTGTTCGAGTTGATAGATGCGGGCGACTAGTTCGTTGGGGCGGAATGCGTCGAGTTTAGCTTGCAGGTCGCGCGATGCGGAATAAGCAGCGAAGCCCAGCGCTGCGCCAACTAAAAGGAACAGGGCGAGAAGAAGGAGAAGCAATAAGTAACCTGGTTCCATGGATGAAGGAGTCGAGCGGATTTAAGCATAGTGGACAGGTTGAGACAACTATATGAGGGGTGAAACGAAGCGGGCGCAGGCCAACAGGCAAATGGGCATCGATTGCCAGGCGCAGCAACTAACGTGACAGAAGCTCAGGTGATGGCTTTCTTCAGACGCTTGGTGGTTTTTTCCAGTTGGCGCTTCAGTTCGTCGACCTGCTTGGAGATTGCGAGCAGTTCTTCCTTGGCGACCTGGCCGGCTTGGGAGAGTTGGCGGGCTTTTTTATTGGCTTTGCCCAGAGTGCTGCCGATTTTCACGCTGACTTCGGTTAGCTTGTCTTTTTTCGCCATAACTGGCCTCCTGTGTCGAAGCAATCGTACACTGAAAATGGATCTTAGAGCTAAGCTGTCTGCGATGGCTTCGGGTCATCGCTGTAGTTTGCGAACGAAGATCTTTTGAGACGAGTACGGCTGTGGCTATACTGTTCCGCGGCGAGTAAACACGGGAGACGGACATGGCGAACTATTATTTGTTGAAGACCGAGCCTTCGGAATATTCCTTTGCGGCGTTGCAGAAAGACGCTGTGACGATTTGGGATGGAGTGAAGAATCCCACGGCGATAAGGAATTTGCGGGAGATGAAGGCGGGCGACCGGCTGATAATTTATGAAACGGCGGATGTGAAAAGCGCGGTGGGGACGGCGGAAGTAGTTTCTGTGGATGCTGCAAACCCCAGCAAACCTGAGGTCAAGGTGAAAGCTGGGAAAGCGCTGAGCAAGCCGGTGTCGCTAGCAGAAATAAAAAGCAACAAACTTTTCAAGGACTCACCGCTGGTGAGGATCGGAAGATTGTCGGTGGTGCCGCTGACCGAGGCGCAACACCAAGCGATCTTGAAAGCCTAGCGATATCCCTCAAAATTCGTCACGATGCTCGAAACGAGTCCGTTCCGCAAGCGAAGAGCTGTGAAACGGAAACGTGAGCCGCTGTTGCGCGTTGGCGCTGAAGCCGGGCCTCGGCCAATCCAAGAGCTAGAACGAAGAGTCCCAAAAGAAAAAAGGCCAGAATGGAAATGATGATGGTGTTGGCACGTCGAAAATTTCGGCGCTTGCTTTCGTTAAAGGGCACGAGATGCCAGGGTTGCTGATCCCAGTCCGCACGCCGCATAGTTCAACTCCTTAGCGATGGCGGAAAGCCGGCTGAAGGCCCGCGGCCATCACCCTGTTGAATAAGATGTATCGTACTACGATATGGTTGCACCGGCAAGGCATTAGATATTGCGTCGCCATATACATGTAACGGCTGGTGCGCATTGGAAGAGATACCGAGAGCGGAGCGCCGCGGCGGTGGGAGCGGTGTTATGATACGCCGCAAGACCCGCTGGGAGTGCGATCATGTCCGAGCAACCCGACAACACCGGCACACAATTCCTGGAGCGCAAACTAGCGACCATTCTTTCCGCGGATGTAGCGGAATTCAGCCGGCTGATGGGCGAGGATGAAGAGCAGACGCTGAAGACATTTCGCGGACACAAGAAAGTGTTCGAATCGCTGGTAGCGATGCATCGTGGACGCATTTTCAACACCGCCGGCGACGCGATTCTGGCGGAGTTTGGCAGCGCGGTAGAAGCGGTGCGATGTGCCACCGACATTCAGGCGGCGCTGCGCACGCGCAATGATCAATTGCCGCCTTCGCGGCAGGTACGATTTCGAATCGGGATCAACCTGGGCGACGTGATGGTGCAAGGCCAGGATTTGATGGGAGATGGCGTGAATGTTGCGGCGCGATTGCAGACCGCCGCGCAGCCTGGAGGGATCTGCCTTTCCGGGAGCGTTTACGACCAGATACGCAATAAATTGTCGTTGTCGTTCCAGTCGCTGGGCGAAAAGAGTTACAAGAATATACAACAGCCGGTGCGTACGTTTTCGATCTTGGAGGCCGATGGCAGTAGCGTGATTCCTCCCACGAGAGCCGCGGGAAGCTGGGGAGCGGCCCGATGGATCGCTGTTGGGTTGGTGCCGGTATTAGTAGCCGGCGGAGCCTATTGGGCTTATAGCGTCAGCCAGCGGAGTAAAACTGAACGGCCGCAGGAAATCGCAGTTGCAGCAGCAAACCCAGTGGTGGCTTCGCAGCCTGGTGCGAAATCCGACGTCGAAAAAACTGAAACGCCGAAGTCTGCACAGATTGCAACTGCCGATGCGGGAGTCGCGAGAAAAACCGGCCCGGCTACGCAGAACAGCGTTGCCCGGCAAAACGGATCGGCGCCGCCGAAGATGACAGAAGCGCCGAAAAAAGTGACTCCTCCGGACTCGACGCCGGGTAAGGCGGGTGCGGGGGCGGCGAGGTCCGGGCTGCCAACTGGCACCGCGATGGCGACACCGATGATTAACGCAGGCGGTGCGGCAACGAGATCCGCGGCAACGGGTCCGTACGACGGGGTGTACTCCGGTCAAGTTTGCTACGGTCAAACAGCGAAAGAAAAGGCGATTTGCTATCACGCGGAGGGGATCATCAGCGGCAGCAAGATCTCCGGCAAATGGCCGATAGGACACGATAAAAGCGTCACGATGTTTCTCGTGGGCCACGTTACGCCGACCGGCGACGTCAAGATTGGGATGCACAGCGAAAAGGTAGACGGCTCGTTACTGGGTGTGATCGATCTCACGGGCAAACTCAGCGACGGACTGATCGACGCGCGCGGTAATTTCCGCAAGGGGCGTCCAGCGACGCTTACCTGGCATAAGGACTCCAGATCGGAGCACTGAGGGCGTGGTGTATTCGTCACGGACGGGACCACGAGTACCCACGATAAAGACTGCATTCTTGGACGGATTTAGTCCTGCGCGGCAACGACTGCGATTTCGATTTTGAATTCGGGTCCGGCGAGCTGAGGGGTTGCTACGGTTGCGCGGGCAGGAGTTTGGCCGGGCGCCACCCAGGCTTCCCAGACTGCGTTCATTTCGGCGAAGGTGGACATGTCGGTCAGCCAGATGGTGGCGGAAAGGATGCGGCTTTTGTCGGTTTTTGCTTCGGCGAGAAGTTTGTCGATGTTGGACAGGATATTTCTTGTTTGTTCGGTGACATTTGCGCCGGGCGCGACTTGGCCTGCCAGATAAACCGTTTTGTTGTGGATCACGATCTGAGACATGCGCGGTCCTGCGTGGATGCGTTCGATGGACATGGAGAGTCTCCCCCTAAAGATTTTTTGTCTCGATCCTTCAGATTCAGCGATCGAAATCCACAGCGACGGTGTTGCCACCGCAGATGATAACCCCGACGCGTTCTTTCGGGCGAGGGAGGTACCGGCCCGAAAGCAGCGCGGCGACGGCTGCTGCGCCTCCGGGTTCGGCGACGATTCGCAGGGTTTGCCACAAGCGGCGCTGTGCGTCGCGCATGGCCTCGTCGGTTACAAGCACGGTTTGCGCCACGTAACGCTGGACAATGGGAAAAACCAATTCTCCCACACGACGCGGCGCCAGCGAGTCGGCGGCAATCCCGCCCGCTTCGGCGTCGACAGGGCGGCCAGCCTCGATGGCGCGCGTGAGCGTCGGGGCTTTTTCCGGTTCAACGTCCACAATCTTAATTTTGCCCTGATACCACGCGGCGATTCCTGCGATTAATCCACCGCCACCGACGGAGACAAGAAGAGTATCCAGGTCGCTCGTTTGCTGTTCGAATTCGAAACCCACGGTGCCCCGGCCGAGGAGCGTTTCGGTTTGATCGAACGCATGGATGGGCAGGGCGCCCGATTGCGCGACCCACGCTTCGCTGGCCGCGAGAGAGTCGGCGTAGCGTTCGCCTGCGATGACGAGGTCGGCGCCATAGTCTTTGATTTGTTGAATCTTGGCTGGTGAGGCGACGCTTGGCACGAAAATTTTCGCGGGGATGCGTAGTTTCATGGCCGCAAACGCGACCGCGGCGCCGTGGTTGCCACCGGTGGCGGCAACCACCCCGACCGGAGGAACGTTTCTGGTCATCAGATTGGTAAGCGCGCCGCGTGCTTTGAAGGAGCCGGCGTGCTGGAGGGATTCCAATTTCAGGCTCAAGGAGGCGAAGGGCAGACCGAAGTCCGCGGGGTCGACGCTAATAACCGGGGTGCGACGAATATGTGGGGCGAGAAGTTGGTAGGTAGCTGCAATTTGATCGGGGGAGATCACGGGACACTCTTTCGGCGCGAGGAGATGGGATTTGACGGCAATGGATTTTTGGCGACAATTCTCTTGACAACAGCATCGTCTCTTAGCAAAGTGACTATATGATGGACGTGAATGTATTGCAAGCGCTTTCCAACGAACGACGATTGCAAATTCTGGAGTGGTTGAAGGATCCGGAGGCTCATTTCCGCCCGCAGCTGGACGGCGATCTGGCGAAGGACGGAGTTTGCGGGGTGCTGATCGCGGAGAAGCTGCGCGTATCGCAACCGACGCTTAGCGAACACATGAGGATCTTGTGCCAGGCAAAGCTGGTGAAACCGAAACGCATCAAGCAATGGACATTTTACAAGCGTGATGAAGTGCGAATTCGGGGGATCAAGAAGGCCATTGCGTCGGGATTGTGAGACGGGCTGCGCCCCTACACGGAAAAGAAAGGCCCAAGACTCACCCGCGCACCTTTCAGTCTGAGAGCGAGTTCAATGTGCGAGAGCCACGCAGTTTCAAGGAGTTGTGATGCCGGGTGAGATATCGATACGTTCCGTGGTTCCCGCGGATTTTGCGCAATGGCTGCCGCTGTGGGCGGGCTACAACAGCTTTTATGGGCGCGAGGCGCTTGCGAACGAGATTACCCAAACGACGTGGTCGCGATTTTTCGATGCACAGGAGCCAGTTTATGCGTTGGTGGCAGAAAGGAATGGGCGGCTGCTCGGATTGGCGCACTATCTTTTTCACCGCAGCACAATTCTGATCGAACCCACATGCTATCTGCAGGATCTATTCACGGTTGTGGAGGCGCGCGGCGAGGGAATCGGGCGGGCGCTGATTGCGGCCGTTTACGAACAGGCGAAGCTTGGAGGAGCCACGCGGGTGTACTGGCAGACGCACGAAACGAACTTGACGGCGATGAAGCTGTACGACAAAGTCGCGGAGCGCTCCGGATTCATTGTGTATCGAAAACAATTTTGAGGTTTGGCGACTGGCGATTTTAAGATCCGGAACGCCGGCCGGATGCCAGCGCTGCTGGCACGCCGCTCTTGACTACGCTTTCTGATCCGCAACCAGGCTCGAAGAGGATGCTCTCGGCAGGACGACTTGCACCAGCGTTCCCGTACCATCTGAGGTGATTCGCAAAGTGCCGCCGAAGGGGCGAAGACGCTCTTGCATGCCTTTTATGCCTACACCGGCGTTCGATTGACCGTCTGAACTGCCGGGCAGACCGCGTCCCTGATCGCGAATTTCCAACACGATTTCATTTTCCCGGCAGAAAATTTTGACGGCGGCGGTGGAACTGCCGGAATGGCGGTGAATGTTGCCCAGGCTCTCCTGAATAATGCGGAAGAGCGTGATTTCGCGGTTGCCGTCGAGGCGACCGACGTCCCGGGAAATCTCAAATTGAACCGCGAGGCCGCTGCGCTTCTGAAATCCCTGCACGTACTCGGCAACCGCGGACGCCAGACCGACTTCATCGATGAGCGGCGGATGCAACAAGTAGGAAAGGTTTCGGATTTCGCTGGCGGCGGAGGCGATCAGATCGCGGCACTCTTCGAATTTTCGCGCGTTGGCGGCAGAGGAATCCTTCTGCATCTGGCTGAGAGTCATGCTGAGCGCCGCCAGCACCTGGCCCGTGGAGTCGTGAAGTTCGCGGGCGATGCGCCGGCGCTCATCATCCTGAGCGCGGATCAACTGGCCGGAAAGCCTTTGCAAGGATTGATTGCTGGAGGCAAGTTCCGCGGTGCGTTCTCGCACACGCTTTTCCAATTCCGCGTGGGCAGTCTGAAGCTCCGCCTCGGCTTGCTTGCGGCTGCTTAGATCCTGGCTGATCCCAACGATTCCAATGGCAACCCCGGAATCATCGAGCATCGGGGAGAGGGTCACCAGAGCAGTCAGGAATTCCCCATTCTTGCAGCGAACCTGGAATTCACCGGACCAGCATTTGCCGTCACTTAATGCCGACAAATGCTCTCTTGCATCCTGCTCCGTGCCCGCGCCTACGGTAATTTCCAATATGTTTCGACCGAGGACTTCTTTCGAAGGCCAACCGTAAAGCTCCTGCGCAAATGGATTCCAATAAGTGATTATGCCGGACTGGTCGGTGACGATGATGGCAGCTTTAACGGCTTCCAAAAAGGGCAGCTGCGCAGCGGGCGGATTGGAAATGTCCGGCATTGTGATTAGCGTCTCCGCGATTGCTGAGTCATTTTAGTTGGAACACCGTAACGAAATCGCCGCAACGAGAATTGACGACTCAAGGAACCTGGAGGGGACGACCCGAGTGTACGCCAAATCCACAGGTGTTTAGACGCAATTAACAACGCCTGCGATACGGCGGACGCGCGGGAGGTCTACAGTTTTTGCTGTAGTTGAATTTACTGCCTGTCTTGACCGATGCGTCTGGGAAACTTACTCAGCGGCTCTGGTTTTCACGTCTTTGGGTTCCGCGGCGATGGTGACTTCCACTTCGGCGCCTTTTTTCAGGCTTACTGGATTGCCCGCTTCATCCTGCAAGGTATTTTCCACGCGAATCTCGCGATAGAGTTCCTCGGCGCCATGCACGGCGATCTGGGCCTTTTCCGGTTCGCTGGGAACCAGCGCAGGGATAATTTTTTCAACGGTTCCGGGAAGGGTCAGCTTCACCTTCTCGTCCGGATGGTTTTCCTCTTTGGTCTTATCGGTCATAAGGTTTGCTCCGTTGGGTTCTACATACTCTAACGCATAGAAATCCTCTGAGCAAATTGGTGAGAAATTTGAACACCTGGATGAAGTTAGTTGCGGCAAATGCGCGGGTACGATTGACTACCTGGCGCTGCCAACGAGTTTTTCGACTTCGGTCATTTCTTTGGGGATCGCGGAAGAGAGATTTTCCGGCGCGCCGCTGGTGATTAGCATAGTGTCCTCGACGCGGTAGTGCATGCGCTTGTCGGGGAAATCGATGTAAGGTTCGACGGTGACGACCTGCCCGGCTTTCACGGGGCCTGTGACTCGCATAACGTCATGGGTGGCCAAGCCGACAAAGTGGCCGGGGAATCCGTACCACTGCTCGCCGATGCCAGCCTTGTCGAAGATGGCTCTTCCTGCGGCACTGGCTTCGTCATAGGTGTGGCCCGGAGTAAGCAGCGCGATGACGGCTTTCTGGCATTCCAGATCGACGGCATACCATTTGGCTTGCTCGGGCGTGAATTTCCCGCTGATGTTGAAGGTGCGGGTGATGTCCATGGTCATGTGATCGAGCGAACCGGCAAAATCCAGGACGACAAGTTCGTTGGCTTCGATTTTGTGCCGATCTGCGAAATAGTGGATGGTGTTGATGTCGCTGCCGGAGCTGACGATGGCGAGATAGGAAGCGCCCTGCGCGCCGCGATCGAACATGTAGTAATAAGCGCGCGCTTCGATTTGATACTGAAACATGCCGGGTCGCGCGTGGGCGATGGCGTCGCGGTTACCCTCGGCGCTGATTTTGCCGATGCGGCGCAAGACTTCGATTTCTTCCGGGAGCTTGATGTTGCGCATGGCGTCGATGAAGGGTGTGACGTCGCGAAGATGCAGCATAGGGTAACGTTGGGCGAGCAAGTAGTTGGCGGCGAGATTGTCGGGGATGGGTTCGTGATAGGGATGATCGAACTTCCAGCTATTGTCGCGGCCCACTTCGGGGCGCGCGCCGTCGGCCTTGTCCGGGAAATTCAGGCGAACCCAGAGGTCGCCAGTGGAAGTGGCACCCGCAGTTGAGGCGAGAAAGAAGGAAAGGGCCTGATCAAGTTGGGTGACGGGCAAGACATTTGTAAATCCTAGCGCGGCGCGATCGGCTTCGGGGAGTGAGAGCAGATTCGGACCGTAGGTTTTGGCGGTGCGCGGTAGTTGCTGCGGCTCGTAAATATACGTGACGCCCTTTTCGGCGTCGAGGGCCATCACTGCGCCAGGATCCTGCAGGCCAGTGAAATAGTAGAAGTCATTGTCTTCGCGATAGTGGGTGGATTCGGGAATTTCATTGCGAGCGAAGAGCAGCACCCAACCGGTTTTCACTTGCTTGGCAAGTTCCGCGCGACGTGCGGCGAAGGCTTTAGGGCCGCCGAGGTCGTCGATGGCCTGGCGATCGGTGTATTGAGCACGCGCGGAAGTGCAGAGCACTGAAGAAAGAAGCGCTGAGGCGGCGATTAGCAAGAAGGTGCGAACGGTTGGGACGCGAAGACTGATCATCGAGTTTCTCTCCGGAGTTGTGGGCTGTTTCTTTTGGCAGCGCAGTTTAACGCAGTTTGTTGGGGGCAATCCAGCGGGTGCCAGCGAAGAATAAGGATTACCAAAAAAGGCCGCGGGGGGCCGCAGAGGTCACAGAGACAGCGCGTCGAGCGCGTTGCGAGTGGCGGCGGGTGAAGGTCCATTGCACGGTGTCCTCTTTTGTACAGTCTTGGGAGGCGCCAATTGGTAGGCTGAGCGCTGCCGCGGAAGATCCGCGTCCAGATGGTGGTTCGTTCTGAAAATGAAAACAAAGAAACTCAAAAAGAATCAAAACGGCGAGTCTTTCAATCCGCAGGTTTTTCTCGATACCGCAGGGGTAGCGAGAAAAGTGGTGGAATACCGGAGAAGCGAGTCCATTTACTCGCAGGGGGAAGCCGCGGAAACTGTCATGTATATCCAGAAGGGCGGAGTGAAACTTGCGGTGGTGAACGGGTCCGGAAAAGAAGCGGTAGTGGCGATGTTCGGGCCGACCGACTTTTTCGGCGAGGGCTGCATGGCGGGGCAGACGGTGCGAATGGGAACGGCTACCGCGATCACACCGACTACGCTGCTGGTTATGGATAAAACCGAGTTGCTACGGGTGCTGCACGCCGAGCATGAGTTGTCGGACCATTTCATTAAGTACATGCTGGCGCACAACATTCGCGTGGAAGAGGATCTGGTCGATCAACTCTTCAATTCCAGCGAGAAGCGGCTGGCGCGCACGCTTTTGTCGCTGGCGCGTTATGGAAAACAGGAACAGCCGGACCGCATCCTTCTGAAAGTTTCGCAGGAGACTCTGGCGAGCATGGTGGGAACGACGCGCTCGCGGGTGAATTTCTTCATGAACAAATTCAGGAAACTGGGATTTATCGAGTACAACGGGAAAATCAAGGTGAATAAATCGCTGTTGACGGTGGTGTTGCACGAGTAGGGACGTGGAGCGAAGAATATTTTCTGAAGAAGGAAAGTTTGCCGGGACAGGAACGTCCCGGCAAACCGGTAGGCCAATTGCTAATTCGAAGCGCGCTCCGATTCATTACGGGGCGCGCTTTTTTGCAGAACGTTGACGAGGTGACGGCCAGTCATCGGCACGTGCATGTTGTTACCGCGCACGATGTCAGCTGCTTTGATGGGATGGCCATAGACATCCGCGCTGGCGTCATCATCGGGACGCAGCGTGGTGCCTTCGAGAGAAACACCCGCGAACAAACCGCGCGAACGGGAGTAGCTGAGGATTTCAGCGCGCATCCAGGCATCAGTGTCCGCGGAAGCGTCGCGACCCTTTGGCCCACCGGCGATGGAAGCGTCGGCGCCCAGCTTGACCTTGCTGCTGAGAATCGAGTTCATGCCGCGGTTATTCATGACCAGCAGGATCAAGTCGGTGCCTTCTCCGCCGATCTGAAAGCCGATGCTGCCGCCCTCCAGCGCGTACATTGCCGGCGCTCCCCAGGGGCCACGCATATGTTCACCGGTGCGGCAGACCATCGCGCCGCGGCCGTATTCCGCGCCGATGCCAAACGCCAGTTTCTTGACGGAAGGGAATACGATAACGCATTCGGCTTTTTCCAAAAGATCGTGTGGGATGTTGTCGGGAATGTTGAGAACTTCTTGCATGACAACGCCGGCTTCTTCCAGACGCTTTTGTTCCTTGTTCAATTTTTTTGCGTCGACTGCGCTTGCCATGAGTGTGAGACATGCTGCTGCGATCAGATATTTCTTCATTGTTGACCTCCCAGGTCAAAACTGCGTTTTTCCCCGTGCCCATAACTGACTACCCGATATTTCGATGAAGGACTTTCAACAGGATTGCGTTACGAGAGGGCTATGCGTTACCCGACTCTCAGGCGGGAATTTTCGAAGTTGAAAAACTAAGGAGATTTTCTGGAGCCGATGAGCAGCAGGACAACTCCGCTCGCCAGCGCCAGTCCACCGAGAATTGGCGGGATAGAAACGTGTTCCTGCTTATCCGCAGTGGCGTGGATGGGCCCGAGGTCGAGAACTTTTTCCCGATGGGTGTACGTGAATCCCTGATAGGCCAGGGCCAACGCCCCCAAGACGATCAAGATGATCGCGATCCACACGGTAGGTTTCATCTGCAAAGCCTCCGAAATTAGACCGCCGATTTGCGGCCCGACAGCAGGTTAATTACGAAGACAACGAGAGCCACGACGAGAAGGATGTGAATGAGCCCGCCGGCCGTGTAAGAGGTAACCATGCCGAGAAGCCAGAGGACGCAGAGTACGATGAAAATTGTCCAGAGCATTGCTATTCCATTCTCACAAGGGACCGATACTACTTGCGCTTGTGTCGCACCGGGTGGTCGTTCGACGTTCCGAAACATAAGGATGGGCATTCCGAGAACGAATATCTGGGCTAGACCACGCACCTCAAGCCACTGGACTAACGTTCAGTTCAGATAGACGCTGATGGCCACGCGATCGCGCGGATACCGACGGTTGTACAGGTAATAGCCGCCGCCGTAGTAGTCGATGTACACGTCATCGTCATCGTACCAATTGTCCGCCCAGTATTCGGGCCACGGGTCAACCGCACTGAAGTAGTAGCCGCCGTACTGGAAGCGCGGGTAGCCACCAACAACTACGACAGGGTAGCTGTAGATGCGGAACGAGTGAGACGCTCCAAAAGACTGACGATAGCGATCATCCGGGATGCGATAGCCGTTGTAACCGCCGCGCTGCTGCCAATCGCGGTGCTCGGATTGAAAGTGGGTTGCGCGATGTTCCTGCCAAGCGCTGCGCTGCTCACCTTCCTGGCGGTGTTGCTCCTGCGTGGATTGCATCTTGACTTGCTGTGGATGGGCTTGTTGTCCCCCGTGCTGTTGTGGTTGAACCGTGGCCTGTTGTTGTGAATGTTGCTGCTGTTGCTGCGCATCTTGTTGCGTCTTGGCCTGCTGTTGTGAATGTTGCTGCTGTTGCTGTTGCTTCTGTTCCTGCTGCGACTTGGCTTGTTGTTGCGCGTGCTGTTGCTGCGCATCTTGTTGCGTCTTGGCCTGCCGTTGTGAATGTTGCTGCTGTTGCTTCTGTTCTTGCTGTGACTTGGCCTGTTGTTGCGCGTGCTGTTGCTGCGCGTCTTGTTGCGTCTTGGCCTGCTGTTGTGAGTGCTGCTGTTGTTGCTTCTGTGCCTGCTGCTCCTTAGGCTGCTGCTGAGGTTTGGGCTGTTGTTGCGCATGCTGCTGCGGCTTTTCCTGCTGTTGGGGTTTTGCTTGCGGTTGCTGCTGTTCTGGCTTTGCCGGTTGTTCGTGTTGCTGGGGCTTTGCCTGTGGCTCCTGTTTCGCCTCATGCTCTTGAGCCGCGAGGGTCCAGGAAGCAGTTCCCATGAGAAAGAAGAGAGTGCTCGTTGCACTAAGAATTTTGATTGGCCTCATTGTGTTACCTCCATTACCGAGTGTTCGCATGCGCGTAATCGCTTTAGGTGCCAACGTGGATTCGAGAGAGTGAATGGAAAAGCCCGAAAATGTTGAGGAGCCATAGGACTACCGCGATGACCACGACTCCATTTAGGATCGACTTGATACTGCCTTGCATGGGGATGAAACGATTCACCAACCAAAGGAGGACGCCCACGACGATCAGGGTTATGAGAATCTGAATGAGAGGCATATCGTTTTTTCTTTCTACGTGCGGCGAGAAACCCGTGAACCGATTCTCCCAATGCGCTTGGCATTTCGTGTTAAGAGCAGACGGAAAACCAGTTTCACGAACGGATAAACGGGTATCACGTCCCAAGTGATCAGCTTAAGTTGTCGTTCGAATCCTTGACGCTTGCGAAAGCCGCGAGGGGAACAAGCTACGGGGACGGACTGGCCAACAAACCAGTCCTTTTATTACAGGTCAATCCTAGGCGTTATCAGAGGACCTGTCTGTTCACTAATGCACTAAATTGGGGTTTTCTTGGGATGTCGGGGCACAGATTTGTGAATCAAGGTTCAACTGATACTACAAAGCTCAGCTCCTGATCGCGATATTGAGCCGTAAGTCTCCAACAACCGGTCGTCGGTATATCAATCGCGGTCATCATCGCTGCTGGTTGGCGGCCGGTGACAAAGACGGCGTGGGCGGGGGCAGCGGCGGCAACCGGGGGTGCT
>Ga0210394_10003986_pt1 | contig 17699 bp, 17 predicted proteins | sample IncBWC12MmetaG_FD_160121 | JGI IMG/M metagenome (GOLD analysis project Ga0210394, IMG submission 160121) | Forest soil microbial communities from Barre Woods Harvard Forest LTER site, Petersham, Massachusetts, United States - Inc-BW-C-12-M | ecosystem: Environmental > Terrestrial > Soil >... | reverse complement strand
CCCGCCCCTCTCCCGCTCCGCGGGAGAGGGGCGACCGAGCGACGCTCGGCATGCGTCAACGCTAAACGAGCGGCGACTGATCACCCCTCGCGCGCGCCTTCACATTGGCTGGGGGAGCACGAGGGGGCCAGCCGAGACCCCTCGTTCTCTTCCTACATCCTTTTCCGGCCGCAGGCCGGAAAAGGGTCAGGGTCCCGGCGAGTGTCGCCCGCCTGGCATATAATCGCCGCCTCACGGCACGGAGGCCCTTCCGTGACCGCATGTTCTGGCCTGAGGGGACCCTGATGTCGGTTGCAGATATCAAAAAGGGCGACATCGTCGCCAAGTTTCAGCGCGCGGTAAACGATACCGGCTCTCCGGAAGTTCAAGTCGCGTTGCTGACGGCTCGCATCAACGAACTGACCGAGCATTTCAAAACGCACGTCAAGGATCATCACTCCCGTCGTGGCCTGCTCAAGATGGTCAGCCGGCGTCGCAAATTGCTCGATTACCTGAAGGGCAAAAAGCCGGATGCCTACAAGGGTCTGATCGAAAGCCTGGGCCTTCGCAAGTAAGCCGCGGTTGTCAAGCTCATTGAAGCTCCTCATTGAAGCCCAATTGGGCGCTGAGCCGTCGTTGGAATGACTCGAAGGGTTGAGCCGACGCACGGGGCGGATCGCCGCCGGCGCCGGCGCGGCGTCGACTGAGCACGAAAGGAAATCGAAGTGTTCAACAAAGTGACGAAATCATTCAAGTACGGGGATCACACGGTCCAGCTGGAGACCGGCGAGGTCGCGCGCCAGGCAAACGGCAGCGTGCTGGTGTCGATGGAGGACACCGTGGTGCTCGCCACCGTCGTGGCGGCCACCAAGGCGCGTACCGGCCAGGAGTTCTTCCCTCTGACGGTCGACTACGTGGAGAAGACCTATGCGGCAGGACGCATCCCCGGGGGATTCTTCAAGCGCGAGGGGCGCCCGTCGGAAAAAGAGGTCCTGACCTCGCGGCTGATCGACCGGCCGATCCGGCCGCTGTTTCCCGACGGATTCTTCAACGAGGTGCAGGTGGTCCTGCACGTGATGTCGATCAATCCGGAGATCGACCCCGACATTGCGGCGATGATCGGCGCTTCGGCTGCGTTGTCCCTTTCGGGCATCCCGTTCAAGGGACCGATCGGCGCGGCGCGCGTCGGATATGTGGACGGACAGCTGGTGCTGAATCCGACCGCCTCGCAGCTGAAGAATTCGAAGCTGGACCTGGTGGTGGCAGGAACCGAGCGGGCGGTCCTGATGGTCGAGTCGGAAGCCGACCAGCTGACTGAAGAGGTGATGCTCAGCGCGGTGGTGTTCGGGCATCAGCAGATGCAGGCCGCCATCAACGCCATTCACGAGCTGGTGCGCGAAGCCGGCAAGCCGCTGTGGGATTGGCAGGCCCCGGCGAAGAACGAAGTCCTGCTGGCGCGCATCGTGAACCTGGCCGGAGCGGACCTGCGCTCCGCCTACCAGATCCGCAGCAAGCAGGAGCGCTCCAAGCGCATCGCCGCGATCGAGACGCAGACGGCCGCGACCCTGGTCACGGAGGCGACCGAGACGGGCAACACGCCGCCCGACTCCAATGAGGTGGGCGGCATCCTGTTCGATCTGCAGGCCAAGATCGTGCGAAGCCAGATCCTAGACCGGGAGCCACGCATCGACGGTCGCGATACGCGCACGGTGCGGCCGATCGAGATCCGGCTTGGCGTTCTGCCGCGCACGCATGGATCGGCGCTGTTTACGCGGGGCGAGACGCAGGCCATGGTGACTGCGACGCTGGGCACCAAGCAGGACGAGCAGATCATCGACGCGCTGCAGGGCGAGTATCGCGAGCGCTTCATGCTCCACTACAACATGCCGCCCTTTGCTACCGGCGAGACCGGCCGCATGGGGGCGCCCAAGCGGCGCGAGGTCGGCCATGGCCGCCTGGCCAAACGGGCCCTGGCGGCGGTGCTGCCGCCGCCCGAAGAGTTTCAATACTCGATCCGCGTCGTCTCGGAGATCACGGAGTCCAACGGCTCCTCGTCGATGGCCTCGGTGTGCGGCGGCTGCCTGGCCTTGATGGACGCCGGCGTGCCGGTCAAAGCGCACGTGGCGGGCGTTGCGATGGGCCTGATCAAGGAGGGCAGCCGGTTCGCCGTCCTGACCGACATCCTGGGAGACGAGGACCACCTGGGCGACATGGATTTCAAGGTCGCCGGAACCTCGCGTGGCGTCACCGCGCTGCAGATGGACATCAAGATCGAAGGCATCACGAAAGAAATCATGCAGGTCGCGCTGGCGCAGGCTCGCGAAGGCCGGATGACGATCCTGCAGAAGATGCAGGATTCGATCGCGGCCTCGCGCGGCGAGCTGTCGGCCTATGCTCCACGCATGATCCGGATGAAGATCAATCCGGAGAAGATCCGCGACGTGATCGGCAAGGGCGGCGCCGTGATCCGTGCGCTGACCGAGGAGACCGGAACCCAGATCGATATCGAAGACGATGGCACGGTGATCATCGCCAGCGTCGACCAGGAGAAGGGGCGCGAGGCGCAGCGGCGCATCATGGAGCTCACGGCCGATGTCGAGGTCGGCAAGGTGTACGACGGAACGGTGCTGCGCCTGCTCGACTTCGGCGCGATCGTCCAGATCCTGCCGGGGCGCGACGGCCTGCTGCACATCTCGCAGATCGCTAACGAGCGGGTCAACCAGGTCTCTGATTTTCTGAAGGAAGGCCAGCACGTCCGCGTGAAGGTCATCGAGGCCGATGAGAAGGGTCGAGTTCGACTTTCGATGAAGGCGCTGGCGACCGATCCGGCCGCACCGGTGACGCAGTCCTGACCCTTTCGCCCGCCGGAACCACATTCTCACGGCTGCACTGCCCGCAGTTTCGGGACCCATCGTGCGCGCCAAGCTGGTTGCCGCCAATTGGAAGATGAACGGCTCGTTCGCGAGCAATCGCGAATGGCTGCGCCAGTTCGCGTCGGCTCGGGTCGGCTCCGAGGTCACTGTGTGCGCGCCCTACGTGTACCTGACGCAAGTGGCCGAAGCGCTGCGCGCAACGCGTGCCAGCGCCGGGGCTCAGAATCTGAGCGCCGAAGCCCCGGGTGCATTTACCGGGGAGATCGCCGCTGAGATGCTGCTCGAGTGCCAGGTCCAATGGGTGATCGTCGGCCACTCGGAGCGGCGCAGCGGGTATGGGGAAAGCAACGGGATGGTCGCTGCCAAGGCGGCGCGGGCCGTCGCGCACGGCTTGAAGCCGATCATCTGCGTCGGTGAGACTCTGCACGAGCGCGATCAAGGCCGCACATTGAACGTCATCGCGGCTCAGCTGGCTCCGGTATTCGATGCGTGCGCGGCCGATGAGTTGGCAGCCTGCGCGATCGCCTACGAACCCGTGTGGGCGATCGGAACGGGCCAGACGGCCACGCCGGGACAGGCGCAAGAGGTGCACGCAGCGATACGCTCGCTGCTGTCGCGCCACGATCCGGGTGCCGCCGCGCAGGCGCGCATCATCTACGGTGGAAGCCTGAAGCCGTCCAACGCAGCCGAACTGTTTGCCCAGCCGGACGTCGACGGCGGCCTGGTCGGCGGAGCTTCGTTGTCGGCGGCCGATTTTCTATCGATCTGTCAGAGCGCTGACCGGGCGGCAGGAACATCAGGACACCAAAGATTGGAATGAATCGGGAGAACATGTCATGGCATGGCTGAACTCGTTGTTGATTGTGGTGCAGGTGATCTGCGCGGTGTCCGTCATCATTCTGATTCTGCTTCAGCATGGCAAAGGCGCAGACATGGGCGCGGCCTTTGGAGGTGGCGCATCGGGAAGCCTGTTCGGCGCCAGCGGGTCGGCCAACTTCCTGTCGCGTTCGACCGCGGTGCTGGCGTCGGTCTTCTTCCTGGCGACGATTGGAATGGCTTACACGGCAACGGCGGCACGCTCCGCGTCCGCGCGGGCCGATCACGGGGGCGTCATGAGCACCGTTGGCAAACCCGCGTCGCCGCCGACGCCCGCTGGAACATCGCCGGCGGGTGGTTCGAGCGATATCCCCGCGACGCCTGCGCCTCAGAACAGTGCGCCGCCTGCGCCGGGCGGCACCCAGAACACGACGCCGCCCAATCGCCCATCGGATATCCCCAAGTAGGCTCGCGCCAGAACGCGTTAGAATCGTTTTCGATCGCCGACGTGGTGGAATTGGTAGACACACCATCTTGAGGGGGTGGCGGCGAAAGCCGTGTGAGTTCGAGTCTCACCGTCGGCACCACGTCGTCAGGAACCAGCCACGTTGTGACAGGTCAGAAGCAGTAGGGTGGTCGGGAAAATTGAGCGGCCGGTCGTTGCCGGTCGCTCGCCTCGGGACGGGATCGCGTGGAACTGGGCCCTTATCTTCCGATTCTGTTGTTTCTCGTCGTCGGTGCGGTCATTGGAATCGCGCCGGTGCTGATCGGGATGCTGCTCGGTCCGAATCGCCCGGACCCGGAGAAACTGTCACCGTACGAGTGCGGCTTCGAAGCGTTCGAAGACGCCCGGATGAAATTCGACGTGCGGTACTACCTGGTCGCGATCCTTTTCATCCTATTCGACCTGGAAGTCGCCTTTCTCTTTCCCTGGGGAGCCACTTTGGGCGACCTCGGAGCGTGGAGCGCAGGCTTCTGGGGCATGATGCTGTTTCTGGCGATTCTGACTGTGGGCTTCGTCTACGAATGGAAAAAGGGCGCGTTGGATTGGGAGTGAACGTCGCGAGGTCTCGACCGTGAGCGTTATCGAAGGGGTATTCGAAGAAGGCTTCGTGACGACCAGCCTGGATCGGTTGATCAACTGGTCCAAAACCGGCTCGCTGTGGCCCGTCACGTTCGGGCTGGCATGCTGCGCCGTCGAAATGATGCATGCCGGCGCGGCCCGCTATGACCTCGATCGCTTCGGCATTTTCTTCCGGCCCAGCCCGCGACAGTCCGACGTGATGATCGTGGCGGGCACCCTGTGCAACAAGATGGCTCCGGCCCTGCGCAAGGTGTACGACCAGATGGCCGAGCCACGCTGGGTGATCTCGATGGGGTCGTGCGCCAATGGCGGAGGCTACTATCATTACTCCTATTCGGTAGTTCGCGGCTGTGATCGCATTGTCCCGGTCGACGTCTACGTCCCGGGGTGCCCGCCGACCGCCGAAGCCCTGATCTACGGGATCATTCAACTCCAGAAGAAAATTCGCCGTACCAACACGATCGCCAGATAGAAGGCGGTCGTTAGCCCAACGGAACCCAATGGGGATCGAAGTTCTCGCAGAACGCCTGGGTACCCGCCTGGGTGAAGCAGCGGCCGATTTGCGATCGGCCTACGGCGAATTGACGCTGACCGTTCCGGCTGCGCAGTATCCGCAGGTCGCGCAGACGCTGCGCGACGATCCCACGCTCGGGTTCGAGCAGATGATCGATCTGTGCGGGGTCGACTATTCGGCCTTTGGCGATCGGCCATGGGAGGGCCGGCGCTACGCGTCGGTGGTGCACTTGCTGTCGATCTCGAACAACTGGAGGCTGCGGCTGCGCAGTTTCTGTGCGGACGATGACTTCCCGGTGATAGCGACCTTGACGACGGTGTGGCCGGCCGCCGGCTGGTACGAGCGGGAAGCATTCGATCTGTATGGGATCGTGTTCGAAGGGCACCCGGACCTGCGGCGGATATTGACCGACTACGGCTTCGTCGGGCATCCGTTCCGCAAGGACTTTCCGATATCCGGTCATGTCGAGATGCGATACGACCCCGAGCAGAAGCGCGTGATCTACCAGCCGGTGACCATCGAGCCGCGCGAGGTCACGCCGCGCGTGATCCGTGAAGACAGTTACGCGAAGCCCTAGCAGAGCATGGCCGATATCCGCAACTACACCCTGAACTTCGGACCGCAGCACCCGGCGGCGCATGGCGTGTTGCGGCTGGTGCTGGAGCTCGACGGCGAAGTGATCGAGCGCGCCGATCCGCACATCGGGCTGCTGCACCGCGCGACCGAGAAGCTGGCGGAGACGCGCACCTACATCCAGTCGGTCCCGTATATGGATCGGCTGGACTACGTGTCGATGATGGCCAACGAGCATGCCTATGTGATGGCGATCGAAAGGCTGCTCGGGATCGAGGTGCCGCAGCGCGCGCAATACATCCGCGTGATGTTCGACGAGATCACGCGTCTGCTGAATCACCTCCTGTGGATCGGGGCACACGGCCTGGACGTCGGCGCCATGGCCATTTTCCTGTACGCGTTTCGCGAGCGCGAAGACCTGTTCGACATGTACGAGGCCGCCTCCGGCGCCCGGATGCATGCTGCCTACTACCGGCCGGGCGGCGTCTATCGTGATTTGCCCAACTCGATGCCGCGTCATGCGCCGTCGCCGTATCGAAATGCGCAGGACGTCGAGCGCCTGAACGCCAATCGCCAGGGCTCCCTGCTGGATTTCATCGACGACTTCACGAAGCGCTTTCCGACGTACGTGGACGAGTACGAGACGCTGCTGACCGACAACCGGATCTGGAAGCAGCGGCTGGTCGGGATCGGCGTGGTGTCGCCGGAGCGGGCTCTGGCGCTCGGATTCACCGGGGCGATGCTGCGCGGCTCCGGCATTGCCTGGGATCTGCGCAAGAAGCAGCCCTACGAGGTCTATGACCGGATGGATTTCGACATCCCGGTCGGCCGCAACGGCGACTGCTACGACCGCTATCTGGTGCGGATGGAAGAAATGCGCCAGAGCAACCGGATCATCCGGCAATGCATCGATTGGCTGCGGAAGAATCCGGGCCCGGTGATGTCGACCGACCACAAAGTGGCTCCGCCGTCTCGCGTCGACATGAAGTCAAACATGGAAGAGCTGATCCACCACTTCAAGCTGTTCACCGAGGGGATCCACGTGCCCCCGGGCGACGTGTACGCCGCGATCGAGCACCCGAAGGGCGAGTTCGGCATCTTTCTGGTTTCCGACGGAGCCAACAAGCCGTACCGGCTGAAGATCCGCGCGCCCGGGTTCGCCCACCTGCAGGCGCTCGACGAGATGACGCGCGGCCACATGCTGGCGGATTGCGTGACGGTGATCGGCACGCAGGACATCGTGTTCGGGGAGATCGACCGGTGAGCGCGTTGCCGGAAAGCGCCGGGACGCTGTCGGCCGAGGCTTGCCGCCGGATCGATGGCGAGGTCGCCAAATATCCGCCGCAGCAGAAGCGTTCTGCCGTGGTGTCCGCGCTGGCGATCGCGCAGGACGAGCTCGGGTGGCTTCCGGGCTGGGCGATCGAGGCGGTCGCGTCCTACCTTGGGATGCCGGCGATCGCGGCCTACGAGGTGGCGACGTTCTATTCGATGTTCGAACTGGAGCAGGCCGGCCGGTTCAAGCTGACCTTGTGCACCAACCTTCCGTGCGCGCTGTCGGGGGCGACGCGGGCTGCAGCGCACCTGAAGTCGAAGCTGGGCGTCGATTTTGGGGGAACCAGCGCCGACCGCATGTTCACGCTGAAGGAAGGCGAATGCTTCGGCGCCTGCGGCGACGCACCCGTGCTGCTGGTCAACAACAAGCGGATGTGCAGCTTCCTGAGCGATGAACGGCTCGACCAGCTCCTCGACGAGCTTCGGAGGGCGGGATGACGGCGCAGACCTGCTTTCACGGGCGGCACATCAAACCCATCGTGCTGGAGGGCCTGACCGGCGAAAACTGGCGTCTTGCCGACTACGAGAAGCGCGACGGCTACGCGGCGCTGCGCAAGATGCTGGCGGACAAGACCGGTCCGGATCAGGTGGTCGCCGAAGTAAAGAAGTCGGCCTTGCGCGGCCGGGGCGGCGCCGGATTTCCAACCGGGTTGAAATGGAGCTTCATGCCGCGCCAGCACCCTGGGCCCAAGTACCTGGTGTGCAACTCGGACGAGGGCGAGCCGGGGACCTTCAAGGACCGGGACATCCTTCGCTACAACCCGCATTCGGTGATCGAGGGAATGGTGATCGGCGGCTACGCGACCGGATCCACCGCCGGGTACAACTACATCCACGGCGAGATCTGGCCCGAGTACGAGCGCTTCCAGGTGGCTCTGGACGAGGCGTACCGGGCCGGATATCTGGGTCGCAACATCCTGGGCAGCGACTTTTCGTTCGATCTGTACACGACGCACGGTTTCGGCGCCTATATCTGCGGCGAGGAAACCGCGCTGCTCGAATCGATCGAGGGCAAGAAGGGGCTGCCCCGCTTCAAGCCGCCGTTTCCGGCCGGCTACGGGCTGTACGGGAAGCCCACGACGATCAACAACACCGAGACCTTCGCGACCGTGCCGTGGATCATGCGCAACGGCGGCGATGCCTTCGTGGCGCTCGGGCGCACGAACAACGGCGGCACCAAGATCTTTTCAGTCTCGGGCGATGTCACTTTTCCTGGCAACTACGAGGTGCCGCTCGGCACACCGTTCGCCAGGCTGCTGGAGCTGGCCGGTGGCATGCGCGGCGGCCGCAGCTTGAAGGCGGTCATTCCGGGTGGCTCGTCGATGCCGGTGCTGCCCGGTGAAACGATGATGGCGGTCGACATGGATTACGACTCGATCGCCAAGGCGGGCTCGATGCTGGGTTCGGGCGGAGTAATCGTGATGGACGACACCCGCTGCATGGTGCGATGCCTGGAGCGCCTGTCGTACTTCTACTTCGAGGAATCGTGCGGCCAGTGCACGCCGTGCCGCGAGGGCGCCGGCTGGCTGTATCGCATCGTGCACCGGATCGAGCACGGACAGGGGCGGATGGATGACCTTGGCCTGCTGGACTCGGTCGCCGGCAACATCATCGGACGCACGATTTGCGCGTTCGGGGATGCGGCGGCGCTGCCGGTGCGGTCGTTCTTGAAGCAGTTCCGCGACGAGTTCGTGCATCACATCGAGCACAAGCACTGCCTGGTACCCGACTACGTATAGCAACCTGCTGAACAGCCTGGAAAACGTGGCGCGATGATCGAGCTGACGATCGACGGAAAGAAGGTCTCGGTTCCCGAGGGCACGATCGTGCTGGAGGCAGCCAACCGCCTGAACATCTCGATCCCGCACTTCTGCTATCACAAGAAGCTCTCGCTCGCCGCCAACTGCCGCATGTGCCTGGTGGAGATCGAGAAGGCGCCCAAGCCGATGCCGGCGTGCGCGACGCTGGTGGCCCCCGGCATGGCGGTGCACACGACCAGCGAGCGCACCAAGGAGGCGCAGCGCAGCGTGATGGAGTTCCTGCTGATCAACCATCCGCTCGATTGCCCGATCTGCGATCAGGGCGGTGAGTGCCAGTTGCAGGACCTCGCAGTCGGCTACGGCCCGTCCGCGTCGCGCTACACCGAACCCAAGCGGGTGGTGTTTCACAAGGAAATCGGCCCTCTGGTAGCGGCCGAGGAGATGGCCCGCTGCATCCACTGCACGCGGTGCGTTCGCTTCGGCCGCCAGATCGGAGGTGTGATGGAACTGGGGATGGCCGGGCGAGGAGAGCACTCCGAGATCCTGTCGTTCCTCGGTCACAGCGTCGATTCGGAAGTCTCGGGCAACATGATCGACATTTGCCCGGTCGGCGCACTGACCAGCAAGCCGTTCCGCTACGCGGCCCGCACCTGGGAGCTGGGTCGGCGCAAGTCGATCAGCCCTCATGATTCGCTCGGCTCGAACCTGATCGTGCAGGTCAAGGGGCAGCAGGTGATGCGGGTCGTCCCGCTCGAAAACGAGGAAGTCAACGAATGCTGGCTGTCCGACCGCGACCGCTTCTCCTATGAGGGGCTGTATGCGGGCGATCGGCTGACCCGGCCGATGCTGCGGCAGGGCGGAAATTGGCGCCAAGTCGAGTGGGAAGAGGCGCTGAACTTCGTCGCATCGACGCTGAACGAAGCGCGCTCGCAGTCGGGCGGCGATTCGATCGGGGCGCTCGTTTCGCCGACGGCAACGCTGGAGGAGATGTTCCTGCTCGGCCAGCTGATGCGTGGACTGGGCTCGGATCATGTTGATTTCCGCCTTCGACAGAGCGACTTCTCGGCCGATGCCGGGCGCGGCGGAGCGCCTTGGCTCGGACTGCCGGTGGCGGCGCTCAATCGGCTGGACCGGGTCCTGCTGGTGGGCTCGTTCCTGCGCAAGGATCATCCCTTGATCGCCGTGCGTCTGCGTGACGCCGTCGCGCACGGCTGCCAGCTGAGCCTGGTGCACGGAGTCGACGACGATCCGCTGATGAGCGTGGCCCACCGTGCGATCAGCGCCCCCTCGAACTGGGTGATGCAGCTCGCCGAGATCGCGGTGGCGGTCGCCGACATCAAAGGTCGGCCGGCGCCGGCCGACGTCAAGCCGGGCGAGACCGCTCGCCATATCGCCGACAGCCTGTGTTCAGGCGCGAATCCGGCCATCCTGCTCGGCAACGCCGCCGCCCAGCATCCCCAGGCAGCGGCGATCGCCGCCTGGGCTCAATGGATAGCCGAGGCGATCGGGGCGCGTCTGGGCGTGCTGGGAGAGGCTGCCAACAGTGTTGGCGGCTACCTGGCGGGAGCGCGGCCGTTGCGCGGCGGACTGAATGCCAGGACGATGCTCGAGCAGCCGCGGCCCGTCCTGATGTTGTGGAACTGCGAGCCCGAGTTCGACACCGCCGACCCGGCGCTGACCGCCCGTGCGATCGCCGCCGCCGAATGCGTGATCGCGTTCAGTGCCTACCGCAACGGAGCGATCGAGTACGCCCACGCGTTGCTGCCGATCGCGCCGTTTGCCGAGACGGCCGGCACGTTCGTCAGCACCGAGGGTCGGATTCAGAGCTTCAACGCCACCACCCATCCGCAGGGCGAGGCCAGGCCGGGATGGAAGGTGCTGCGCGTGCTCGGGAATCTGCTCGGGTTGAGCGGATTCGATTTCGAGACGCCCGAGCAGGTGCGCGATTCGGCGCTGCCCAGCGTCCCTTCGGCCTGGCTGTCCAACGCGCTGAACGTGAACCCCGTGCTGCCGCCCTTGGAGACGGAGCGATCACAGGCGCCGCCGGGTCCGGATGCCGAGCGCATCGCCGATGTGCCGATCTACTGGACCGACGCGGTGGTGCGCCGCGCCGCCTCGCTGCAGAAAACCGCCGATGCGCGGCCGCCGCGGGCGATTGCCAACGAGGCGACCTTGAAGCGGTTCGGAGTGGCGCGCGGCGACCGGGTGTGGGCGCGCCAGGGGCAGGCGGCGGCGCTGCTCGAATGCGGCGTCGATTCGCGCCTGCCGGACGGCGTGGTGAGAGTGGCCGCCGGACATGCGGTCACCAGCGGGTTGGGCCCGATGTTCGGACCGCTCCGACTGGAGCGCGCCGGATGAGCGCGCCCGCTGTGTTCGGGTCGCTCTGGCCCGATGTGGTCGCGATCCTGATCAGTCTGGCGAAGATCCTGGCAATCGTCGTGCCGGTTCTGCTGTGCGTCGCCTACCTGACTTACTGGGAGCGCAAGCTGATCGGCTGGATGCACATCCGGCGCGGACCCAACCGGGTCGGTCCGTTCGGATTGCTGCAGCCGATCGCCGACGCGGTGAAGCTGATATTCAAGGAAATCATCATCCCCTCGCAGGCCGATAGGGCTCTTTACTTGCTGGCGCCGGTGCTGGTGATGATGCCGGCGCTGGCCGCGTGGGCGGTCATTCCGTTTGCGCCCGGCGTGGTGCTGGCCGACATCAACGCCGGGTTGCTCTACGTGATGGCGGTGACCTCGCTCGGTGTGTACGGGGTGATCGTCGCCGGCTGGGCATCCAATTCCAAGTACGCCTTCCTGGGCGCACTGCGCGCTTCTGCACAGATGGTGTCGTACGAACTGGCGATGGGTTTCGTGCTGGTCGGCGTGCTGATGGTGTCGGGGTCCTTGAATCTGAGCACGATCGTCAATCTGCAGACGCGCGGCTGGTTTGCCGATCACGGACTGACCTTTCTTTCCTGGAATTGGCTGCTGCTGCTGCCGCTGTTCGGCATTTACGTGATCTCGGCTGTCGCGGAAACCAATCGACATCCGTTCGACGTGGTCGAGGGCGAATCCGAGATCGTCGCAGGTCACATGGTCGAGTACTCCGGAATGGGTTTCGCGATGTTCTTCCTGGGTGAGTACGCCAACATGATCCTGCTGTCGACGATGGCGGCGATGATGTTTCTGGGCGGCTGGTCGGCGCCGATCGACGTGGCGCGCTGGGGCGTCGCCCTTCCCGCCTGGTGGGTCAAGATTTGGAGCAACGGCGTCGGACCCTGGGTGTGGCTGTTTGCCAAGATCTTTGGCGGAGCCTCGATGTACATCTGGATCCGCGCTTCGTTTCCGCGCTATCGCTACGATCAGATCATGCGGCTGGGGTGGAAGGTGTTCATCCCGATCACACTGGCCTGGCTGGTCGTGCTGGCGGTGTTGATGCAGACACCATGGAACCCATGGCAGTCGGCGTCGCATCCTGAAGCGCCCGCGTCTTCGTCCAGGGGAGTTGCGTCATGAGCAAGGGTGCGGTTCAGGCGATTGGCGGTTTTTTCGACTCGCTGATGCTGCGCGAGCTGTTCAAGGGCATGGCGCTCACCGGCAAGTACCTGTTTTCGCGCAAGATCACGATCCAATATCCGGAAGAGAAGACGCCGGCGTCGCCACGCTTTCGCGGGTTGCATGCGCTGCGGCGCTATGAGAACGGCGAGGAGCGGTGCATCGCCTGCAAGCTGTGCGAAGCGGTGTGCCCGGCCTTGGCGATCACGATCGAATCGGAGCAGCGGACCGACGGTACGCGCCGTACGACGCGCTACGACATCGATCTGACCAAATGCATCTTCTGCGGATTCTGCGAGGAAAGCTGCCCGGTCGATTCGATCGTCGAAACCCATATTCACGAGTATCACGGGGAGCGGCGCGGCGATCTCGTTTACACGAAGGAAATGTTGCTGGCGATCGGCGACCGCTACGAAAAGGAGATCGCAGCGGCACGCACGGCCGATGCGGCATATCGTTAGGAAGGGCTGGGGGGCGCCCGCGCCGGGCCGCGATCGGGCGCCCCGGCCAGCGCGTGCGCAGCAGGGGGCGTGATGGATCAGACCATACTGTTCGTCGTCTTTGCGGCTTGCACGCTGACGGCTGGCTTGCTCGTAATCACCGTGCGCAATCCGGTGCACGCGGTGCTGTTCCTGGTGCTGGCCTTCTTCTCGGCGGCGTGCCTGTGGATGCAGTTGCGCGCCGAATTCCTCGCGATCGTGCTGATCCTGGTGTACGTCGGCGCCGTGATGGTGCTGTTCCTGTTCGTGGTGATGATGCTGGATATCAACATCGACCGCGCCCGCGAGGGGCTATGGAGCCATCTGCCGGCTGCCCTGGTGGTGGCGATCGCCATCGCGCTGCAGTTGTGGCTGGTGCTTTCGCACGGCAGCTGGCAGAGCCTGGCCGAGGCGCCGGCTTCCAAGGGGGGCAATACCGCCGCGCTGGGGCGCCTGACGTTCACCGAATACCTGTTGCCGCTGCAGGTCGCCGGCGCCGTGCTGCTGGTGGCGATCATCGCCGCCATTGCGCTGACGCTGCGGCAGCGCAAGGACGCGAGACACCAGAGCCCCGCCTCTCAAGTGGCGGTGCGTGCATCGGATCGGCTCAGGATCATCCAGATGCCATCCGAGCCCGGACAGGCCACCGATGCGCATTGACAGGAACACGATTGCCTGGGGGAAGGCTCGATAGCATGGTTTCTCTGTCGTGGTACCTGGGGGTCGGCGCGCTGCTGTTCGCGATCGCGGTGATCGGCATCTTCCTGAACCGGAAGAACCTGATCGTGCTGCTGATGGCGATCGAGTTGATGCTGCTGGCCGTGAACACGAACTTCATCGCGTTTTCGCGATACCTGGGTGACTTGAACGGCCAGGTGTTCGTGTTCTTCATCCTGACGGTGGCGGCGGCCGAGTCGGCCATCGGCCTGGCCATCATGGTCGCGCTGTTCCGCTCGGTGCACACGATCAACGTCGATGAGCTCGATTCGCTCAAGGGTTAGCGTGATTCGCAAAACGACACCTCGGGACGCCGGTCGATGACATCATGGATCAATCTCTGCCTGCTGGTGGCGCTGGCGCCGCTTGCGGGCGCCGTGGTTGCCGGCCTGTTCGGCCGCCCGATCGGGCGCCGTGGCGCACACAGCGTCGCGATCCTGGGCGTTGCCATCGCCACCGTGGCCTCCGGCTTCGTGTTCCAGCACGTCGTTCTGACCCGGCAGCCGATCGAAGCCGAGCTGTACACCTGGACCCAGGTGGGAAGCACCCGGATGACGGTCGGATTCCTGATCGACGCGTTGACGGCCACGATGATGCTGGTGGTGAGCTTCGTGTCGCTCGCCGTGCACGTGTACACGATTGGCTACATGGCGGACGACCCGGGCTATCAGCGGTTCTTCTCCTACATCTCGCTGTTCACGTTCTCGATGCTGATGCTGGTGATGAGCAACAACTTCCTGCAGCTGTTCTTCGGCTGGGAGGGGGTGGGTCTGATGTCCTACCTGCTGATCGGATTCTGGTTCGATCGTCCCAGCGCAATTTATGCGAACCTGAAGGCGTTCATCGTCAATCGGGTCGGCGATTTGGGGTTCGTGCTGGGCATCGGATTGGTGTTCGCGCACTTCGGAACCTTGGATTACCGGCAGGTGTTCAGCGCCACCCCATCGCTGGCCGGGCAGGTGCTGCCGGGTACCGACTGGTCGCTGGCGACCGTGATCTGCATTTGCCTGTTCATCGGGGCGATGGGCAAGTCGGCCCAGTTTCCGCTGCACGTGTGGCTTCCCGATTCGATGGAAGGCCCGACGCCGATCTCGGCCCTGATCCACGCGGCGACGATGGTGACCGCCGGCATTTTCATGGTGGCGCGCATGTCGCCCCTGTTCGAGCTGTCGGACACCGCCCTGTCCGTGGTGCTGGTGATCGGTGCCATCACCGCGTTTTTCATGGGCGTGCTGGGCATCGTGCAGAACGACATCAAGCGAGTGATCGCGTATTCGACGCTGTCGCAGCTCGGCTACATGGCGGTCGCGCTGGGCGCTTCGGCTTACTCGGTCGCGATCTTCCATCTGGTGACGCACGCGTTCTTCAAGGCGCTGCTGTTCCTGGCGGCGGGCTCGGTGATCATCGGGATGCACCATGAGCAGGACATCCGCAAGATGGGTGGGCTGGCGCGTGCAATGCCCATCACGTACGTGACCTTCCTGATTGGCGCGCTGGCGCTGATCGGTACGCCGGGCTTCGCCGGCTTTTACTCGAAGGACAGCATCATCGAAGCGGCTGAGCACACCAGCCTGTGGGGTGCGCCCTTCGCCCGATTTGCAGTGACGGCCGGCGTTTTCGTGACGGCCCTGTACACGTTCCGGATGTTTTTCCTGGTGTTCCACGGCAAGCCACGCTTCGGTGGCGATCACGAGCACGATGCAAGCTCGCACGACTCGCGCGGGCACGAGGCGGCCTCGCACGACCACGGCGTCCACCCGCCGCACGAATCGCCATGGGTGGTCACGCTGCCGCTGGTCGCGCTGGCGATTCCGTCGGTGGTGGTCGGCTACCTGGCCATCGATCGCATGCTGTTCAGCGACTTTTTCGCCGACTCGATCGCAGTCAACGGCGCAGCGCACCCGGCCGTGATCCGCCTCGGGGAGGAGTTTCGCGGTCCGCTCGCGATGGCGTTGGACAGTTGGGCCAGCGCGCCGCTGTGGCTGGCGGCCGCCGGCATCCTGGCCGCGTGGTACCTGTATCTGAAGCGGCCCGAACTTCCGGAACACTGGAGGCAACGCTACCGGGGCCTGTACGCACTGCTGGACAACAAGTACTACATGGATCGGATCAACGAGGTGGTTTTTGGCGCTGGCGCGCGATTGATCGGACGAATCCTGTGGCGCGGCGGTGACGTCACGGTGATCGACGGAGCGGCGGTCAACGGTTCGGCGCGGCTGGTCGGCTGGTTCGCGTTGCTGGTCCGCCGCGCTCAGACCGGCTACATCTACCACTATGCGTTCGCGATGCTGGTCGGGCTCGGCATCGTGCTGTTCGCCTTCCTGACCTGGCCATACGTTGTGGCTTCGGCTCATTGATCGGGTGCCGGCCAGATGACTTCAGCTTTCCCCTGGCTCAGTGCAGCGATCTGGATTCCGATCGGCTTCGGTGTTTTTCTGCTTTCGGCCGGGCGCGATCGCTCCGGTGGGGTCGTGCGCGCGGTGGCGCTGGTGGGCAGCTTGATCGGACTGCTGGCGACCCTGCCCGTAGTCAACGGATTCGGCCTGGACCGGGCCGGATTGCAATTCGAGGAAAAGGCGCCCTGGATCGGCACGCTGAATGCCTACTACCACCTCGGCGTCGACGGCCTGTCGATCTGGTTTGTCCCGCTGACGGCCTTCATCACGCTGATCGCCGTGCTGGCCGGCTGGAAGGCGATCGGCGAGCGCGTGGCCCAGTACTACGCGGCCTTCCTGATCATGTCCGGCCTGCTGATCGGTGTGTTCAGCGCGGCTGATGGGCTTCTGTTCTACGTGTTCTTCGAGTCGACGCTGATTCCGATGTACATCATCATCGGGGTCTGGGGAGGGCCGAATCGGGTCTACGCCGCGATCAAGTTCTTCCTGTACACGCTGCTCGGCTCCCTGCTGTTTCTGGTCTCGCTGGTCTACCTCTACCAGAGTTCGAACGGCAGCTTCGACATCTCCGCCTGGCAGCGGCTGCCGATCGGGTTGAGCGCGCAGATCCTTCTGTTTCTGGCTTTTTTCGCGGCCTTCGCGGTCAAGGTGCCGATGTGGCCGGTCCACACCTGGCTGCCCGATGCGCACGTCGAGGCGCCAACCGCCGGTTCGGTGGTGCTGGCCGCGATCATGCTGAAACTCGGGGCGTACGGATTTCTGCGATTTTCTCTGCCGATTGCCCCGGACGCCGCCCACCACCTGGCGGGCTTCGTGATTGCGCTGTCGTTGATCGCGGTGATTTATATCGGGTTCGTCGCGCTGGTGCAGACTGACATGAAGAAGCTGGTCGCCTACTCGTCGATCGCGCACATGGGATTCGTCACGCTGGGATTCTTCATCTTCAGCCCGATCGGAGTGGAGGGGGCGATCGCTCAGATGGTTTCGCACGGCTTCGTTTCGGGAGCGATGTTCTTCTGCATCGGGGTGATGTACGACCGCGCGCACAGCCGCAACATCGCGGACTACGGCGGCGTGGTCAACACCATGCCGCGCTTCGCGTCGCTGATGATGCTGTTTGCGATGGCCAACTGCGGCCTGCCCGCCACCAGCGGTTTCGTCGGCGAGTTCATGGTGATCCTGGGCGCAGTTCAATACGACTTCTGGATCGGCCTGGCGGCCGCCACCACGCTGGTGCTGGGTGCGGCCTACTCGCTGTGGATGTACAAGCGGGTGATCTTCGGTGCCATCGGCAATTCGACGGTGGCCAAGCTCAGCGATGCCGATCCGCGCGAGATGCTTGCGCTCGGCCTGCTGGCGGCGGCGGTGCTGGCGATGGGGATCTATCCGAAGCCGCTGACCGACGCGATGCACGCTTCCGTCGGCCAGCTGCTCGAGCAGGTCGGCCACTCGAAGCTTCCGGCGGGGCTTTGACCATGTCCAGATTCAACTTCGTTGCGGTGCTCCCGGAAGCGGTGTTGCTGGGCGCTGCCTGCTTCGTGCTCGTGGTCGACCTGTTCGTGCCCGAGCGCCGTCGCAACGTGAGCTATTCGGTGTCGCTCACCGCGCTGGCTGTCGTCGGGCTGTGCTGCTGG
>Ga0210394_10003985_pt1 | contig 17702 bp, 20 predicted proteins | sample IncBWC12MmetaG_FD_160121 | JGI IMG/M metagenome (GOLD analysis project Ga0210394, IMG submission 160121) | Forest soil microbial communities from Barre Woods Harvard Forest LTER site, Petersham, Massachusetts, United States - Inc-BW-C-12-M | ecosystem: Environmental > Terrestrial > Soil >... | reverse complement strand
GCCGCCGGCGCCGACCAGCCACGGCTGCAGAGGCGTGGCTCCGCCAAATCCCAGCTGAATCCCCCACGCGGCGGACGCAGCGACCAGCCCCAGCAGCGCCGGCACGCCGAGAAGGAAGAACGCGGAGAAGCTGACTATCACCAATGCGAGCATCAAGGCCAGCATCGCCACGATCCCGGCCAGCGCCGCGGCCGCGACGGTCACACCGCTCGTCGCCGGAACGTTGCTCGCCACCGGCGTGGCATCGAACGAGGTGTCGTCAATCCCCGCCGATGCGTGCATCGACTGGACGTCGGACCAGGAGTGCCAGTGAGCGCTCGAGGAAACCGTCGCGGCGATCCCTGCTGGCGCTAGCGCCAGCAGCAGCCCAGCGGCGATGGCGGCGGCGTTGCGGCGGATCAGCGCGACCGGCAGCCACACCCGTCGCTTTCGCGTGCGCCCGAGCCCGGTCTCCATCAGCCGCTCGCGGTCGAATGTAGTCCCACACAACACGGTCAACGCAAAGCACGCGGTGAGTGGAAGCAGGAGCGACGCTGGCGCGAGCGGGGAGCGGAAAACGAATAGCGCCAGCGGCAGGTCTGCGACCGCAGCCGACACTGGTGAAAGCAGGAACGACCATGCCCCGCCTGCCGCGCCCTCGCGCGGAAAGAGCATGAATCCCAGCATCCGTCCCATGGCCGCCCAGTAAGCCGTGACGGCTGCGACGAACGCGAAGATGGGCAAAAGGTCCCATGGCGCGCTCTGTCCGAACAGCGTCAGCAACGTCATGCCGGCGGCCATCCAGAACGTCACCCACACGGTGCTGACCACGGCGCCGGGCAGCACCTCGAGCCAGATCAGCGAGGGATCGTCGACCGGGGTGTAGAGCAAGACCTCGAGCGAGGACTGCGCCTTCTCCCACCAGATCCCGATCGAGCTCTTGATCGATTCGAGCAGCGCGAACGACATGAAGAAAAGCGGCAGCAACAGGCCGGCTTGCAGCGCAGAACCACCCGCGAAGCGTTCGGCCACCTGTCCGGCCACTCCAGGCAGTTGCCCGAACAGCGAGGTGCCCGCGACCAGGAGGAGAACGAACGCGTTGAGGTACATGACCCAGCTCAGGTCCCCTCGCCGCCACCATGAGCTGACGTAGAACGGCAGCGAGTGGCGCAGCAAGTTGCCCTGCGAGCGGAGCGACGCGAACATTCGAGGCGCGCCGATCCCGGAGACCGCCGGCGGCGCGGGCATTGGCGTTGATGACGGCGAGACGGGCTCATCCATCGCCTTGAGGTACACCGACTCGAGTGTTGTCTGCTCCTCCTCGAGCTCGTGGAACGGCGCGCCCTGGCTGGAAAGCCGGCGCTGGAGCTCGGCCGCGAAAGCTGCGCGGTCGGCGACCGAGGACTGCCACGGCAGCGTGTACGTCAGCCGGTCACCATCGATGTGGTGCTCCACGGCATGCTCGCTGAGCCACCGGTTCAGCGGCTCTGGGTCGGCGACGGGCTTGCTCATGTGGGCTGACAGGCGCCTGCCTTTTGCAGCTTCCTGCCGCAGGCCATCGAGCGTGCCTCGGGCGACGATGACGCCCTTGCGCATGATCGCGATGCTGTCGGCCATGAGCTCAGCCTCGCTCAGCACATGGGTGGTGACGATCAACGCCGCGCCGCGCGCCTTCTGCTCCGCGAGGTAATGGCGCATGTCGGCGGCCGCCACAGGGTCGAGGCCGGCCGTGGGCTCATCGCAAAATATCCAGTCGGGTTCGTGCAGGGTCGCCCTGATCAGCGCCACCTTCTGCGCCATTCCGCGCGAGTACGCCGCGAGCACGGTGTCGGCGCGATCGGCCAGCTCAAAGCGCTCGAGCAGATCGGCGATCTTCTTGCGGCGCTCGGCCTGTGGCACTCCGTACAGGTAGCCGAAATGGTCGAGGTACTCCGGCGCCGTATTGCGGCCGTACAGCCGCGCCTGGTCGGGCACGACCCCGAGTCGCGCGCGCACCTCGTCCAGCTTCTCCGGTAGGCGCAGGCCGTCCAGCTCGATCAATCCGGCGTCGGGTCGGAGAATCCCACCGAGACAGCGCAGCGTGGTCGACTTCCCCGCACCGTTCTGGCCCAGCAGCACGAGCAGCTCGCCGCGTTCGACGTGGAGGTCGACGCCGTCGACGGCGCGCACGTCTCCGAAGCTCTTGCGAAGGCCCTCGACTCGAATCACGTTCAAAATCCTAGAGACGCGTCGTGCAGCGGGTTTGCAGTAACCGCGATTTCCCTAGATCTTTTCGAATGAGTCGACCGGCACTACGAACACGGTGGCGCCACCGACCTGCACCTCAAGGGGAAACGCGGTCAAGAAGTCGCCGGGCTCGTTGAGAGACATCACTGGGTCCATGTACCGGCTGCGTTCACGGCAGTTTTCGCGAATCACCTTGAGCGTGCCGGGCACCTTCTCGTCGTCGACTCCGATCAAGAGCGTCACGTTCCCCTGTTGCAGGAAGCCTCCCGTGGAGCTGACCCGGGTCGAGCTGATGCCGACGTCGCCCAGCGCTTCGACGGTGCGCTGCGCGTCCTCGCCTTGCACGACGGCGATGACGAGCTTCAAGACAATGCGTCAACGGCCGGCTTGACGCGGCTCATCACCTTGTGGTGCACGGCCTCTCTCGATTCACTTGCATCAAGGCGCGTGATTCGCTCGGGCTCCGCCGCCGCGAGGCGCTCGTATTCCGCCGCCACCCGGTTGTGGAACTCGATCGACTCGCGCTCCACGCGGTCGGCGCTCTTCCCGGCATTGAGCTGGCGCTCCCGCCCCTTGTGCACTGGAAGGGCGAGCAGGAACGTCATGTCGGGGCGGGGAAATGTGGCCGGCCAGCCGACCGGGACGCCACGTCCACCTCCTTGGTAGGCAAAGGTCGAGTCGTGGTACCTGTCGGCGATGACGATCCGGCCCAGCGCCAGCGCCGGGGTGATCAGCTCCTGGAGAAGCTGCCGCCTCGCGGCCATGAAGAGGTACATCTCAGCTTCTCCGTCGAGCTCCATGCCGCTGTTGAGGACCACGTCCCGCAACCTCTCGCCCAGCTCGGTGCCCCCCGGCTCGCGCACCATGAGCGGCTGCCTCGACTCAAGTTTCTGGCCGAGCAGCTCGACCTGCGTCGTCTTGCCCGAGCCCTCGGTGCCCTCGAAGGTGATGAAGAGGCCGCGTGCCATCTAACCGGCCACTAAAGCGGTGCTGTTGCTTCGGGTGCCGGGGTGATGCGCAGGTGACGCTGCGGCTCTTTGCCGGTGCTGCGAGCCGAGAGCTCGTTCTCGGACACGAGCTGGTGCTGAAGGCGGCGCAGGTAAGCATTCTGCGGTGAGATCTCGACCGGGCGCAGCGTCGTCTTCACCGCCTTGATCGCTGCCGCAGCCTCGGCCAGCGCTCTGGTCGTGGCGTCGTCTTTCTTGTCCACGCCGTAGATGCGGGCAAGCGCATCGCGCACCTGAGTCGCGGAGTTGCTCTTGAGTATGTGGATGGGCAGTCCGCGGCTCTCGGCCTGGCGAAGGCTGTCCGGCCGCCGCCGGTAGTGGTTCTTCAATGTGAGCACCGCGCTGGCGCCGTCAAGGTTGCCGAGCACGCGCACCGGGAGCTCAAGATCGCGGATCGATTGCTCGACGTGGTGGCGGCTCACGCCGTAGGGAAAGATCCCGAGCGGCCTTGACGCCGAGGGTGCAGGCGGCTCAGGAGCTGTGACGCTCGGGGCGTCGACGTTGGAGATGACGCGTCCTTCGCGCGTCCGCATGCGAATCTTCGGACTCAGCAGCGGGCCACGAAGGGCGGTATCCACAATCTCGGCTAGCGGCATGTGGATGGCGACGCGGTCGCGATCCTGGATCTCCACCAGGACGTCGAAGGTCGGTGGCGCCTTGCGCTCGAGCACCGACTTCTGCGTTCCGCGCCGGCGGGCTTCTTCGTCAGAAAGAGTCACGCTCTGAATGCCGCCGAGGAGGTCGTTCAACGTCGGGTTCACGAGAAGGTTCTCCAGCGTCTGGCCATGTGCGGTGGCGATCAGCTGAACACCACGCTCTGCGATCGTGCGCGCGGCGCTCGCCTCGAGCTCGGTGCCGATCTCGTCGATGACGATCACCTCGGGCATGTGGTTTTCGACCGCCTCGATCATCACCGCGTGCTGCAGCAGCGGGGTCTTCACCTGCATCCGCCGCGCTCGGCCAATGCCGGGGTGCGGGATGTCGCCATCGCCGCCGATCTCGTTCGAGGTGTCGACAATCACCACGCGCTTGCGCAGCTCGTCGGCGAGCAGCCGCGCGCACTCGCGCAGCATCGTCGTCTTGCCGATGCCCGGCCGTCCCAGGAGCAGGATGCTCTGGCCGCTGACCACGATGTCGCGGATGATCTCGCCGGTGCCGGTGACCGCACGGCCGACGCGCATCGTCAGGCCGGTGATCCGCCCCGAGCGGTTGCGGATGGCCGAGACGCGGTGGAGCGTGCGCTCGATGCCGGCGCGGTTGTCGTCGCCAAACTGCCCAACGTTGTTGGCGACGTGCTCGAGGTCCGCTGCGGAGACTGTCCGGTCGGCAAGCAAGACCTCGCGACCTGGCACGCGTGCCTCAGGCTCTCGACCGAGGTCGAGAACAATCTCCAGGAGCTCTGTCGGGTCGGTGCGCTCGTGAAGCGCACGCGCGAGGTCTGTGGGCAATGCGCGTGCAAGTAGCTCGACCTCTTCGTCCCAGTTGGCGGCTCGCGGCGAAAGTTCGGGCTTCATCCGAAAGAGGGCACCAGCCCTTTCTCTCGCACGGGCACCCGCACCGCCAGTTCCTTGACCAAGAGAAGCTGCGTCAGCAACACGCTGAACCCACGCCCGCGGAGGGCGTCGATCATGTGGGAATCATAGTGGCGAAGGCTCGACCAGGCCGGTAGGTCTGAGTCGCCCAGCAGAGAAATCCCGAGGTCGGCAATCTCCCCGGTCAGCGAGGAGTCGGGCATGGCCATGAAGCTGACCGTGTTCGGCCGCGGCCCGGTGCTGCGCTCGGCCTTGATCCAACCGACCAGCTCCACCTGGTCGACGACCAGCTCCTGTTTCTCCGACCCGCGAGCGGCCAGCCGGCCCGCGGTCCATTCGCCGTGCAGCGCCCGCCATTCGCGATATGTGGGCGCCTCCAGCTGCGAGACCCCTTGCGGGGTCACCTTCCGGTACAGCTGGTACAGCAGCCGGTGGTCGCCGCGGCGTATCGGCCGAGCCCCATCCGGCAAACGCTCTGCGCGCATCACGGGTTTGTCCGCGTAAACCACGACCTCGGTGGCGAACTGGCGGAATCCGTGCAGCCTGAACACCGGGAGGAGAGGGTCGCGCTCGGGGAGGCGAACAAAAACGCGACGAGCCCCTCGCTCGAGCGCCTGGTTGCTGAGGTGCTCGACGAGCGCCGGGGCAACGTCTTCCGAATCCGCCCCATCCGCCACCTCCAGGTTCAGCACCTGCAACACAGTGGCGCGCGGCAGATCGAGGCCGAGTGGTTGCCCGGAGGCCTGGATGAAGCCGACCACCTTGCCACCGTCTTCGGCGACGTAAATCAGGGTTTCCTGTGACAGCGGCAAGAGGGCTGAGAGGGTCGCGCTGAGGACGGTCCAAAGCCTCGCCGCGGGTGGCGCGGCTTCGGTCAAGCGCGTGTCGGAAGACCTATGCAGCTCCTCGATGCGGGCGAGGTCCAACAAGCCGGCGGTGCGGATCTTCATGAAGCCTGGCGTGCGGCAGTTTTGAGAAAGAGCCGGTGGAGACGCAGATCCTTGGTGAGCTCCGGGTGAAAGCAGAGGGCCAGGATGTTGTCCTGGCGGACCGCCACGGGATGGCCTTCGTGCGTCGCCATCACCTCGATGTCGCCGGTGGACTCCACCAGGGGAGAGCGAATGAACACGGCGTGAAACGCCTTGCCTTCGAGACCGGCGACCTCGATGTCCGCCTCGAAGCTGTCCACCTGTCGCCCATACCCATTGCGCCTGACGGCGATATCCAGGAGACCTAGGCCCTTTTGGTCCGCCATTCCATCAGAGACCTCCCGTGCGAGAACGATCATGCCCGCGCAGGTGGCCAGGGTGGGCAGACCATCGGCGATCGCACGGCGGAGCGGGGCCAAAAGGCCGACCCGTTCCATGAGCATGGTCATCGTGGTGCTCTCCCCTCCCGGCAAGACGACGCCGTCGAGTCCCTCGAGGTCGTCGACCGAGCGCACGGTCCTGGTGTGCGCGCCCGATGCCTCGAGGGCACGGATGTGTTCGGCGAAGGCGCCTTGAATGGCGAGGACCCCGATCAGGGGCCGACCCGACCTACCAGCCTCTGGCAGCGAGCAGCTCTTCCTTCGGGATGGCGGGAATCTCAAGACCGGGCATCGCCTTCCCCAGGCCGGCCGAGACTTCGGCCAGCACCTCGGGCTTGTCGAAGTAGGTGGTGGCGGCAACTATTGCCTTCGCCCGCTTCAAGGGGTCCTCCGACTTGAAGATGCCCGAGCCCACGAAGACGCCATCAACACCCAGCTGCATCATCAGCGCGGCGTCGGCCGGCGTGGCGATGCCGCCGGCGGCGAAGTTGACGACTGGCAGCCGGCCCAGCTTCTGGCATTCGACCAGCAGCTCGACGGGCGCGCCGAGCAGCTTGGCCTCGTGCACCAGCTCGGCTTTGTTCATGCCCTGCAACTTGCGAATGCCCGCGTTGACCGCGCGCGCGTGGCGCACTGCCTCGACGACGTTGCCGGTACCGGCTTCGCCCTTGGTCCGGATCATTGCAGCGCCTTCGGCGATGCGGCGTAGAGCCTCACCAAGGTCGCGGCACCCGCACACGAAAGGAACCTTGAAGGGGTGCTTGTCGATGTGGTACTCCTCGTCGGCGGGCGTGAGGACCTCGGATTCATCGATGTAGTCGATGCCGAGCTCTTCCAGGATCTGCGCCTCGACGAAGTGGCCGATCCGGCACTTCGCCATCACGGGGATCGTGACCGCCTCCATGATCGATCGGATCAGGGTCGGGTCCGACATTCGGGCCACGCCGCCTTCCTTTCTGATGTCGGCGGGAACGCGTTCCAAGGCCATCACTGCGCAGGCGCCTGAGTCCTGCGCGATCTTGGCGTGCTCGGCGGTGACCACGTCCATGATCACGCCGCCCTTGAGCATCTGCGCCAGACCCGCCTTGACCTTGAAGGAGCCCTTCACCGCCCTGTTGTGCCCGTTGCTTTCAGCCATCTCCACGATTCTACGCGGTGCCTACTCCCCCTTAGGTTCGAGGCGACAACGTTGACCCTCCCGACTCGCTGGGGAGGGTGGCGCAGCCCGCCAAGTGGGCTCGGCGGGCAGGGGACTCGTACTGCCGCACAAACCTGGCGAACTAGCCGAACGCGACTACAGCCTTTCCAGCACCAGGGTGCGCTTGGAGGCGTACTCGTTGTCGGACAGCAGGCCGTCCCGGTGCAGGCGGGTGAGCATGTCCATCTCCTCGAGCACGTCGAGCAGCGGGGCCATGGTGCGGCGCGCGAGGTAGGCCTCGGACGCCGTGCCCGCCTCTTCACCCCTGGCGTCGAACTCGCGAATGAAGAACAGGGCCTTGACCGCCGAGAAGGGGATTCCGAGCTTGCGGACCGGGCTGTCTGTCTGCTCAGCGTGCAGGTGCAGAACCACCCCATAACGGTGCCTCTCCAGCGTCCCGTCCAGGTGGCCCCTCAAGACCTCACCGTCGAGGAACCTGATCGCCACCTTTCGGGTCGGCGTCTCTGACGCGAGGTCTGGATCGCGGGCCAGCTCGACCCACTTGACGGCGGTGAGGGGGATCCAGGCGGTCTCGTTGTTGTCCAGCCCGCCGGCATCGTCGACCTCGACCAAAAAGTCAGGCTCGTCGAAATCGAGGTCGCGCGCTACGCCCTCCAGAGTCTCGTCGTCGAAAAAGCGAACGACTACCTTGGCCATGTCACTTACTACTCTACTAACCCTCATTTGGCCGGAGTCCTGCGAACCAGTCGCCGACCGACCTTCCTGGCGCACTTGACGCAGACCGCCAAATGCATCCGAACCGCCTCCGCCTGCGTCCGCCTGAGCTTGCCGGCGAGGTAGGGGGCCAAGAGCGGCACCGCCTCGTCATGGGTCAGCGCGCCCTCCCCTTCGGCCGATATGAACTCTTCCTTGAACCGCAGGCGGGCCCGGTAGAGCAATGTCTCGACCGCGCTCTCCGACATCTTGAGGGACCTGGCGATCTGGCGGTAGCTCAGATCCTGCAACTCGCGCAATGTGAGGACCAGCCGGTACTTCTCAGGCAGCCTCTGGGACACGGCCCAGACCTGGCGGCGGAGCTCATTCGATTCCTGCACTTGGACCGGATCGAAGCTGCGGGAGGTCGACGGAAGGCCGGCCAGCAGGTCGGTGTCGTCATTGTCCCCGCTGTCCACCCTGAGGTCACGCTGGCGGCGCCGCAGCTCGTCGAAGCAAAGATTCCGGGCCACCGTGTGCACCCAGCCGCCGAAATTGAACGAGTCGTCGACGCGGTCCATCATCCGGAGCGCCTTCATGAAGGTCTCCTGGGCTATGTCCTCAGCCAGCAGCGCATCGCCGAGCTTTCGCCGCACCAGCCGGTAGATGGAGGCAACGTACCGCCGGTGAAGCTCCTCGAAGGCATGGATATCGCCGTTGCGATAGGCCCTGACCAGCTCGACGTCCGTGGGCTCGATGCCCACGTCAGTCGGAGCTTCAGCGTCGTCGGTCACTCTTGGGTCTCAACAGCTCTTTAACGGCGAGGGCGGCCGCACGGGTCAGTGCTGGTGCTGCGTCTTGCATTAGGTCCTGCAGATTGTCGCCCTCTTGCCCGAGGGTTGTTACCGAGCTAAAGCCTTTTGTGAGCAGGGTCTCCCAGCCGGGCCCCTTGGTCCCCGCCAGCAGAACCGACGGGACTCCGGCCGCCTGGGCTCTTCGTGCCACCTCGCCGGGCGCCTTGCCGTACGCGGTCTGGTTGTCGGCGCGACCCTCGCCGGTGATGACGAGCTGCGTACCGGGCAGGGCCCGGTCGAACCCGCTCGCGTCGACCACGAGGTGCGCCCCGGAAACGAGCTTGGCGTCAAGGAACGCCATCAGACCTGCGCCCGTACCGCCAGCGGCGCCGGCTCCTGGGACGTCTCGCACCGGTTTGCCGAACTGCCGCTCGATCACGTCGGCAAAGTTTCCGAGCGCACGATCGAGGAGCCTCACGGTGGCCGGATCGGCCCCCTTCTGTGGCCCATAAACGGCGCTTGCGCCCTCTGGGCCGGTCAGCGGATTGGTCACATCGCAGGCCACAAGCACCTGGACCGACCGCCAGCCGGGGTTCACCCTGGAGTCGTCGATGCGCTCGAGCCGGATCAAGGCGGCGCCACCGCGTGGCAGCTCGCGCCCCGCCGCATCGAGAAATCGGTAACCGAGGGCCTGGGCCATCCCGGCGCCGCCGTCATTGGTGGCCGAGCTGCCGATCCCGGCGATGACCGATTTTGCTCCGGACTTCCTGGCCGCCTCGAGCAGCTGGCCGAAGCCGTAGGTGCTGGTCTTGCGAGGATCGCGCTGCCCCGGAGGCACCAGGACGAAGCCGCTGGCGGAGGCCAGCTCCGCCACCGCTGTCTTGCGATCGCCGATGAGACCGTACGAGGCCAGCACGGGATCTCCGAGCGGGCCTTCGACGTTGACCCATTCGTAAGTTCCCTGGTTGGCAGAGACCAGGGCCTCGACGGTGCCCTCGCCACCGTCCGCGACGGGGATCTCCACCACCTCGGCGTCGGGGAACACCTCGCGGACGCCGCGGGCGATCGCCTTCGCCGCCTGAGTCGCGGTCAGGGTGCCTTTGAACGAGTTGGGCGCCACGATGATCTTCATCCAGGTGTGCCCGGACTCAGTAGACGGGGATCGTCCAGTCCTTGTATTTGGGCGTGTCGCCCCGAACCGCGCCGAAATAGATGTTCTGCAGCTCCTGGGTGAACTCCCCGACCTTCCCGTTGCCCACCGCCCGACGATCGACCTCGATGACCGGCGCGACCTGCGCGCCTGTGCCGCACATGAGCAGCTCGTCGCAGGTGTACAGCTCGGTCCTGTCGATGCTCCTCTCGATGACCGGCAAACCCAGCTCGTCTTTGATCAAACCGATGATCAGGGTCCGCGTGATGCCTTCGAGGATGTCGTCGGTTACCGGCGGCGTGAAGACGGTGCCGTCCTTGATCATGAACAGGTTCTCGGCCGAGCCCTCGGAAACGTGACCATCGATGGTGAGGACTATCGCCTCGTCATAGCCGGCCTCGTTGGCCTCGGACTTCGCCAGCGCCGACTGCGCGTACGAGCCGGTGATCTTCGCTCGCGCGGGGAGCGATTGGTCAGGGACACGGCGCCAGGTGCTGACCATGCAGCGCAGCCCGCCCTTGGTCTCGACGTAATTGCCGAAGGGAATTGCATAGATGAGGAAGCTCTGCTCGATGTTGTGGAGGCGGACGCCGATCTCCTCGCCGGCGGTGAAGAGGAGAGGACGTATATAAGCATCCGACTTGAACTGGTTCCGGCGCAGGACCTCGAGCGTGATGTTGACGAGCTCCTCCGTCGAGTGAGGGAGCTTGAAGCGCATGACATTCGCGGAACGGCGCATGCGGTCGAAATGGGCGGCGCCTTCCAGAAGGTATAGCTGCTCCTTCTTTTCGTTCCAGTAGGCGCGGATGCCTTCGAACACCCCTGTGCCGTAGTGGAGGGCATGGGTCATGAGCCCGAGCTTGATGTCGTGGTAGCGGCCGTACTCGCCGTCGTAGTAAACCCAGGTGTTCGGATGGACTGCCGGTTTCTTGGCTGCCACCTTCGCTCTCGTCTCGATACTCATCTGAGCCTAGTGTAAGTCGCCCCCGGGCGCCCTATATCGCCCACGTCCCGCCGGCGCCATCGGTGGTACGTGCCCCATTTCTGTTATGAATCGGGGCGTGACGCTGTACGGCCTCATCGCCGACGTGCGCCGGGAGCATCCGACGCCTGCCGCCATGCAGACCCTCGACCTGGTCGTGGCCGAGCTTGGCCGCACTCGAGACAGCCTCAAGACGGCGGCCGACGCGCTGACCGCCAAGTCCCTCCCGCCAGGCGGCAAGGAAGTGCTGGACGAGCTGGTGGCGCGGGCTCGGGCGGCCGAGGTCTACGACCTCGACTACGGCGAAGACCCGTACGACCGGCCACCGACTGAGGCCCTCGACGAAGGCACCATGGGCATCGGACTTCTCCTGGGCATCAGCTCGTTGATCGGCGTCGTGCTGGCCGCCCTTGCCGTGTACTTGGGCATCAACGCGATTATCAACACGCCCGGTGGCTGAGTTCTCTTTTGACGTGGTCTCAGAGTTCGACGCGGTCGAGCTGACCAATGCCCTCGACCAGGCGCGCCGGGAAGTCGGCACGCGCTTCGACTTCAAGGACACTGGGACCATCTACGACCAAGGCGAACAGAAAATACTCATCGAGTCCGCCAGCGAGGACCGCGCCAAGGCCGCCCTCCAGGTGCTCCGCGAGAAGGCTGCGCGCCGGCAGCTGTCGCCAAAGTTGTTCAAACCAGGCGAGCCGAAGAGCGTGGGGAAGGGTCGCGGTCAGATCGAGGTCCAGCTCAACGCGGGCATCACTGATGACATCGCGCGAGACCTGCGAAAGAAGATTCAGAACACCACGCCAAAAGTCCAGGTCCGAATCCAGGGCGACCAGCTGCGGGTCGTGAGCAAGGACAAGGACTCGCTGCAGCTGGTGATCAAGGCGCTCCGCGAGGCGGAGGACATCCCGGTCCCTCTGCAGTTCACCAACTACCGCTAAGAGTCCCGACAGCTCGCAGCCCGGCGTTGGGGTCACCATAGGCAAAAGTGCTCGTCATCCCCGCGATCGACATCCTGGGCGGCCGCTGCGTGCGACTCGTTCGCGGCGACTACTCACATCCATCGGTCTACTCGGACGACCCCGCTGACGTGGCCACGAGCTTTGCCGAAGCCGGCGCAGAACGGATCCATGTCGTCGACCTCGATGCCGCGCGAGGCATCGGCGACAACCACGCGGCGATCGAGCAGATGGTCCGGCGTAAGGACGTCAAGGTGCAGGTCGCAGGCGGCGTGCGGAGCGAAGCCCATCTCGACAAGCTGATAGCCATGGGCGCACATGCGGTTGTCATGGGGACCACGGCCGTGCGCGAGCCGAGGTTGCTCGAACGCTGCGCGAGAAAGCACGTCGGCCAGGTCCTCACTGCGCTCGATGTACGCGACGATCTGCCGGCAGTCCGCGGCTGGACCGAGAACGAGCCTCTCAAGATGGGCAGCCTGCTCGCCCGCTGGGATGTCCTGCCGCTGGGCGGCGTCATCTTCACCAGCATCGCCAAGGACGGAACCATGGAAGGGCCGGACCTGAAGACCCTGGCGCGAGTGCGCCGGATGACGGGGCTGCCCATCCAGTACTCGGGTGGCGTGGCCTCGATTGACGACGTTCGCGCGGCCGCAGCCGCCGGGGCGGCGGCAGTGATCGTCGGCAAGGCTCTCTACGAAGGCCGCATCAAGCTGGCCGACGCGCTGGCGCTTTGAGGAAGCTGGCTCTTGCGGCGGCCGCGGTTTTGCTCCTGGTGGCGTGCGGCGAGCGCGCGACCGCGGACGACAAGGGCCTGCACGACGACATCATCCACAACAGCAGCGGCGCCGAGGTGACGTTCGACGCCACGGTTCTCGACAACCCTGTGGAGTCGGGCGGCCATGAGCGGTTCGATGTCAAGGCCACCACGGGGGAGTTCCTGGAGATCGACCACAACACCACGTTGGCGACATACGCCCCGATCCGCGCCGGCGACAAGGTGGTCATCCACGGCCAGCTCTACATCGATCCTGGCCCGCGCCTGGGAGTGCACTGCACGCATGCCGCGACGTCCAGTGGATGCCCGAGCCCGGGCTGGATACTCTTCAAGAGCAATTACTACGAATGACAAGCACGGGTGGGTCAGGCCTCCCCCCGTGGAACCCCCACCGTCATCGCGCGGCATTGATTTAAGAGAAGAAAATTCTTGAATGGATAGCGGCAAGCAGCGGCGACCACTGAGGGCAGCGCTGGCATCGGCCTTTAGGAACCTGATCGCCGGGGGCATGGGACCGCTGGAACGGATGCGGACAGTTGCCGCGAACATCGGGCGGCGCGGGGGCACCCCGAGAGCTGATTGCTGCGGGCATTACGGCGAGCCCGGTTGTTGAATGACGCTGGATGAGGCCCGTGCGGCCGGACTCGTGAAACCCCACGGTCACAAACCTCACGACCACGGGCCCCACGACCACGGGAAATAAGCGGGTCTAGGTAGGCTTCCTGGCCACCAACCACTGGGCCGCCTGTGCGACCGGGCGGATCACGATCTCGTCGATGTCCACGTGCGGCGGACGCGTGACGGCGAAGACTATGCAGTCCGCGATGTCTTCGGCCACCAGCGGCTTGACACCCTGATACACGGCCTTTGCGGCCTTGCGGTCACCCCCAAAACGCACGGTGCTGAACTCCGTCTCGACCATCCCAGGCGCGATCTCGGTGACGCGGATCGGCTCGCCATTTAGCTCGAGACGCATCGTGCGCGACATGGCGCGCACAGCGTGCTTGCTCGCCGTATAACCCGCGCCTCCCTTGTAAGTCTCGAAGCCTGCGATCGAGCCGAGGTTGACTATGTGCGCGTGCTTCGCCTTGCGCAGGAGCGGCAAGCTCGAACGCGTCATGCGCATCATCCCGAGCACGTTGACCTCCCACATCTGGATCCAGTCCTCGTCGCGCGCTTCGGCGATCGGGTTGAGGCCGAGCGCCAGCCCGGCGTTGTTGACCAGCACGTCGATGCGCCCGAACTTTTTGCCCACCTCGCGGACGAACGAATCGATGCTTGCCAGGTCTGTCACATCGAGAGGCAGCGCCAATCCAAGGTCGCCGACAACACGACTCACCCGGGTCAGCCGCCGGGCTCCGGCCACTATCTGGTAGCCCTGACGGCCCAACGCCACCACGGTCGCGGCGCCTATTCCAGCCGACGCCCCGGTGACAACAGCGACGGGCCGCGATCGAGTTGTAGCCAAGCTCCCCCCGTGAATCACGAACGAAACGCCGTCAAAGCGTACCCTAGGACCTAATGCTCGACGTTGTCGTCGGCCTGGTCGCCGCTCTCCTGGTGATCGCTGGAATCCTGGTCATGCTCGGACCGACCACCGGCACGTTGATCAAGCGCGCCAAAGATCTTCGGCGGGCCCGCGTCCCATCGGTGTTCCAGGCCGCCCATCCACGCGAACCGGTGCCCTCAGGCCTCAACCCCAAGACGCAGCGGGTGCTCGTCGCGGCCGCCCGGCTGGGCAACTGGCTACGGGCGCATGGGCAGGAGGAGATTGCGCGTGAGCTGCGCAACGCAGGCGGCAAGATCACAGGCAATGAGGCCGCCGGCCTGTACGCGATGCAGGTGGTGCTCCGCAAGTTGCGTTCGCTGAACCTGGACGACCGGACCGCGCAGGAGCGGCTGAAGTCTTTGACCAGCGAGCTGCGGATCGCGGTCCAGGACCGCTTCGAGCAGCTGGAGCTCCTGCCTTTCAAACGTCCTTAGATCGGCTGTCGCCGCAGGATCTCCGGGTGCATCTCGGCCGGCAGCTGCACCTCTGCGGGAGAAATCAGGCAAAACTCCGGTGGCGGACCTAGCACCATCATCCGGCGCCACAAACTGACGCCCGGCTCCCCCACCCACGACTTCAACCGAGCGTAGAAAACCGCGTACGGCATCCCTGCGGGCTTGCCAAAGCGGACCTCGAAGCCCTCTGCCATCGACGGTTTACCCGATGCCAGGCTGAGAAGCTTGCCGGCTCCATCCGCGGCCATTCGCGCCGCCGAGTCATGCGCTGGCGCCCGCGCGCCGCTGACAGCGGCGGCGTTCAGCGCGTCCATCGCCGCGGAGTTTTCGAGGAGATACCAGTCGCTGTAGCCGGCGCCGATAGCGAAGGTCGCCGATTCGATGAAACCGCTCAGAGAAGCGCTAGCCAGCTCGGCGTGAAAGCGCCGCAGCGAATCCTCGTAAGCCACGACGTCAGTACCACCCGCCGGCCGGTGAGAGAAGACGTACGCGAGCAAGTCCTTACTTCGCCTTTGGCCCCTTGCCCGATTCGATGTACCGCTTGAGCGCCGCCATGTTCGCGCGGATGCCTTCCGCGTATTTGCCGGCGAGCAGGCCGCCGGCAAAACGGAGCATGCCCCCGAGCTCGTAATCCATGTCGTAGACGACGTGCGTGCCCGCTTTGGTCTCCGTGTACGCGTAAGCCCAGGTTCCTTTCAGCGGCCCGCGGATGAACTTGCCCGCACAGCGCTTTGGTTTTGTCCACGTCGTCTGCTCGACCTCCACCGTCTCCTTTATCCCGCCGGGCAGGTTGAGGTGGTAGCGGTACTGGGTTCCCTTGCCAGGCGGCTTGCGGTCGAGTTGCTCGACCTTTGCGACCTCTTTGGACCATTTGGGCACGTTCGGAACGTCCTCTTGCACCACCGCCCAAACGCGCGTGGCGGGCGCGTCTATGTCCACCGTCTCATGGAGCTTGGTCATCCTGCGATCATCAACTTTAGTCCGCGAACCTCGAGGGATTCGCGGTCAGCCGGCGACGCGCCGGCATCCCTACGTGTTCGCGCCTCCCGAACTAGAGACTGTGACCTAGTCGCGCGGGAGGTAGCGTGGAAGCTCGATCAGCGAGCCCAGGTGGCGCTGCTCAAGGTGCGCGGCGATGCCATCGTGAATCTCGGCGATCGCTCTTGGGTTGACGAATGTAGCCGTGCCGACCTGCACCGCGGAGCAGCCTGCGACCAGGAACTCGAGCGCATCTTCCGCGCTGGTCACACCACCGATCCCGATCACCGGGATCCTCACGCCACGGGTCGCCTGGTGCGCCAGATGCACGGCGAGGGGGCGAATCGCCGGGCCCGAAAGGCCCCCGGTGCGGAAGCTCAGCCTCGGCTTGTAGGCGTTGAGGTCGATCGACATGCCGACGAAGGTGTTGACGGCGCAAAGCGCGTCGGCACCGGCGCCCTCTACGGCACGTGCGATCACACCGATGTCAGTGACCATCGGCGTCAACTTCACCCACACAGGCAGCGCCGTTCGCTTGCGCACGGCCTCGGTCACAGCGGCCGCAGCGCGCGGGTCGTTGCCAAAGTAAAGGCCTCCCTGCTCCACGTTGGGGCAGGAGATGTTGATCTCGAAACCTGCGACGCCCGGCACACCGTCGAGTCGGGCCGCCAGCTCGCCGTACTCGGACACCGACTCGCCGTTGATATTGACTAGCACCGGGAAATCCCAAGACGCCCACTGCGGCGCGTAGTCGCGAATCAGCGCTTCGACTCCAGGGCCCTGCAGGCCGATTGCGTTCAGCATTCCAGACGGCGTTTCGACGATTCGCGGGGGCGGGGTGCCCGTACGCGGGCGCAGAAAGATGCCTTTCGAGACCATGCCGCCAAGCGCGCGCCGATCGAGCAGCGGCACCTCGGTGCCGTAACCGAAAGCGCCGGATGCCGCCAGCACCGGGCTGCGCAGCTTCATCCCGGCGACCGCGACGCTCATATCGACGGTCATGCCGTGATCGCGTATGACAGGTGCGAGGGAAGCGCCGTCCAATCGATGTCGGCGGCTCGATAGACAGGGCCTTCCTTGCACGCTCGGTCGTAGCCGCCTCCGCTCAGCGGCACCGCGCAGCCGAGACATACGCCAGTGCCGCAACCCATATACGTCTCGACCGCCACGAGCGCCTGCGGCCAGCGTGAAGCGACCGCCGCCAGCATGCGATTCGGCCCGCAGGCCAGCACGACGTCGCCATCAGGCGCGGCCGCCACGGCGGTGCCGGCGATGCCGCGCGATCCGTCGTCGGTGGCCCAGATCACCTCGTCGCCCGCCGACTCCGAGCAGAGCTCGTCGCTGTTGCGGGCGCCGTGCACCCATGTCACCCGCATGCCGAGAGCGCGTGCCTCCTTTGCCGCCAGCGGCATCGGCGCGACCCCTAGGCCACCGCTGACCAGCACGGCCGCGCGCGGGCCGGCCGCGAGGTCGAACCCGTGCCCCAGAGGACCCAGGCAACTGATCACATCGCCTTGACGCATCGCCAGCAGCTGCGTGGTCCCTCTTCCCACCGCTTTGAGCACAACCTCGATGCGGTCGCCATCGGTGCGGTAAACGGAGAAAGGCCGCCGCAGAAAAACGCCGGCCCAACCGAGGTTGACGAACTGGCCGGCGCGAACTGCCGCCGCGATCTCCGGCGCCCCCATGGTGACGACGAACATCCCTCGGGCGACCTCGCGGACCGCGGTGATCGGCGCGTTAAGCAGGAACACCCTGCCGCCACTCCACTATCGTCCGCACCTCCATCTCGGGCGGCACTCCATCCTCGCCGCCCTGTGGCGCACCGGCCTCCGACTCGACCAGTGCGGCAGCCGTGTCGAGAGAGGTGAGGCATGGTATTCGCCGTTCGACCGCGGCGCGCCGGATCTCGAATCCATCCTTGAACACCGGGCCGCCCGCCTCAGCCGAGTCCGTGTAGATGTTCGACATCGTGTTGATCACGAGGTCTACCTCTCCGTTGGTGATGACATCGAGGACCGTCGGGCCGGCGTCACCGATCTTGGCGACGACTCGAGGCGAAAAACCTGCGTGCTGGAGGGCCTTCGCCGTGCCCTCGGTCGCCACCAGCCGGCACCCCATCTCGACCAGGCGGGAGACGATCGGAAAGATC
>Ga0210394_10003984_pt1 | contig 17713 bp, 28 predicted proteins | sample IncBWC12MmetaG_FD_160121 | JGI IMG/M metagenome (GOLD analysis project Ga0210394, IMG submission 160121) | Forest soil microbial communities from Barre Woods Harvard Forest LTER site, Petersham, Massachusetts, United States - Inc-BW-C-12-M | ecosystem: Environmental > Terrestrial > Soil >... | reverse complement strand
CTTCGGGGTGGAGCGAACCGGCATCAATTCAACCGAAAAACTATACTGGTGTTTCTCGCCGGGCTGCAGCGCGCCGACTCCGACCACATTACGGGCGATCTTCTCACCCTGCTGGTTGCTGATCGACACCACCACGCAGTATTCGCACTGTTCGCCGCGCCCGGCGTGATGAATCGAGCCCTCGATGCGCATCGCCGAAACCGACTTGGTCTGCGGCTCGGCATTGACGGTATTGAAGCGCAGGTGATGCTGGCATCCCGGACATATGTTGGCGCTCTGCAAGACCGTTGCCTTGCAGTGCGGACATACCCGGGTTGCGCCCACGGTGCTCGGGCGAGCCACGCTCATCAGAAAGGCTCCTAGCTGCCGTTGCTCACCGAGCCCGTTTTGATTTTGCCTTTGTCGTCTTCCCAGCCAAATTCGACATGCCCGCGCATGCGCGAACCGGCGGCAACGGTAATTGATCCTGCCTTCACGTCGCCGACGATGATGCCGCCCTCGAGCACGTCGACTCGTTTCGCGGATTCGATGTTGCCCTGCAATTCGCCGCCGACCACGACGATGCCCGCCAGCACCTGGCCGGTCAGATGCGCGCCGGAATCCATCGTGAAGTTGCCGTCGATGCGCACGTCGCCTTTGAAGCGGCCGGCCATTCGCACATTGCCCGAACCCTCGATCTTCCCTTCGATCGAAAGGCCCGAGGCAATCGTGGATTCCCCGCCTTCGACTGCCGTTTTGGGGGTCGGGCGGCGCGGCGAAACGGCCAATCCAGAATCGCCGATGCTGCGTTCCAGCCCACCTCTGTCCAGCGCCGTCGCCGATGGAGGAACGGATGAACCCGCGGGGGCGGGCGTGGGGTTTTCTTTCCAAAGCGCCATAAAATAATTCTCCGCTAATGTGAGGCTCAAGCGTACACGCTAACGCCGCCCTATGTCATCGGACACCTGTCTTTGAATGGAGACGGAATCCGGGCCCCGCATGCGCCGTGGACTATAATGACCTCAAATCCAGGACAGGGGCATTAACTTTTGTTTCAACAACTTGAGCGCCTGAGCGCCGATTCGATTCTCGGATTGATGGCCAAGTATCGGGCCGATCCCTGCGCCCAAAAAGTCGACCTTGGGGTGGGGGTGTACCGCGATCTGAGCGGCAATACACCCATCCTGGACTGCGTCCGCAGGTCGGAAAAGGAGGTTTTGGCCTCCCAAACCACCAAGTCCTACGTGGCCGCCGCGGGCCGCGAGGAATTCAACAGCGCAGTGCAGGAATTGGTGCTTGGCGCAGCCCACGCCGCGTGCCGTGATCGGCGCGTGAGCACCGTGCAGACGCCGGGCGGATGCGGTGCCTTGCGGCTGGGTGCGGAGCTGATTCGAGCGTCCGCGCCCGCTGCCGCGGTGCGCCTGAGCGATCCCACCTGGGGTAATCATTCGCCGCTGTTGGGCAGCGCCGGGCTGCGGCTCGAGCGCTATCCTTACTACGATCCGCGCGCCCATGAGCTGCGCTTCGAGGCGATGATGCAAAACCTCGAGAAGGCACCGGCGGGCGACGTGGTTCTGATTCACGCCTGCTGCCACAATCCAACCGGCGCGGATCTACAACCCGAGCAGTGGCAGGCATTGGCAGAGCTGCTGCAGCGTCGTGCGCTGATTCCGTTTTTGGACCTGGCGTATCAGGGATTTGGATCCTCGCTCGACGGCGACGTCGCCGCTGTGCGCATGGTCGCGCAGCGCGTGCCGGAAGCGCTGATTGCAGTGTCATTTTCCAAGAATTTGGGGTTGTATCGCGAGCGCGTCGGCGCCCTTGTCGTCGTCAGCGAAAACGCAGCCCGCTCCGATGCCGTCCTGAGCCATACGCTGCAAATTGCGCGCGGCATGTATTCCATGCCGCCGGATCATGGCGCGGCGGTTGCCGCACGCATCTTCGCGGATCCGGCGCTGCGGCGCGATTGGCTCCGGGAACTCGACGCCATGCGCACGCGGATTCAAGAAATGCGCGCAGTGTTGGCGCAGCGGCTACGGGAGGTAACGGGCGATGGCTCGTTCGAATTCATACGCGCGCAGCGCGGCATGTTTTCCCTCCTCGGCGTGTCCGCGCGAGCCGTCGAGCGGCTGCGTGACAGGCATCACATTTACATGACCGCGGACAGCCGCATGAATCTGGCGGGCATCATGCCGCACAACGTGGATTACGTCGCCGCGGCGTTCGCGGCGGAGCGCACATCTTGAACCCGCGCCGTGCAGTCCTAGCTGGCCAAGGCCTGGCTGAGTGCGGTGATTTCCGCGGCGGAATCCTGCATCACCGCCAGAGTTTTCGATTCGGTCAAGCCAAGCCGCCACGCGGCGGGCAGGCTCTGCAATTCGCGTTCGAGGCCGGCGATGTCCGTGCCATATGAGACCATGAGCATGGCGACGCCGACCACGTCGGTCAAATTCGGCGGGTCCCCGTCGGGTCGGGAGAAATCCTCCTGTCCCACCGCGTGCGCCATCGATTCCGCGAAATCCCAGTTCTCCAGAATCGCCTTGCCGATGCTCGGATACCATTCGCTGACGATGTCGTTCAGCGCGATCTCGCTGGCAAACAGCTCCGGGTGATCGGCGGCGCGCGTCAATATGTAAAGCTTGCCGATGCCGTGCATCATCCCGGTCAGCATCGCCTCATCCGGGTTGACCTTGCTGCAGGTCCTCGCCAGTACGAAGGCGTACGCGGCCACATAGGTGCTGCGCTCCCAAAGATCGTTCAGGTGCGGCGCCAAGCTCGCCAATTTGTTGCCAAGACGGATCTGCGTCATCGCGAAGGACATCGACGCGCTGCGCACCATGTTGTAGCCGATGCGGTTGATCGCCGTGCGCAGATCGGTGACCGCGCGCCCGCTGCGATTGATCGACGCGGAATTCGCAATACGCAGCAGCCGTGCCGCCAGGGCCGGCTCCGATCCGACCACCCGGCAAACCTGATCCGTCGAGGACTTGGCGTCCGCCAGGACGCGCCTGACTTTGACGGCTATCTCAGGAAATGACGGAAGATCGACATGGCCGCGCGACAAATCGGCGGCCAGGGTACGAACGAAATCAAATTCAGCTTGAGATGTGGGCTGCACAAGACCCGGAAGATCGACAGCAGCGGGCCATTCTTGAGGGTGATAACCGACTATCTTGCGGCCCGGCTCCTGAAACGCTGACGCACCTCACCGTTCTGCGACCGCTCCGTGTAGTGTCCGGCGCAATAACGTGCTATCACATCGCGCCAAAATGCCACCGAGCCGGGATGGCGCAGATACTCGACGATTTCCCATTCCCCGGCAAACCGATCGAAAATCAGGGTCGCGGCGTCGCGGCCGATGCCCGCTCTTCGATGCTGATTGCGCACGAAGAATTCCGACATCCTATAGTTTGCGGTTTTCTCACCGGCCACCGGAATTCGCGGACGCGTCACCAGCGCGAAGCCCACGGCATCGCGTCCCTTGAGAATCAACAGCGGATGCGATTGGTCGTTGGAGAACCAGTTCGCGAAGATCTCGTCTTGGTGCGGATTGCCCGGATCAAGGACCGAAAACAAACCGGTGTTCAAGTCGGCTAAGGAATCGATGTATTCGCCGTAGACACTTTGGATCCACTCGCGATCCTGCTTCGAACGTCTGACATCGCGAATACTGACGAGCAACGAAAGTGCATCCTCAATACTAAAAAAGACACAGCCCGGACGAACGTGCCTGCTGGCAGCCCGCCCGGGCATGTGGGTTCAACTGCGAGCGCGAATTACGGCTTCGCAGCTGATGCAGCACTGGCAGCTGCATCGGCAGCGGCGCTGGCAGCAGTAGCCGAGTCAGCAGCAGCGGGCGCGGCCGGCGCGGCGGCCGGAGGAGGCTCAGCAGCGGCCGGGGCAGGAGCCTCGGTCTTGCTGCCGCAGGCACTCAGCATGAATGCAGCGACAAAGGCGCTTAAAGCAAGTTTGGTCTTCATCTATCGATACCCCAGAAATTTTAAGGATAAATATTTAGGCCGAGCGTGTTGTTTTGGGCCTTCACCCAAATGTCCGAACCGATTTTAGAGTGTTTTAATCCACTTTCATACCTCTTTCGCGTCGACACGCGCCTCCGCTACCGGTGGGGTTAAACTTGATCGCCCGCTCGAGGATGGAGGAGATGTGAGCAATTCAAGACCAGATGAGCTTTATGCAGCGCATTTGACGACGCTCATGCAGCGTACCGACCGGTCCTTAGGCGCGACCGGCTTCGATGCATTGGTCGTCCATGCCGGTCGCCCGCCGATCCAGTTCCTGGACGACCAAGATTATCCTTTCAAGGTCAATCCGCAATTCAAGGCTTGGGTGCCGATTGTGGACAACCCGCGCTGCATTCTGATCTATGCGCCGGGGGCCCGTCCGCGAGTCTTGTTTTACCAACCCAACGATTTTTGGCATAAACCGGCGCGCATGCCGCAGGCGCCTTGGACCGCCTGCGTGGATTTGGTCGCGATGGATGATGAGGCGAAAGCCGCCGCTCATTGGGCCAAACTTGGTCGCGTCGCCTTCATCGCCGCAGATGCGACGCTGCTGCCCGGCACCGACCCTGCGAGCCTCAATCCGCGGGAACTCCTGGCGCAACTCGACTACGACCGCGCCGTGAAAACCCCCTACGAGCTAGCCTGCATGCGCAAGGCAAGCGAACTGGGAGTGCGCGGCCACCGCGCCGCGCTGGCGGTGTTTCGCCGCGGAGGCTCCGAATACGAAGCGCATATGGGCTATTTGCAAGCGTGCGGGCAGCGCGAGGAGGAAATGCCGTACAACAACATCGTGGCTTACAACGAAAATGCCGCGGTTCTGCACTACCAGCACTTGGAGCGCGTATCGCCCGCGCCGCTGCGTTCTTTCCTGATAGACGCGGGCGCGCAGTATCGCGGCTATGCCGCCGATATCACCCGCACCTATGCGCAGGGTCCTGGGCGATTTGCGGATCTGGTTGAGGCCATGGACGGCGCGCAACAGCAGCTTTGCGGCGAAATCATCGCCGGCCGCGACTATCGCGACGTGCATCTATCGGCGCACCGCATGTTGGGGGATGTCATGCGGGAGATCGGCCTCAGCAAATTACCGGGCCAAGCCGCCTTGGAATCAGGGGTCACCGGCGTGTTCTTTCCGCATGGCATCGGGCACCTGCTCGGGCTGCAAGTACACGATGTGGGCGGGGTCATGGGCGATGACAAAGGCCGCGAACGCGAGCGTCCCCCCGGCCACCCCTACCTGCGACTCACGCGAATGCTCGAACCCGGAGTTGTGGTCACGGTGGAGCCAGGCCTCTACTTCATCGATTCGCTGTTGGCCGCGGCCAATGCCGATGCCCGACGTGCGTACATCGATTGGAGCGTGGTCGAGGAACTCAAACCCTGCGGCGGGATTCGCATCGAGGACAATGTCGTGACGACGACTTCGAAGCCGGAAAACATGACACGCGATGCGTTCGCCGCAGGTACCCTCCGGGGCGCGTAATTTTTACAACCGCCCTCGTCAGTCGGCGGTTGCCTTGGTCTTGCGGCGCTTGGGTTTCGCGGCCTTTTCGCTGTCTGCAGCGGCGGCTTTCTTGGCCTTCTTGGGCTTCTCGGCCTTCGGCGCCTTGGCGGCCTTGGGTGCCTTCGGGGCCTTGGGCACCTTGGGGGCCTTGGCAGCTTTAGGCTCTTCCTTCTTTTCAGTGGCCACCACCGCGGAATCGACCAATTGCATCAGCGCCATGTCGGCCGAATCGCCCGGTCGCGGTTCCATCTTGAGGATGCGCGTGTAACCGCCGCCCCGCGCCTTGAAACGCGGCCCCAAATCATCGAATAATTTTTCAACGACGCTCACGTCGCGCAATCGCGCAAATGCCAGGCGGCGCATGGCCATCGAATCAACCTTGGCGAGCGTGATCAGCGGCTCGACCACACGGCGCAGCTCCTTGGCCTTCGGCACCGTGGTGCGAATGGTCTCGTGCCGCAGCAGCGAAGTCGCCATGTTGCGCAACATCGCGTGACGATGAGAGGCATTGCGCGATAGCTGACGCCCGCTGTTTCTGTGACGCATTGTCTCTATATCCTCAAATGCCGTCGCGCTCGTCGTCGCGCTTCAATCCCGGGGGCGGCCAATTGTCGATCCGCATGCCCAAGGTCAAGCCGTGGCTCTCCAGAACCTCTTTGATTTCCGTCAGCGATTTCTTGCCTAGATTCGGCGTGCGCAGCAATTCGACTTCCGTGCGCTGCACCAGATCACCGATGTAATGGATGTTTTCCGCCTTGAGGCAATTGGCGCTGCGCACCGTGAGTTCCAACTCGTCGACCGGACGCAGCAGAATCGGATCGAACTGCGTTTCCGTGGCCTTGGTAGTCGACTCGTCCTGGCCCTGCAAATCGACGAATACCGACAGCTGGTCCTTGAGAATCCCGCCGGCGCGGCGGATCGCCTCCTCCGGATCTATCGTGCCGTTGGTTTCGATATCCAGAATGAGCTTATCCAAGTCGGTGCGCTGCTCGACGCGCGCGCTCTCGACGTTGTAGGTCACCTTGCGCACGGGACTGAACGATGCGTCCAACTGCAGCCGGCCGATGGCGCGCGTCTGCTCTTCGAAAGCCATGCGCTGGGCCGCCGGCCGATAGCCGCGGCCACGCTCGACTTTCAGCGACATCGACAATTCGCCGGCCTTGGTCAGATTCGCGATGACGAGATCCGGATTCAGAATCTCGATGTCGTGATCGCCGGCGATGTCGCCCGCCGTGACGGGTCCGGGGCCCTTCTTGTGCAGGCGTACTTCGGCGACGTCGCGAGTATGCATGCGGATCGCCACCGCCTTGAGATTCAGCAGAATGTCCACGACATCTTCCTGCACGCCCTCGATGGCCGTGTACTCGTGCAGCACACCCTCGATCTCGATCTCGGTGATGGCTGCCCCCGGCAAAGAGGACAACAGCACGCGCCGCAGGGCATTGCCCAAGGTGTGGCCAAAACCGCGTTCGAACGGTTCGATGACGATGCGCGCATGACGCGGCGACACGGGCTGTACCTTGACGACCCGCGGCTTCAAGAATTCATTGATCGATCCCTGCATGGAATACCCTCGCTGACTAACCGGGAACAACGCAGCCAAAGCTGCGGTGCGCTATTTGGAATACAACTCGACGACCAAGCTCTCGTTGATGTCCGGCAGAATTTCCTGCCGATCGGGAACCGACTTCAAAATCCCCGAAAACTTCTTGTCGTCCACTTCGACCCAGTCGGGAAAGCCGACTTGGGCGGCGATGGTGAGCGCGGCAGTCACGCGGCTCTGCTTCTTGGCGCGTTCGCGCAGGTTGATCACGTCGCCTGCCTTGCACTGATAGGAAGCGATGTTGACCAGCTTGTCGTTCACCGACACACCCTTGTGGCTCACCAGCTGGCGCGCCTCGGCGCGCGTCGCCGCGAAGCCCATGCGGTACACCACATTGTCCAAACGGCATTCCAGGAATTGCAGCAAGGTTTCGCCCGTGGCGCCGGGACGGCCTGCGGCCTTCTGGTAGTAGTTGCGGAACTGCCGCTCGAGCACGCCGTACATGCGGCGCAACTTCTGCTTCTCGCGCAGCTGCAATCCATATTCCGACAAGCGCTGCTTGCGCTCGCTCTTCACGCCGCCCGGCGGCACTTCGAGCTTGCACTTCGACTCCAGCGGCTTCACGCCGCTCTTCAGGAACAGATCGGTTCCCTCGCGACGCGAAAGCTTGCATTTCGGACCGGTATATTTTGCCATTAGACGCGTCGCTTCTTGGGTGGACGGCAGCCGTTATGCGGTATCGGCGTGACATCCTCGATATTGGTGATCTTCAGGCCGCAGCCGTTCAATGCGCGCACCGCGGATTCGCGGCCCGGGCCGGGGCCCATGACCCGCACTTCGACGTTTTTCACGCCATGTTCCTGAGCCGCCGTGCCGGCGCGCTCGGCCGCAACCTGCGCCGCGAAAGGTGTCGATTTACGCGAGCCGCGATAGCCGCAGCCGCCGGAAGTCGCCCACGAAAGCGTGTTGCCCTGCCGATCGGTGATCGTAATGATGGTGTTGTTGAACGACGCGTGCACGTGCGCAATCGCATCGAGCACATTTTTACGGACTTTCTTGCGCGCAGGCTTGGCGCCCGCAGCCGCCGTGGCAGCCGCGGCCGCGCCGCCCTGATTTGCGTTTTGTTTCTGGTCAGCCATGATTTCCTATGCGCTTCGCGCCTTACTCAAATCTTGCCCGGCGGCGCGTTCATCTTCACCGCCTGCTTGCGCGGGCCCTTGCGGGTGCGGGCATTGGTGCGCGTGCGCTGGCCGCGCAGCGGCAAGCCCTTGCGATGCCGGATGCCCCGATAACAGCCCAAATCCATCAGGCGCTTGATGTTCATCGACACTTCGCGGCGCAAATCGCCCTCGACCGCGAACTTCGCCACCTGCGAGCGCAGCGAGGCCACTTCGGCATCGGTCAGATCCTTGACCTTGACGTGGTACTTCACGCCAGCGGCGTCGCAAATACGCAGCGCACGGCTGTTGCCGATGCCAAAAATGTGGGTTAGTCCGATGACCACATGCTTGTTCATCGGTATGTTGATGCCGGCGATACGCGCCATCTATCTCTCCACCCGTGCCCACGAAAAAAAGCGCGGTAGTATATTAGAAAAACCCCTGAATATCAATTCGCTAGCCACGAATGACCGCCGCTAGCCCTGGCGCTGCTTGTGCCGGGCATCGGACGAACAAATGATGTAGACGACGCCGCGGCGCCGTACGACTTTGCAATTCTTGCAAATCTTTTTAACTGAAGGACGAACTTTCATTTCTTAGCTCCAATGCCGCGAAGGCTGGCCTTTTTCATGAGGCCCTCATATTGCTGCGACATCATGTGCGATGACGCCTGTGCGACGAAATCCATGACACCGACCACGATGATCAACAACGAGGTGCCGCCGAACTGGAATGGAATGGCCGGGTTCACCATGCGGATGATCTCGGGCAGCAAACACACCACCATGATGTACAAGCCGCCCCACAGCGTCAGGCGAGTCAGCACCTTGTCCAGGTAATCGCCGGTCTGCTGGCCCGGACGGATGCCGGGAATGAAGGCACCGGCCTTCTTGAGGTTCTCGGCCGTGTCGCGTGCGTCGTATACCAACGCCACGTAGAAAAACGCGAATCCGATGACCAGCAGCCCATACAGCAAAACGTGCAGCGGCTGCCCATAATTGAGGATGGCGGCGATCTTTTGCAAGGTGCTCTGGATGAAATTCGGATTCGGGCTGTTGCCGAAGAATTGCGCGATCGTCGCCGGAAACACCAGCAGGCTGGAGGCGAATATCGGCGGAATGACGCCGGCCATGTTCAGTTTGAACGGCAGGTGGGTGCTTTGGCCCTGCATCATGCGCCGGCCCATTTGGCGCTTGGCGTAGTTCACCTGGATCTTGCGCTGTGCACGCTCCACGAACACGCAAAATAGCGTCACCAGGACCACCACGACCACGATCAGCAGCACGATCAGCGGGTTCATTTCACCCGAGCGCACCATTTCGAGCGTACTGCCGATGGCGCGCGGCAGGCTGGCGATAATGCCGGCCACGATGATCATGGTGATGCCGTTGCCGATGCCGCGCTCGGTGATCTGCTCGCCCAGCCACATGACGAACAAGGTGCCGGTGGTGATCGAGATGGTGGCGACGAACAAGAACTGCGCACCCGGGTTCGGCACCAGGTTGCCGCTCGAGTTCTGAATCGCCAGCGCGGCGCCGAAGCCCTGGAAGGCCGCCAGGCCCACGGTGCCGTAGCGCGTGTATTGCATCAGCTTGCGGCGCCCGGATTCGCCGTCCTTGCGGATCTGGTTCCACGGCGGATACACCATCGATGCCATCTGCACGATGATGGATGCCGTGATGTAGGGCATGACGTTCAGCGCCAGGATGCTGAAGCGCTGCAGCGCACCGCCGGAGAACATGTTGAACATGCCGAGCAGCGTTCCACCCTGGCCGGCGAAGAACGTGGCAAATTTTGCCGCATCGATGCCCGGAACGGGAATGAAGGTGCCCATCCGATACACCACGAGCGCGCCCAACAGGAAGAACAGCCGCTTGCGCATTTCAGCGAAGCGTGTGATGTCTCCCAGAGCGGCGGCGGCATTGGTGCTGGATGTGACCACTTAGGTTCTCTTAAGTCTCGAAACGGCCGCCGGCGGACTCGACGGCGCTCTTCGCACCCTTGGTCGCGGTAATCACCTTGTCTTTTATGGTGAAGGGCTTGCTGACGCTGCCGGACAGGATGATCTTCACGAGTTTCGTGTTCTCCGGCACCAAATTCGCCTCGATCAGCTTCGGCAAGGTGACCTCGGCGCCCGAAACCCGCATCAAGTCGGACAGAGTCAGTTCGGCGCGGGACGCCTTCATCGCGGACCGAAAGCCGACTTTGGGCAGGCGCCTCTGCAGGGGCATCTGGCCGCCTTCGAAGCCAACTTTGTGATAACCGCCCTTGCGCGCGCGTTGACCCTTGACGCCACGGCCGCAGGTCTTGCCCTGGCCGGCGGATGCACCGCGGCCGACCCGCAAGCGGTTTCGCTTCGACCCCGCAGCGGGTTTGATCGTATTCAATCTCATTTAGACACCCTTGCGGCCGGCTCGACTTTGAGCATGTGGCTGGCCGCATTGACCATGCCGCGGTTGGACGGCGTATCCGCCACCACGACGCTGTGACCGATCCTGCGCAACCCCAAGCCCCGCACCGAGCCGCGGATGCTGGCCAGCTGCCCAAATACGCTCTTGATCAAGGTAACCTTGATCGCCTTGTCGGTGATTGCCTTATCTGTCATGACCTTAGCCCACGATCTCTTCGACGCTCTTGCCGCGCTTCGCCGCGATATCGTCGGGCGTGCGCAGCTTGCCCAGCGCATCCATGGTGGCGCGCACCACATTGATGGGATTGCGCGATCCATAGCTTTTCGCCAGCACGTTGCGCACTCCAGCGCACTCGAATACCGCGCGCATGCCGCCCCCGGCGATCACGCCGGTACCGTCCGCGGCCGGCTGCATGTATACCCGCGTGGTCCCATGCCGTCCTTTGACCGCATAGAACAGGGTTTCGTTCTTCAAGGACACCGTGACCAGGCTCTTGCGCGCCTGCATCATCGCCTTGGAAATTGCCACCGGGACTTCGCGCGCCTTGCCGTAGCCAAAACCGACTCTGCCGGCGCCGTCGCCCACGACGGTCAGCGCGGTAAAGCCGAATTGCTTGCCGCCCTTGACCACCTTGGCCACACGGTTCACCGCGACCAGCTTTTCGAGCAGGTCATCGCCGGACATTGGTTTTTCTACTCTAGCCATAGCGTCCCTTTAGACCTCTTCTGTTAGAACTCCAGACCCGCTTCGCGTGCGGCCTCTGCCAGCGCTTTGACGCGCCCGTGGTACATGAAACCGGAACGGTCGAATGCCACCTTCTTGATGCCCTTCGCCGTAGCGCGCTGCGCAATGGCGCGGCCGACGGCCTTGGCGGCCTCGATATTGCCGGTGGTTTTCAGCTCGCCGCGCACGTCCTTCTGCAAGGTCGATGCGGCGACCAGCACCTTGTCGCCCTCCGGTGCGAAGATCTGCGCATAGATGTGCTGCGGCGTGCGATGCACCGAGAGGCGCAGCGCGACCAGCTCCTTGATCTTCACGCGGCCCCGCAGCGCGCGGCGCAGGCGAGTGTCTTGTTTGGTCAATTTCATGATTACTTCTTCTTCGCCTCTTTCAGCGAAATCTTTTCATCCGCGTACTTCACGCCCTTACCCTTGTACGGCTCCGGCGGACGGAAGCCGCGAATCTCCGCCGCAGTCTGCCCGACTCGCTGCCGGTCGATGCCTTTGACGATGATCTCGGTCTGGCTGGGCGTTTCAATCGTGATGCCGTCGGGAATGGCGAAATTGATCAGGTGCGAATAACCCAGCGTCAGGGTCAGGCTCTTCGCCTGAACCGCGGCGCGATAACCCACGCCGACCAATTCCAGCTTCTTCTCGTAGCCCTTGGTGACGCCCATGACCATATTGGCAAGATGCGCCCGCGTCGCGCCCGCCACGGCATTCATGCCCTCGGCGGCCGCATCGGTGGCTTCCACCTGCAGGCGCTTTTCTTGCTGCACGACTTTTATGCCGTTTTTTATCGCCAGGGTCAGCGAGCCCTTGGCGCCTTTGAGCGTCACGGCGTCCGCTGCAATCGTTGCGCTGACTCCCTGCGGAAGATCGACCGGCATTTTTGCGACTCGAGACATAGTTGAACCCTTGACGAAACCCTATTGGACGACGAACAGCACTTCGCCGCCGGTGCCGGCCGCGCGCGCTTGCTTGTCGGACATGATGCCCTGGGGAGTCGAGACCACCGCTACGCCCAGGCCGCCGAGTACTTTGGGCAACTCATCCTTGCCGCGATAGATCCGCAAACCCGGACGGCTGATGCGCTCGATGCGATCGATGACGGGACGGCCGTCGTGATACTTGAGCTCGATGGACAACGTGCTCTTGGCGCCCGCGCTGTCGACGCCGAAGCCCGCGATGTAGCCCTCGTCCTTCAGCACTTTGAGAATCGCCACTTTCAGCTTCGACGCACCCATGCCGACGGTGGGCTTGCCGGCGGCTTGTGCATTGCGAATTCGCGTCAGAAGATCGGCAATCGGATCAGTCATGCTCATTGTGCGCGCCTCACCAACTCGCCTTCGTTAAGCCTGGAATCTCGCCGCGATTGGCGGCCTCGCGCAGCTTGGTGCGCGCCAACCCGAATTTACGGTACACACCGCGCGAACGTCCGGTAATCGAGCAGCGGTTGCGCTGCCGCGTGGCGCCGGCATCGCGCGGCTGCTGCTGCAGTTCCGCTTGCGCCGCAGCGCGCTCTTCCGCTCCGGTTTTCGGCGCTCGAATCAGCTCTTTGAGCTCGGCGCGCCGCTTAGCGTATTTCTTCGCTATCTTGAGGCGCTTCTTCTCGCGCATGAGCATGTTCGTCTTGGCCATGGCCTATACCCTACTTACGGAACGGAAAGTTGAAAGCTTCTAGGAGCGCGCGCCCATGTTTATCATCGCGCGCCGAGGTGGAAATGGTGATGTCCATGCCACGGATCTGATCGATCTGGTCGTACTGAATTTCAGGGAAAATGATCTGCTCCTTGATCCCCAAGCTGTAGTTGCCGCGGCCGTCGAACGAACGCGAGCTGATGCCGCGAAAATCCCTGATGCGCGGAATCGCGATGCTCACCAGCCGGTCCAGGAATTCGTACATGCGGTCGCCGCGCAGGGTCACTTTGCAGCCGATGGCCTGGCCATCGCGAACCTTGAATGTCGCCACGGACTTCTTGGCCTTGGTGACCGCGGGTTTTTGCCCGGTAATCTTCGCCATGTCGGCGGTCGCCGCGTCCATGACCTTCTTGTCGGCCACGGCCTCGCCCACGCCCATGTTGACCGTGACTTTGACGATGCGCGGCACCTGCATGGCGTTCTTCAGCCCCAGCTTGGACTTGAGCTCCGGCACCATCTTCTCTCTGTAGATCTGTTTCAGTCTTGCTGCCATGTCGTTTAACTCGCTATTTCGCGTCGACCATTTCTTTGTTCGACTTGAACACGCGAACCTTGCGGCCGCTTTGCAGCGACTTGAAGCCCACGCGATCGCCCTTTTGCGTCGCCGGATTGAAGATCAGCACATTCGATACGTGCAGCGGCGCCTCGCGCTCGATGATGCCGCCCTGCACGCCCATCTGCGGGTTCGGTTTTTGGTGCTTCTTGGACATGTTGAGTCCCTCGACGCGAACGCGATCGTCCGCCAGCACCTCGATGACCGCGCCTTTGCGGCCTTTGTCGCGACCGGCGATCAGCACCACCATGTCGCCTTTGCGGATCTTTTTCATAGCTACAGCACTTCAGGAGCGAGTGAAATGATTTTCATGAACTGCACGTTGCGCAGCTCGCGGGTCACGGGCCCGAAAATGCGCGTGCCGATGGGCTCGAGCTTGTTGGTCAACAGCACCGCGGCGTTGGTGTCGAAACGAATCAACGATCCGTCGGAGCGGCGCACGCCGCTCTTGGTGCGTACCACCACGGCGTCATAGACCTCGCCCTTCTTTACCTTGCCGCGCGGAATGGCATCCTTGACGCTCACCTTGATGACGTCGCCCACCGCCGCGTAACGGCGCTTCGAACCGCCGAGCACCTTGATGCACATCAGCCGCTTGGCGCCGCTGTTGTCGGCCACATTCAATATCGTCCGCATCTGGATCATGTCGGCCCCTTATTCGGCGGGGGCGCGTTCGACCACGCGCACCAGCACCCAAGATTTACGCCGCGACATCGGACGGCACGGCTTGATGGACACCGTGTCGCCCTCCTTGCACTCATTGCTCTCGTCATGCGCCAGCAGCTTGGTGGTGCGGCGAATGTACTTGCCGTAGGTCGGATGCTTCACGAGACGCTCGACCGATACCGCAATGGTCTTGTCCATCTTGTTGCTGACCACCTTCCCCGTTAGCAGCCGTTGACCTTGTATCGGAGCCTGTCCGGGCGGCGCCTCAGCCGCATTCGTCGTTGGTGCTGCAGTCGCCATCACGCCTTACCTCCGGCCGCCTTCGATTGGGCAAGCACCGTTTTTACGCGCGCAATGTTCTTGCGCACTTTCGCAAATTGATCCGGCTTCGCCGCCTGTCCCGTGGCGCGGGCCATGCGCAGATTGAATTGCTCGCGGCGCAGCTTGAGCAGGTCCTCGCTCAAGTCCTTGGGCGCTTTGGCGCGCAAATCCTTCGCCTTCATGTGCGCACCTGGCGCTTGACGAAGGCGGTGGATACCGAGAGCTTGGCGGAGGCAAGACGAAACGCTTCGCGCGCGATCTGCTCGCTCATGCCTTCGATCTCGAACAGCACCTTGCCGGGCAGCACTCTCGCCACCCAATATTCGACGTTGCCCTTGCCGGAGCCCATGCGCACTTCGAGCGGCTTTTGAGTAATGGGCACATCCGGAAACACCCGGATCCAAATACGCCCGCCGCGCTTCACATGGCGCGATATGGCGCGCCGCGCCGCTTCGATCTCGCGAGCCGTCATGCGGCATCGATCAGTGGCCTTCAGGCCGAACTCGCCGAACGCAACGGTATTGCCGCGCTGCGCGCTGCCTGAGATCTTGCCCTTGAACTGTTTGCGGAACTTGGTCCGCTTCGGCTGCATCATGCTGTGTTACCTAATTCAACTTACGCTGGGTGCCGCGGTTTCCGCGGCCTTGGGCTGGGCCGCCGCCGCGCCTTCGGCTTCAGCCTCTTCGGCCTGCTCTTCGGGCTTATCGAACACTTCACCCTTGAAGATCCAAACCTTGATGCCGATCACGCCGTAAGTGGTTTGCGCCTCGGCCAGACCGTAGTCGATGTCGGCACGAAACGTATGCAGCGGAACCCGGCCTTCGCGATTGGTCTCGGTGCGCGCGATTTCCGAGCCGTTCAGGCGCCCGGAAATACGCACCTTGATGCCCAAGGCGCCGGAACGCATGGTGTTGGTCACCGCGCGCTTCATCGCACGGCGGAACATCACGCGCTTCTCCAGCTGCTGCGAGATGCCTTCGGCGACCAGTTTGGCATCGAGCTCTGGTTTGCGGATTTCGGCGATGTTCAGGCGGACGTCGTTCATCGTCATGCCGAGAATCTTCGCCACGGCGGTGCGCAGCTTTTCGATGTCCTCGCCCTTCTTGCCGATCACGATGCCGGGACGCGCCGTGTGTATCGTGATGTTCGCGCGCTTCGCCGCGCGCTCGATGTGAATGTGGCTCACCGAGGCGTCGGCAAGCTTCTTGTTCAGAAACTTCCGCACCAGGAAATCGGTATGAATGTTGGAGGCAAACGTCTTCGATCCGGCATACCACTTCGACGACCAGTCGCGCGTGATGCCGAGACGAATACCAATCGGATTTACTTTCTGACCCATTAGGCCTCTCGCTTGCCGTCTGACACTTGGACCAGGATGTGACTGCTGCGCTTGGCGATGCGCACGCCGCGGCCCTTGGCGCGCGCGTGAAACCGCTTGAGCATCGGCGCCGGGTCGACTTCGACGCGCGTCACCTTCAGATCATCGACATCCGCATTGAAATTGTTGTAGGCATTGGCGATCGCCGAATCCAATACCTTGAGCACTATTTTCGCGCCTTTCTTCGGCATGAATTTCAGGGTATTCACCGCGAGCGTCGCGGACTTGCCGCGAATCGTGTCGACCACCAAGCGGCATTTCTGCGGAGAAATGCGCGCGTAACGTAATACCGCTTTGGTCTGCATGCGCTACTCCGCCACCGTGACTTTCTTGTCGCCGGAATGCGCCTTGAAGGTGCGCGTGGGGGCGAACTCGCCGAGCTTGTGGCCGACCATGTTCTCGGACACCAGCACCGGCACGTGCAACCGGCCGTTGTGCACGGCGATGGTCAATCCGACCATGTCGGGGATCACCATCGAACGCCGCGACCAGGTCTTGATCGGGCGGCGATCATTTTTTTGGCTGGCGGTCTGCACCTTCTTGGCCAGGTGCAAATCGACGAACGGGCCTTTCTTGAGCGAACGAGGCAAGGGTATCTCCAGTCTCTAGATGCGTTTGTTCTTGCGGCGCTGAACGATCATGCCGTCGGTGCGCTTGTTGCGGCGCGTCTTCTTGCCCTTGGTCTGCAGCCCCCATGGACTCACCGGGTGCGGATTGCCTTGACCGGATTTGCCTTCGCCGCCACCGTGCGGGTGATCGACCGGGTTCATGACGACGCCGCGTACCGTCGGACGTACGCCGAGCCAGCGCACCGCGCCGGCTTTGCCGAACACGCGCAGATTGTGTTCGTCGTTGCCGACTTCGCCGATGGTCGCGCGGCAGTCGACATGCACTTTGCGCATTTCACCGGACTTCAGCCGCAGACTGGCATACACGCCTTCGCGAGCCGCGAACTGCGCGGATGCGCCGGCGCTGCGCGCCATCTGGCCGCCCTTGCCGACCTTCAGTTCGATGTTGTGTACGGTGCTGCCGACCGGAATGTGGCGCAGCGGCATCGCATTGCCTGCCTTGATCGGCGCATCGGAGCCGGAGCGGATCTCATCGCCGGCCTGCACGCCCTTCGGCGCCAAAATGTAGCGGCGCTCGCCGTCCTTGTAGAGGACCAACGCAAGATGCGACGTGCGGTTCGGATCATATTCGAGACGCTCGACCACGCCCGGAATCCCGTCCTTGTCGCGCTTGAAATCGACCAGACGATAGCGCTGCTTGTGTCCGCCGCCGATGTGGCGCGTGGTTTGGCGGCCCGAATGATTGCGCGCGCCGGTGCGATTCTTCTTGGTGGTCAGGGAATCGAGCGGTCCGCCCTTGTGCAGGTGCGAGCGATCGATTTTGACCACGAAGCGCGTACCCGGCGAGGTCGGCTTCATTTTGATGAGTGCCATGGCCTATGGGTCCTTATTTCGCTGTGGCGCCGGTGAAGTCGATGGACTGCCCGGCTTGCAAACGCACGTAGGCTTTTTTGAAGCCGTTGCGCTTGCCCGCCATATTCTTGAAGCGCCGCGTCTTGCCGGGACGATTCAACAAATTGACGCCCTCGACAGTGACTTCGAACATGAGTTCGACGGCACTTTTGACTTCGGCTTTCGATGCATCATCGCGCACGCGGAATACGTATTGATTGGCCTTTTCGGCGACGTTGGCGGCCTTTTCCGACACATGCGGCTGAATCAGCACGGTCATCAATCGTTCCTTATTC
>Ga0210394_10003983_pt1 | contig 17718 bp, 18 predicted proteins | sample IncBWC12MmetaG_FD_160121 | JGI IMG/M metagenome (GOLD analysis project Ga0210394, IMG submission 160121) | Forest soil microbial communities from Barre Woods Harvard Forest LTER site, Petersham, Massachusetts, United States - Inc-BW-C-12-M | ecosystem: Environmental > Terrestrial > Soil >... | reverse complement strand
CTGTGCGAAGGTGGGACTCACGAGGAAAACGGCTACCAGAACAGACATGCTCATGGCGCAATGATACAGCATGTGCGCCGAATGATGGTCGCTATCCCAGTGCTTGATAAACGGGATTACCGGTAAATGGGAATTTCCCCTCAGGCCCCCAAAAGCCATTTACCGGTAACCGGACTTATCCTGCATTTGATGAGTCTCACATTTCGAAATCTGCTCATGAAGAAAGCCAGCGAACTGCGTGTGTATTGATCATCTCTACTTCCTGCAAGACCAAGAAGACAATTCAAGGTGACGTTCTCGCCGAATCGACATTTCCACAGGGTGTACAAAATTGAACAGATTTACAGAATCGAACCTCTTAGGCTGGCCGAGCGGACGTAGTTTCCCGGCATCGTTAAATTGGGAGTGACTATGGCGGATCTGAAATATCCCGAATGGCAGCGCCAGTACAAAGCCGTGTTGCTGGAATTTGATCCGAGTAGGCTTAGGGAGCTGGTCGCCGCAGCTGAAGACGCGATTTTTGTCCGTTTCCAGGCCCTGTCCCTAAGTCCCAGTGGAGAGGACGAACGACAGGCAATCGTGGATGCAGTCAATGACCTTTACGCAATCAAGAGGGACATGCTCAAATTCCCCGGGCTAGACTTCGACCAGTCGAAGGCAACCCAAGAATTGTCTGGACTTGACTGACAAGTTGCTCCAGACCGTGCTCCTTTGCAATAACTGCGCTGATACCGGCAGTTCGCGCTGCGGCGTCCACGAGGGGACTGGAGTGCATGGTGAATAAAATGAGCCTCGCAGCCGGGATCGTCTGACTCAATATTGAGGCGGCTGTTATGCCATCCATCACGGGCATCGAGAAATCGAGGATAATCAGGTCGGGCTTGAATTGCTTCGCTTTCTCTATGGCATCTTGCCCATTTTCAGCCTCACCGCAAATCTGAAAGTCGCTCTGCGATTCGAAGCGAGATCGTACCAGTTTCCTCATGTGGGGATTGTCGTCAACAATGAGAACGGATTGCCGCACTCCCTACCTCTCACAGGCACACGATGCAGAGTATCCAAGGGAAATGCAATACCCGTTGTCCCGTAGGTATTTGAATGCGGTAGAAGTTAAGGCGACTTCTCGGGGCTTGGCTATAGGCCTGCGTCATCGCGGAGTCGCGCCATCAGCCGTGCATAGTAAAATCCGCGCGGAGACTGAGCGGTAGCTAACGAACGCTACATTGTGATTCCCGTGGAATGCCCGCACTGCAAGATCAAGCAGAAGATTCACGTTGGCGCAGTGACGCTGCGAAGGAACGCAACGAAGTGATTCAATGCCTCAACCGCGAAAAGAATTCACGCAGCACCAAGCCCCCTGTGCGGAAAACCTAACGCCAGCCAATTTGACCGTTATCCGGGCGAATCATGCGACTCCGCGTCACGCAATCGCACTCTGTTGCTTCAGCTCGGGTGTCGGGGCTGGAAAAACAGCGGTAATCTTTGTACCCAATGCATTGGAATCAACAGTCATTTTGCCGTGAGACTGGCGCACGCGCTCTTGCATTCCTCGAATACCAACGCCAACCCCTTGGGATTGAATCGCTGCCAATCGCTCTGGAGGTATTCCCTTACCGTGATCCTGAACTTCCGCATAAACCTGGTCGGACTCGCGAGCAATGCGGATTACCGCAGTTTTGCTTTCTGAATGGCGGTGGACGTTTGTCAGGCACTCTTGCACGAGACGAAATATGGCGAGTTCTGTCTCCGGTGCAAGCCTTTCGAGTTTGTCAGGAATATCCAGCTCGATGCTAATGCCGCTCCGCTCCGCCAGTCCATCAATGTACCAGCGAAGTGCAGACGTCAGTCCGATTTCGTCCAGCAATGGTGGGTGCAACAGATAAGAAGTCGTGCGTATTTCCTTCGTCAGAGTCTGAATCAAATCCCGGGCATCTTTGACGCTTTCGGATAGCCGCGCAGGGTCGCGCTTCGCGTCATTTTCGATTCGCGTCAGGCTCATCCCCAGTGCGACCAGATTCTGACCAGCGCTGTCGTGCAGTTCACGTGCAATGCGCCGACGTTCCTCGTCTTGAGCAAGCATCAATCTACCTGAAAGATTTCGGAGCTCATCCGACTGCTGAACGATCTCGGCGTTTCGCCTCTGCAGCTCTTGAGTTCGAAATTGCACTTGGGTGTCGAGCGCATCAGCGAGTGTGCGAAAACGTTGCTCGCTTTCTTGCAATTCACGCTCGGACCGCTTACGCCCAGTGATATCGTGCGCTATTTTCGAAGCACCGATGACGTTGCCTGCACCGTCCCTGACTGGGGAAATTGACAGTGATATCTCAAGGGTAGTGCCATCCTTTCGCCGTCGAATGGTGTCGAAATGATCGATCCGCTCGCCTCGGCTGATTCGTTGAAGGATGTGGGTTTCCTCGCCGAGACGATCGAGGGGAATGATCATCGAGATATGCCGGCCGATGGCTTCTTCGGCTGTGTATCCAAACAGACGCTCGGCACCTGCGTTCCAGCTTGTGACGACTCCCTCCAAGGTTTTGCTGATGATCGCATCGTCGGAAGAATCTACGATAGAGGCAAGCAATCCGAGCGCCCTATCCGCTTTCAGGCGCAATATGGGAAGCTCATCCAAAATTGATTGAGTGATCTTGTCTGTGCTAGCTTCCGGATCTTCCAAAATGCAACTAGCGAGCGCTTCGTGCGTCGCAAGAAGTTGCTTGATATCATCCTCAAGCTGAATTTCAGGATGGACCCTGGTCCAATAGTGCGCTGCTCGAACGAACGCCAAGAAAAGGAGCATGTACTGAAATCGGACGACGCCTAACAATCGTCGCAGTGCATCAAAGCATTCCGGGGTATCCGCGGTCTGCAAGAATACATGACTGGCAAGAGAGAAAATCCCGTACTCCATCTGCGTGTCGGCCGCTGGCATTTCAACAAGAGGCGCGGGACACTTCGAGCAAAACGAAAGGAGCGAATCCAGGTCAGGCCCGCGTGGAAGAGGCCGGCGCAGCAATTTGACTACATTCGCCACGCTTTCAGCTTGGGCATCTTTGTCGCCTGCTGGGCGGCCGAGGCCAATCAAGAAACCGGTGTGGCGGGCTATGCAGTAACGGACTGCGCAAAAGCGAGAAAGATAGACGAACAGTTGTTCCTTAAAGACGGATGGTAGGGGATTGTCGAGATAGGCTGCCTGCGCAAATCCCCATAGTTTTTCAGTGATCTCGGGAGTCTCGGGCGAAAGCTGGAAGAAATTCGGAAGCACGCCAAACCGTTCCCCGACGCGCCGCTGCAGTTCCTGCGCGGTAGTACTCGTTGATTGAGCATTGTTGGACACCATAAGACCCCCCTAGCTAGCCCCGATAAATCCGGTATCAGCAGTAAAATCGGACCGATTGCGCGAGCTGAATAACTCACTTTTCTAAGGCTAATACTAGACAGAACTTGTGGACGAGTTCACAGTTCGCTTTTTAGGCGGCAATGATTGCTCTTGACTGTCAGGGAGGCAGAAGCCATCATATACCTCCAGGCTTGAAATACCTAGAGAATTGGCCGAGGACCGATAAAGCCGCTCCTAACAAAGCGATACCCATTCCCCAATACACGTTTCAACCAGGCTGAATCTCTGAAGTGTAAGTGGGAATGGAATTCATTGAAGACCCGAGGGCCGAGCGGACCCAAAATAAGTCAAGTGGTCAGGGGCAAACTGTTCAATTTTGCACATTTTTTCCGGTTTTTTAGTTCTTCCGGTGGAAATCAGTTTCAAGCCGCTGCCACTCTTGCCGAGCGGATTGCAGTCGGTGTCAAACGAATTAAGCAGATTCAATCGCCCTGCAGGTACATCTGGTACACCAAACGCTTGACCTTGTTTGGATAGGGCCTGATAAACGGGGTGGTCTCAATGGGTCGACGCAACACTCGCCCGAAGTCCTATCTGCGGGTGTTTCAATGGCTAAATTCGTTCGCGAGCGCTGATTCGAAAAAAAGACTGCCCTGTGTAGGTCTAATGGAGTACAGCCCAAAGGATCAGGCCTCTATGAAAAACACTATGGGATCAACAGATTAGAAGGGTGTTGCATCGACCGGTTGAACCGGCACGGATTACCGGTAACTGGCCCCAAGCCGCCTGAAGGCTCTGGCCGCTTCCCACCGGCCGCTGGCACGATTCTTTCTGCATTTATCGGTCCCTCGACTGATGAAGTGTTTCGAAGAAAAAAGAACGTCTCAATTAAAAGCACAATTCACGCAAGCGCCTCTTCCGACCCGACAGCGAGCCATGCGGAGGGTTGCTTTCCTCGGCGTATGTGTAATAAAATATACGATTAATGGCACGAAACATGAGTGCGATTAGAAATTCAAGCAAATCCCCTACCAAGATAGCACCCAACGAAAAACCTGCCTTCAATGCGCAAGCTTTCCTCGATTCAGCAGGCTTGGCGAGAAAAGTTGTGGAATATAGAAAATCAGAGAATATTTATACTCAGGGTGAGTCTGCTGAGAATGTTTTGTACATTCAAAAAGGCGGGATAAAGCTGTCAGTTAACAATGAGGTTGGCAAAGAGGCAGTCGTGGCGATTCTTGGACCCGGCGATTTTTTTGGTGAGGGGGGCTTGGCAGGTCAGCTTATTCGTATAGGGACGGCGACCGCGATCACACCGACGACTTTACTTGTTATTGAAAAAAAGGAAATGATTCGCGTGCTGCACGCTGAACATGCGTTCTCTGACCGCTTTTTGGCTTATATGCTTACCCGGAACATTCGAATCGAGCAGGATTTGGTTGATCAGCTCTTTAATTCCAGCGAGAAACGGTTGGCCCGCACTCTTCTGTTGCTCGCTCAATATGGCCAGCAAGGCCAGCCTCAAACGATGCTACCCAAAATATCGCAAGAGACTTTGGCGGAAATGATCGGGACCACGCGCTCCCGGGTCAATTTTTTCATGAATAAATTCAGAAAGCTGGGCTTTATTAAGTACAATGGCGGGATGCACATCAACTCTTCCCTCCTGAATGTTGTCCTGCACGAGTAAGCAACTACCTTCAAACAGTACCAACTCCCTTTTCACTAGCGTTGATCGTGATACTTGCTCGTGCGTGTTAGAATGCCTCTCCGAGATGGCGAATATGCACTACATCATCGTGACGGTGGAGTGTTCAGGCTGTAAAACGAAGCAGAAGCTTCATGTTGCCTCCGGCGCTGGCGCTGCCGAGGAACGCGGTGCAAGAGTCCCCTGCATCAATTGCGGCTATCACTTCGAGGTGTCTGTCCCGGATAAGATTCTTCGCGGGCCGTTTCCGGCGTAGGTTGGTGACCCTTCCTGGGAGTCGTGTCCTTGTGCATCGTGCCCTCCCGGCCAAGCCGCAAAAAGCCACATCGCGATAAGGCGACTTACCAGGACTTGGCCTACCCACCGATCTGACAACTATCCGAGACGGGCGCGTCTGGGCGTATGATTCGTCTTCGCGTTGCGGAGAAGACCCGTATGAAGATTAGCCTGCTAGGTCAAATGCTCTTTACATCGCTTTTGGTGACCATTTTGGCAGCGGCGCAAACGCCGAACTTAAAAGTAGCATTGCCGATGGTAGCATCCGCGTCAATGCCGCTCTACCCACCCTTAGCCCGCACGGCGAACGTGGAGGGAGTTGTTCACGTTAGCGTTACTACAGACGGACAACGAGTCACCAGGGCACATGCTCAGGACGGTCCCAAACTATTGGCAGTGTCTGCGGAGGACAACGTCCGAACGTGGCTATTTGCGGTTCATGAGCCAACCACGTTTACCGTGACTTACAGGTACACGCTTCAGGCCAAATGGAAGAGCGACCCGAACAATCCAATCGTGGTCATGCATTTCCCCAATGAAGTTCAAATCTCAGCCGTTCGGTTTCATACGCCTGACTACTAAATTACCCAAAGTCCTGCGAAACGGGATTACCGGTAAATGGAAATTTCCCCTCAGGCCCCAAAAAGCCATTTACCGAGAATCCCACTTATCAAGCGCAACCCGTGGTGTTGCATCGACCGGTTGAGCCGGCACAGGATTATCGGAATGTGACCTAGCTGAAATTAAATCCTTTGGCGTACTGATTGCCGCAGGTTTGCTAATACTCAAAGTTCGCAGCGAACTGAATTATTCGGGGGCTGAAATCCTGGATAGATTGGCCATATCCTAGAAGTGGAACGGCACCTGTTCCGAAAAAAGGATTGATTGCGGTAGCGCTTGTATGGTTGAAGAGGTTAAAGAATTGTGTGATTAGATCCAGGTGACGGTGCTCGCCAAGATTGATTGTTTTGACCACACCCAAGTCCACAATCGCCATTCCCGGAGTTTGCAAAGAATTGCGCCCCAAGCCTAGGGGTCGCGCTGAGAGTGGGAAAGCATCATTGCGGTTTGAGTTGAGGCCTACGAGCGGATTGATCGGACGGCCCGTTCCCAGGGTGATAAGCGGCGCTAATTCAATCTGTCCGGGAATGGGCAAATTCCAAAGCGCGTTAAAAACAAGTCTCTGCTGCTGATTTTGCCGCGAGAGTGCCTGTTCCGCCGCGAGATTGAATGGGTTTTGCGGCTGCTCATCGAAATCTGAGGCGTCATCCGAGGTCTTCGAAACAGTGTAGCTCCCGCTGAACTCTACGTCGTTGGATAGTCTCCGGTTGAGCGTGAAGGAAACTCCGTTGTACGTGGAGCTCGCGGAGTCCTGGATTTGATAAATATCATCGAACGCTGGGTTCTGACGATTGGGAGCGAACACCTCGCTCCCAATTTGCTGAGGCGTTGGATTCGCGATACCAAGGCTGGCCGCGTTCGCGAGTGTCAGAACAACTGGAGGTAACAGGTTCGCGTTCAGTGTTCGCGACAGCTTGACGCCCCGAACAAACAGATAATCGGCCCGGAACGTCACGTCTTTTGCGAGAAGATATTCCGCACCGGTGTTGGCCTGTTGGCTGTAGGGTGTGGCCATGTGCGGGTCTGACTGATAGATGGATGGTGCGACTCCGGATATGGAAACAATCTGCGAGCCGCCTCCCGCTCCTGCGAAGGCACTTGCCGCCGCACTTCCATCAATGACCTGCTCAAACCCTTGCGAACCATTGAATTCGATGGCTCGCGTCAGGTTGGCAAGAACATAGCGGTCAAAGAAGATTCCGTATCCAGCCCGGACGACCCATTTGGATGATGGGCTCCAGGCCAGACCAATTCGCGGGCTGAAATTATTTGTATCCTGGTTGAACAGCGACGGCAGGCGCTCGTAATCGTATCGTATGCCCAGGTCAAGAGTGAGTTTCCGTGTGATTGACCAATGATCCTGCACGAACCCACCGAAACTCGTTACTGAATAATTGACGTTGGGATTCCCGAACGTTTGCCGAAACTGATCCGGGCTCCCCGCCATAAAATCGGCGAGAGAGCCGAAAAGATAGAGCCCCCCAAAGCCGTCCAGCACGGTCGCGCGTAAACTGACATCGTTCACCGTGCCTCCTACCTTCAACAGGTGTTGCCCTTTCGTCTTAAGGTACGTGTAGCTCGTCTGGTAATGGTTTTCTCTGCGACTGCTGTTTCCGGCATACGGTTGCCCAAAATCCACCAAGCCGTTGATATCGATTTCGGGGTCCGCCGTATCGTTCGTGCGCAGGACTGCATGGCGTGTTGCCGCCTCGAAACGCAGGTCGCCAACTTCCCCGGAGCCGAAGACAGTAACAAGCGATCCAGCCACCACGTTGTCCGAAGTGAAGCTGCTGCCCCGGGCGCTCGCGTCATCGAGCGCCGCAGTGTTGAAGGCATTGCCTGCTACGCGGTTGTTGGTGAAAGCGTAGCGCAGCGTCAAAGAATTCCGCGAACTAATCTGGTAGTTGAGCTTTCCTGATGCTTCGGTTTCCGCTCGCGCGATCGGGTCAAAACCTGTAGTGATCTGGCGAATATTCAATCGGGGAAAAGCACCAGTAGCGAGAAAATTGTTAATGGCCGAGGCCAGGGAGGGATCAATATCGGACCCGATTTGGCCACGATTACTTTCTTGCTCGAAAGCCGCATGATAGAACAAGCGATCCTTAACGATGGGTCCGCCCCTGGAGGACCCGACGCGGTAGCGACGGAAGTCTGGCTTCCCGGGTGTGGTTTCGAGGGGATCTTGAGCGTTGAACAAGGCATTTTGGGCATAAAGGAAGGCATCGCCCCGGGTGGCATTTGCGCCTGTGCGCGTGACCACATTGATTGAGCCGCCCGAAGCACCTCCGTATTCCGCGGACAGCCCATTGTTCACCACCTGATACTCTTGAACCTCTTCAGGTGAGAGCTCTGTGCGACTCGAACCGGTATATTCGTCATTATTGTCGAGCCCATCGACGGAGACATTGTTGCTTCGCGGGCGCAGGCCGCCAAAGGTGAAGCCGCTATCTGCAAGCGCACGGTGTGAGCCTGTTCCACCCTGCTGTGAAGAGGAACTGGTCACTCCAGGCATCGCAAGGACGAAGTCCAGAGAGTTGCGACTGTCCACAGGCAGATCTTCGATTCTTTGCCGATCGACGCTAGAAGTGACAGAAGTCTGAGTGGGGTCAATGGGCGACGGTTGCGCGGATACCGTCACTTGGGTTGAGACGCTGGCCGCTGGAAGTACGACATCCAGGTGTGCGGTAGTGCCCACCTCAAGGTCAACTCCGGTATGCAAGTAGGGTGCAAACCCGGGGTTTTCGATACGAACCTCGTATGTGCCTACGGGAAGGTCGGTCGAGCGGAAGAAACCTTGTTCATCGGTATAGACCACGCGAGTTTGATTTGTATCCGTCTGTCGCAAATTGACCTTGACGCCAGGAATTCGTGCTCCGCTGGAGTCACTGATCGTTCCCTCCAATGTCCCGCTCGTCTTCAAAGTCTGACCCGTAGCGGTGGCCACGCCAAATAGAGCAAGCAGTAATATATAAGCAGCACACAGCCCGTGACTCGCTGACAGTGGCCGATAGCGCCTGACAAAAAAGTTCAAGACGCACCCCCTTTGGGTAGGCGCGAATTTGATCTGGCCATGTAACAAACCGTAGTAAGCGGGTGGAGGGAAAGTCATAACAATGGAATTTCCGTTTTGGTATCCCGGCTGATCGAAAATGTACACTTAAGCGTCTTCCTATGCAATGCTCCCACAACGTTTTTGAGCACAGAGCCATTCCCTGAGAAACGGGATTGTCGGTCACTGGGAAATTCGCACTCTGAGGCCCAAAAGCCAGTTACCGATAATCCGGCACGACTTCTCGGGCGCACCACCAAGTAGGGCGCAATCGACAAACCCTTATGCATTTTTTATGTTGGTCGTTTCATCATTGTGAGGCCTATGACCCGATTCGCGACTGACCTGGCTGTTTGGAAAGCTGTCATACGGAGGGACCGTCGTTATGACGGAAGATTCCTGTACGCCGCAACAACCACCGGCATCTATTGCCGCCCGTCGTGCCCAGCCCGCAACCCGGATCGCCGAAATACTGTGATCTGCTGGACTGCGGAGGAGGCCGAACGACGAGGATATGTCGCTTGCCTTCGCTGCTACCCCAAGACTTTGGCGCCAGCCGAGAGGGCCGTCAGAAACGCGCTCGATCATATTGAAGCCCATTTTGAGCAGGCCCTTTCTCTCGAAACCCTGTCCCGAGTGTCTGGTCTGAGTCCGCACCACTTGCAAGAGACGTTCAAGCGAATCGTGGGTATGTCACCCAAAGCACTCTGTGACGCTGAGCGTATCTTTCGGTTCAAGGAGTCTCTGCGGGCAGGTCATTCCATTAGTGAAGCGTGTTATGAAGCCGGGTATGGGTCGAGCCGCGCTATCTACGAAAAAGTCAGAGAGAGATTGGGGATCACTCCAGGTGCTTATAGGAGCGGCGCGAAGGGAATGCGTATTCGTTACGCAATCATCGGTTCAAAATGCGGGACCGTGCTTATCGCCGGAACGGACAAAGGAACCTGCGCGGTTCTCGTGGGAGACGATCGCAACGTTCTCATCCGTATGTTGCACGGAGAATTTCCGAACGCCGCTTTTTGTGAACAAAGTTCTCGGCTGTGGACGCATACGGTTTTGCGCTGCCAGTGTTCAGACCCGTTCGTATCCAATCTCCCGGTGACCATGCGGACGCGAATCTTTCAGGCAAAGGTAATGGACCAGTTGCGCGGGCGAAAGCTTGGAAGAGATCAGAACGAATCCTTACTTGGTTCGTAAACTACCCCAGCAAAGCCTTAACCCTTCAACTGTTGTTTGCCTGAAGTTTGTTTCCAGCTCTCTTGAAATTTGAGCGGTACAACCGGATAGACGGTTTGACAAGCCTCTTATATAACGCTCACCGTCCCATGAAAACAGCGCATCGAGGCAAACGTATGGACAAACTATCAACTCTCATCAACCGCTTTCGACTCACGACGATGCTGGTCTTCGTGCTTACCTTGGCAGCTACGGTTGTTTGCCGGGGCCAGGAACAATCCTCGGCTGGCACAGAAGAAGCAGGCACTAGCACTGATCTCTTCGTCATGATGGGTTCGGATTTTGTGCGCCCGGGATTAGCTGCTAAAGCTAATTACAATATCGGAATCGGGCACACTTTTGGGTTCTTGAAGAAAGACCCGTTCGGAGACGAACTCACCGTCGCATACACATACGAGGACGGCGGAGGAGGTTTTTGGCATTCGCAATTCGGTTCCGATACGGAGAGTTTTGGAGTGATGAAGAACTTCGGTTTGCCGAAGACTAAGCGGGTGAGCGGCTATACTTGGATTCAGGCGGGACTTACCAGCTTTACCGGAGGACCGCGGGTACAAAACGAATTCTATAACGGTGAATCCCTGGGAGCCGTGGTGCATTTCAACGATCATAACTCGATCTGGATTCAGGAGACCTTTAACAAAATTGTATCCGTTCCCTGGTACACCACGACCAGCATCGGCTATACACGAAGCTGGTAGAATTCGAGGTTCCTTGAGGTGCACGGCCTAAAATGACGGCAAAGAAGCTGTGTTTACGGGCAGTTATGCTGATCTCCGAAACGAAAGGAGTATGGAGCGGACAGTACGAATGTTCAATCTGCGGAAGGCGCTTTTTCCTCGACCCGGGTGATTCAGGCCGGTTGCTACGCGAATTTGAGGCACATAAGCGGGAACATACCTCATTGAATTGAGTATCGGATTCGAGTAAAGCGCAAGCTGGTCGTCAAAGAGCCGGAACAACAAACTGAGCAGCGCCACAGGCCCAGTCCGAGATACAAGGAATCTGAAAGCATCAAGTCGGATTATACGTTTTCTGGATTGGTCAGGGCCTGGTAAACGGGATTATCGGTAACGATCCTGCAGCAGCGATTTCGCCAAATTCGAGCTAACATTGTTCATGGAATCATTCGAGATTATCGCAGCAGGCGAACCCAACCGCGCATTTGACTGGTATGTTGAAACCTTGCGACGGGCAGGCATCCAAGCCAAACAGATTGCGATAGCGGAGTATGACCGTCAGGACGGATACACTCCAACCCCGCATCCCCGAGGCAACGAGGTGTATGTGCTTGTCCCTACCGAACGATTGGAAGAAGCTATAAAGATTTTGAAATCGTCTGCAGCGCCAAACCCCTGGTAAACGAGATTATCGGTAACGATCCTGACCCTGCCGCCATTTACCGGTAATCCGACTTACCAAGCAAAACCGCGGCCTGACCGGACTTGGAGGATCGAAAGAGCCCACGAACGACTTCATCGTGTAAGTGGCGGAAAATTGAGCCCCCAAAAGCTGGGAGCTAATCGCAGGAAGGCCAGCCCTACTTTGTTCACACCGTCTAGAGGCTTTACGGACACAACCCGGCACTCCTCCTCCTTTCGGGTTGCCAAGTTGACGACGAGCAGGGTTTGACCAACCTTCACCGGGGCAGTCATTGGCAATAATCCACCATGAGAAGTCACTATTTGCGTGGACGTTTCTTCGTGGAATGACGCTGCCTTCCCAACTCGCCCGTAAACAAGTACGTGAATCTGAAGCGGGATTCTCTTGCTACGTCGCTGGTCTTTGTGGGCGCTTGTGGCGACTACTCGCATTGGCTTGGTTTCTGGACGGAGAACGCCCATTATTTCTTTTGCTTCGACTGGAAGTTCTAGTTGGACTCCGTGGGTCGGGCAGTCGAAACGCCGCGCGGTCCGCTGAATTTGTTCGAGGCCCTCATTGCGATCCCGCAGAATGAGAACCTTGTCTGCGTCTCCGTATGGGCATTGAAACCTAACTGCGTAGGTCTTGGCCACAACAGGTCCTTCACCTCGCCTTTGATTATGCCGGACTATACGCCTGGCGACGCAGAGTGCGTTCCACCTCGGTGACCGGAAAGTCAGCCCTAAACGCAGTTCCCGTCAAGCGGCCCATTTACCGGTAATCCCGTTTCACAGGAACTGTCAATTGGGATGATATCCTGTGGTATCTAAGACCATGCGCGAAAAGCAGCCGCCTCCCAATGTGTTCGATGATTCTCTAGCGAAAGAGTTTACTGGCAAGTCGCTTCTGATTGGGATAACCCATGCAGATTCCGCAGGGAATATTGTGCGACGTTCTCAAGTATTCGGCACGGTAATTAAGCCGTCAGGCGCCAAGTCCTTCCATGAGAAGGCCGATTAGTGTCAAGTCGGTTTTTCTTTTTTCTCCAGGGGGTTTTGCGTTTGAGCCGGGCCGGCTCTGTCGCCATCCTTCCATCCGCACTCTTTGTTGAGCAATTTCTCGCTCGGTGCAAGTTGGGCGTCCTCATTTCAGCAGGCGCTGCTACCTGATAATCGACCTCGGCTCCCGTCTCTTGGACGGCAGTTGGGCCAGGACTTGGTCGCAGTCACCTGAACTCGGCGGTCGAGCTACATCAGTGCCATGGGCAGCGCTCCAATCCCAGCAACCGCAACATCGCGCGTCTTCCGAAGACTGAAAGTCCCCACACGGCACACCCAGTAGCTGGCCGACCAGCAAATTAAAAAGGCCCCACAGCACGCTGACCCACGCAGGTGAGAGTTCTTGGCCCGGCTCTAGCTTGATCTCTACGTCGGCTTGCGGACGACTTCTACTGAACAGTGAGCATTACGGACGACCGCTTGCGAAACGCTGCCCATCAGAAATCGGCGGAGCCCCTTCAATCCATGTGAACCTACGACGATCATGTCCGCGGGCCACCGATCAGCGACATCGATGATCTGCGATTTTGGATCGCCTTCCACCAGTTCAGTGGATACGTCGAATTTTGCCTCGCGTAGTTGTTGCGCGGCCTTGTCCGCCAGCTCCTTGCCCTGTTCCCGCAGTGCCTTCCAAAACGCCTCGAACTCCGGGTCACTTCCACCCATCTCGCGCCCCATAAGCAGTGAGGGAAGCTCCACAACGTGCAGGACCTTCACCTCCGTGCTAGCGGGCCAGGGCCGTGCGGCCACGCTCTGCAACGCGGATTGCGAAGAGCTGGAACCGTCGATTGCGAGTAAGATTTTCATGCGCTTCCTCGGTCAATGATGCCGATCTTCTATTCCTACAATCGTTCGAGCGAACGATTGCGTTGTGGCACTGCCGCGAATTTATTTCTCCGGTCGCCACTTCATTTCCACGCGCACCGGCACTTCGTTTTTTACGGGGAGAGCCAGCAGCGTGGGCGGATCGATTCTAAAGTCCGAGAGCGTCAGCGGAATCGTGCCGGTGATGACCGTGTCGCTTCCTTTTTCCGCCCGCTGAAAAGCAATCTGCTTATAGTCCTTGGTCTGGCCAGCAAATTGCACATCGAGGTCCACCTCAATCGTTGCCACCGGAACGGCATATTCCGGCAGTTGCACCCGCACGGTGATTAAGGGAAATTGCCCGCCGCGCGTGACTTGCAGCATATGCAGATCGCGGTTGCTGTCGCCGGAGTCAAACGACTTTACTGGAACGGCGATCAGAAAATCGCATTGTCCGGCATGGCAAACTCCCTTTCCTTTGGCGGCGTGGCTCACGCCTTCTGTTTGCTTCAACGCGTGGGAGACATGATAGGTGAGCGTAGACTCCTCCAGAGTCCATTGACTGTCCGCATGGGCCAGAGTCGGAAATAACAAGAGTGAAAGCGCCAGGGTGATCTTGGTCTTCATGGCCCACCCTTAGAATTTAAAAGAAACGGAGATGATTGCTGCGCCGTACGCCGCCGCGGTCACGATCGCCACAGCTCCGTGCGCGCTCGCGATGCCATGAACCTTCTCGCCCTTGCTTTTTTGATCGAAGGCGATGGCGCCGAGGATCGGCGTCAGGATCATGCCGGGTCCGTGAATCCAGGCGAGCGCCTTGTGAACTCGGATCTGCCCGCGACTGTGCGTTCCAGGAATCTTAGGCGCGAAAATCGCGAAATAGGCGCTGGTGAAGTATAAATCCCCTGTAGCTGAGCCCAGAGCTAAATGCGCCCAGCGGTCGGCCGTGCTCGTACTTCTTCCGCCCGCGCCGAAAGATGTTGCCACTGTAGCGATCAGGGGAACGGCCGCAATCAGGCCGAGGCGCTGGTGCAGCATCAGCATATGCGAACGTTTATTGAGGCGAGCTTGGTCCGTAGGGCTGCCCTGCGCCTCGCCGGACGAGATGCCGAGATCCTGAAGCGAAAGCACTCCGGCCAGTTTTACGTCCGCAGTTTGGCTCGCTCCGACGGCGACGGTCACTTTCAGAATGTTTGTGCTGTAACCTTCCGCAGAGACAGCTATCTCGTAAACGCCCGCCGCGAGGTCCGTAGCGTTGTAGTGGCCGGAAGAATCAGATTGCGTCTCTGTTGATTGACCCCCAGAAACATTCTTAATGGAGATCTTGGCATTGGGAACGGCTGCTCCTGATGCGTCGGTGATGGCGCCAGACACCGTTGCGCCAGCGTCCTGCGCCTGCGATGGAACTGAGAGCAGGAAAGCAAACAGCAGAATTCTCGCCCCAAAGACAAGCTTCGCCACCTTCGGATTCATGAGACCTTCTCCTCACCGTCTGTTGAACCCTAGCTAGAAACACTTCCCCGGGCGCTCCCAAAGTCAGATGCGGAACTCTTGCTTTTGAGCATGAAGTCTCGCTGTCACACAGATGACGAATCATTCATGTTCCCTGTGATTGGGAATCTGTCACTCGTGACAAGGGACCCTCCGTGAGAATTAAATCCCAGGGGAACCGCGACATAAGATAATGGCGGCTATTCAGTTGAGGTCTCGCGACAGCATCAGTTTCAAAGTCAATTTGTCGGCTCCGTGAGTCACGCCGAACCCGATGCCCGTTTCGACATTTACCCACTTGTTGTTGCGATCCATGACAGCCCAGACTTCGTGAAACTCGTCGTGGAGCGGGAGAAATTTGCGCAGCGGGCCGTCATCGGAATATTCCTCGACCGCCGCGGCCCATTTCTCGTTGAAATTGTAGGCAACCCGTGTGGCCGGAACAAATTCGAGGCCGCCAAAACCGCCCGTGTAGTCTGTATCCACAATGGGGTTGAAAATAATGTCCCAGGGGCGCAGATGTAATCCCACGATGGGACGAACCTCGGACGTAATCCGCTTGGATTCCCAATACTTATAATTGACGCTGAACTCAAAATTGACGCCGTAGAAGAACGTGTGATCGTGAGCGTGCGGCCGAACGAAGAGCTCACGAATCTTGAAGCCGTTCAGCGAGCCAGCACGTCCCGTCGAATAGGCGGAGTACACCGGAAAGTAAAGCCCCTGCTCGAACCACGGAGCGACGCCGTAAGCCCATTCGACCGCGCCGTTGTCCGAGTGGTTTGGGATGATTCCGCCAGGAAAAGCGGGCGTGGTCCGTCCAGCGGGCGTAAAGTTGTTATGCACCATGACGTTGAATTTGCCCAACTCCTCAATTTCAGCGTCATAGACCTGAATTTCGTCGGTTTGTGCAAGCGCCGCTTTCGGGATTATTGCCAGACCTACCGCAATCAATACAAATACGGGAATGAGATTCCTTTGAAAGAAGGTCATGGTTTGAACTTCGGAAAAAACTTGCCTCTTTGTTCGTCTTTCCTTCAATCTTGCCCGACACCGGAAACGCCGGCTCAAGGGATGAAGTCAGCGTCCTGCGCCCACATAGAAACCGAGAGTAGGAAAATCCCGGCTTTAAGGACGGACTTCACCGCTTTCGGATTCATTTGAGCTCCTCCTGTAATGCTCATTGATGAAGGATGCCCTAGACCAGAGTTGCTTCAAGCGGGTAGGATGCAAAGCGTTGGGATCGATAGTGACGCCCATCCCATAGGAGTGCGTGGCCGCATCATACGCCGGGGTAACCGTGATTGGGTTCTTGAAGTTATCGCTACCATAGGACGCCGAATCTCGTCGATACACGTATCCACCAACCAAATAGCCGATTGCTGAACCAACTATCACATCCGACGGGAAGTGATTCCTGCTTGTTACGCGCGCTACACTCACTCCAGTAGCAGCCGCATAAAGGGCAAGATGAAGCCATCGGTGACCAGGAGTTTCGTCAACAACGACATGCGAAAACGCCCAGATGATAGTGGCATGTCCGGACGGAAACGAACCGTTCGTCGTATATATCGCCGAGCCGTCAGGCCAGAAACGGCCCAGTCCAGTTCCGGCGTACGGACGTTCACGATTGGTCGCGAGTTTGAGGACTTCGGTAACCAGACTTGCGTCCGCAATAGCCTCTAGCGACAGCACACCCGTCTCGCGGGCAGTTTCGTTGCGTGTGACTTTCCCAATTACATAGGTTGCTCCCGCGACGCCGATGGCTCCATATGCACCTACGTTCGAAAGGTCGTTGCTAATGCGAAGCCGCGTGGGAGATGTACTTACCTGCTGTAAGGTTTGGACATCATAGTGAAGTGAAAGCGCGGTCGCTCCGGCAAGCGGCAGGAGCCAAAGAGCGTCCTTTGGATGAAGACGTAAGGGGCTGGTCCAGATACCGGCCTGATCACCCAAGAAATCCTTTACGCAAGCTTTGAGTTGTGACACGTCACAGCCACTTGGCTTATAGCTAGATCCGCCAGGAGGATCAGGTGCGCCATCCATCGAATTGGAAGAATCAGCGCCCGGGGGCGCAGCGATTAAGCCTGCCGTGTCGGACGGCGTTTCTCCTCGGGGAGTTTGCGCCGCAACCGGTCGGCAGAAAACAGAAGCGCATAACCCTACCATTAGCCACGCGCAGCGCCCGCGAAGAAATTGAGATAAGAAATTCACGCTGCCTCTCGCCAAAGTCCCAATCGAATGTTATCAACTCGGGATGAAGAAACAGTATCTTGTGGATGACAATTTGTTCACTTTCGCCGTTCGCGACGAATGAATGAACGGATCTGCGTTCTCGGAATGTTTTTGCCGAGAAGCTTTCTCGCATCCTGCATTATTTCGCGGCCGCTTCGGGGGCCGATGTTGCCACGTCCGGGACGAGCACCTTCTTCACGGATTCGGAAATTTCGTCGGAGTGGGCGACCAGTTGGCTCACCTGCCACAACTGAGTGTCCGTGAGCTTATTTTTGAATGCTGGCATTCCGGACAGGCGGATGCCATTCGCCGCCTTCCAGTAGCTCTCCGACGCCGGATCGTCACTCACACCCTTGCCCCGGAACAGCTCAGTCGGTTTCGGATACATCGTCGAGGCATAGTCGGTGGCGGGCTGCCCCGGCAACCCGTGACAAGATGCGCAGTGCTGCTTGTAGACTCCCGCGCCGGCAAGAAATGTGGCTTCGTCGGTGGCCACAGGGGATTGGGCAATGTGCTGCTTCTCGATATGGGCGTCCACGGACTT
>Ga0210394_10003980_pt1 | contig 17738 bp, 14 predicted proteins | sample IncBWC12MmetaG_FD_160121 | JGI IMG/M metagenome (GOLD analysis project Ga0210394, IMG submission 160121) | Forest soil microbial communities from Barre Woods Harvard Forest LTER site, Petersham, Massachusetts, United States - Inc-BW-C-12-M | ecosystem: Environmental > Terrestrial > Soil >... | reverse complement strand
AGGCCCGGAGCTTGCTCCCCCGAGCACGTTCGAAGGCTGGCCGATGCGCGCACAGATCTCCTTCACGCCCACTAAATCTCCGGCACGTGGTAGGCCGATTGGGCCACCTCACTACCGCCTGATGATTTGTCAGGCAAGCAAGCGCGAATTTCCCAAAGACCGCATAATTCGGATGAACGCTAAGGTTGCCATTCAGCACCCTCCAAAACCGCGGAACGTTTCCAACCCAACGTTAGTGTTTATTTGGCGAAAGCTCGATCAGGACCTTGAACGGCACTACGGGTTTCGTTGAAGAGGTTGAGGGGCCCGGCAGTCCCTGGTGGGTCTGGCCGCTTCGCCAGATTAGGTTGACGCCCGTGCGGGAAGGGTGTAGAAGAGCCCCAATCTAGGGCAGCAACGCTCTACTGGGGGGTGTATCATGCCGTCTGGGCCCGGCCTATTTCCTGAGGTACCTCCTCCCAACAAGAACGGGGACGAGTCGGAATTAGAGTGGCTGCTCTGCCTGGCGAGTACATACCAAGCCTGCCAGCGCACAACAGACAATGACTGGATGTTCGCGTGGCGGCTGGCACTGCGCTGGCTTGGCGTGAAGCCAATTGCGCGGCCTAATCGTCGAAGCGCCGCATAGTTTCACGCGCGGCGTGGCAACCATTCTTCTCGACGGGCACTATCTTGGCGACCACCCTGCCGTGCGACGTCACAGCGTAGCTGTGTCTTTCCCTAATGGTGCGCAAGAGTTTGGAGAAATGTCGATGTGCGACCGCTGCGGAAGAGGCAGGCGCAGGAAATCCTCGGTATTTCACGTGTGGATGACCTCGGCCTTGGCTTTGATCGCGCAGTGGCCGAGAATCGGGATCCGGAACTTGGCTCACGCGATCAAAGAACGAGAACATCGGCACCGTGCGATTTAAGCGCACGGTCGAAAGTCACGAGCTTCACACCCGCGACTGAGGCGAACGCAAGAAGATAGGCATTTGGCCAAACTTTGGGAGAGCGGCTGGAAAGGCGGGATTGTTTGCGGAATTCCTTTTCCAAGCCATCTGGTTCGGGAAGAAATGCAATGCGGCTGTCAGCCCAAACTTTGTCCCAAAGGTTCCAGGCTTCAGACATTTTCTTCGTATCCTTGGGCATGATCTCTTTGGTTGTGACAAGCCGCAGAACCGTAATTTGCGTAAAGCGGCACAAGAAAAATTGTTCGTCGGCGGATCGCTCGAACCATTCTCGGGTTTGTTCCAATGCACATGCCGGCTCCAGAGCAGTGCGAGCCAAACATTTGCATTAAGGAAATTCAACGTATTTATAGATACGTTCGTTGGTCAGATCTACCTTGGGGCCTCTCGAGACGATGAGGGGAAAGCGCACTCGTTTGGGACGGGGGCGTTTGCCCTCCAGGAGAGTGCTTCTCGCGCCCACAAGAATGAGCTCGCGCACTGAGCGTGCTTGCGCAGCGGCTTGCTCTTTCAACCTCCGGTAGAGGGAGGTCGGGATGTCTACCGTCGTGCGAACGGCTTCTTGCTTCACGACGTCCAGTATTCTACATATGCGATAAATATGGAACAAAAGCAACAGGGAGGAAAAGATCGATGCAAACGGTTAAGCTTTACGCCGGCAAAAAAAGCTTGAGAGGAGATCTCTTGTCGCCTACTCGCATATCGACAACGATAGCATCAATGTAGATACATAACCCTGGCATTAGCTCAGCCAATCCTCTAAGGTCTTGCCATACTTCCACCGATCAGGGCTCGCACGAGGCTCCCGGGAAGCCCGCCCTGGAGGCTACGCATGAGACCAGCAACGAGAAAACTGCACTTCGATCCTCACGTCCTTTTTCCAGCCGTTGGCGCGGCCACGCAAAGTCTAGAGCGCCGGGCCAAGCAAGTTGTGTTCTCGCAAGGCGATCACGCCAAGACCGTGATGTACATTCAAAAAGGCGGTGTGAAGCTTTCAGTTGTGAACCCGTCCGGCCAAGAGGCCGTTTTGGCGATTCTGGGGCCAGGCGACTGTTTTGGCGAAGCATGCTTGGCGGGTCAGTCTGTTCGACTGGAAACGGCTACTGCGGTAACACCAGTCGTTTTGCTCGTTATTGAGAAGAATGAGATGCTCCGTGTGCTCCACAAGGGGCGCGAGGTTTCCGACCGCTTCATCGCTTACATCCTTGCGAGAAATATCCGAGTCGAGGAGGATTTGATTGATCAGCTCTTCAACTTCGGCGAAAAACGGCTGGCCCGTGCGCTCCTGTTGCTTGCCCGCTGCGGCAAGCAAGACCATCATGATAAAATGCTTCCCAAAGTATCTCAGGAGGTGCTGGCGGAGATGATTGGCACAACGCGCTCCCGGGTCAATTTCTTCATGAACAAATTCAGGAAGCTCGGCTTCATCGACTACGACGGCGAGATACGAATCAATCCCTCCCTCCTGAGTGCTGTCTTACACGACTGAACCTCTATATGGTCCCGGTCAAGGCAACCGCAGCGTTTCCGAAACCCTCCCGAGAAACGCCCTGCGAGGCTCAGTCCCCGGCAGCGCCCGAGCCGATACGCTTCCTAGAGGCAGTTATCCGCTCGATTCGACCACTCCAGCTGCACTACATAGTCGCCAAGCTTCTTCGTCTTCCAAGCGCAGATGTCGCCAATCTCTCCGTTGGCGTCGTCGTACCACCCCTGGCCGGGAATCGGATCGGTGATCGCTTCGCAAAGTTCGTGAGAACTCGTTGAGGTCAGGGCATCTAGCTGAGTCAAACCGCCTATGCACCCCGGGCAATCCGGAAAGGGCATGACCGCATAGAAAATCCGGCTGCCGATGGCATCGTGATAGCCACAAAATTGCTGGCAAGAACTGCTGCCGCCTTGCACGACAGTTGTGCCGGAAGGCAGGAAGACAAAATACAGAGTGTTCGCAGACGGCTGAGGAAAAGCGACATTGCTGGAAATCTCCCGTTGCAGGAGTTGCTGAATTACTTGGTCAGTTACGGAGGCGGACGGCTCGGGTGTGGTCAGCGTCACACTTCCTGTGCGCATTCCATGCCCAATCGATTGTTCCGGAACGCTGTATTCGCTCAATTGATCCATCAGGCTACTTGTCAGGACAAAATCGAAAAACTGGTTCATCTGCGCCAGTACACCCGTCGTAGGTTGTTTTTGCCAGCTGCTGCCCCAGAATATTGTAAAGACTTCCACAGACGTGATTAGAGGTCCGTTGCGGTAGGTTAGCTTGGGAGCGGCCGGAGCGGCTGCCTGCGCCTGGGGTTTGTGAAGCGGAACGATTCGGATGGCATCATTTGGCGAACGATGCGGCATCCTCCGCGATTGATTCTCTAGTTCCATAAGCACCTCGGGAATAAACACTCAGCCAGCTGATCCTCAACACCGACGAAGCTTTCGTTCCTATGTCCTCCGAACACAAGACGCAACGGGAAGTTATCTTTCCGCTTGCTGCTGAGATTGGTTCTTAGTGTCTCTCCAAGAAGAGAGGCAATACTGTTCAAAGGGAGTCACTCAGGCATATGAACCTTACGGATATAGTTGGGAATACAGGGCTTAGCGCTTGCTCGAAATAAACCCCTTCGTCTTGTGCCAGTTCGTCGAGTCGTTGGTCTCAACCAGCGCAACCAATCCAAGGTTCGTCAGCGGGTCCTGGCGAGATCGTGCTGTTCCGACGGGCAACTCCCGATAAGCGGGCAACTGGCTTCGCGCGGAGGCCACATTCTGAGAAAAGGGGCATCATCGGAATGTGGCCCAGGCAATGAGCCTCGCCAAACCAGAGTTTCCAGAGTTTTCTTTAGTTACGGCTCGCCTTGGAGAACGCCTTTTGGCACGCTAGATCGTGCCGCACGCATTCGTTGGTGACGCGGTGGTCGTCATTTAGGACGTTTTTAGAAGCGCCGGAAGACGTATCTTATGACACGAGGGCAGGCTTCGCGGCGACTTAGAAGCCGCGGCGAGCGCCCCGATGCAGGAACGGGCCGATGTCCCTTTCGAATGAACTCGCGCTTCTCGACGCTACAGCTCAAGCGGACCTGGTGCGCCGCAGGCAGGTGAAACCCATTGAACTAGTGGACGCCGCGATCGCGCGCATCGAGCGTTTGAACCCGATGCTGAACGCAGTCGTCACTCCTTTGTTCGAGTCCGCGCGTACTGTGGCCCGCGGGACGCTGCCCGAAGGGCCGTTCCGCGGCGTGCCGTTCTTGCTGAAAGACCTATTTGCCTCCTACGCTGGAGTCCGGATGACCGCGGGTTCCGCGTTTCTCCGGGATTTCGTACCCGACCACGATAGCGAGTTGGTCCTGCGGCTCAAGCGTGCCGGACTGATCATCGTCGGTAAGACGAACACTCCGGAGTTCGGCCTTCTTCCAACAACCGAGCCACGTTTGTTTGGCCCTAGTCGCAACCCTTGGGACCCAAGCCGAACCACGGGCGGATCGAGCGGCGGCTCAGCCGCGGCGGTCGCAGCGGGCATGGTGGCAATGGCCCACGGCAACGACGGCGGAGGTTCGATTCGACTCCCGGCATCGTGCTGTGGCGTCTTCGGACTCAAACCGACGCGCGCGCGCAATCCCCTCGGCCCGGACGTCGGCGACGCTTTGAGCGGGCTGGCAGCCGAGCACGCCATCACGCGCTCGGTACGGGACAGCGCCGCATTGCTCGATGCCACGTCTGGCCCCGATATTGGCGATCCCTACTATGCTCCACCACCCGCTCGGCCATTCCTTCAGGAGGTGGGTGCTGATCCGGGGAAATTGCGGGTCGCCTTCACAACTACCGCCCCGACTGGCGTTCCCATCCACCCCGACTGCATCCGCGCCGTCCGGGAAGCGGCAAGTCTTTGTTCGAAACTAGGTCACGAGGTGAGCGAGGCCGCGCCCCCAATTGACGGCGGCCTCTTCGCCAACTGTTTCATGACGCTGTGGGCGGTCGGATGCACCCGCTCCGTGGACGGCAGCGCAATCCTAACGGGTCGCAAGCCCACGCCTGATCAGTTTGAAGAGTTGACGTGGGCACTGGCTGAGCAGGGGCGCGTTGTCACGGGATCGGCTTACCTCCGGGCCGTCGGCGTCCTGCAGGTCATTGCCCGGCAGATCGCGCGCTTTTTCCTGAACTATGATGTTTGGCTTACTCCGACAGTTGCCGAGCCGCCGCTTCCGCTAGGGAGCTTCGATCCGCAACCGGGCAACCCGCTCTACGGCTTGCAGCGAGCTACCGGGTTTGTTCCTTTCACGCCTCTGTCCAACGTGACCGGCCAACCAGCGATGTCGGTTCCGTTGTTCTGGAATGCCGAGGGGCTGCCGGTCGGCGTGCACTTTGTCGGGCGATTTGGGGACGAAGCCACGCTGTTTCGTCTCGCGTCGCAACTTGAAGCAGCCCAGCCTTGGGCTGCTCGCCAGCCGAAAGTGTTCTGAGAGGAGAAGATGCCCGCAGAGTCGGTGCGCTTTCCAGTCCAAAATGTGGGAGAAGTGTCGGCGCTCTTCATACGGCCACAAAAGGCGCAGTGCCTATTGGTGCTGGCACACGGCGCAGGTGCCGGTATGAACCACCCATTTATGGAAACAATCGCGAACGAGCTGGCTGCCGTGGGCGTGGCGACATTCCGTTATCAGTTCCCCTACATGGAGCAACGTCGCCGCGTACCGGATGCGCCGCGGGTGCTTACGGCGACCGTGCGAGCCGCTGTGCGCAAAGCAAGGGAAGTAGCTCCGAAACTCCCACTCCTGGCTGGCGGGAAATCGCTCGGAGGGCGCATGACCTCTCTAGCGGCGTCCGAGGAGCCGCTCGATAGGGTGCGAGGTTTGGTCTTCTTCGGGTTTCCGTTACATCCGCCCGGCCAGCCTGGGGTGAAGCGTGCCGATCACTTGGCGGGCGTCGCCCTTCCCATGCTCTTTTTTCAGGGCACTCGCGATCAGTTCGCGGACCTCAACCTGCTGCGTCCCGTCCTTGAGAAGCTCGGTGCAAAGACAACCTTGCACGTGGTCAACACGGCCGACCACTCGTTTCACATGCTGCAGCGCGCGGGCAAGACCGACGCGGAGGTCTTGCGAGAACTTGCGCAGAGTCTTGCCTCTTGGGCGCAAACGATCCCTTGAAAAATATGCAGTACGTTCGAATCGATTGACAAGAGTCTGCCCATCGGGATTTACTCGTAACCTCTTCCAGCAAGATAGATCAAGGAGGACGTGTGGACTTCAAGGGCGACAATGTAACCGCTTCGTTCGAGGAAATCGTGCGCTACAACGTCCTGCTGACCGAAGCCATTTTCGAGTTGCTTGCCGAGAAGGAGATTCTGACGGGCGCCGAGGTGCTGGAGCGGGTGAAGAAACTGAAGACGGACGCCAAGATCAATTTCGGTCGCCTTCAATAGCAAGCTGTTGGCGTACGTGTTTTCCCGCCTGTTTCAGAACCCCGTCGAAATGCTCCGCCGGCGCAAACCTGTCGTGCAGCATCAGGACGATTGTCCTGGGTCCTACAACCGGGCAGCAGGTGCTGCGGGCCTTGAGCGGACGATAGCCCGATGCGCAGAACACATATCTTCCGAACGCGAACCTCCCAGTAATCGCCTGATCTGCAGCCGCAGGTCCCTACCCCGACGTCTCTGTTTCCCCGGCGCCCCGGCGGGTGGAGCATCAGACCATGCAGCATGCGGTCGTGATCATTCCGCGCCGTGCCCGCGCATCTAGCGGGTCCTGGCGAGGCTTTGTTGATTGCTCGAGGGCGCAATTTTTCTCAGAATCCTCCTTGACGACGCCTTTGGCGTTGCTAAAATTTGAGGGTCTTTCGGGTTCGACGCTTCTGTTCGGCCGAAGGGCAAACCTGGGGGATCACGGGCCAAACCGTGGAGCAGCCTGAAAAAACCGAGTGGAGCATTAATGTTCGAAGGACCAACCCGGAGTGTTCATGCTGCTTTTTTATCACGCCCAGAGCGGGCACCCTGATCCCACAGAGATTTCCGGCGGTTTACTTCCTAACGGCCTTCCCGTCGACCTGATCCGCGACGGCTCGACCGGAGAGCTTAAGCTGGCCGTTTTATCCGGATCCTCCATCGACGCCGCTAGCTCGATCCGATTCGAAAGCCGAGAATTCATTCCCGTAGCCGTCGATCCCCGTCTCCAGTGCGCCCTTACGTTGCCCACACATGCATCCAGTCATGGATCCACGGAGACCCTTTTTGATGCGACGCACGGGGTGTTCACAAGGCACGGAATGTCGCCGGAGGTCGCGGACGCAGCTGTCTACTTTGTGTTCTGCACGTGGTTTCCAGAACGATGTTCGCCGGCACCCTGCCTTGTGATCACGGGGCCAAGCCCCGAGGCAGCCTTGCTTCTGCAAATCTTGGGTTGTGTCGTGCGCCGCGGCTTGCCGATGGTCCAAATTGGTTCAAATGGATTTTGTGAGGTGGCGGAGCGTCTTCGTCCGACACTCTTGGTCGATGGGCGGCGTCTGAGTCGTGGCAGCCTTCGGCTTCTCTCGTCATGCGGCCCGAGAGCCTACATCCCGTGGAAGGAATCCGTCGCGGATTTTGGATTGGCGAAGGCGATTTACGTCGGAGCCATACCCATCGCCGAGTTTTCTCCCGACTTCTCGCTAGAAGTCCATCTTTCACCGTCGCGAGCCAGCGTGCGTGTGCTCGACGAAAAAACCCGCGCACAGATAACCGCGGACTTCCAGCCAAAGTTCCTCGACTATCGGCTCAGAAAGTTTGCCGCGGTGCGTGACTCGACCTTTGATCTTCCGGGCCTGGATTCCGAAGGGCGGGTGATTGCTCAAATGCTGGGTAGCTGCGTTGTCGGTTGCAAAAAGATCCAGGATGGAATCCGACATCTACTGCGGCATCGCGACCGTGAGCTTCGCGCGGAGAGGTGGACTGACGTGAACTGCGTCGTTATTGAGGTACTCCTTGCCGGGTGCCATGGCCCGTCGCCGGGCGACCAGCCCTCGAACGGTGATGCCAGCAAGGGGCTGCGCGTGAATGACATCGCTAAGCGAGCCGAGGTGCTCCTGAAGGGTCGTGCCGCGCCCGCTAAACTAGAGCCGCGTGCGGTCGGGAGCCTCCTAGACCGGCTTGGACTTTATCGGAAGCGTGATGCTCGTGGTTTTCGGGTTCTGCTGACACCCAAAATCCGCCGCAGGATACATCAGCTGGCCAGCGATCACCAAGTCGAGGCGATTCGAGACCGCGGTCTGCGTTGCGACCTGTGTAAAGAAATCCTCGATGGCGCGCAGGTAGAATGACATCCACGGGCCGACCGCGCGCTTAAGTCACGGAACAGGAAGCTTTATGTATGTCATGTATGTTGTGCACATTCTTTTTGGAGAGAGGTGTCCAGTGATTCATCGACCAAATCCTGAGGAATTTGCGCTGGCTAGTGAGTTGCGTAAATGCGGTGTTCCGTTTGATGAGGACCAGTTTGAACGCATGCGGGTGGACCCCTGCGCCCTGTCGATCCGGCAAGGTGGCGTCCCGAACCGGGCCTTTAACCTGTTCCCCAGAGAAGCGGGATTCATTTTCAGCGTCGAGATTTCTAACGACTCGTCGCACAACCTTTCACGCGTTGACATCGAGTTCGATGGTCCCTTCTACGAGTTTGGAATGCGCTTGCTCCTCCCGGATCGAGTGAAAAAGAGTCGGAAGCCTTTTTACTCCATGCCCGCCCCTAGGCTGGAGCGATACGAGCGTGACATGGTCCTTAATCATCTGGTCAATCGAAGACACACCTGGCGTCCGGGCAAGACTGTCGAAGGTTTGTTGTTGGCGGTGGCAGAAACGCGGATCCCCTGGGAGTATTACGATCGTGAGCGCCTTGAGGTGGGCGTCACGGTGTTCGATCAAAGAGGCCGCTCGGACCGGAAGTCTTTCTGGTTGATCGTGGATTGGACGCGCGACGAAAAAGAATTTATGCAAGAAAGGTTGCGGCGGCAAAAAGCATTCGACGACACGAGCCCGGATGAAATTCGCGCGAAGAAGCTGGCAGTTGCGGAGAGGTTGGGCGTGCGCGTCGAAGACAATCCAGAATGGTTCAACACTCCTGCTCCTAGCGCCTCACCGCAGACAGAGAAGGAGGTGGCAAATGATCTTCAGGAGCCAGCTGCCAGGCCTCGCTAACGTGGCGGCCGCGGTTTTACAGACAACGTCTTCAGCCAAGGGTGGAACTATGAACGCGCCCAAGATAAAGTAGCACGGCATGTGCGGGATCTGCGGCGTCATTGGCGGTGCACGGCGGGACCTGGCGGAATCTCGCGTGGCCCGGATGATGGCGGCTATGGTGCAGCGGGGTCCGGACGACGAGGGCCTGCTGGCCGAGCGCGGCGCCGTACTCGGCATGCGCCGGCTGAGCATCATCGACCTCGAGGGCGGCCGGCAGCCGGTGTACAACGAGGACGGCACGGTCGGCGTCATCTTCAACGGCGAGATCTACAACTTTCCCCACCTGCGTTCGTCGCTCGAGACTCGCGGCCATCACTTTCGCACGCGCTCCGACACCGAAGTGCTGGTCCACGCCTACGAAGAATGGGGCGAGCGCTGCGTGGAATATCTGCGCGGGATGTTTGCGTTCGCGCTCTGGGACGGTCGCGGCGACGTCCGTGCGCGGGGCGGCGGCGACCTTCGGCCGCGCGTTCTGCTGGCCCGAGACCGCCTGGGCATCAAGCCGCTCTATTACGCGGCGGCGGATGGCACTCTCCTATTTGCATCGGAGGTGCGCGCTCTGCTGGCGAGCGGCGCCATCGAGCGGCGCGTGGCTCGGGAATCGGTTGAAGCTTACCTGCTCTTTGGCTCCGTGGTCGAACCGATGACGTTGGTCCAGGACGTTTTTTCGCTTCCGCCGGGCCACGCCCTGGTGGTTAGCTGCGACGCGCCGCTCGCAGCCAAGCCCTCCCCGTACTGGGACCTGGGCGCGTCGGCCCGAGAGGCGTCCGAGAAGGCGCCTAAGGATATAGCTTCGGCCGCGCGGGCCGTGCGGCCGCTGCTGGAAGAGGCTGTGCGCAGCCATCTGCTTGCCGACGTGCCGCTCGGGCTGTTCTTGAGCAGCGGGCTGGACTCGACGGCGCTCGCGGCGCTCGCGAGCCGCGAGCGCCGCGACCTGCATACCTTCACGGTTGTTTTCCCAGAGCTCGATTTCAGCGAGGCCGGGCTGGCGCGGGAAACGGCGAAGCGTTTCGGCACCGAGCACCGGGAATTGCTGGTCACCGCCGAGGAGATGCAATCGCGGCTGGGCGAAGCGGTTGCGGCGCTCGACCAGCCCAGCATGGACGGCGTGAACACGTTTTTTGTTTCGTGGGCGGTGCGCCAGGTGGGCTTGAAGGTCGCGCTTTCGGGTTTGGGCGGCGACGAGGTCTTCGGGGGCTATCCGACATTTCGCTCGACAACACGGGTGGCGACCCTGGCGGCGCTGGCGCGTTGCCTGCCGGGCGGCCTGCGGAGAACGATTGCGACGGGCGTGATGGAAGGGAGTCGTCGGTGGGCGCGGGAGCGCCGAACCGACCAGTTGCGCAAGATCGTGGCGATCATACGGAATCCCGATGCGTTGCCGCATGCGTATTTCTTCACCCGTTTGCTTTTCACGCCCGACCAGACAGACCGACTCTTGTTGTCGTCCAGCCTTGCGGGGCGTTCCTGGCGCGATGCGGGAGAGGCGCCGTCGCCTTGGCACGAATGGCTCGACCGGGCGGCCGCAGAGGCGGCGCAGCTCGGGGGAGACTCCGCGGTGTCCTACCTTGAACTGCGCACGTACACGACCGATACGCTGCTGCGCGACACCGACGCCATGAGCATGCACCACTCGCTGGAAGTCCGGGTTCCTCTCCTCGATCATCCGCTCGTCGAATACGTGGCCGGCCTGCCGGACTCGGCGAAACGGCGCCCCGGCGTTACGAAGGCGCTGCTCGTCGAAGCTCTCGGGGATCTGCTGCCGGCAGAGACAGTCCGGCAGCCCAAGAGGACCTTTACCTTTCCGTGGGAGCGATGGCTGCGCGGGCCGCTGGGGCTGCAAGTGTCCGTGCGCTTGGGCGGCGAATTGACGCCGTCGCTTGCGCCGCTCTTCGAACCACAGATGATGCAGTCGATCTGGCGGAGCTTCCTGCTCGGGAGAATGGGCTGGGCGCGGCCCTGGAGCCTTTTCGTGCTGAACGAGTGGGTGCGGCGGCATGTGGATGAAGCCGCATCCCCGGTCGAAACGGCGCGCGCGGCGACGCGTGTTACACCGGGCTGACGAAAGTGGAGTTGCGTCCCCGGTTAACACAATTGATTTCGCCGGTCGCTCATCTGAAGCAAGCCTCATTTTCGGAGCTACCTTGACCTGGTTTTATTGGCCTTATCTGGACGGGACGGTCCTGGGCGTGCTCGTCTTCGTCGCGTGGTTCGCGCCGCGGCTGGGCGACGCCTGGTTCGCCAAGATCGAAAAGGCCGGCGCGCGTTTCGCGGGGCGCAAAAGCCTAGCTGTGTTTGCGATTCTGATCCTGACGATTGTGCTGCGCGTGAGTTTGCTGGGCGTCATGCCCGTCGAGCCGCCGGGAATCCACGACGAATTCAGCTACCTTCTGGCGGGAGATACGTTCGCGCACGGCCGCTTAGCGAATCCGCCGCACGCGATGGCGGTTTTCTTCGACACGTTCCACGTCCTGCAGCAGCCGACGTATGCCTCCATATACTTTCCGGCGCAAGGCGTGGTGCTGGCGCTGGGACAGTTGCTCGGACAGGCTTGGATCGGCGTACTGCTGAGCATGGCCGCCATGTGTGCGGCGATGCTTTGGATGTCCCAGGGCTGGTTACCTGCGCGGTGGGCGCTGCTGGGAGCGATTCTGGTGCTGGTGCGCTTCGGCATCGTGAGCTACTGGATCAACGGCTACTGGGGCGGCGCGGTCCCGGCGCTGGGGGGCGCGCTCGTGATGGGCGCGCTGCCGCGCATCCTGCGCCGCCAACACCCGCGGCACGCGCTGCTGCTGGGATTGGGTGCAGCCGTGCTGGCAACCAGCCGGCCGTTCGAGGGCCTGGTGCTCTGTCTGCCCGTCGCCGCTGTTTTTTGCGTCTGGCTGGCCGGGAAGCGCAGTCCGCCACTGCGTGTCACGCTGCCGCGCGTAGTGCTTCCGGTTGCCGCCGTACTATTTTTCACCGCCGCCTTTACGCTCTATTACGACTGGCGCGTCACAACGGACCCGTTCCTGTTCCCCTACACGCTTAATCTGCGCACACACGAAATAATGGAACCGTTCGTCTGGGAAAAAAGCGGGGCCGTCTTGCGGCACGCCAACCCCCAGTTCGACGCCTTTTACGAAAAGTATCAATTCCACGGAGGCTGGGCGGAGTTGAGGCGCGCCTCCTGGGAAAAGCTAGCGGGATTCTACGATTTCTTTCTGGGCCCGGCTCTTCTGGCGCCATTCGCCGCGGCATGGCGCGTCTTGTTCGATAGGCGGATGCGATTCCTCGGCGTGCAATGCCTATTTTGCTTCGCGGGGATGTTCGCGGCGGTTTGGTACTTTCCGCACTACTCGGCGCCTTTGATGGCGACTTTCTTCTGCATTCTGCTGCAGTCGCTGCGCCACCTGCGCCGATGGAAATTCCGCGGCCAGCCGGTGGGGATCGGCCTTACGCGCGCCGTGTTCTTGTCGGTGCTGATCACGCTCCCGGTCTGCCTCGCTCAGGTGATTCGCGACCCGACCGGCTATCACGGCCTGAACCGGCCGGGCAATTGGAAGCGCGCGCGAATGCTCGAACAGCTTGCGGTTATGCCCGGCGACCAACTGGTTGTGGTGCGGTATAGCGCGGACAAGCACAATGTTGACGAAGAGTGGGTCTACAACGACGCGGACATCGACCATGCCAAAGTCGTCTGGGCGCGCGAGATCCCGGGCTTGGACATGCGTCCGCTCCTCGAATATTTCCGCGGGCGCCACGTGTGGCTGGCGGAACCCGACCTCGCAGTTCCCCGCCTGAGCCCTTACTCCGGGACTTCTCAGCTCTCGCCGTGAGGCCGCGAGGTCCGCCTGAACGGCTTGCCGATAACCAGTACGCGCCTCCGTGCAGGTTGCGCGCGGTTTTCTTTTTGATTTCGCCGGCGGCCGGTACTATATACTGAATCGTTTTTGCGAGGCCGGTACGATCGCAGGCGGAAAATCGCGCGTGCACATTCTAGGAATCAACGCGTATCACGGGAACGCTTCGGCGGCTCTGATTTCCGACGGCCGGCTGGTTGCCGCAGTGGAAGAAGAACGCTTCAATCGAGTGAAATACGCCGCCGGATTCCCGGCGGCGGCCATCCGGTATTGCCTGCAGGAAGCCGGCATCACGCTGGAAGAGGTCGATCACGTCGCCGTGCCGCGGAATCCCTGGGCGCGGCTGGGCACGAAGCTTTTCTACGCGCTGCGCATGCCGCGATTCGCGCGGGAACGCGCCAAGGTCTTGGCACGCTTCGTCGGCATTCCCGAAGCCCTGGCACATGCGTTTGACAAGGACCCCGGGAACCTCCGCGCACGGTTTCATCGCGTCGAGCACCACCAGGCGCATCTGGCGAGCGCGTTTTTTGTGTCGCCCTTCGAACAGGCGGCCCTGCTCTCCGCCGACGGCTTGGGCGATTTCGCCAGCACGATGTGGGCGAGCGGCGAAGCCAACCGCATGCTGGTTCACGGAGCCATCGCCTTTCCGCATTCGCTGGGGATGTACTACACCGCGATCACGCAGTATCTGGGATTCTGGAAATTCGGGGACGAGTACAAGGTGATGGGCCTGGCGGCGTACGGCCAGCCCGCGTATCTCGAAGAGTTTCGCCGCATCGTGCGGACGAACGGCTCGATCGGTTTCCGCCTGGGTCTTGAATACTTCGTGCACCAGAACGAAGGCGCGCAGATGAGCTGGCGTGAATCCGACCAGACGCCCGTGCTCGGCCGGCTATTTTCCGATTATCTGGAGAAGCGGCTCGGCCCCACGCGTCCTGCGGGCGCTCCCGTGGAGCAGAAGCAGAAGGATCTGGCGGCGACGTTGCAGGCGCGGCTCGAAGAGGTGCTGTTCCAGAATCTGAACGCCCTGCATGAGCGCACGCGGCAGAAGGCGCTATGCCTGGCCGGGGGCGTGGCGTTCAACTGCCTGGCCAACGGGAAAATCTTCGATCGCACGCCGTTCGAACGCGTGTTCGTTCAGCCCGCCGCGGGCGACGCGGGCCTCGCGATCGGCGCGGCGTTTTACGTTCATCACCAGGTGCTTGGCCGGCCGCGCGATTTCGTGATGAAACACTCGTACTGGGGTCCAGGCTATTCCGCCGAGCAAGTTCGAGCGGCGATCGAGCGAAGCGATCTCGCGGCCGCGGACGTCGAAATCTCGGAACCCCCTGAGGAGGAATTGCTGAACGCCACGGCGCGGCGAATTGCCGCCGGAGATATCGTCGGGTGGTTTTCAGGCCGGGCAGAATGGGGCCCGCGCGCTCTGGGGAATCGCAGCATCCTGGCCGACCCGCGGCGCGCGGAAATGAAAGAGATACTGAACCGACGGATCAAGCACCGCGAAATCTTTCGGCCTTTCGCGCCTTCGATTCTCGCCGAATCCGCAGGCGAATTTTTCGAAGAGTCGCACCCCTCGCCCTTCATGACTTTCGCTTACGCGGTGCGGCCGGAAAAGCGCAGCGCCCTGGCGGCGCCAACGCACGTGGACGGCACCGGCCGGCTGCAGACGGTCGAGCGCGAAGCGAATCCCCGGTACTGGGGACTGATTCGCGAGTTCGGAAATCTTACCGGCGTGCCGGCCGTGTTGAACACGTCTTTCAACGACAACGAACCGATTGTCTGCCGGCCCGAGGAAGCCATCGACTGTTTCCTGCGGACACGCATGGATGTGCTGGTTCTGGGAAATTACCTGATTCGCAGGCGGACTTCGGCAGATGGCGCCGCGGACACGGCCGGCGTCGAAGGCGCGTATCCCGACCGGTCTGAGGTCCCCCGCTGAGCGATCCGCGCCGCTTCGACCGATTGTTTCCCGCCGTTCGTACCGGGTCGCCTGTTCAAGGCGGTTCCGAAAGCCATTACCTTCGCTGCCGGGGAGGCGCTTGCACGTCCTGGTTCTGAACGAGTATTTCCCGCCCGACACCTCGGCCACGGCGAAGAACGCGGCGCTCGCGGTGGAGGCGATTGCCGAGCGACATCGAGTCACCGTACTTGCCGGGCGGCCTTCCTACGACCCGACCGAACGCCATCCTCCCTACCTGCTGCGGCGCGAGGCGCAAGGCAATCTGGCCATCGAGCGCGTGGGCTCGACCGACTTCCCGCGTTTTCGCATGCGGCGGCGCGTCTGCAACTATCTGACCTATCTGGCGCTGGCTGTGCCCCGGGCTTTGACGATCCCCTCCGACGTCGTGGTGGCCATGACCGACCCGCCCGTTGCGGGGATTGCCGGCGCGCTGGTGGCGCGACTCTCGCGCCGGCCGTTTGTATACAACCTGCGCGATATGTATCCGGACATGGCACTCGGGGCCGAGCTTGTCCGGCCGGGGAGCTTGACGGCGCGCTGGGAAGCGATGCATCGCCGAGCCTTGCGCTACGCCGCGCGGGTCATCGTACTCGGGGAGGATATGCGCGAGCGCATCCTCGCCAAAGGGGTCGATCCGTCGCGCGTCACTATTGTTCGCGACGCAGTGCCGTTTCCGGAAACGCTGGCCGTTGCCGATCATCCCGTGGCGCGCGAGATTCGCGGCGAATTCCCCTTCGTGCTGGTCCATGCCGGCAATCTTGGCTTTTACGGCGCTTGGGAGACGCTCATCCGGGCTGCCGGGATGCTGGAATCGGCGGGCGTCGGTCTGGTCTTCATCGGCGAAGGCGCCATGAAAGCGAAGGTCGAGGAGTCCGCGCGCGCCTGCCGGAACGTGCGCTTCCTGCCATTCCGGCCCGCCGACGAGGTGCCCTACGTAATGGCCGCCGGAGATTTACATGTCGTCACCGTGAAGCCCGGCCTGGAGGGAGTCGTCGTGCCCAGCAAGGTCTATACGATTCTCGCGGCCGGCCGGCCGTTGCTGGCGGTGGCCACGAACAAGGCGGAGGTGACGCGCTTCGCCGAACGGGACGGGTGCGGCATCGCCGCCGATCCCGACAATCCAGCAGCAGTGGCCGAGGCGGTCCGAGGCGTTCTGAAGGACCCGCGGCGACTTGCAGACATGAGCCGGCGAGCCCGTGAGCTAGCGAGGAGTTATGATAGAGTGAACGAACTCCGGATTTTTGTGGGAGCCATCGAGGAGGCGGGTCGCGAATGACGGCCGACAACGGGATATGGTCTGGCCGCCGGGTGCTGGTTACCGGCGGCACTTCATTTATAGGCTCGAATGTGGTGGATCAGCTGGTGGATCGAGGCGCGAAGGTGCGCATCGTGGACGACCTGACCAGCGGGCGCCTGGAAAACGTGCAAGGGCATCTCTCGAAGGGCAGCGTGGAATTCCTCCACGCGGACTTGCGCGAGCCGGGAGTCACGCGCCTGGCGATGCAAGGCGTTCAAACGGTGTTTCATCTTGCCGCCGACCACGGCGGCCGAGGCTACGTCGACCTGCACCAGGCCGGCCCGGCTTCCAATTTTTTTCTCGATGGATTGATTTTCGCGGAAGCGGTGAAAGCAGGAGTTGAAAAGGTCGTCTTTGCCTCCTCCGGTTGCGTCTATCCGAACTTTCTGCAATCCGACACCAAGAAGGAAGTGTACCTGACCGAGGAGCTGACCCAGGGCCCGAACGATGCGGACAACACGTACGGCTGGGCCAAGCTGATGGGCGAATTCACGCTGCAGGCTTACGCTCGCGAAGGGAAACTGAAGTCGGCTTCGTGCCGCTACTTCACGGTCTATGGACCGCGCGGCGTGGAAAACCATGCCGTGATCGCCATGATTGCGCGGGCCTTCGTCGGCCAAAACCCGTTCGAAGTCTGGGGCGACGGCACTCAGATCCGCAACTGGACGTACATCGATGACATCGTTTCGGGCACGCTTTTGGCCGGCGAAAAAATCGATGACGGCACGCCGGTGAACCTCGGCACGATGGAACGCGTGCGGGTGCTGGACGCGGCCAACATGGTCCTCGAATTTACCGGCCATAAGGCGGAGATCAAGCTACTGCGCGATATGCCGACCGGCCCGCTCAACCGCGTGGCCGACAATGCGCGGGCGAAAAAGCTTCTGAGCTGGGAGCCGCAAGTGATGTTTCGCGACGGGCTCCGCCGGACGATTGACTGGTATTACCGGACCAAGGATCGCGTGCAAGTGAAAAGTACCCTGGATCGCATGCTGACCGAGAGGTGAGCGAGAACGTGCCGATCATGGCGAGCTTGCTGGCTTTCGCGATTTCGCTGGTGGCGTCCCTCGGCCTCACTTTCCCCGTCAGGCAGCTGGCCTTGCGCGTAGGGATGGTGGACCGCCCCGGACCGCGGAAGGTCCATCTCGAGCCGATTCCGTTGCTCGGAGGAGTGGCCATCTACTCCGGCGTGCTCCTGGGCATGCTCGTTTCGATGGGGGGCCAAGCCGTCACGCAGATCGTGGGCATCCTGGCGGGCGCCACGCTGGTGATTCTCGTGGGAACGCTCGACGATCGCGGGCTGCTTCACCACCAGATCAAGCTTTTCGTGGGTATGCCGCTGGCCGGAGTCATCCTGCTTGCTTCGGGCATCCACGCCGATGTTTTTTCGGTGTTTTTTCCCGGCCGCGCGGGCGTCGTGGGAGATGCGGCCCTCACCGTTTTCTGGGTCACGGGCGTGACCGCGTCCTTCAGTATTTTCGACTATATGGACGGTCTTTGCGCGGGC
>Ga0210394_10003979_pt1 | contig 17741 bp, 13 predicted proteins | sample IncBWC12MmetaG_FD_160121 | JGI IMG/M metagenome (GOLD analysis project Ga0210394, IMG submission 160121) | Forest soil microbial communities from Barre Woods Harvard Forest LTER site, Petersham, Massachusetts, United States - Inc-BW-C-12-M | ecosystem: Environmental > Terrestrial > Soil >... | reverse complement strand
ATGTGCGGCCGGGAAGCTCCGTCGTCAGAGAGACACGTCCAACATGAAGATCGACGACGGTGACCGCAGGCCTGGGCGGCGTTGGGGCTGCATGCTTTGCGCAGCCGGCGACCAGCAGCCCGATTGCGGCGAGGAGCAGGCCCTGCAAGATTCGATTCTCTGTTGTAATGACCATGTGTCCAAAACTCCTACACAATCCAAAGATGCTTGCGCTGCGGGTTCACTCTCAGTGCGAAGATGAGTCCTCTTACGGCGCGAGGTAAGGTATTGGCCCGACGTCGGACGAACAATCGGCTACGCGAAGATGCAGCGTTTCCCGGGAGTGAATCGCGCTGGTGAACGACGGCGCACTAATGCACCGTCGCGGCGGCAAGGTGTGCGAGGACGCCGGTGAAGGAGCAGAGTGTGAGTGTGGAAGTGAGTTATCTCAGCGCGGAAAGATGAGGCGCACGGCGGCTGTCCATGCGGCACTCAGGCCTCGCAGCGCGCGCGCCGCAAGCCACGTGCGATGTTGCAGCATCCACAGAGCGAGCGAAATTAGATTACCACCCGGGAAAATGAGCGCCATCGCGCCATATGAACCAAGTTCCCGTATGGAACGGGCGAGGCGGACTCTCCAACGGCTACTGCCAGGCGCGGTCAAAGCATCGGCCCGGGTTGCACAGGTCACGTTGGCGGTAACGATGGGCACCGCCGGATCTGTAAGCGCCAGGCGTGATTCGGGGGCGGCGCCGCGAGACTGTGCTCTCTGGGTGCCGATGGGGTTAGAACGTTCACGCATGGTCTAACTGTAGGAACCAGTGGCGCTTCGAACAACCGCCGATCCGTGGACGCTGCGTTTCACGAGCGCGCAGAGGCGCGTAGGGGGGGTCTTGAATTTGGCACCGCAATGCGCTGCGCGGCGTTGCTCTCGCGCGCGAGGCCGGACTTTAACTACGTATCATGCGGCGCCGTTGCCGCGACCCGTGAGCACGATTACTGCATGAACCAACCGTGGCTCACCACCAGGGATTGACCAGTGAGCGCATTTGAGCCGAAGGACGCAAGGAACAGCGCCACCTCGGCGACATCGCGCACGGTGGTGAACTCCCCGTCGACCGTATCCTTGAGCATGACGTCCTTGATGACGGCCTGTTCGGAGATACCGAGCTTCTGCGCCTGCTCCGGAATCTGTTTGTCGACCAGCGGGGTGCGCACGAATCCCGGGCAGATGACATTGGCACGTACGCCGTGCTTTGCGCCCTCCTTAGCGACCACTTTGGCAAGTCCGATCAGGCCGTGCTTGGCGGTGACGTAGGGTGCCTTCAAGAGAGATGCCTCCTTGGAATGCACCGACCCCATGTAGATGATGCTGCCGCTCCCTTGCCGGTACATGTGCCGCAGCACCGCTCGCGTCGTCAGGAAAGCGCCGTCCAGATGGATGGCCAGCAGGCGCTTCCAGTCTCCATAGGGCAGCTGATCGAGCGGTGCGACTATCTGAATCCCGGCATTGCTGACCAGCACATCGATGCGACCGTAGGCCGCGATGACCTGTGCCGTGCCGGATTCGACGTCTGACTCACTGGTGACATCCATCGCAACGGCCAGGGTGCGCGAGCCGGAGCTGCCGAGCTCCTTGGCTGCTTCCTGCGCTGCCGCCACGTTGAGATCGGCGATCACTACAGTGGCGCCGGCCTGGGCGAAGGTTCGGGCGATCTCCTTGCCGATGCCGCTCGCGGCACCGGTGATGACGGCGACTTTGTTCTCCAGTTGCATTCAGGAAACTCCCTGTCGGTTCGAATGAGGTACGGCTTCGGTATTCCGCGGAATGAAGGCTTTCAGGACTTGCATCATTCACGCCCGTTCTGCGCCAGGTCAAAGGTCATGACACCCTCGTAGTTGCCCGGTCGTTCGAGCACCTCGGGATGGCGCAAGGTGCGAACCGTGTCGTGGTAGCCCGCGTGCCAGTGGTCCTCCATGCTGAGACGCGAGAATTCGTAGTCCTTCGAGTCGCCTTCGTACTGCTTCGCGCGGTAGATGAGCTGGACCAGGTTGTACGCCTTGGCTTGCGTGTAGGGCTTCAATATCGCGAGCTCGGGGCTGTTCCTGAGGTCGTCCGGCAGCTTCTCCAGCAGGCTTGCCAGCGCATTGCGCAGCCTCTGCAGGTTCTTGAACCGGTCGGAGTTATTGCGCGTGCGACTCGAGTATTGAATTTCTTTCTGTCGCGTTGCCACCTCGGGCATGGTGCGCGGCAGCGTGCCCCGGGCGCTCCACAGGTCAACCTGAAAGGCAAGCGTGTCGCGACGCGGATCGCTCTCGAGCACCCATTGAAGGGGCGTGTTCGACACCAGCCCACCGTCCCAGTAGAACTCGCCGTCAATCTCGACTGCTGGGAACCCCGGCGGCAATGCACCGCTCGCCATCACATGCTCGGCCCCAATAGTATGAGTCGTGTTGTCGAAGTACAGGAAGTTACCCGTGGTCACATTGACGGCGCCGATGCTGAAGCGCGTCGCGCCTGCATTGATGCGATCGAAGTCGACCAGGCGCTCGAGAGTGGCCTTGAGCGGCGAGGTATCGTAATAGCTGGTCGCCTCGATGCTGCCCGATGGCTGAAGCGAGGCGCTCGGCACACGGGGCGTAAAAAAGCCAGCTGCGCCGCTGAGCAATGCAGTCCCGGCGCTCAGCTGATTCAGCAGCCCCCGCGTGAATTCGCTGCGCACGATCGATGGCGCCATGGTGAACCGCGCAATGCCGTCCCAGGGCCCGCCGGCGGTGACGAGCTTCCAGAACTCGCGCAGCTTCTCGACCCGTGCGTTGGGGGCGTTGCCTGCAATGAGCGCGGCATTCACCGCGCCGATCGAGATGCCTGCGACCCAGTCAGGTGCGAGATGGGCTTCGGATAGCGCCTCGTAGACACCCGCTTGATACGCGCCCAAAGCACCACCCCCCTGCAGGAGCAGCGCGATGCATTCGAAGGGAGGTCGGGCGAGCTGCCGGTGGCTCTTGCGGGCGGTTCTATTGGGTATCACACGGGCGGACATGATCGGGATTCTCGTTTGCGTGGGCTCACGGTGTCCTCACAGTATGAGCAGTTCGCGGCAGGAACAATTCGCTGAATGGAAATGCTGCGTTTCGCGTTGGTGCATGCGCGGAGTCCCCCCACTCAGTTGTTTATGTGAAAAGCTGCATTTACCGCTGACCGATTGTTCTCCGCACGTCGGGCCCATAAGGTGCTTCCACAGGAGGCGTCGTCCGCAGAGGACGTCAGCGAATGGATCTGCGTCAGCCATTTTATGGAGTGCCAGGATTATGCCGATGTTCAAGGTTGCCGTCATGATCGTTTGGTTGAGCAACGCCGATGGCGCTATCGTGGCCCACGCTTCGGGCATCGCAGTTGACGTGCCGGCCTGTGAACGGCTGGCCGCCCAGAAGATCGCTGAAGAGTCCGGCAACCCGGATTTTGACGACTCGACACCGAAGTTCTCGTGCTGGAACACGAGCAAGAGGACTCATCCGCGCCAGCAGAAACCGGTGCGTGGATCCGTTGAACTGTGACTCGAGGAAAGTCCATGAGCGAAGTGCGTGACGATCACGGTCTCTCAAAAAGTTTCCACCGGCGTAAAAGGGGGAGGTTGCTATGAAAGAGCAGGAGGTCCGCGACCGAGCCTTCGCGATGCCCTTAACTCAGCCGGCATATCCGCGCGGTCCTTATCGTTTTGTGGATCGCGAATACTTCATCATTACCTATCGAACCGATCCAGAGAAATTGCGTGCGCTGGTGCCGGCGCCGCTCGAGATCGAAACCCCGCTCGTGAGATACGAGTTCATTCGCATGCCGGATTCCACCGGCTTCGGCGACTACACCGAGAGCGGACAGGTTATCCCGGTGTCATTCCGCAGGCGCAAGGGCAATTATACGCTTTGCATGTTCCTCAACGACCACCCACCCATCGCCGGTGGCCGCGAGCTCTGGGGTTTTCCGAAGAAGCTTGGAAGTCCGACTCTGCGCGCTGAAACCGACACATTGATCGGCACACTCGATTACGGTCCAGTCCGAGTGGCGACCGGGACCATGGGTTACAAACATCATGCGATGGATATCGTACGCGCCAAGGGTGTCCTCTCGACGCCCAACTTCCTGCTGAAAATCATTCCGCACGTCGATGGAAGTCCGCGAATCTGCGAGCTGGTCGAGTACTACATGGAAGACATCCAGGTAAAGGGGGCATGGACCGGCCCTGCTGCGCTATCACTCACACCGCACGCGCTGGCGCCAGTTGCGGAGTTGCCGGTCTTGGAAGTAGTCGCGGCAACGCACAGCGTGGCGGACGTGACGCTTGGGCTGGGGAAAGTGGTGCATGACTATCTGCGGTGACCGGTGGAAATCAGCGGAAATCGGAAGGAGCACTGCCATGGATAGTGTGCTCGTGGGGTCCCGCCGGATTGCGTTGCTGCGGAGCGGCCGCCGGCACGGCGGGATTACGCGACTCATCACCCCGTGGGACATCGGTGAGCTGACGCAGCCATTCGTGTTCCTCTGTCACTCCGAGCTCGCGCCTGGAGCCAAAACCGCTGTGGGTGTGCAGCCCGGCATCGGCACTCTGACTCTCGTACTGAGTGGAGTCCTGGTATTTGAGGAGGCACGGGGCAACAAGGGGATGGTCGTCGCCGGTGGCTTTGTATGGACAGCGCCGGGCGAGGTCGCATGGCACGCCGATGGCGGCGCCACCGACGAACCGCTCCGCACACTCCAACTGTGGATTGAACTACCGCGGAAGCCCGCGAATTCGATTGCAGAGAGCCAGTGCGTCGCGCCGCATGAAGTGCAGGAGGAGCGGTCGGTCCGGGTTGTCCTGGGGCAAATCGGCCGTGCGCGCAGCCGTATCCGCCATACTCCGCCGGACCTCAACTACTTCCATGTTCGGCTCAAGGAAGGCCAACGTTGGCGCTACGCGGCACCCGATGGACACAATGTCACCTGGCTCGCAGTCGAACGCGGGGGCCTGCGATTGGAGCAGGACGGACGCGTCTCGCGGGAGCAAGTCGCGCTCTTCGAGCGCTCACGGGGCGTGATCGAGATGCAAGCGGAGGGCGAGAGCTCGTTCGTCCTTGGGTCGGCGAGGCAATATTCCAACGCCGTCGCCCAGAGTGGCCGCAGTCCTATTGATGCAACAGTGGAGGCGTTCGTACGTGGCGAATTGGCGGGGGCCGCGGAGCGTCCAGTCGCTGCGCGCTCAGGTCGCCGCTGCGGATTGATTTGATGAATCCTGGGTTAGGAGTTGATGCAGCACCTGTTTTCGACCGGCGGCTCGCGCGCAGCAAACGGTGGTTATTTTGCGCTTCGCGCGAGCTGTTGGTCGAACCCCGACGCGCGTATCAAGCCGCGCAGGGAGCAGACGAAACGCTCCTCTCATTTCAGCGACTGAGGTATCGCCGGTGCAATCTCGTTAGTCAATCACTACGGTACTTTCAGCGCCGGAAGAGCCGGAGCGCTTGAATACGGCGAGCAGCGGTATCACGGCGAGTGTCGCAATGAGCAAGAGCTTGTAGTCGTCGAGGTAGGCAATGATCTGTGCCTGCCGCGTGATGACCTCGTCAAGCGCGGCACGCCCGGCAGCCGTCATTGGATTCCAGAAGTGCGCGATCGCCGGATTCTCGAACGCACGATTGACGGCCGTGACGTGTTGGGAAATGTCGGCATGATTGATCTGAGTATTGCGGGTGATCAGCGCATTTACCACCGATATCCCGACACTCGAGCCAATATTGCGCGCCAGATTGAAGAGCCCGGCGCCGTTGGTTCGGTTCTCGGCCGGCAGCGTCGAGAGCGCAGCAGCGCTCAGAGGGACGAAGAGAAAGCCAAGTCCGATGCCCTGGACCACCGTGACGCCGACAATCTGCGAGGCCGACACGTCGGTCGTCCAGCCAGTCATCGCGTAAAACGACCAGGCAGTGAGTCCGAGGCCGATCGCAAGCAGCAGCCGCATGTCGAGCCGACTCGTCAGCCGCCCGACGACCAGCATCGAAGCCATTGTACCGATCCCGCGCGGGCCCATGACGAGTCCCGCGGTAACGACCGGGTAGCCCATGAGGACCTGCAGATAGGGTGGCTGCAGCGCCAGAGAGGCGTAATAGGTAAGGCCGACGATGGCGATTAAGATCACGCCGGCGGCGAAATTGCGATCACGAAACAGCGCTGGCCGCACGAAGGGCCGCTCCGCGGTGAACATGTGGACGAAGAAGAGGTAGAGCGCCGAACAGCAGACGATGCTCTCGATGATGATTTCGCCTGAGCTCAGCCAGTCCTTGATCTCGCCCCGGTCCAGCAGGATCTGCATAGATGCGATCGCGACACTCAGCGTACCAAACCCCAGCCAGTCCAGCTTCTCACCGCCTTCGGGCTTCGGATCGGGTAGGAAGGCAATCATGGCCAGCAGATCGAGGAGACCGATCGGCAAATTGATATAGAAGACGTAGCGCCAGCTGTAGTTCTCGGTGAGCCAGCCGCCGAGCACGGGGCCCAGCACGGGGCCGACCATCACCCCGAAGCCGAACAGCGCCATCGCGAAGCCGTGACGTTCTTTCGGATAGATTGTGAACAGCACGGACTGCGACAACGGCACGAGCGCCGCACCGCACGCGCCCTGCAGCATGCGGAACAGCACGATCTGGGTCAGCGACTGGGCCATGCCACAGAGCATCGATGCCAGCGTGAAGCCGGCGATGGATACGAGGAACACGCGCTTGAGGCCGAAGCGTGCGGAAAAAAAGCCGGTGAGCGGCATCATGATCGCGGCGACCGCGATATAAGACGTGAGAACCCAGTCGATCTGATCCTGACTCGCCGAGATGCTGCCCTGCATGTAGGGCAGCGCGACGTTGGCGATGGTGGTATCCAGTGCCTGCATCAGGGTAGCGACGATCACGCAGGCGGTGATCGCCGCGCGGCTGCCACCGCCTGGAGTGTCCGTGGAAGTCATGACGGGTCCGCTAGAAGAGCGCGGTCAGGAAGTGGGGGAGCCCGCGCGGATGTTCGGTGTCGACGGACACCTCAGTGCTCATGCCGGCGCGCAGCGGCGGCATGCGCGCATCGCTGGTATCGACGAGTATGCGCATCTGCACGCGCTGCACGACCTTGACCCAGTTGCCGCTCGTGTTCTGCGCCGGCAGAAGTGAGAATTCCTGCGCGGCCGCCGGACTCAGGCTCTCGACGGTGCCGTACCAGCGGACTCCGGGGTAAGTGTCGACCCTCACACTGGCCAGCTGACCGGGCCGCACGTAGGTGAGCTGAGTCTCCTTCGGCGTGGCGTCGATCCAGACGTGATGAGTATCCACGAGGTAGAACGCGGTGGTCGATGCCGGCAGAAACTTGCCCGGAGCAATGGCCGGCACGTTGGTCACTATGCCGGCAAAGGGCGCCATCACGACGGTGTGAAGGAGCTCGCGCTCCGCTTCGGCAACCTGGGCGCTGGCCTGCTGGAATTGAGGGAACTGCGTGGCGGGTATGTCCGGTGTGCCCCCGAGTCTCGCCAGCTGCACGCGCGCTTCCTCGCGCAGCGCCTCGAGCTTGCTTTGGTCGGTCCGTAGCGTGTATTGCGCCTGATCGTAGCCGGCGCGGGACTCGACGCCGCTCGCCAGCAATCGGGTAGCGCGCTCGTACCGCGTCCGGTCCAGAGCGACCTGCGACTGCTCGGCCGCGGCGTCCGTCACCATCCGCCGGTAATCGCGCTTCATCGACTCGAGGGTTAGGGCAACCTGCGCTTGGCTAGCCTTGGCATTGGCCAGCGCGATCACGAACTGCAATGCGTCCAGGCGGTAAAGGACCTGGCCGGCGGCGACTTCCTGGTTGTCATGCACATCGACCTCGGCAACCGTTCCCGCGACGTCGGTCGAGATGTCGACTTTGCCCGCGTTCACATACGCATTGTCCGTGTACATGATTCGTCCGCCGACGACGTACCAAGCGCTGCCGGAAATCAGGGCGAGTGGCAGCAGCAGGAACAGCAGGCGGCGCGCCCATGGCCGTCTTAACGACGCCCGCGGTGCATCGCGCTGCGTGCTCGACGCTGGAGGCCTTTCCTCCTGCGGGAGATCCCGGGCAGTCTCGCGCAGGAGCGGGTGCACTACGATCCGTTCGGCTTCGTCGAGTGAGGAATCCGCGTCCCTGTCAGTCAGCATGTTGCCTCCGGTAGCGCGCACTCACAGGCGATCACCGCCCCCGAGCGCGAGAAAGAGTTGAGTGGTGTCGAGGTATTGCTGCGCCTCGGCATGCAGGAAGCCGACCTGCGCATCCAAACGCCGTCGCTGCGCGTCGATCACTTGCAGAATGCCGCTGTTGCCGACGGCGTAGCTCTCGCGGGCAAGCTCGACGTTGCTAGTCGCGCTTGCCAGTGCATTCGTCTGCGCGGCAACCAGCTGCCCATCGTGCGTCAGAGCATCGAGCGCGTCCGCGACCTGGCCGAAGGACTCGAGAACGACCTCCTGGTAGCGCGCCGCGCTCGAGCGCAGCTCGTCCACGGCGGCGCGGCGCTCGGCGCGCAGCGTGCCGCCATCGAACAGCGGTGCCGTGATTCCCGAGATCAGCGACCAGGCGGCGTTCGAACGCGTAAACAGCGCCTGGCCCGGCTGCGACTGCCACCCACCCGTAGCAGTGAGGGTGATTTGCGGATACAGGTTCGCAGTGGCCACCCCGACGGCGGCAGTTGCGGCGTGCAGCTGCGCTTCCGCGGCGAGGATGTCCGGCCGTCGGTGTGCGAGCTCGGAAGGCAGGCTCACGGGGAGCTGCATCGGGAGCGTCAAAGCGCTCAGAGAAAAGTCGGGTGGCGTCCACTCGCCCGGCGCGTGCGCGGTGAGAACGGCGAGCGCGTGGCGCGCTGCCGCGAGCTGCTGGCGCAGGGGTGGAAGCAGTGCCTCGTCAGTGGCGAGCTGGCTTTCGGCGGTGAGCACGTCGACCCGAGTGACGGATCCATCTGCGAATGCGGTGCGCACGAGGTCGAGATTGCTGCGGTCCTCGGCGAGGAGCTCTGCCACCGCCTGGATCTTGGCGCGTGCCGCGGCGACCTGCGTCGCCTCGGCGACCACGCTGCCCGTGAGTAATAGGTATGTAGCGTCCGCCTCGCTGCGCTGATACTGCGCGAGCGCCTCGCGCTGCTCCACCGACCTTGCGATACCTCCCGTGTAGTCGACCTGGTATTGAACCGCAAGGCCCGCGCTTGCATAGCTGTAGGTTGGCAAGTTATTGACGAGCGGCCCGAGGAATTGCGTGCCGTACTTCTGCCGCCCGGCTCCACCATCGAGGCTCAGCTGCGGATAGAGGTTTCCTGCCTGGGCCTTCACGAGCTCGCGGGCCTCGGCGACCTTCGCCTGCGCGGCTGCAAGTGTTTGATTGCGGGCGATCGCCTCCCGGACGACCGCGTCGAGATCGCGCGAGGCAAAGACAGTCCACCATTGGTCAGCGGGGTTGGCACCGGTGATGAAGCGCTGCGTGTACGCGCTGGCTGCCGATTCGGAGGCCGATGGCACACCGTCAGCTGACATCGAGGATTCTTCCGGCACACGGTATTCGGCGGGCGTCGGGGTCGCAGGCCGCTTGAAATCCGGCCCTACCGCACAAGCGGCGAGGCCCGCGGCCGCGAGCACGGTCACGAGTTGGCGCGGCGTGATGCAGCGGCGGCGCTGCACGCCGCCCTCCCATGCAGTGGCGACACTGCGTCCGCACAACGTGTTCACCGTAAACATGGCGACGCACGTTACATGCGTATGCAAGGAGGAGGAACCAAGCTTTTGTTGACGCATTGTTTCGCGAAGGGAAATCAGACCGGGGGCCGTGGGCGACCACCTCCGGGTCCAGCCTTGGCGTCGGCATCCTCGCCTAATTGCCATAGGTGAAGAGTCGCGTACCCCCGCCACGGGCGCCACACCTCCGCGCGATGCCTCATCGCTTCAACGGACAAAGCGGATCGCGCTCCCGCACTCGCGCGGCGAATTACGAGGTCGCTACATGGGAAGCAGGATCCGCCGTGAGATCAAACACTCGGCGCGCTGTCATCGCTATCTCAAATAAATCATTGGGCTCTGCACGCTGAACACGTATTGTTCGTTCATAGCCGCTTGCCAGCGGCATCGACGGGTACACCCGCGAAGCCGATGACGTCGCCCTGTTCATCAGATATTCGGCGTGGATACCCAGGCCTTTAGGCCGGGGAGGACACGCCGCTCCTTGCATTGATTATTGTGAAAAACTAAAATAGAACCTTGCCGTGTTTCGCAGTTATGCGGCGGCATTTTGAGTCAAAGCGGCGCACCTAAAGTTGGTGCGTGCGACGGCCAACCGGTTGCAAACTGGGATGACGCGTCGGGTAAGTGGATACACACTGTCCACCGTTCGGGGCATCGAACGCCGAATCTGGGAATCTCCGTCATTGATGGCGCGAGAGGATGTCAATGATCATCATCGGAGTATTCCAGTACGGAGCTCCATTTGGATTCAGGATCACCGTCACCGTACCGCTGGAGCTCGGGTCGCGCACAGTGTTCTCAGCCCAGCCGACTGTTTCACCCAGATTATTGGTGCCGGTCGCGAAGCCGTTGGTACCGCCGAGCGTCTGGAGCGGCCTCATTTTGGCGTTGCTGGGATCCCACACGAATCCGAGGCACACATTGAAGTTCGGATTGGGAAGAAAGAATCCGCAGCTCCAGCCCTCCTGATTGGGATCCAGCTTGTCCGTCAGGGAAATCCCTGAGATGAGACCAAGAACGTTCTTTACGGGCCACTGCACCCTGCTGCTGAGCGCGGCGCCCGCGCCGAGGGTGCCGGGGTCAATCTGGTTTCCGAATGCCCACAAGCTAGCGTGGACCGAGTTGTTCGCCAGGGTGTAGCTGCCCCCGATCAACCCCAGATCATTGATACTATTACCCGCGGCACCCGCGTCGCTCAGTACCGTTACGCGGTACATGGTTTGATGCGGAGGTGTCGCTGCAACGGTCTGTGCGGCCGCTGCGCAGCATGCTGCAGCCAATAAGACATATAGGATTTGACGCATGTGATTTCTCCCGGATGGGCGGAGCTGGATGGCGCGCCCCAACGTTACAAGCTCGGAACGAATGGGAAGACCTTACGTCTGGCGCTATGTCGAAAACCGGCGGTTTTCGGACGTCCTTGTCTTCTCCACCAACTTCGCGCGTCGGCACCCGACCCAGGCGTTGCGATCGCTTTGCCATGAGCATTCGGCCTGGCGGAATCCATGTATCGGTGAAACAGGCTTCCGGTATCTGGCACCTTAGGTAAGCTCATTCATCGGGCTCATGGCGTGGGTTAAACATGGCAACGAATGGCGCAGCTCACCTGGTCGGGAGCGTGCCTCTTGGTTCCGTCGAAGAGGTGTTCAGCGTCTGCTTTCACCAGTTAGGCGACGTGTGTTCGCGGTTTCCGGATGGCGAAGCGGGCGGCTGGGTCAATATTCCTGCTGCTACTTTGAGCAAAGCGAACGGCCTCGAACTCGTCTCTTCGATATCGATCGAGGGCACCGGCCATGAGATGAAAGTCTTCAGGTTGAAGCATGGTGTGTCTGCCGCCGAGGTAAATTTTGCGCCGACGGGTTATGTGGAGATCGCGAAGCGCTCGTACGAGCAGTTCAAGACAGTGCGCGCCGCCGCCAAGATTTCGCCGGGAACGCGTTTCCAGGTTAGCCTGCCTACGGCGTTTGCGACTTTGGCTCTTTCGGTGATACCGAAAGACCTGCCCGCGGTCTATCGAGGCTTCGAAGCGCACGTGTTGAAGGAAGTCCAGCAGATCTGCGCCGCCATTCCACATCAGGATCTTGCCATTCAATGGGACGTGGCCGTCGAAGTTATCAGCGTGCTGGAAAGGCAGACACCCGCCGTCGCCGATCTTTTCTCCGTCGATGACATCGCCCACATGCTGGAGCATGCCTGCAATCGGGTGCCCAAAGGTGTCGATGTTGGCGTTCATCTCTGCTACGGCAATCCCGGCGGCAAACACATCATGGAGCCCGCCGATCTCTCCAAGTTAGTGGATTTCTCGAATCGGCTGTTCCCGTTGCTTGAACGGCAACTCAACTGGTTGCACATGCCGGTGCCGATCGCACGCGCCGATGACCCGTATTTCGCCGCGCTCCGGCAACTGAAATTGCCGCCAAGCACCGAGTTCTATCTCGGCCTGGTGCATCCGGGAGATGGCATCGAAGGCGCGCGCCGCCGTATCGCTGCAGGCAAGAAATTCATGTCCAAATTCGGCGTCGCCACGGAATGCGGATTGCGATTTTTCCCGCCGCAAAGCATTGCCTCGCTCTTGTCGCTGCATCGCGCGGCGGCGGCACTTGCAAATTGACAAAACGGTGCGCCGGCGCTTATAGAATTGCCTAAAGCCGCCGCACTACCGGCCCTTGTAACCCTTGCTTTTGTCAGTTATTTGCCGACACCGATCTGCTTCATGAGGGTGGCGTTATCCCAGAACAGATATTCCTCGGCCATGACGCCCTGCTTGTTCCAATGCCCCAGGGTCGCCATCGGCAGATGGTAAGCCTTTCCCGTCGGCTGAATGACGGTGCCATCCGCCAGGGTCATGGGCTTCGTAAAAGTGCCGTCCAGAAAACCCATGACAGCGGTCCATTCAGCGTCTGCCGTGCCAAAACGCAGCGGATGCTCGGTGATGCGGTTATCCGGAGCAAACGTCCACATGAACTTCAGCTCCTTGATGTGATCAGGAATTCCTTTGCTGGTGTGGCCATCCGGGTAATGCACAACGATGTCTTGTGCATGACTCTTGTGAAGGTTTTCCCACTGCTGGCCGGTGTAGACATGGAAGTCGAGGTCGTCGAAGTTGGCCAGGTTTTTTGCCAGCGCTGCCGGCATCCCCACGACCTTCGGCGTGGGAGCGCTAGCCTTACTAGCCGGCCAGCTCCCTTGATCGGAAGCTGCCACAGGGCTCGCGGCGAGGAGACATACAGCCGTGAGACCGGCTCCTGTCACGAACGCCAGAATGTGCTTTCGCTTCGTCATGATTTCCCCCTTCGTTTGAGAGTGAGCCGCAATGTTAGACTACGCCCCAGCGGTTTTGCGTGGGGAGTTAAAGCATGAATCGTGCAACTCTTTTTGCACTGATGGGAATGTTTCTTTGCCTCGCGACACTGAGCAAGCTCGGCATTGCGGCAACCGGCACTCACATCGAAATTACTGCATTACAAGTCGAATACTTCCAAAACCCAATTGGCATTGATTCCGCGAGCCCACGGCTGAGTTGGCAAATGCAATCCAGTACCCGGGGAACGGAACAAAGCGCCTACGAGATTCGGGTCGCTGCGGATGAGAAGTCGCTGGCGGCGGGACGCGATCTGCTCTGGGACTCGGGAAAAATCCTATCCGATCAATCCACTCAGCAGGCATATGATGGGCCGGTCCTCGAAAGCCGGAGGCGCTATTTCTGGCAGGTGCGGGTGTGGGATGAGCACGACCAATCCGGCGGCTGGAGCAGGATTGGATGGTGGGAGATGGGATTGTTGGCCGTGCGGGACTGGACCGGCGATTGGATTGCTCCACCAATCGAGCAATCGAATGCGCACCGGCCTTCGATGCTACGACGCGAATTTCGCTTAGGCGGGACCGTTGCGCGCGCCCGCCTCTACGTCACAAGCCATGGACTGTATGAGTTGTCACTCAACGGACAACGCGTCGGCGATCTCGTGTTCACGCCCGGGTGGACCAGCTATTCGCACCGTCTGCAATATCAAACCTATGACGTAACCAATCAGCTTAAGTCCGGCGATAACGCCATGGGCGCCTACCTCGGCGATGGTTGGTACCGCGGCATTATCGGATTTCAAGGGGTGGGCAGTCACTATGGCGATGGCGTTGCTTTGCTGCTGCAGTTAGAAGTGACCTACCAGGACGGACACAGCGAAACGATCAACTCGGATGCCAGCTGGAAATCCTCTGCCGGTCCTATTTTAGCTTCTGGCATCTACGAGGGTGAAACCTACGACGCGCGTCAGGAGAAATCCGGGTGGAGTTCAGCCGGTTTCGATGATCGCAGTTGGGCTGCCGCGCGCAGCACTGCGGGCGACAAGACGGTGCTGATCGCCCCGCAAGGGCCTCCCGTGCGTCGCATCGAGGAAGTCTCTGCAAAACGAATTTTCAAGACTCCCGCGGGCGATACGGTGGTCGACCTAGGACAGAATATGGTCGGCTGGGTGCGGCTGAAGGTGCAAGGCAGCGCGGGAACTACCGTCACACTGCGCCATGCGGAGGTCCTTGACCAAGTTGGCAACTTCTACACGGAAAACTTACGCACTGCGACGCAAACCGTGCAATACACGCTCAAGGGCGCCGGCCCCGAGGTGTATGAGCCGCATTTTACCTTCCAGGGATTTCGTTACGTTGCCGTATCGGGTTACCCGGGCAAGCTGACGCCAGCGAGCATCACGGGCATTGTCGTCCATTCCGATTTGCAGCCCACCGGGGAATTTTCGAGCGACAAGCCGCTCATCAATCAGCTGCAGCACAATATTCTGTGGGGCCAAAAGGGTAACTTTCTCGATGTGCCGACAGACTGCCCGCAACGCGACGAACGTTTGGGTTGGACAGGAGATGCGGAGGTGTTCTCGCCCACTGCGGCATTTAATATGAACGTTGCCGGCTTTTACAGCAAGTGGCTCAAGGACGTGGCGGCCGATCAATTGCCGAGCGGCAGCATCCCGTTCGTGGTGCCCGACGTGCTCAGCACCGAGGATAAGCCTGCCGCAGGCGCGGCCGGGTGGGGTGATGCGGCGACAATAATACCCTGGAATGTGTACCTCGCGTACGGCGACAAGCGCATCCTCGAAGTGCAATACAGCAGCATGCAAAAGTGGGTGGACTATGAGCAGGCACGCGCCGGTGCCGACGAAATCTGGGACGGCGATTTCCATTTCGGCGACTGGCTGGATTTCTTTGGCGCCGAGAAGAACACGCGCTTCGGCGCCACATCCACGGACCTCATTGCTACCGCTTACTTTGCGCGATCCACGGATATCCTGGCGCAAACCGCGGCGCTGCTCGGCAAACCGAAGGATTCTGCCCTATATGCGGGGTCGTTGATCAAAATCAAAGCCGCCTTCAATCAGAAGTTTGTTGCGCCCGACGGCACCGTCGGCGAGGGCACTCAAACCGCCTATGTGCTGGCGCTCGATTTCGATTTGCTGCCGGCGGATAAGCGCGCCGCGGCGGCGCAAAAGCTGGCGCAAGACGTGGAAAAGCGCGGACACCTAACCACCGGATTTCTGGGAACCCCTCGGCTGCTCAGTGTGCTGGCGCGTTTTGGATATCTCAAAGATGCGTATGCATTGCTGAACCGCGAGGACTTTCCTTCCTGGCTGTATCCTGTGAAGCATGGCGCCACCACAATCTGGGAACGCTGGGATGGCCTTAAGCCCGATGGCACTTTTGAGAACAAGGACATGAACTCGTTCAATCACTATGCCTATGGCGCCGTCGGCGACTGGATATACGGGGTACTCGGCGGCATCGACATAGATGCTCACACGCCGGGCTACAAGCACATCCTGATTCACCCGCAACCCGGCGGCGGATTCCATTTCGCGCACACCAGCCACATGACGCCGTACGGCCAAGTCGGCACCGAATGGAAATTGAAGGGCCGATCCTTTCAACTGGCGCTGACCGTGCCGGCCAACACGACGGCTACCGTTCGCTTACCCGCAGCGCATGTTGCGGACGTCGTCGAGAGCGGCAAGGCCGTCGAAGTGGGATCCGGAATTTCGGCCGTCAGTCAGGACGGCGACGAGACCGTGGTCGAATTGGGTGCCGGCCGCTATGTCTTCCGTTACGCGCCGACGAGCGCGCTGCAATGAATCGGCAACGCCGAGGATGGCACGCGTCCATGTCCGATAAATCATATTATAAATATACTGCAATTTGTTGAATAATAAAGCTTTTTATTCCTGCAACGGAAGCGTCGTCAAGTAGAAAAGAAGTCCATCCGCTTGCCCCTCTTGGTCATTAGTCTGTTGCAGAAATCACTCCTCAACGCAGCCGCCCACCTAACTTTGCAGCAGGAATGAACAAGCGACGTCAGTGACGTCCAATCCCATTCCCGCGCCGCTGCAATAAAGTGCCCTGGCAGACCTGGCCTTTGACGGCCCGCGACAATTGAAGGTGGTTGCTCGAGCGCGCGACTTTCCCACGTCACTCTAGCGCTAGCAATCATCGTCGCGGGCCTCTTTTCTAGGAGACCGTGTCTGCTACGTCAGTTGCGGCATTTTTAGTCAATTGCAGTTTCTAGATACCTCTAAGGAGTAAGTTTCATGCACAAATTGTTTCTGGGTCTCATTGCGGCCGTATTCGTGTCCACCGCTGCTGTGGCGGCGGATTCCGCCTCCCCAGGGTCGCCTGTTGCGGAAGGGTCGATACCTGCAGGTTACGTCTGGTTCAGCGGCGGATCGGTCGCCGTTGGCATCGGATACACCTGGGGTCACGGGACCCTGTACTACAGCAAAGACCAACAGCAATACAAGTTCAAACTATCCGGAGTTTCGATTGCTGACGTAGGCGGCGCCGGCATTAACGCCGAGGGCGAGGTTTACAATCTGCACAATCCAGCGGATCTTGCTGGCAGCTATTCAGCTGTCACAGCCGGTATCACGGTCATTGAGGGCGGCTCGCTTGCTTATCTGAAGAACGACAAGGGCGTGGTGATCAAGCTGCACTCGCAGACCGGCGGATTGCGATTTAATCTGTCGGCAAACGGTGTAAAAATCACGCTCCAATAACCGGTGGGGGCAAACGTGCAAGCATGAATCTACGCGATGCAGTATCCGCTGTCTCAATTACCGATCTATCGCCCACCGATAAGGAGATGATTGCATCGGGACGCGAGACGATGGCGGCATGGCAGGCACGCTGCATCCAAGCCTACATTGCAGTAAATGTGCATTCCACAATCAGAGTGATGGATCTGGTTCGCGTGGTGCGCTTTGCCCCCAATCGATTCGATCGAGTCTTCAAGAAGACTTTCGATTGCACGCCCCATCAGTATGTCATGCGTATGCGCATCGCCCATGCTCAAAGGCTCTTGTTGAGGACCGACGACTCTTTAAGCAAAATCGCGGCGGCATGTGGGTTTGGAAACCAATCCCACCTTAGTAATCTATTCCGCAAGATGATGGGACAGCCTCCGGGAAAATGGCGTCGTGCTCAGTCGATGAGCACGTGGCCACTGCAGGTTAGCGACGGACCCCAAGCCACGCGTACACTAAGGAAAGTGACGAACATGGGGAAATACGTCGAAGAGCCGACTGCACTTGATGCGGAGATGCTATGAGCGAGAAAACCGCGAGCGTTCACTGGGAAGGGCGGGGCAAGCAGGGTGTGGGCAAGATCAGCACCCAGACCGATGCATTAAAATCCTATCCTTACGGATACGGCAGTCGTTTCGAGGATGATCGTCGCGGGACTAATCCTGAGGAACTGCTGGCTGCGGCGCACGCCGCGTGTTTTACGATGGCGTTTTCGTTTGCTTGCGATGCGGCCGGTTTCGCAACCAGCGCCATCGATACCACGGCGAGCGTTCGGTTGGTGATGAAGGGCAAAGGATTTTTAATTGATCACATCGGTTTGCGCCTTGAGGCGAGCGTGGCCGGAATTGATGAGGACACGTTTCAGAAGATCGCCGCCGCTGCGAAGCAGGACTGTCCGCTATCCAAGGCGTTGGCGAGCGTACCCGAGATCACGCTCACTGCGGTCCT
>Ga0210394_10003978_pt1 | contig 17742 bp, 14 predicted proteins | sample IncBWC12MmetaG_FD_160121 | JGI IMG/M metagenome (GOLD analysis project Ga0210394, IMG submission 160121) | Forest soil microbial communities from Barre Woods Harvard Forest LTER site, Petersham, Massachusetts, United States - Inc-BW-C-12-M | ecosystem: Environmental > Terrestrial > Soil >... | reverse complement strand
CCTACCAGCGCTCGCCAGCACTTCCGACTGGTGCACTCAGGCGGCGCGCTTAAGCTGTAATCGCGTCATTACACTGAAGGAGAGTCTCTCATGTCGAACAGCAACGACGACCGGCGTCCCAGCCAACAGGACCAGGCCGAGAAAGGATCCAAAGGGCGGGAACAGCAGGGCGGCGGTCCAGGAAAATCGAGTGGCGGACAGCAAGGCGGCCAAAGTCACCCGGACGGTCAGCAGGGTGGGAAAGACCCGAAGGGCGGACAGGCGCGGCAGGGCACAATGGACGATGATCATGAACGGGGCACCGGCCGCGGCACGCAGCAGCCAAACAAGAGCAATAACCCCGGCTGAATCAGTCGGTATTAAGGAGGGCTGGTGTAAATCACCAGCCCTTTCTTGTTCTTGCAGTGCGCTCCCTGCCGTCGCCGCTCAGACTATTTGGCAGGGGATCATCGCTTGCTCATCAAACGAATAGACCGCACATAGACGGTGATAGCCGTCGACAATGATGAGCTTGCGCAGGGCGGGATCCCGGTAGAGTAGAACAGGGGAAAGTGCTTTCTTGTCATTGATTAGCTGCCGATCTCTCTTGACGTCGCTATCGTTCATGGGCAACAGAGGTGCATTGGCGGCACGAAGAATGTCCTTCGCGGCAAATTCCTCGATCTTTGAGCGCTTCAATTTAGCCACCACTTTCTTTGCCTCGCGCGGCTGCAAAATCAAGTGCAAGTATGCCCGTGCCGCGGGATAGTCGTGTTTCTGCGGAGCTTTTAACCATTTGATTTGAGTTTTCTTCATCGTGAAAATTAAGTCCCTAGAGCCCGGATACTACCTGCTGGGCAACCTCCTCGGGTCTCGAATTGTAGCCCCGGCTCGGCGCAGCGAAGTCCGGCCCTGTGCGGATCTCACGACGAAATAACGCTCGCGTCCCTGCGGCACAGCAATAAGATTTCGTCGACATGGTCGGTTGCAATCATTCCCGGCGTAAGCCGCAGCTCCTTCTGAAAGCGCAACCCAAGCTGCATGAATGCCCGGTTGTACCACCACATCGCCATTTCACGATGATGCAACAGCCACCACATGCCGATCTCGACCAAGCGTGACGACCGTGGCTGCATTCCGAATACCGCGCTGTGCTCCACCGAGAGGTGGTGACGCGCCAGCTTGGACAGTAGATCCGGCGGATCGTAGCGGCGCCTGTGGCCCACGAATTCGTCGAACAAAGTCCAAAGTGAGGCGTGTAGCGGCGCCGAGATAAGGAGAGCTGCACCTGCCTTCGCTACTCGTGCGAGCTCCGCCAGCGCACCGTCATCGTCGTCAACGTGCTCGACGATGTCGAAGGCGCACACCAGATCGAATGTGCCGTCCGCGAAAGGCAACGAGTTCACCTGGCCTCGCACGACTCGCGCGCCGCGCCCGCGAAGCTTCGCCAGCGCCGGCGCACTGATATCCACGAATTGCGTGTTCTCGATCGGCAGTCGAGGTCGCAGGCCGGGCGCCACCTCGAGCCGCCTACCCGAACCCGGCAGCAGCGATTGCACGAGCGGCCAGGTATTGAAGCGCTGAGGTTCAATGATGCTGGCACCGGACCACAGCAAGTCATAGAAGCTGCGATTGTTGTCAATCAGGCGGCGCTCGCTGCGCGTCTGTGAGAGCCCTGGCTGTGTGGGAATCATATGGCTCAGCATATCAAGCCGGCCGAAGAATGCCGGATTCTCGCCCACTTTGGGGTGCGGAGATGCCGAATCGATCTACTGGCGGGTTGCCAGCGCCAGTTGTCGCTTTTGCATTCCACTTTTCGATCTATCAGTCGAGGGCTGCATGGCCTGGGCATTCACTTTGCACATTCAGGAGCGGAATCCATGAATCCAAGTTCACGATGGGTCGCGGCGGGGGTCGTCCTTGTCACAATACTCGTCTGCTACTTCGGCGTGCGTGCCGAGCTGGCACAGGCCCGCCAAACCGAATCGCGGCAAACCTCGCATCTGGCGCTACCGGCCACCGCCGATCTGGCCTGTGGCACGGACGCAGCCGCCCGCTGCTGATGGCAAGCGTTCACCGGCGGCGCTGTGATTTCTAGAATGTCACGCGCACGCCGCCATAGCCGGTGATAGGCGTTCCGGGGCTGGCGGTGCGCGTGTCGGTCACGCCGCCGGGGATATTCGGCCATGGCACATCGCTCACGGGTCCAAACGACCCATAGGTGTAGAAGCGCTTGTCGAACACATTGTTCACGATCGCGAACAGCGTGACGCGATCGGTGGGCCGGAAGGCGGCATTCAAATCCACCACCCCATAACCGCCGAGGGGCTGCGTTAGATTGGCTTCGTCGCCGAAGCGGTAGACATTGCTTTGGACGACGGCTGAGGCGCCCACACTGAAGCGCGCCGTCACATCGCAGTCCACCACGAAATTGCCCCGATGGCGCGGAATGCCGGGAATGCGGTCGCCCGGCAGCACCTGTTCCTGGCCATTGGCGTCGGCGGCTGGATTATTGCCGCTGTTCAGCAGCAGCGAAGTCTGGAACGTGGCGTCGGTGTACGCATAGCTCACCTTGACGTGCCATCGATCCCTGTCATAGCGCAGGTTAGCTTCCAGACCCTCGCGCCTCGTACGGCCGGCATTGGTGTAGAACGCGAGATTGGGATTGTCGATGGTCACCTCGTAGATGATGTCGTTGCTATTTTCCGTGTGGTAGCCGTCCAAATTCCAGCTCCACTGGCCTTGAGCCGGCTCGCCCTTGTGGCCGCGCACACCGACCTCATAGGTGTGCGCCACGACCTGGTTCAAATTCGGGTCACCGACGAAGAAATTCAGGAGACTGCAGGGGAATGCGGGGCTGGCGCAGGAGAGTTCTTGCGGGGTGGGCGCGCGGTTGGTTTGGGCATAGTTGCCGTAGAATTGCAGCCAGGGCCTCAAGCGATAGGTCAATCCCGCGCTGGGATTGAACCGGTTGTAAGTGTGGTCTCCATTCACCGGTCCGCCGAGTTCGTCTTCGAGATCGATCTGCGCGTCGTTGAAGCGGCCGGCGAGAGTCAGGTCGAGGTTGGGAGCCACTGTGAGCACGTCGGTCGCGAATATTCCGAAGAAGCGCGTATCGCTCTTCACGCGAACCGGATTTACCCCTTCACTCGGCTGATCCTGAACGACACCCGGCCCCACGAACTCGCGGGTATACGGATTGAAGCCGCCGATTTCCGCAACGCCTGCGAACGTACTGTCGGAGCCATCGAAGCTCAATCCTCCGACGAGATAATTGGCGAGGCTCCCCAGAGCTGCCGCATCGGTGACCTGCGCCGCGACTCCGTACGCGTGACTGTTCAATTGCTGCACGCTCAGGCCCGAGTACGGGCCACCATTGAGAAAATCATTCACCGGCTGCCCGTTGAGGGTAGTCACCACCGTGCCATCATCATTGCACAAGAAATTGGTGCCGTTGCCGCAGGCAGCCACCTCCAAGGTGGTCCCGTTGGGAATGACTTGATTGAGCGTTTGAAAGTACGCAAGGCCTTGAAGCGCCGTGTCCTCGCTGAGCTTGTAACTGCCGTTCAGATTGAAGCCCAGATAGGTATTGCTGACAGTGTTCGGCGCCGTGAAGATGCTGGAGATATTCGCGATAAGTGCTCGCTCTGGGGTGGCGCCGGGGTTGCCCAGCGTGTCATGCGCGGCGGTGATGCCCAGATGCAGCTCGCCGCCGCCGCTGCGCCAGCCGAGATCGGTATAGAACCGGTACAGATCCGAGTTGCTGGTCTGGCGAAAGCCGTTGTCGTGGGTGGCATCGCCGGCCGCATAGATCGCAAAATCACCGTACTGTCGCCCGAATTCGAGGATACCGGACGCGCGCCCATAGGAGCCGCCGTAGGCGGTTACATTTTCCGTCTGAGTGGTAAATCCATTCTTGAGCCGAATGCTGAGAGAGCCGCCAAGCGCGTTCAGGCCGAAGATCGGATTTGCCGCCTCCAGGTTGACCGACTGAATCGCCGTCGGCGGGATCAGGTCCCAGTTCACTGTGTCGCCGAACGCATCGTTGAAGCGCGCGCCATTGACGTAGATCGCGAGGCCCTGGGGTGTGCCGGCCACCGGAGAGGCGGTGAATCCGCGGAACAGGATATCCGGTTGGAAGACGTTGCCCTCCGTGTCGTTGATCGTCGCCGAGGCCACAGTGTCGAGAATGGCCCGGGTCAAGCTGGGGATACCGGTGCGGTTGATGTCGGCCGCATCCAAGACTCGGGTGGTTTCGGGGACTTGGTCTCGCTTCAAATCCGACCCCATCAGCGGCGTGCTGCCGACGACAGTTATCTGCACCAAGCTTGTGGGCGGGACGTCGTTTTCAGCGACGACGGCCGCTGAAGACTCATCATCCGCAGTACCGATGCTCGGCGAGGCAGCCAGGGCGAGCAACAACAAAGGCCTCACACAGTGCGCTTGCATGTGTCGATGACGCATCCCATTTCCCTTTATTCAAAGGACAGGCAGCTTCGAGCGCGCTTATGACACTGTCATTAACGCTACGACGGCGGTCGTACGCAAGCCGGTCGAAATGCCCTGGTGAACCTAGCGCCCGACTCCCTACGCGGCGTCGTGCGGCTATGATAAAAATGGAATCATGTCCCTGTCTTCAAACCGGCCTCACCCACCGCAAGTCACGCTATTGCTCGCCGCGGCCGCCGAATTGCTCAGGGCAGCGCGACCGCTCGATGCGATCGCACCGTTGCGTGAAGCAGCGCTCCTCCAGCCGTCCGATCCCATGATCGAGCACGACCTGGGCTTGGCGTATCTCGAGATCGGCCGCCTGCCGGAGGCAATCGCTGCGTTTCAGCGCGCTGTCTCGACCAACCCGCGCTATGCGGACGCCTACTTCCGCATGGGCATTGCGCTGGAAAAGCTCGGCGATCGCGGCTCGGCCATCGTTGCCTACGACCGTGCGACCGAATTGCAGCCGTCGTTGACTGAGGCATGGTTTCGCGCGGGCGCCTTGGTCTACACAATGGGCCATCCCGAGGAGGCGATCGGCTGCTTCCGCCGTGCGGCAGCGTCGGGACCGAAGACGCGATTCGGACAACTCGGCGCGGCGCGCGCGCTGCTGACCGAAGCTCGCGACGTTGAAGCTGAGCGCGTGTTGCGACGGACGCTGGCGCTGGATCCGAGCGATGCCATGGCGCACGATCTGCTGGGCAATCTTCTGGCCGAATCCGGCCGTTTCGATGAGGCCCGCGAGTGCTTCATGCGCGCAACCACGCTCGCGCCGCTGATGGCGGGAAGCTACTACGATCTCGTGCGGTGTCGCTCCGTCACGCCGGCAGATGCCGATTTGGTGGCGCGCATGGAAGCGGCCCTCTCTACGCCTGGGCTGGAACTCGAGCCGCGCATGCGAGTCCACCTCGCCCTCGGCAAAGCCGCTGACGATCTTGGCGAATACGACCGGGCGATGCAGCACTTTGACGCGGCCGATATCCTTCGCCCGAACTCGGCTTCGTTCAATTCCACCGCGTTCGATGCTGAAACCAACCGTTTGATCGAGCGATGCAGTGCCGGCGTGATGGTGCGCGCGCCCGAACTCGGCAGTGCCGACGCTACGCCGCTACTGATCATCGGCATGCCACGCTCCGGCACAACCCTCGTCGAGCAGATTATTTCAAGCCATCGCCAGGTAAGCGCCGGCGGAGAACTGAATTTCTGGAACGAGCGCGGAGCCGCATGGCACCAGGCCGGCAGGGCGGCACCTGAGGTGCCGTTCCTGCTCGCGGCCGCGGCCGACTATCTGCGCATGTTGCGCGCGATCGGGCCGAAGGCGCCGCGGGTGACCGACAAGATGCCGTTCAATTTCCTCTGGGCCGGGCTCATCCACCTCGCATTCCCGCGCGCGACCATCGTCCATTGCCGCCGCGCCGCGATCGACACGGCCCTCTCGATCCACCAGACCCTGTTCCACTCGGGCCTCGCATTTCCAACCGGCGGCACCAAACTCGTTGCGTATTTTCGCAGCTACCAGCGGCTGATCGACCATTGGCGGCGGGTGCTGCCGGCGGATCGGTTCATCGAAGTAGAATACGAAGACCTGACGCGCGAACCCGAACCGGTGATCCGGCGGATCATCGCGGGCTGCGGCCTGCCATGGGACGACGCCTGCCTCCGCCCCGAACGCAACCCGCGCTCAGTGAAGACGCCGAGCAAGTGGCAGGCCCGCCAGCCGATCAATCGCCATTCCGTCGAGCGCTGGCGACGCTACGAACCCTGGCTGGGTCCGCTGCGCGCGCTTCTCGACTGACGAGGTCGGAGGAGGACGGCGGGCGTCAGGAACTCATGGCGAGTAGCGAGCCGATCAAGCGTTCGCCGCACAAGGTGCCCAGCGCGATAGCCGCCAGCCAGACCATGGCCAACCCGCCCGCAACGATGAGATAGGGTGGTTCCTCATCTGGCGCGCCCTCCGGAAGCGGGCGCAGGAGCCGGGCAATTCGAGCCGGTAGTGCTTCGGGCTGACCAATCAGAGTGGCGGCCGCCGCGGCGATTCCAACCTGGAAACGCAGCGAACTCAGCACGGCCGCAGCCAGATCGGCGCCTTCGACACCGCTGGCGCGTGCCTCGTCGTCCCGCGCGTGCTCCAGGGCTGCCAGCCAGCATGTAAAGCGACGCCGCGCCGATCCCCAGGGCCATTGCAGATCGGTGACGAACTGTGCCAGCCAAATGCGCAGCGGATCCCGATGCCGGACGTGGGTACGCTCGTGCGCCAGGGCAGCCTGCATCGCATGATCATCCAGAGTTTTCGCAAGCTGCGGCGCGACCAAGATCCGCGGCCATAGGAGACCCACGGTCACGATTCCGTAAACGCGAGACGAGTGACACAGCGACCACGCCGCACGCGCTGCCGCGCGGCCGCCGACGATGACGAAGGGTGCGGTCGCAATGAAAATCAACCTGCCGACGTGAGCCGGTACCGGATCGGGCTGCGATAATGCCCAACCGCAAAGCCACGCTGCGACGGTCAATGCCGGCGCGGCCGGCCACCACAGGGCAAGCCAATGAACCCGTTCAAGCTGACGCGCCTGGGATCGATTGTCAATGCGCTCGGGCCACGCAGCAAACAGCTGTAACGCCAATCCACCCAAGAGGACGATCAACGTCGCCAGCAGAGATTCACGCTCCACGCTTCGATCTCCGGTGTGCAGTCACGGCGCGTTCCAACTCATCGAGAAGCTTTGGATCGACGGCGTCGACCGCATCAACCAACGCTGCCACGGCGGCGCGCGGCGTAGGACCGAGGAGTCGGCTTATGGCATCCTGCGCACGAGCGCGCTCCACCTCCTCTGGAGCGATCCGTGCGCGATAGACGAACGCCTTGCCGTTGCGCTCGCGCTGGATCAGTCCCTTGCCGCGAAGTCGATCGATGACTTTCGCTATCGTCGTATACACCAACCCCTCTGGTTTGCCCAACAGCCGATGCACGTCGCGAACGGATGCCGTACCGAGTTCCCAGAGCTTGGTGAGAACGACGTATTCCAATTCATCTGCCGGTAGAAGAAACGACGCCATCGCGGCATCGTACGCCGTCTGTTGATATCAGGGAATGCGGCGCGGCGGCTCGTGTTGATCGGCGCACCCAGAGTCGCGCGATATTCTTTGAATGAAATTTATTCAATGAATGTTCCCAAAAAAATGACGTGCGATATGACGTCAATCAAATCGTAATCAGCCTGTTACAGAGGCGGCGTATACAGCTCTACGACCTTCGTCGTAGCTGCTCACGTCCGGCTCGATGGTTTGCGCCTTTATTTGCAACGTCAACGGGAGATCCGAATATGTCTCGAAAAACGGCTCGAAATCTGTCTCGTAAGAAGCAGCTGCGTCCATTGGCAGGCTTGTTGGCGATGGGCATCACCGCACCGGCGTTCGCTGATTCGGTACCCTTCCCGACTTACGTAACCGGCCCGCAGGAGAACGGTTCTTATGTCGTGAGCGATGGCACGATCATCAACCCCGCCGGCATTCAAGTCGACCTCGGCATCCGAGTCCGCGCCAAGGCGATTGCTCTCAACCCCAATCGCAAAAGCCACACCGCCACCGTCCTCACCATGGGTGCGACCCAGGCCGTCGAGGTATTCGACACCCGCACCGGTGAAATCAAGCAGATCTATCTGCCGTTGGGCGAGGACCCCAGCGGCAGCTATAGCGGCATCGCCTATTCGGCGGACGGCAAGTACCTGATGTTCAGCCAGGACAGCAGCTACGTTGCCATCGCCAACGTCTTGCCCGATGGCACGCTCACCGACTACGCCCACATCTCGGTGCCACCGAATAACAGTTTCATCGCGTGCTTCCCGAATAGCCCGATCGGCGACTACGCCGCACCGTGTGGCACGCTCTACTCGAGCTACACATCGTATCCGGGCGGCGTCGCGTTCTCAGCGGACGGCAAGAGCGCCTATGCGCTGCTGAATCAGAACGACACGCTCACCAAGATCGACTTGACCGCAACGCCGCTGACGCAGGGCACGCAGATTCGCGTCGGTAACGCGCCGCACTCCATCGTGATCAACGGCAAAACTGCCTACATCAGCAATGAAGGCGGGCGGGCGGCCACGGCGGATGATTTCCAAGTGTTGTCAGCCGGCACGCCGATCGTAGCCAACCCCGTGAACGGTTCGGCGATAACCGGAACCGTTTCCGTGGTCGATCTGCCGACCATGAAGGTGGTCGATACGATCTCGGAGGGCATAGGTCTTCACCCGACCGGAATGGCGCTGCATGGGGGGGCCTTGCTGGTCTGCAATACCTACAGCGACACCATCTCGGTGATCGACACGGCCACCAACAAGGTCATGCGAACGATCGACCTCGGGCTGCCGATCAGGGTGCCGGGACACTCCGAGCCGGCCTACGGGGCCTCGCCGAACTCGATCGCAGTCGACGCCGACAAGGGCGTCGCCTACGTCGCTCTTTATCATGCCAATGCGGTAGCGGTCGTCGACCTCAGCGGATCCACCGACCAGCCTGTGCTCGGCATGATCCCGGTTGCCTATGCACCGGCCTCGGTGGTCCTCAATGAGTCCGAGCATGAGTTGCTCGTCGCCAACGACAAGGGTATCGGCACACGACTCTCGTTCGAAACTGACCATGGCGTGACCGGTTACAACACCCACCAGGACAACGGCACTGTCAGCATCGTTCCGCTGCCGAAACGCGACGAGCTAATGTCGATGACGAACCAGGTGTTCGAGAACAACCACTGGGATCTGAGCCAGAACATCGAGTCCGCAGCGGGCGGCAGCAGTTCTGCGGAGCCGGTTCCCATCCCGAAGAAAATCGGCGACCCTTCCTTGATCAAGCATGTCTTTCTGATCATTCGCGAAAACCGTACCTACGATCAGATGCTTGGCGATGTGGCTGCCGGCAATGGCGACGCCTCATTGGCTGTATTTGGCGGCGCGGATTCGCCGAATATGCACAACATAATCACTCGTTTTCCATTGCTCGACAATTTCTACGACCCCAGCCGCCAGTCGGCGGACGGCCACCAGTGGATCGTCGAGGCGATGGCGCCCTACGCAGACGACATCCAGTCGCCGGACTGGGTGCGCAGTTATCCGGGCGGCAACGCCGGTGATGCGCTGGCCTATGCGAAGAAGGGCTTCTTGTTCCAGGAGACGGTAGGGGCCGGCCTGGCGACGAAGATTTATGGCGAATACGTCGAGAACGAGTTTTGGCCAACTCCGCTCGGACACCCGAGCTGGTCGCAGCTGTACGCCGACGCGCAAAACTTCGAGTCCGGTGCGGAGAAAACGCTGAAGTATCAGAACGCCATCAACGTGGAGTCCTCAATCCCGGTTGTGTCGAATCATCTCATCAAGAATTTCCCGCAGTTCGATTTGAACATTCCCGACCAGTTCCGCGTTGATCTATGGGTGCAGGACTTCAATAACGATCTGATGTCCAACAGCGTACCCAGCTTGAGCATCCTATGGATCATGGACGATCACACCGGCGGCCCGCCGACCGCGGATGCAGAACAGGCAGACAATGACCTCGCCGTCGGCCGCATCATCGATTACATCAGCCACAGCGCGGTCTGGTCATCTTCCGCGATCTTTATCGAAGAAGACGACGCGCAGAATGGAGTTGACCACATCGACGGCCATCGCAGCCCGGGTTACGTCATCAGCCCGTACGCCAAGCAGTATGGGCCGACCGACCACACCTACTACACCCAGGTCAACATGACCCGCACCATCGAGCAGATCCTCGGTCTGCCGCCAATGAACCAGTTCGACCTCGTGGCCTCGCCGATGAGAACCGACTTCGTCAAACGAAAGGAGGAAGCGAATTTCGAACCGTTCAACCACTTGCCGAACCAAGTGCCGCTGGATCAGGGCGTGACCACGGCAAAGGCCGTCGCTCCCGGCGCGCCCAGCCGCCTGGCAAAGGCCTGGATCAAGGCGAAGGCGCGGATCTTCGCAGGCAAGTCGACCAAGCCTGACGCCGAAGACCCGGACACGGTCAATCACTTGAACTGGTACGAGGCGACGGGCTTCACGCGGCCTTATCCCGGCGAAACCCGGGTGCGCCCGCCCAGCGAGTTCAAAAATCGAATGGAGAACCCGGAGCCCGAAGCCGGCGACTGACGGCAGTCGGCGACTGATGACAGTCGCTCTTCGCCCGCACGAACCCTCTCCCCAACCCGGGAGAGGGTTTTTTTTGCATATACAGGTACCATTTGACCGTGGTCCGCTTCAAATCGACTCGCCGGCGCGTTCTGCTCATCATCGCCGGCAGTGCACTCGGCATGCTCGTTGCCGCTACCGCCATGTGGTTCGTGTACCTCGACCGCCTTGTGACCCGGGAATTTCAGGGTCGGCATTGGTCGGTACCGGCACGTGTCTATGCCGTGCCGCTCGATCTTTATGTCGGTGCTCCAGTTGGTGCCGATGATCTCGAAGAGGAACTGCGTCGTCTGCACTACCGCCAAGGCGATCCTGCGGCCGGACCCGGTGTGTACCGCAGGCAGGGCGGGGATTTCGATGTACATGCGCGCCGCGTGCGCTTTGTCGAAGAACTGCGCGAGAGCGAGCTCGTATCAATCCGGGCGGGCAGCGACTCCATCACCGACATCCGTCAAGCCGATGACACGGATCTGCCGGTATTCCGGCTCGACCCGCTATTGGTCGGTAGTGTGTTTCCCGTCCACGGCGAGGACCGCATTGTGCTCTCGCCTGCCGATGTGCCGCCGCTGCTGCACGCGGCCATCAAGCTGATTGAAGATCGGCGATTTGACGAGCACCATGGGGTCGATCCCTACGGCATCCTGCGCGCGACGTGGGCCAACCTGCGCGCCGGCCATGTGGTTCAGGGCGGCAGTACACTCACGCAACAGTTGGTCAAGAATTACTTTCTGACGGATGAGCGGACCACACGCCGCAAAGTTACCGAGGCGGTGATGGCTCTGCGGCTGGAGGCGCATTTCTCCAAAGAGGAAATTCTAGTCGCGTACTTGAACGAGGTGTATCTCGGCCAGGACGGCGAGCGCGCAATACACGGCTTCGGGCTCGCCAGCGAGTATTACTTCGCGCAGCCGCTTGATGAACTCGATGTCGGCAAACTCGCGTTGTTAATAGGGCTGGTCAAGGGACCGTCCTATTACGATCCGCACAAGCATCCCGAGCGCGCACGCGCGCGTCGCAACCTCGTGCTGCAAGTGATGGCGGACGCGCACCTGATCGATGCCGCGGCGGCGAAACGCGCCTCGGCGACGTTGCTCGGACTGCGCCCGCCGGGCGGCAGCTATGTGCCAGCCTATCTCGACCTCGTCCGCCGGCACTTGAAGCGGGATTATGCCGAGGCGGATCTGGCCGCCGCCGGGCTCGCGGTCTACACCAGTCTCGACCCGCGTGCGCAGGCTGCCGCAGAACGCTCGCTAACGCGGCACCTGAGTCGCCTCGACGCGGCAAGCCGGGTACCCGATGAACGTCTCGAGGGTGCGGTAATCGTCGCCGAGCCCAACAGCGGCGATGTGGTTGCGGTGGTCGGCGGACGTGAAGTCGGAGCCGACGGTTTTAACCGCGCGCTCGACGCGCGCCGGCCGATCGGCTCGCTGGTGAAGCCCGCCGTGTACCTGGCTGCACTCGAGACCGGCCGCTACAACGCAGCGACGATGCTCGAGGATGCACCGATTGAGCTTAAGCTCCGCGACGGCAGCATCTGGGCGCCGCAAAACTTCACCCATGAGATCTATGGTCAGGTACCGGCCGCGCGCGCGCTTGCGGAGTCGATGAACTTGGCGACGGTGCGGATGGGGCTCGACATTGGCCTGCCCCGGGTGGCCGATGCCCTGCAGCGGCTTGGGCTCGAGACGCGTCCGACACTCAACCCGTCGCTGCTGCTCGGCACGGTCGAGATGACGCCGCTCGAGGTCGTGCAGGTCTACACCTCGCTCGCCAATGGCGGCTTCCGGGCACGGCTTCGCGCCGTGCGTGCGGTGCTCGATGAACGCGGCCAGCCGCTCAAGAGTTTCAAAGTGCAGGTCGAGACGGCTGCGGCGTCGACGGACATTTATGCGCTCGACGAGATGCTGACGCTGGTGATGACGCGGGGAACCGGACGAGGCGCAGCCACGCACCTCCCGCCCGGATTGATTGTCGCCGGCAAGACCGGCACGTCCTCCGACACGCGCGACAGTTGGTTCGCGGGATTCACGGGCAGCTATCTGGCAGTCGTCTGGGTCGGTTACGATGATAATCGCGTGACCGGTTTCACTGGCGCCGCCGGCGCGTTACCCGTCTGGGTCGATACCATTGCCAGCCTGAAGTCAGCGTCGTTTCAACCGGTGCGGCCGGAACTCCTCGAGGATCGCTGGATCGGATTCGGTGACGGACTCGAAACGACGCCGGGCTGCAGTGAGGACGCCATTGTCGTCGCCGTGCCGCTGGGCACAGTGCTACCGCGCAAGGCCGCCTGCGGCCCCTCGCCATCCGGCACAATGATTGACAAGATCAAGGCATGGTTCAAGACGACCATTCATTGAGAAGGCTCGCCGTCGCGCTCTCCGCGGCGTTGCTAGTTGCCGGCTGCGCGACCTCGCGACTGGCCTCCGGGCCACCCACGTCGTCGCCATCAGCCCAGCCCGCGCCCCAAGCCTCGCCCCAGCCCTTACCGTTGCCGCCGGCGCCGGCCCCGCCACCGGCTGTACGCGAGAACCGGCTCTCGCCCGCAACCGGCTCGCTTGTGACCCAGGCGCGCGCCCAAGTCGCGCGCGGAGATCTGCCGGCCGCCTCATCGACACTCGATCGGGCGTTGCGCATCGAGCCAAATAACCCGTTGCTTTGGATCGAGCTGGGAAAGCTGCGGCTCGTTGAGAGCGACGCACATCAGGCCGAGATTTGCGGCCGCAAGGCGTTGGCGCTCGCCAGCGGCGATCGTCGTTCTCAATCACAGGCAGGGCGGCTGCTCGCCGACGCATTGCGCGCCCAGCAACGCAACCAGGAAGCGCGCGAGGTCGAGAAGCAGCCTTTTATGAACTAGCGAACAATCGCTACGATGAATTCAGCCGACCAGTGCGCTGTGCAATGATTTTATCTGCTGCGCAGTGGTTTTGAGCAAGCGTTCGCATGCCGCAGCGTCGAGTGCCAGGCGCTGAAAGGGTGCGGAAGCGGTTACCGTCTCGTCGAGCAACTCGCGGTAAAAGACACAGGGGACGAGCGCAATCGCGGCGATCAGGATGTCCGTGAGCCGTGCAGCTTCGTTCGCCGATGGATTGGGCGCGTTTTGGTTGCTGACCGCGGAAACGATGGCCGGTGCGAACTTCCAGTGACCGAGGATGGCGGCTGCAATTCGCGGATGGCCCTGGTTGAGCAGCCGAGTGGCGGCGTCGTCTGCGCCAAATGTCGCACCGTGCTGGTGGGCACGCGTGATGATGTAAAGGCTGCCGATGTTGTGCATGAGTCCTGCGACGAGTGCCTCGTCGGGATGCGCGGCCCCGGTCTCCCGGGCGAGCACGTAGGCAATCGATGCGACCAGTGTTCCCTGGCGCCACAATTCATGCAGTTGCGGGCGCAGCACTGCCTCGCAAGAGTTCGTCATCTGCTGCAGGGCGAACGACACCGCTGTACAGCGCACCAGCTGATGACCGAGACGGTTTACGGCCTGCTGCAGCTCCGTAATTGGTTTGCAGGAGGGATTGAGGAACGCAGAGTTTGCGAGTTGCAGTATGCGCACGGCGAGAGCCGCGTCGATCCCGATTACGCGCGCGACCTTGGCCGGCGTGGCGCGGGAATCCTCGAGGGCCCGCTGCACCCGCTGTGCGACATCCGGATACGACGGCAGGCGAATATCGCCGAGTGCCAGTTCCGCGGACAGGCTCTTGAGGAATTCCGCCGGCGCTAGCGCACGAATGGGCTCCTTTGGAGTCCGTGATGTCTGGCTTGTCATGCGCAGGGGCCTTGGTATTCGAGGATCCGTCCGTCATGCTATCGGCACGCCAGCGGCGCTCTTTAGCCGAAACCGACGGCATGGTCGTCGAGTATATTTGCCGCTATTAGTTAATAAAAACAATATGATATGTGCATTATCTCGAAATAATATTCAGGAGTGAAACAGCGCGCGATATTGTCGCGAGTCTTACTTTTGCATTTGGTTTGGCGCAGTCTTTGCCAATGGAGGGAGGAAGGGTGGAGAAACACGAAGCCGCAAATGTCGCTGGCCCAATCTGTGCGGACGACTCATTACCGTCGCGACGCGCGTTCCTCGCGACTTCCGTGGCGGCTGTGGCTGCGGCGTGGATCGCGGCCGACTGGCCCGGAGTCGTGGCGGCCGGCGAGTATGCCGAACAGGCCCAACAAACCGCTCGCTCCGGGCGGCAGGTGACACTCGCAGTGTTCAGCGACGCGCAAGCCGCCGAACTTGACGCAGTGGTCTCGCAGATCATTCCGACCGACGATACGCCGGGAGCACATGAGGCAGGAGTCGTTTACTTCATTGATCGCAGCGTGGCAACCTTCTTAAGTTCGAGCCGCGCCATCTACATGCACGGGTTCGACGAGTTGCAGGCGAAGACAGCGCAGATGTTTCCCGGTTCCAATAAATTCTCCGCGCTGAATTCAACACAGCAGATCCAGATTCTTACGGCGATGGAGACCACGCCGTTTTTCAAAATGCTGCGCGACCACACCGTCATCGGCATGTTTGCAAGCCCACAACACGGCGGCAATTACCGCAAGGCTGGGTGGAAGCTCATCGGATTCGAGAACACTCTGAATTTTACGCCGCCGTTCGGCTACTACGACGCTGCGCCATGAGACGCTTCAAACCCAATACGGAAGTGGATTTTGTCGTCATCGGATCGGGAGCCGCCGGTGCGGTGATGGCCAAGGAATTGGCGCTGGCTGGATTTTCGGTGGTGATCCTGGAGCAAGGCGGGTGGGGCGCCTACGGGCATGAGCAGGATTACATCAAGGATGAGCTGCTGCATATGTATTCCCAGGATCCCGTCAACCGCTTGATGAGCGATCCAAATCGGCAGCGAAACACGTTTCGCCGCAACGACGAAGAAAAGGCGGTTCCCGGCACGCATAGTTACGGCTGCGTCGTCGGTGGCGGAACGGTGACATACGGCGCCAGCAGTTGGCGTCACCTGCCGTATGAATTCACTGAAGCCACACACGAAGGGACGATTGCCGGCAGCGGTTTGGCGGACTGGCCGATAACTTATGAGGAGTTGGAACCCTACTACACCAAAGCCGAGTGGCAGATCGGAATTTCGGGCCAGCGCGTCGATTCGCCTTTTTTTTCACCGATGTCGAAGGACTATCCGGTGCCGCCGCTGCCGCAAAAGAGTTCCGGTGCACTGTTGCGGATCGCGGCCGCGAAGCTCGGTCTGACGGTGGTTCCCAACGTCGCCGCAATCGTAACGAGGCCGTATCAGGGGCGTGCAGCCTGCGTCAATTGCGGGATGTGCGGCGGGTACGGATGCCAGGTGAAAGCCAAGTCGAGTTCGGCGGTGACGCTGCTGCCCGCCGCCGTGGCAACTGGACGCTGCGAGATCCGGGTGTTGAGCTACGTGCGCGAGATTTCGCTGGCCGGCAATGGCAAGGTCAGCGGCGCGGTCTACTTTGATGCGCAAAACAAAGAAATATTCCAGAAGGCCAAGGCGGTGGTGCTATGCGCCAATGGCACCGAGACGCCGCGCCTGCTGCTGCTGTCAAAATCCAAATCGTTTCCCGATGGCCTTGCGAACTCGAGCGGCCTGGTCGGCAAGTATTTGATGAGCGGCAACGCTTGCACCGCGAGCGGCCTTTTTGATCGACCGCTCGAGGAATACAAAGGAGCTGTGACCGGCGCGGCCATCTTGGATTTCGTGCCGAGCGACCCAAAGCGCGGCTTCTACGGCGGCGGCCGCATGACTGCGCGAGGCCAGGAATCGCCGATTCAGTATGGGCTCTCAGGTCCGCACGGCGCGCCGAACTGGGGCTCGGGCTACAAAACGGCGCTCAAAGAGCAGGCGAATCGCAAGTTGACCATCACCAATTTCATCACGCAGCTGCCGGTCGAGACCAATCGAGTGGATCTCGACCCGGAGGTGAAGGACGCCTGGGGACTGCCCGCGATGCGCATTACCACGACAAGTCATGCGAACGACTTCAAGAGCATGGAGTTCTTCAGGCAAAAGTCGCTCGAGATCCTGAAGGCCGCCGGAGCGGCCACGGTTTGGGCTGATCCGGTCGCCGACAGCACCGGGGGTGCGCATAGCCGCGGCACCTGCCGGATGGGCAATGATCCCAAGAACTCCGTGGTGAACAAGTTTCACCGCGCGCACGATGTGCCGAACCTGTTCATCGTCGACGGCAGCAGCTTCGTCACCGGCGGGCGCAATCACCCGACGATGACCATCTCGGCGCTCGCGTTTCGCGCCGCCGACGCCCTGGTGCGCGCGGCGTGCAGCGGCGATCTGTCCGCCAGGATTTAGCAAAGGGGTCCGAGCATGAATCTGGATTTCTCGCCTGAACAGCAGCGAATGCGCGAGGCCGCGCGCCGTTTTCTAGCGGAGCGCTGTACGCCGGCAGCGGTACGCAAGGTCTTCGAGGGCGAAGATCGCTATGACAGGGGATTGTGGCGGGAACTTGCTGAACTCGGCTACTTAGGGATCGCGATTCCCGAGGAGTTCGGCGGCAGCGGCGGCGGGTATCTGGAACTCTGCGTGATTGCCGAGGAGTTAGGGCGGGTGCTGGCGCCGGTGCCGGTGTCCTCGTCGACGTATCTAGCGGCCGAGTTTCTCAAGATCGGCGGGTCGCCCGCACAGCAGGCGGCCTATCTGCCGAAGCTCGCATCGGGCGCCTCCATTGGAACCTTTGCGATGGTCGAGGGAGCGGGCGAGCCGGTGGCCGGATCGCTTCGCGCCAAAGTTGAAGGTGGCCGCTTGACCGGCACGAAGACTCCGGTCGCCGACGGCGACACCGCCGACTTCGCCATCGTCGCAGCTGGCACGGCCGGCGCATCCGCAGCGTCGCTCTTCATCGTCGATTTGCACGGCGCCGGTGTCGCTCGCCGGCCGCTGGCTACCATCGATCCGTCGCGGAGTTTCGCGGAGTTGACATTCCGTGCTGCGCCGGTCGAACCCCTTGCCTTGGGTGAGGCGGGCGATCGCCTGCTGGCGCGCGTGCTGGATGGCGCCGCGGTGCTGATGGCGTTCGAGCAACTGGGCGGGGCCGACTTCGCGCTCGAAGCGGCTTGCGCCTATGCCAAGGAGCGCTGGGCGTTTGGCCG
>Ga0210394_10003977_pt1 | contig 17743 bp, 17 predicted proteins | sample IncBWC12MmetaG_FD_160121 | JGI IMG/M metagenome (GOLD analysis project Ga0210394, IMG submission 160121) | Forest soil microbial communities from Barre Woods Harvard Forest LTER site, Petersham, Massachusetts, United States - Inc-BW-C-12-M | ecosystem: Environmental > Terrestrial > Soil >... | reverse complement strand
CTGGCAACTCATGGCCACCATCCGCGCACAGGAGTACACGTTTGTAACCAACAACCGTTCCGATTTTCTTGCTCTTCACGGACAGGAACCGTTGCATGCCGGAGTGATCATCATTGTTCCCAGCGTTGCGCCCGCTCGTCAGCGAGAACTCTTCAGCGCTGCCCTCAAACATGTCGGCGCAAGAGATCTGACGAATACCGTGGTTGAAGTCCGATATGCGGGAACTCGGATCGAATGTTCGGAGTATGCCCTACCAGAAGCAGGCGCATGACAAGAGACCGGAGCATTCACCACCGTTGGTATTACGTTTTTATGACGATCCCCGGATCCCGCCTTGCCTGGCCTTCACAATAGAATTAAATCGTGAACGGATATTTTCAATGCGAACGTGGCGCGGCGTACCAGATGTAATAGGTCCCGATCCCTGAAAGTAAGACCACCCACCAGAGGGCCAGCTCGACGCGCATCCATAGCTTCCAGCGCTGAAACCGCCAAGCACGGGGAAGGATGTTGGTCCCGGCGGCCAACAGGATGTACAACCCGAGGACCTCGGCCAAGGCACCCAGAACACCGTGGACCGTTGCAACGGCGTAGTATCGTTTCTGGAAATGCCTGGAGAGTTGTGGCATCACTCGCACGTGAAGAGACGGCCACATCACCAGAGCAATCATCGGGAGGTTGAGGATCAGCACTACAGCTTGGCAAGCGCCATGCGCCGCATAACGTTTCGATCGGGCTAGCAAGGCGCCAGCGAGCAGTGCGATGCCCATTGCGATTTGGGCGAGGAGGTTCAGGTCCGCGTTAAAACTCGCCCAGGTGCCGAGAAACCCTCTCACAGAAGCCCTTCCCTTTGCGCATCGCGCCTGCCGCACACGCCAAGATCCAAGAACGCAAAGGGTCTCGGCTTCGTTCGTTGCGGCCGAGACCCTTGTCAACCGGATGCGAGACGGTGTTTAGCCGCCGTAATTGTCGACGATGGCTTCTTCCTCGACCTTTTGCTTTGTCTTGACGATCCACAGGCCGTCACCATTCGTGACGTAGATAAGGCCACGCGCCTTGTCTTTCATGGAAGCCGTCACACCAGAGAAGCTGCGCATTTCCTTCGAGTTGGACGAAGACGCTGTTCCTGCGTCTGAGCCCCCGAAGAGGCTAAGAGTGTCGGCAACAAACTTCACTTCGGCGGTCGGCGTCCCAGCAATTCTCGAGGTCATATCGATGGTGCGCGGCTGACCCGGATTACTGACGTCGAAGACAGCCACGCTTGCCGGGGAGTCGAGCCCGACCAGCAGATACTCTTTGCCGTCTTTCTTGACCAAGAGCATTCGAGTTATGGGACCGCCGGAGAGCTGGACATGGGCAACCACGTTGGTTGGCTTGTTGGAGTTTGCTTTGGCGTGAACCACTGGGCCCGCCGCAGCGATTCCGATTGCAGCTATCGCAATGGCTGCCCGGCAAAGACCTTTCCAGAGCTTGCTGCTTGCATTTGCTTTCATTGTACTTTCCTCCTTGAGTTTTGAATTCTGCTTCCGATTCTTAAGTAGCTCGCTCGTCGTGCACCGCTCGATTTCTGATTGACTTGGTGTGGATTGGAATTACTCGCAGCTCGCGAGGTCGTTGTATGCGTCATCGGAATTGCGAGCGTGCCGTTTCGCAGCCGCCGCGAGCGCCTGGCTATTCCGCAAGATCCAAAGACCCTCGCGATCAATGATGTAAACGAGGTTGCGTGCTTCGTCGTCGAGAGTGCCCATGACCCCTGAAAAACTTAAAATGGCCCGAGGATTTGCGGGATTGCTCAAGTCGAGCACCTTTCGGGTCCACGTCGGCGGAGCAGGATCGGCTGGCGCCGCTTCGCTGGCGGGCCCCTCGGCGAGAGCAAGTCCGCCGCTGACCAATTGCAATCTGCCCGTAGACGCCTCATTGGGCCAGGCCAAGCGCTTAATTACGTTCGGTTGATCTGGATTCGTGACGTCAACAACCGTGAGACCCTCATGGGGGTTCGCGCCGATGTACAAGTATTGCTTGCCGCCGTTCTCGCGCACGTCCATTTGGCGTGTCGGATACCCTGACAGAGGCATGTGCGCGACGACTGTTGCCGGCTGCTCGGAGGCAGGTGCCGCCGTCGCGAAAAATGCGAGTAGCGTGTTGCAGATATGTTGGCTTGCAATTGCTTTGTGAATGACTTTCATCACTGTCTCCTTCCATTTTGTAATTCCTTCATCTTGTGAGACCGCTGGCTTGTCTTTGTTATTCCCAGTGTCGACTCCCTCACGCACCAGGGCGAAGATTCCATAGAGCCGCCACATAGGTGCAATCGGGGTCGCTCCTGTACCCATCTCGATCGGTTTCGGTGGCAGCGACGACTGCCGCGACGTCGATTAGCAGGTCCTGAAGGGCTGATTCAGTCCACGAATCCAGTATTTCCGTAGCAACTTTCATCACGTCTCCAATCCATTCGAGAACCTTTCAGGCATTGCTCGCAATCCGATCGAATTCTTCAGGCAGGAACGACGGCGAGCTTAATTCAGTGCATCGGAACTTCGTTTGTAGCGCCATGGACTGAACTCCGAAGCTTATTCATATCCGTAGAATTCCTCGGCACGGATGTCCTCCTCAGCGACCCCGGCCCCGATGAGCATCCGGCGCACTCCAGTAACCATCGCAGGAGGGCCTGCAATGTAGTAAATCGGAAGGCTCAGATCCGGAATCCACTTGGACAGCATCTGGATTGAGATTCGCCCCGTTTCGCCGCGCCAGGACATCCTCGATTTTTCGGACTGTGTAACTGTGCAGATGAACTTGTAGCGCATTTTGCATTGCTCCATTTCCTGCAACTCTTCCAAGAACGCTGCTTCCTCAGGGACTCGAACGGAATAGAAAAGGAAAAGTCTGCGCGGGGACGGCGATTCGGCTGCGTTCCGGATGAGGCTGCGGAAAGGCGTGATGCCGATCCCGCCCGCCAACAGAACTGCGGGGCGCGTCGTATTCCGCGGGAGAGTCATCGCGCCGAACGGACCCTGCAGAAGAAGCTCAGCGCCCAGCGGCAACGAATTGAGCGTGCGTTTGAACGCAGTGGCGCGCAGGCGCATGGCCACCATCAGATTTCGTTCATGCGGCGCACTGGCGATGGAGAGTGCACGCGTGTTGCCTTGCAGATCCGTCTCGTCCAGGCTCAGCAGCGTGAAATTGAAGAACTGCCCCGCCTCGAACTCCAACCCCGCGGGCTTCTCAAAATAAAAAGCAGTCGTGCCGGCACACACAGACTTTTGAGCCTTCAACTTTGTTTTGTAGGGCGGCATCGGTTGTCTATCGCTTCCTTGGTCAGTCTGGCCCAGAAGGTCCGATCGACCCACAGTCGGCCGGTCGAGGACATCAGAGGCTTCTACAATTGGATGACCCAAGCCGAAGGGCTTTTATTCCCGAAGCCGCCGCTCGGATTCAGCGGGATCATCCGCGGAGCGGAAGCCCTTCCGATTCTCGGCTGGGAAACTTGACGATGAGCACGGACCAAAAGCGTGGCGAAATAGCACGCGATCGCTTGGTCGAATTCATTTTCAACGGGCTAGCTTTTGAATTTTGAACAGGACATCAAAGAGGATAGCGCGGCAGGTTTTCCAAGCCCTTCCTGTTGCATGGCTCGGAATCAGCCCGCGGCGGATGAATGATGCCAGCGGTGCAAATTGGTATCATTCATCCCTGCCGCCAGGCGACAAAGGGAACAGTTGATCAGACGTCCGGATCGCTTGAATCCACGCGTGGTTTACACTTCGCGTGTAGCAGCGTCCGCTTCTTCCGCTAATTGCTGTACGACCTGGAAGAACTTCGGTGTTTGCCCAACAAATAGTCCATCCGCTGTGAACGACGCAATCGTCGCTAGCGCGCCTCCGAATTTGTCATCGCTCGGTCGAATCACCGCGCAGTGCGGCAAATCCGGGCTGATGAATTCGCAGGGAACCGGAAAGATCAGACTGGGCTGAATCAGGCTGGGCGGTTGCAACGGCGGATTGTTGAAGAAATCGGGAAACGACAGGCCGGAAATGGAGTCCTTAAAAGGCGCCACAGGTTGTTGCACTCCGTTGCCAGCAAAGTCCACCCATTCCAGGAAGTGTGCGACCTCGTCTCCGCCAATGCCGAAGGCGATCTTCAACACTTCCAGACTGCTGATCTTCTGGCCAAGCGCCGCATAGAGACTCGAGCCACCTTGTTCGATGTATCCGAAGTGGAAGCCCGCTACGTTCGCGATCGCCTGGATGTGGTCGTTACCTGGAAAGTTGGGGTTGGAAGCTCCATCGAAATCCTTGTTGGTTCGCGGGATGGCGGTAACGTTATTCAGTCTGAGCGCCTGAGGGAAGTTGGCGCCAAAGTCTGGATTGGTTGAACTGCGGTAGCGCACGTACCAGCTGGTGTCCACGTTGAGGTGCATCAGGTTGGTCAGGCGGCCGATGTCCTGCGCGCCGGTCGCCGTGCTTCCCTGGAGTGTGCGGAACTCGTCGAAATTGACCGGGTCTGCGCCTTTGGATTCCAGGTATCCGTTGAGGAAGGCGGCGTGGCTGATTTCGTCAATGGTGTTGCTGGTGATGTATTGCGGGCCATCGCCATCCAGGTTCGACAAGGCGATCTGGTAGTTGTTCAACTGTTGGTTGGGGTCTATCTCAATCGGTGGGTTATCGCCGATACCTCCCAATTCCGCGTATTGTATCCAAAGATCCGATTCGATGAGCTCGGCCGCAGCCAGGAAACGAAGAATCGCTATGTCTCCCTTGTTGAGGCTGCTGGAGCTGCCATGGCCGAATGCGACCTTGCCGGCACCCAACAGCCCAGCTCCGACCGTGGCTGCTCCTGCCACAACACCCTTCTTCAAGAAGGAGCGCCGATTGCTATAAATCTGAGCCTCCGATTGTTTCATTAGTTTCTCCTTGTTTTGAAATCGTTCCGAGCGCGTTCGGGCGCCACCGCCTGATGCGAACCAGAGTCGATAGTGACTGCGCTTACCGTCGCTGTATCATTCAGACCGCATGTCCACCGCTTTTATTCCCCAAAACTTCCTGGCCCAAAAACAAAGTCACGCTTCCGACGAAGTCGAGACCGAGGACTCGTGACAGAAGTGCTCGGCACAGAGTTCCTTAGGGTTGAGCGCACTACCCGGCCTCCGGCTCGCAGCAACCGCGTTTTCGACAATCAGGCCATGCGTTCATGCGCTCGCAGCCGCTGTTCGCCGTGAGCCACGCAACTTGTTCACATTGATGACACTTGTGAGAGCCTGACGAAGGCGCCCTCGCGCGCGCGATAAGCTCGACATCACGGTGCCGGAGGGCATACCGGTGATATCTGAGATCTCTCGGTAGGACATCCCCTCGATTTCGCGCAGAATCAGGACTTCACGAAGACTCGCCGGGAGATTCTCCAGCGCCTTTCGCAACAAACTGGCATTGTCGCTTTGCAGCACAAGTTCTTCCGGATTGGGAGCGTGATAATCAGGAGGGGAAAGGTTCTCGTCAAATTCCGTTGCGTCCTGCAGCCGCCGGTTTGCACGCAACCGGGTGTAGCAAGTATTGCGGACAATTTTCATAAGCCATGCACGCGCGTTGCCGCCGCAGAAACCGGGAAAGAATCGGAAAGCCCGTAGGTAAGCTTCCTGGACAGCGTCCTGGGCGTCCTGTTCATTGCGCATCAGCCAGCGCGCCAGGTTGTAGGCGGCATCGAGGTGCGGCAGGATATCCTGTTCGAAATTCGGAAGTCGATTCTGCTCCAGCATGGGAGCCTCCCTGCAAACGGCAGCGCGTCTTGCCCGCGCGCTTGAGGTTTCACTATGGTGCCCACCTGTAAGTGACACAATGGACGCACAGTTCTTTAACGCTGGAATCGCTGTCCCCGAGTAACCGCAACTGAACAAAAGGCTTAGAGAGAACTCTCCCCTAATCGTGTTCCCGAAATCTCGCGCTGGGTGTACACTCGCCCTCGACCAAGTCTCACCTCGCGATGCAAGCAGACCATCAGCCCGACGGGCGAGTCCGGTTTGGAGTTTTCGAGGTGGATCTTCGCGCTGGAGAATTGCGCAAACATGGCCTGCGCATCCGGCTGCAGGAGCAGCCCTTCCAACTCTTGACCATGCTGCTGGAACGTGCCGGCCAAGTCGTAACTCGCGAGGAACTTCAGCAAAAGCTCTGGCCCGCGGACACTTTCGTGGATTTCGATCACGGTCTGAATAAAGCGGTAAACAAAGTCCGTGACGCGCTCGGGGATTCCGCCGAAAGCCCCCGCTTCGTGGAAACCGTTGCGCGACGCGGTTACCGCTTCCTTGCAGAGGTCAAAGGGGCCGACGCGGCTCCTTTGCGCAGCCGCGAACTGGCGCCTCCGCAACTCCCTGCTCCAGAAACTGCCGATCGCGCAGATCCTTTGGGCGCGCCCGCAGCGCCCAGACGTCGTCTGCCGCCGCTTGCGTGGAAGATCTCAACGTTGGTGCTGCTCGCGCTCCTAGCCGCTTTCGCCGCTTGGAAGGTTCATTCCCGGAACCGCCCAGCCTCCGCGATTCGCTCCTTAGCTGTCCTTCCGCTTGAGAGCCTCTCGAACGACGCCTCGCAGGATTACTTCGCCGATGGGATGACCGACGAGTTGATTTCAGATCTCGGCCAGATCGGCGCGTTGCGCGTGATCTCGCGCACCTCCGTGATGGGATATAAACACGCACGCAAGCCTCTGCCGCAGATTGCTCGTGAGCTGAACGTGGACGCCGTCGTGGAAGGCACGGTCCTGCGCTCTGGCGACCGAGTGCGTATCACCGCGCAATTAATCGACGCTGCTGCGGACAAGCACCTGTGGTCCCAAAGCTACGAGGGCGAACTGAAGGATACCTTGGCGCTGCAGAATCAGGTCGCGCGAGCCATCGCAGATCAAATCCGGATCAATTTGAATCCGCAGGAACAAGCCGCGCTGAAAACCTCTAAGGTTGTGAATCCGGAGGCTTACGAGTCCTATCTCAAAGGGCGCTACTTCTGGAATAAGCGAACGCCGGATAGTCTGAAAGTTGCCCTGGCTTATTTCAATCAGGCCATCGACGAGGACCAGAATTATGCCCAGGCCTATTCCGGCTTAGCGGACACGTACGCGCTATTGGGAGATTGGCAGTACGGGGTGATGACCCCCAAGGAGGCACTCCCGAAAGCGAAGACCGCTGCGATCAAAGCTTTGGAGCTGGACAGCACGCTCAGCGAAGCTCACAACTCGCTGGCATTCTGCTTCGATGCCTTCGACTGGGATTTGGAATCCGCCGGGAAGGAATTCCAGCGAGCCATCGAATTGAACCCCGGCTATGCCACCGCGCACCATTGGTACGCCTGGCATTTGAGTCTATTGGGTCGGTACGACGAAGCGATCGAGGAAATGAGAAAAGCGAAAAGCCTGGATCCGCTGTCGCTCATCATCAACGCCGATTTGGCGGAGCTCCTGGTCATCGCGCATTTCTATGACGAATCGATAATCCAGAGCCGCAAGACGATCGAAATGGATCCGAACTTTGCTCTGGCACATATTCAGCTCGCCCAGGCGTACCTGCAAAAACATATGAATGGGGAAGCGATCGCGGAACTGCAAAAAGCTGACGAGCTTTCCGCGGGCAGCCCTACGTGCATTGCGAATCTAGCGCGCGCCTACGCCGCATCCGGCAGGACCAGCGAAGCAATGAAGCTGTTGAGCGATTTGAAGAACCATTCGAACGGCGGCTATTCGGATGCCGCAGAGGTTGCCATGGTTTATGCCGCCCTCGGCGATAAAGATCTAGCGATGCATTGGCTGGAATCAGGTTACGAACAGAGATTTAATCCGGGCGTACTGTTGCGGCCGGGCTTCGATCCTCTCCGCTCGGACCCGCGCTTTCAAGGTCTGGTACTCCGCATCGGTTTCCCTCGTTGAACCGAAACATCTGACCCTCCGTATTGCGCGTTCCACTGGAAGCCGGTGAACAGTGAGCAATCGGCAAATGATTTGCGGACCTGAAACCGCGCCACAGCAATCGGCGGCTAGTTGCTTGTGAGCAGACTCTGGAGCTGCTCGAGGGCCGAAGGGGCGGCGTCGGAGACGGCGCAGAATTCCAATCCGTCCTTGCGCCACGCTGTCCACTGATATCCCTGTTGTGAGCCGGAACTCGGAGCACGATCCTTCGCGTCCGTGGGCCAGATGAAAACGTTCACGAAATGCTTGCGGCGGATATAGACCAGAGCAGCGACGGAGCGGCCGTGAACGATGTCAACACGGCCGCCCTGCAGCGGAAATCCTTGATCGCCAAAATCCTGGACAGGAGGAGAGAAATCCAGTTTGCCGTCGAACCAGGGCTTCACGGTGTGTTGATCGGTCGAGACGATATCGGTGAGATGCCCGGGTTGCAGTGACCTCAAATGGGCGTCAATAATCTCCGCCGCAAGCACCGTTTCATAGTTGCCGTTGTGCTCAACGGAGATGCCTCGCCAGCTTGCGTAGGTAACCAGAAGAAGTGCCGCAGCCACTGCGAGCCTGCGCCAAACAGTGCGCGATGGAAAAGCAGCCACGGAGAGCTCGGAACCGAGGCTAGCTAGGATTTTTTTGCGAAGCGGGCCAGGCGCTCGCTCATAGAGTTGCGCAAGGTTCATGGACGAGCGCAAAGATTCCAAATCCTCAAGCGCGCATGCGCAGTCAGAGCACTGTTCCAGATGGCGTTCGAATTCGGCGGCACCCATCGCATCCAGTTCGTTATCGAAGTAGCCGTGCACAACAGCGCCGGCGCGGTCACAGATCATGGATGGACTCCTGGTTAGCGGGGCCAGTCAGCGCGAGATGAAGCTGTCGGCGGGCACGGGAAAGCGTGGACATGACCGTACCAATCGGTATCGAAGTAATGATGGCAATCTCCTTGTAAGAACACCCTTCGAGCTCGCGGAGCACGATGACCTCCCGGAAGCGCGACGGCAAAGACTCCAATGCCTGAGCAAGCCGCCCCCGACGATCCGCCGAAATGGCTAGCGCCTCGGGTGTGGGGCCTGGCGGCCCGTGCAATTCTTCATCGAACTCGGTCGTGTCTTTCCCGTGACGATTCTTTTCCAGCCAGGTGAAGCACGTGTTCCTTACGATCTGCAGCAACCAGGCGCGCACATCCCCGCCGCGAAAACCATGGAAGAAACGATACGCGCGTAACATCGCCTCTTGTGCGACGTCTTCGGCATCGGCGCCCCCGTGCAGGAGCCAACGGGCGAGGTTATAGGCGGCGTCGAGATGTGGCAGGACGAGTGTCTCGAACCGCACCTGCTCCTGCGAGTCCAGCACGTTGGAACCTTCCTATTCGACAGGACTATTCATCTGTAGTGACCGCCCTCGGCGTGAATTTATTCCTGCCTCTTGCTCGTCGTTTTGTTGAAAGAAAAAACACTCAGCGTTGATTGCCCGGGAATAAAAAGCGCGGCACTGCGGTATTGCAAAATGGAGCAAGGCCGAGAGCGGCGCGGATACCCTCCGAATTCTGTACCGCGCCGCTCGTACCGAAGAAACGCCGCTGAGCGAGCGTGGCGATCGCCGGGAAACAGGACGAACACGCCTAGGACTTATAGACGAGAAGCCAAGAGGCGGAATTTTGCACGATCCTAATATTGATGGGGTTGACCGGCGTGGCGTTCTTTGAAATGCGCGAGTTGGATAGGACACCAAGTCTGGCAAAATCTACGGGAGTAACCAATGATGAACGCGAGAAACGCACTGATTGCAGGTTTGGCGGCGCTGGTGATGGTCGCCTTGGGGCTGCTGTTTGCGGATTCGCCGAACGTCGCGGCGAATACTCCGCCGCCGGCAACCACGGAAGTGAAAATTGATAATTTCAGTTTTACACCAACGACGCTCACGGTGCCTGCAGGAACGACGGTTACCTGGACCAACCGCGACGATATCCCGCATACAGTTGTCAACGCGAATGATCCGCAGGCGTTCAAGTCCAAGGTAATGGATACGGATGAAAAGTTCTCCTTCACGTTCACGAAAGCGGGAACCTATACGTACTTTTGTTCGGTTCACCCAAAGATGACCGGCACCGTGGTAGTGAAGTGAGCGCGCAATAAGCGCAATCCCATTCGACATCAAAACGCCATTTCCCCCAATGTATGCGCAGCACGTGGCGCTGGTCATGCCATCAGCGAAATGATCCTGCGGAGGATCCCTCGGCCAGTCCTCGCCGGAAATCACGCGCGAGATTTATCTGCGCGCGATTCCGGAGGAGCAACGTCGCGCGGAAGAAAGCGTCGAGAGGCGTGTATTTGGACCCAAATGGCACCAAGTTGCATCTCAATCAACGCGAATGGGAAGCGACGATTGAGCCTTTATCAGTATTCGATGATGACCGTTCGTTGAGATGGCGGATCCTGTCGCTCAGCACAGATATGCCAAGGTGGCGCCCAATGCCTGCCTTACCCGGCACTGGTATCTAGACACCGCAGAATTCGGCTAGCTTGAAGGAGTACGGGCTCATCCACCATGCGCCCATTGACTACCAGCACGCCGGTGCCTTTCTCCTTCGCGCTTTCAAATGAAGCGACGATTTCTCGAGCCCACTGCGCCTCAGCGTCAGAGGGACGGAACGCACGGTGAACTGGTCCTATTTGGCTGGGGTGGATCAAAGTCTTCGCGGTGAAGCCCATTTGTCTTGCCCGTCTAGTGTCCTCAAATAGCCCCGCCTCATCATTGAGATTGGTGAAGACGCCGGCTATGGCGTGAAGTCGCGCAGCGTGGGCCGCCATGGCCACCAGTGATTTCGGCACCAGAAACTCATCGGGCAGGCCGGTGCGCCACAGGCCCATGTTCACGGAGTAGTCCTCGGCTCCGAAGCTAAGCGCGATTACACGCTCGGTCGAGCGGCTAAGGTCCTGAGCCCGGAAAACACCGAGAGGACTTTCGAGGATGAGAATTAGTTTGATTTTACCGTCGGCAATCGATTTTTGACTCTCCAAATTTGTAATCGCCCGAGCGATTGACTCGATTTCTTGAGGATTTTCGCACTTTGGCAAGGTAATGGCGGATACGGCTGGATGGACGGCGACAGCAAGATCCTCGGATAGCATTCCCACGGCGGGACCGTTTATGCGAACGCAAACGGGAGTCGCAGTAGGAGGTCGGCTGTCAAGTTCGTGCAACAGCAAAGCGCGCGCTTCGGGTTTGTGGTCAGGGGCTACGGCATCTTCTAGATCAAAGATAATAGCATCCGGCGAGACTGTCCTAGCCTTCGCTATCTTCCTCGGGCTGTCGGCCGGTACATAAAGCAATGATCTAAGGGGTTGATTCAAGTGCATATCTTATATCGAGGCGCGAAAGAAATAAGCGCACACGATTTTCCTTTCTCTCAAGCAGAGAGGTTTTCGAGGGCAATTGCATTTGTCTTGGGACCCCAGAAACCGACTACAACAGCGACGCCCACCATGCACGTGGCAAGGAAGACGAACACAGTTGGCACACCGTAGACCAGCAGCGCGCCGATGACAAAAGTTGAGATGAATCCCCCAACGCGGCTCCAGCTGTAGACGAATCCCACACCGGTAGCCCGTGCGCGCGTGGGGAACAGCTCCGCCTGGTATGCATGGTAGACAGACGAGAACCACGAGGTGAGCATAATCTCGAGTGCACCCACTGCGACTAGCCCTAGCGGGCTCCGTACAAAAGCAAAAACCATACCTACCGATGCAATCAGTAGAGAAAGCAGAATTAAAGTTCGCTTGCGCTCAAAGCGCTCGGTAGTGAAGACGGCAACTAGCGGTCCGAAGGGCATTGCGATGGCAATTAAGAATCCGAAGCGCAGCGATTGCGCGATGCTATTTCCCTCTCGCAGAATAAATGTAGGCGCCCAGTTCGCGAATCCGTAGAAACCCACAGCTTGGAGCAAATTGAATACGACGAGCATGATTGTTCGACTTCGATACTTCGGACCCCACAACTCTCGCACGGGCGTGCGGTGAGCGGAAGCGACGGGCACCGGCCGGGGAGGTGGCAACGGCCTCCCCGTCAAGCGCTCAACTTCTTCTTCCATTTGCGTGACGATCCGATCCGCCTCCTCCACGCGCCCCCGCGATTCGAGCCACCTGGGCGATTCCTGGATCCAATGCACAAGGACCCAAGCGAAAAGACCGCCAGCCCCGCCTATCACCATGACCCAGCGCCAGCCGTCAAGCAACCAGTGGGTCGGCACAAGAAGGCTCGAAATGTAGGCTGCCACGGGGACGGCGCCGAATCCAATCACCTGACTAATGGCCACGTATCGCCCGCGGGAGTGGCTGGGGATCATCTCCGATATAAAGGTATCGACGACCACTTGCTGACCGCTGAGACCAATGCCGGCTACAAACCGCATCGCTATTAGCATCCCGGCATTCGGCGAGAATGCGCCTAAAACAGACGATATCGAGTAGATGAGAAGGGTGATGATGAACCCATTCCGCCGGCCAATATAATCGCTTGCGAGACCTTGAATAATCGTACCGATAAACATTCCAACGAAACCGGCGGCGACGAGCTCGCTGAACTGATGCAGAGTTAGAAAGCGGAAGTTCTGCAGTGCGGCGCCGAGATAGCCGACCATGAATAGGTCAAAGAAATCTAGCCACGTGCCAATTGAGACGAGGCCGATGAAGCGGAAATGAACTTCGCATATCGGTAGCCGCTCGACCCGAGAAGCGATTGTTGGTGGATTCATCGAAAAAGGGCCGTCTGGTCAGTCCATGCCAATTACGTGGTCATGTTGTTGCACTACTCACTACGTGTGACTTCGGTTGCGTTCCGAATCAGAATTGAACAGTCGACGCCAGAGTCGCCGTCGCACTCATGGCCACCGAGTCATCAGGGTCGGTGGCCCATAATTGAATCGTTTTCCCATCGTCTTCAGCTCGGCCGCATATCGAGAACGGAGCCGTATCAAACAGCGGTTTGACCGCACGGAACGAAAAGTGGGTAACCTCGGGATCCGATAACTTACGACGAACAAGATCGAGGAGAAGTGTTGCAGTCAACGGCCCTTGAACCACCAAGCCGGGATAGCCTTCGACTTTCGTAACGTACTCTCGATCGTAGTGAATTCTGTGGCTGTTGAACGTCAATGCCGAATAACGAAACAGAAGGACGGGGTCCGGATGAATTACCACGGTCCAGGTTGCGTCGGCTGGCTTCTTCTGGGCGATCGGTACGGGATCTCCGGGTCGGGGATTCGCTCTGTAAACTATGTCTTGCTCTTCGCTCACGGCCAATCCGGCATCGTTGCTGATCTCGTGGCGCAACAAAACAAACACCAGAGGGCCATTTCGTCCTTCCTTGTAGCTTACGTCGACAATCCGAGAAACTTTTGCAACCGATTCTCCCACGCGCAATGGGTGGTGGAATTGCAAACGGGCTCCAGCAAACATGCGGCGAGGCAACGGTACCGGAGGAAGAAAATCTCCGCGCTTCGGGTGCCCATCGGAACCCAATTCCGACTGCCGAGAGACCGAAAGAAAATAAAGCCGGTTCCATAGCGGCGGCAGTGGATCACCATTTCTTGGAAGAGGATCCTCGCGGTCCAATGTCGCCGATAGGCCAACAATAGGAGCTGATGTAACTTGGTCCGAGCTCGATTCGGTTCTACCTATCCATTCCCGTAGGGATTCGATGTTTACATTCATGATTTCGGAAACATTCTCCAAGATTGCAAGTTCCGAATTTATCTCATTTACGCTTGCAGCAATTTCAAATGACTTGCTCGTTGCGAAGCTGATCCATATCCTTTCGCGAATATCCCAATTCCGCCAAAACCGTATCGACGTGCGCGCCAAGTGCAGGAACGGGGTCAAAGCGCGGCTCGACCCCCTGGGGTAGTCCGGGAGGCACCAAACCAGCAACCTGCCCGACAGGTGAATCAAAATTACGCCAGCGTTCGCGGGCCGAAAGCTGGGAATGGTTCCACACGTCTTGCAAGTTATTCATTCGCGAACTGGCGATCCCTATGGCGTCGAGCAACTCCAAGAGCTGGTTTCCGCCGAGGGTTCTAAGAATCGGCTCGATTATCGATCCGAGCGCCTCACGATTGGCTACACGACGTGAATTAGAGTTAAACCGAAGGTCGCAAGCCAAATCAGGAAGGGCCAAAACGCGCTCGCAGAAACTCATCCATTCCCTTTCATTCTGTATACCGATCATTACCGTATTTCCGTCACTAGTCCGATACGGACCATACGGCACGATGGCAGCGTGATGGGCACCACTGCGACTGTAAGGAATACCCCCGAGATTCGCGTAATAGAGAGGAAACAGCATCCACTCACACAGCGCCTCGAACATAGAAACTTCGATTCGCGTTCCTTTGCCAGTTCTTTCTCGCTGCAAGAGCGCGGCGAGGATTCCCGAATAGGCGTACATCCCGGCGCAGATGTCGGCAACGGAGATACCGGTCTTGGCTGGACCCTCGGGGGAACCGGTAATGGAAATCAGACCGGCCTCGGCCTGAATCAGCAGGTCATATGCTTTCTTGTCGCGGTAAGGACCGCTATCGCCGTACCCCGATATATCGCACACGACTAAACGCGGAAACCGTGCGATCAGCACGTCAAACGACAAGCCGAGGCGCTCCGCAGCCCCAGGCGCCAAGTTCTGTACAAACACATCAGCGCGACTAATCAAGCGCATCATAATTTCCCGTGATCGCTGATGCTTCAAATTCAACGTTAAACTTTCCTTGGAGCGATTTAGCCAGACAAAACTAGCGGACATTCCACGCACCGTCTCGTCATAGGCCCGCGCGAAGTCGCCCGTCTCTGGACGCTCGATCTTAATCACCCGCGCACCCAGGTCGGCGAGATGACGAGTAGCGAATGGCGCCGCTACGGCCTGTTCCAAGCTGACAACCGTGATCCCATCGAGAGGACGCATTAAAAGGATCGAGGCAAGCCGAGAACATGCTGTGCCACATATGAAAGGATCATGTTGGTGGATACAGGAGCGACCTGCTGCAGCCGGGCCTCTCGAAATTTTCGTTCAATGTCGTATTCGACTGCAAAACCAAAACCTCCGTACGTTTGGATCGCTACATTCGCGGCTTCCCAGGATGCGTCAGCAGCGAGCAGTTTGGCCATATTCGCTTCCGCCCCGCAGGCTACTCCGCCGCTAAATTTTGCGGCGGCATCATATCTCATGAGATCTGCCGCGCGAACACGGACATAAGCATGAGCGATAGGAAATGCGACTCCTTGGTTCTTACCGATAGGCCGGTCAAAAACAATTCGCTCTTTGGCATAACTGTTCGCGCGATCAACAAACCAATAGCCATCGCCAATACATTCAGCTGCGATAAGGATGCGTTCTGCGTTCATCCCATCGAGTATGTACCGAAAGCCGTGACCTTCTTCGCCAATCAGACAGTCTGCCGGTATCTGTAGATCATCAAAGAAAAGCTCGTTGGTATGATGGTTCATCATCGTCTCGATGGGACGAACAACCAATCCGTGACCGATTGCTTGACGCAGATCGACCAAAAATGCAGACAAGCCTTGTGATTTTTTTTCAACTTGCTCGATGGGGGTAGTTCTTGCGAGGAGCATCATCAGATCAGATTGTTGCACGCGCGAAATGAACACTTTTTGGCCGTTAATTACGTAGCTGTCGCCTTTGCGGACAGCCGTGGTCTTCAGTTTTGTTGTGTCCGAACCCGTAGTAGGTTCGGTAACGGCGAAAGTTTGCAGCCGCAATTCGCCGCTTGCGATCTTGGGCAAATACCGGCGCTTTTGTTCCTCCGACCCGTGACGCAATAGGGTACCCATAATGTACATTTGGGCATGACAGGCGCCCGAATTGCCGCCCGAGCGGTTGATTTCTTCCAGGATAACCGAGGCCTCTGTGATGCCGAGGCCGGCTCCTCCGTATTCCTCAGGGATGAGGGCGGCAAGATAGCCGGCCTCGGTGAGCGCGTCCACGAAGCCTTTCGGATAGTCGTCTTTTCGGTCGTTTTCCTGCCAATAAGCGGAGGGAAACCGGCTGCACAGGTCACGCACAGCGGAACGCAATTCATTAAGATCGACTAATGTCACAGGCACTCCATCCTCCGAGCGTTACTCGTCGTATTCGCACCGCGGAAGCCAATTGGTTCAGTTCTGATAACAGGGGCCAAACAAACCTGACCAAATTTCGCGTCAGCTGCCAGCATGACAATGCCTCGAAGGTCCAACTGTAAGAGAAACTGCAGACTCGAAAATTAATCCTTCGCATTTAGTATTAACTTCTGCAAACGCCAATTTAGAAGTTCTGCGATAAAAAGCTCGTTTTCGCTAGGGCAGGCCATTTCATGAATCCAACCGAACTGTTTGAGTTGCTTGCCGGATTTTCCCAGGACTCCCAGCACCTTTCCTTCCAAGGTGAGCTTGTAAATCCGACCCGGGAAAGCGTCTGCGCTGTACAAGACCTGGTTGGGCGGAGGTGTGATACAAATCGCCCACGGCGCTCCGGGCATCATGGTCCCGACCGTTGTGTCGGTCGGCATGTTGCCGATCGCCGGGCGAGCGTCTGCAGGAACCGGCACGTCGATTTTGATCTGGCGAAGGAAATTGCCATCCGTGTCGAACACTTGGATCCGGCGGTTCCCACGGTCGGCGACGTAAACGTGCCCTTGTGCGTCGATTGCGATGCTATGCGGAGTATTGAACTGGCCCGGCCCGGCTCCGGGTTCACCCCATGATCTAAGCCAATCACCGTCCTTACTGAACTTTGCAACGCGAGAATTGATATATCCGTCGCTGATATAGATGTTGCCAGCGGCATCCCAAGCCACATCTGTCACTTGCCGGAACATGCCGTCTATGGGAGGTAGCGGAGGATGAGGATGCTCCCACGGACCTGTTCCCTCAGCCGAGGCCTCTTTCTTACGCCCGAAGACCATCACGACCTGGCCTTCGGAGTTGAATTTGATGACCATGTCCGAACCTTTGTCCACGGCCCAGATATTGTCACTCTTGTCGATCTTTACTGCGTGAGCGAAGGACCAAGCATAGAGGTGCGGCCCTAACTCGCGAAGGTATTGGCCATCGGGGCTAAACTCGAGAAGTTGTGCAGCGGCTGCTCCGTATGCCGGACCGTTTGTGCCTCCGCGCGAGAAAACAAAAATGCGTCCCTTGGAATTGACCGCCACGCCGGCAACCTCGCCGAGGTTCATATTCGATGGCAGTTTCAGAAAACCGGGGACAGAAGTATAGGGAATCTCAGCTACGGTATCTTGCTGGGCATAAAGAAAAATACTTAAACAAGAGAACAAAACAAACATCAAACATTGCTTCATTCTGAGCTCCCGTGCGTGATTTCATTTCCCATGACCGGCGCTCGCGAGGCACCTTGCTGACAATCACCCAATGCGCTAGTCGATTTCTTGGCCATCTCATTAGTGAACCTTCACGACTAGGTACAGGAACGGCGGCTGGACGTTCTTGAACCAGTGTGGCACGCCATGCGGAATGATAATCACATCTCCTTTATTTAACTGATGAGTAATGCCACCCTCAATTGACGTGCCTCTGATTTCGTTCGGCGCCGTCGCCTTCGGTTCAATAGCTGTGCCGCCGGTGACAAACGTGGCTGTTCCGGTTATGACATATGTAATGTCAGTATCAAGCTCATGAATCTCGACTTCCCCTGGATGGTCACGGTGACCTGTTACGATCCTGTAGGCGGCATTTCCTGATTGGCCTGTGAATAAGTTACCGATTGTCTTAGCAAAGTTGGCGTCCACTTCTGCATGATC
>Ga0210394_10003976_pt1 | contig 17746 bp, 15 predicted proteins | sample IncBWC12MmetaG_FD_160121 | JGI IMG/M metagenome (GOLD analysis project Ga0210394, IMG submission 160121) | Forest soil microbial communities from Barre Woods Harvard Forest LTER site, Petersham, Massachusetts, United States - Inc-BW-C-12-M | ecosystem: Environmental > Terrestrial > Soil >... | reverse complement strand
CCCTCATCTTGTCGAGGTGGGTGTGGAGGAACCATGCGAGGAACAAGATCAGGACCGGTTTGGCGATCTCAGAGGGCTGAAACGTGAAGAATCCGCCGAAACGAATCCAGCGATGGGTGTTATGCGAGTCGCGGAAGAAATACACGGCGACGAGAAGAATGGTCGCTATCGAGAGAAGAGGATAGATGAAGCGCGGGGAGTTGTAGCGGGTGTAATCGACGCGCATGAGCAGGACCATGGAGATAACGCCGCCCAGCGCCCAGAGCGCCTGCCGGCCCACGTACATATAAGGAGAGTGGTAGCGTTCCTGTGCGACCACGGCGGAGGCGGAAAAGACCATCGCCAGCCCGACCGAGACCAGCACCAGGGTGGTGAAGAAGATCCATTTATCGACGCCTACGCGTTTTGCCATACTTTCCAGCCTCGCCGTTCGTGGACGAGTTCTTTAAACACGCGCCCGCGGTGCTCATAGTTTTCAAACTGGTCAAAGCTGGAGCAGGCCGGCGCCAGCAGTACGATTTCCCCGGGGCGAGCCGCTCCCGCCGCGGTAGCCACAGCCTTCTCCAGCGTTCCACTGGCGTGGATCGGGATCACGCCGCGCAGGTCGAACTCGATCTTGGCGGCGGCTGAGCCAATGGTGTAGACCGCATTGACGCGCTCGCGCAGCAGATCGGAGAGCAAGGTGTAGTCGGAGTTCTTGTCTTTGCCGCCGAGGATGAGATGGATACCGCCCGGGAACGCAGCAATGGCCTTGGCAGTTGCGTCCACGTTAGTGGCTTTCGAATCGTTGTAGTAATCGACTCCGTTGACTTTGGCGACGAATTCAAGCCGGTGCTCGACGGCCTTGAAGTTCTCGATCGCGCGCCGGACCGCGTCTGCCGGGCAGCCTGCGAGTCGCGACGCACAGACCGCGGCCAGCACGTTCTCCACGTTGTGCTCGCCCTTCAGCGGAATTACGCTCAGTGGAACGATTGACTCGGAGGCGCCGCCCTTCACGGCGCGGAAGCACACCCGGCCATCTTCCACCCACGCTCCCTGGTCCACCGGATAATCCATGGAAAACCAGTAGAGGCGCGCTTTGGACCGCGCCGCCGACGCCGCGGTGCGCGGGTTGTCGGCATTCAGTACCACCGAATCCTGCGCCGTCTGCATGGCAAAGATTCGCTCTTTGGCGAGCGCGTAGTTTTCAATTGTGCCATGCCGATCGAGGTGGTCTGGGGTGATGTTGAGGATGACCGCAATTGCCGGGTGGAATTGCTGAGTGCTTTCCAGCTGGAAGCTCGAGACTTCAAGCACCGACCATGTATCGTCCCTGCTCTCATCGATGAGCGCGACGACCGGCACACCGATGTTGCCGCCGACCAGCGTGGGCAGTCCGGATTCCTTGAGGATTTCCCCTACGAGCGTGGTAGTGGTGGTCTTCCCGTTCGATCCGGTGATGGCGAGGGTGCGGCCTTTGAGGAAGCGCGCGGCCAGCTCGAGTTCTCCAATGATCGGCAAGCCAAAACTACGAACCTGGGCCAGTTCGGGAGTATCGAGCGGCACACCGGGGCTGACCACGATGAGGTCCTGGCGGCGGAAGGTGAGCAGTCCGTGGCCGCCGGCTTCGACGTTGATTCCCTCATCGAGCAGGGCCGGGATGTCCTTTGCCAGCGCTTCGGCGCTGCGCACATCGGAGACCGTTACCTGCGCCCCTCGCCGGCGCAGGAACAACGCCGCGGCCAGGCCGGATTTCCCCAGTCCGACGACCAGAACCCTTTTGCCTTTTAAATCCATCATGGCTCTATCCTCAGCCGCCGGCTTGTTCATTGTCTACCGAAGCAATTGCCGGTTGCAGCCGGCTTAGCGCAATTTAAGCGTGGTGAGAGCAAACAATGCAAACACCAGAGCGCCAATCCAGAAGCGAACGATGACCTTGGACTCACTCCAACCCAGCTGCTCAAAATGGTGGTGCAGCGGAGCCATCTTGAAGATACGCTTCTTGCGCAATTTGTAGCTGCCAACCTGGAGCATCACGGAGATGGCTTCGAGGATGAAGATACCGCCAATGAAGGGAAGCAGCAGCTCCTGGCGGATGATGATAGCAATCGTTCCGATGGCTCCTCCCAAGGCCAGTGAGCCGACATCGCCCATGAAGATCTCCGCCGGGTGGGCGTTGTACCAGAGGAAGCCGATGGATGCGCCGACCATGGAGCCGCAGAAGACGGTCAGCTCGCCGACCTGGGGCATGTGCTGGAGCTCGAGGTAGTCGGCGAAAACGACGTGTCCGCTCACGTAGGTAAGCACGGCGAGCGCGCCGGCAGCGATGATGGTGCAGCCGATGGCCAGGCCGTCGAGCCCGTCGGTCAGGTTGACCGCATTCGACGACCCCATCAGTACGAATATGACGAACGCAATGAAGGGAAGGAATGCCAGGAACTCCAGGTGGTGGATGTGCAGCGGCAATTGCCACATCAGGTCTGGCCGCCAGCTCTTTACAAATGGGACCGTCAATTGAGTGGAAAATTGAGTGGAGAACAGCTTGAACTGCTGCAGAATGGAGAGCACGACGCCGACCACAAGTGCGGCAAGTGCCTGCCCCGCCAACTTCTGACGCGTTGTCAACCCAAGATTGCGGCGCTTGACCACCTTGATGTAGTCGTCCGCGAAGCCAACCGCGCCGAATGCGAGGGTCGCGAAGACAGTGATCCACACGAAGGGGTTTGCGGGATCAGACCACAGCACGGTGGGTAGCAAAATGGCGATGGTAATCAGCACGCCGCCCATGGTGGGAGTGCCGGACTTCTTCTGGTGCGACTTGGGGCCATCCTCGCGAATGTACTGGCCGATCTGAAACTCACGCAGCTTCTGAATCACGTAAGGGCCGATGAACAGCGCAATCAGCAGCGCTGTAAGCGACGCGAATGCCGTTCTGAACGTGAGATAACGGAATATGCGGAAGGGATGAAAGAACGGGTAAAGCTTTTGGTAGAGCAGCCAATAAAGCAAGTGGCCTCCAGGGTCGGTTGAGGCGGGATTCTCCCTGATTTTACAGGCTCGAACACGCAATAGGCTGTGAAGTTCAGATCACTTTTGAGGTGCCTGTTGACGCTTCAGTGCCACTTCGAAGGATTGTTGGTGGTCCTCGACATAACGCTTATATCCGGCGGAATCGACGAAGGCATTGCGGTCGCCGCTTTTCAGGCGGTCGTATTTCGCTCTTAGGCCGAAATAGCTCCCGTGGGCGCCGAGAAAGACATCGCATGGCAGCGCATTCAGCACGGCGAATTGCTTGCGAAAATCATCCGCGATCTGCGGATAGGTTTTGTTGCCGACGAGCCGATAGCTGTCGAGGACGTTCGGGCTTCCTACGATCACGACGTGCAGCGTCTTTCCTGTTTCGTTCAGGTCCATGGTCCAGGTAGTGGTGCCTTTGGTGTGGCCAGCGGTTTTGCGCGCGGTGAGGACCGTACCGCCGAGGGAAACTGTGTCGCCGTCGTGCAGTATCCGATCGACATGCGCTGGGGGAAACCACATGGTGCTGTCGCGCGCAAATTGGAAGTCGTTTCTTCCGCCCGACTCCACCACTGATACGTCCCCATCCATCACCTCATACTTCGCGCCAGTGAGATGCCGGATCGATGCACTTCCGGCGGCGTGGTCATAGTGCCCATGACTGATGAGAAGAATCCTTGTATCGCTGATTCTGAACCCCAACGCCGCGATGCTTTTTCTGATCAGTGGCGGCGAAGACGCGAGATTACTGTTGATGAGGATGTTGCCGCCCGGCGTAACGATGAGGAAAGCAGCCAGATCTTCGCTGCCCACGTAGTACAAATTGCCCGCGATACGGAAGGGCGGAAAGGGGCGCGTCCACTCGGGCGGAGTTGCGCCGCCGAATTGCAGTGACAAGCCTAGAAGGAGCAGTGCCAGGACTGCGGCGGACCGCGCGAGTGGCCTCATTGTTGCGCCGCCGGTGCAGCCTTCGCAATCTCGATGGCGCGCTCCAGGTGAACGCCGCGCGATCCCTTCACAAGCACTACGTCGCCTGGCCGCAAATTCATCCTCATCCAATTGCCGGCTTCTTCGGCTTCGAGAACAAAAAGCGAAGCGACACCGCCGGTGCATGCAGCGGCTGCCAGGTGGCGCGCATTTCCGCGCACGCCGATGACGAGGTCCAGGCCTGCCTCCGCCGCGGCTCTGCCACAATCTGCATGAAGCAGGGGACCTTGCTCGCCCAACTCCAGCATCTCTCCTGCGACCAGGATGCGCCGCGCCGCAGACCGTGAGGCCAGGGTTCGAATCATGGATCGAAGCGCCTCGGGATTGGAGTTGTAGCTGTCGTTGAGGATGGTGGCGCCGGCGATTTCAAGGATCTGGCCGCGCTTGTCTCCCGCCGTCAGCGACTCGAGCGCCCCCGCCGCAGCTTCGCGACTGACCCCCGCTTCGAGAGCGACGGCGAGGCCCGCCATTGCGTTTTGCGCATTGTGCGCGCCCAGCAGCTGCAGCGTGAGCGTACCCTCTTCCTCTTTGGATCGATAGCGGATGTGCAGGCCGCTCTCGTTTTCTGTCACAGAGACGATCTGCGGATCGGCACATGGGCCAGCGCCGAAGTAGACTACGCGGCCGGCGAAATCGCGCCCGAATTGCGAGACGTAAGCGTCGTCGCAATTGAGAAAGGCAACGCCGGTCGCCGGCAGCGCCGCCACCAGTTCGAACTTGGCGCGCGCAATGCCGGCCTGGCCGTCAGAGAAGTTCTCGACATGCGCCGTGCCAACGTTGGTAACTACACCCCAGTCTGGCGAGGCGATGCGAGCCAGGGATGCAATCTCGCCCAGATGGTTCATGCCCATTTCGACCACGGCGATATCGTGTTCCGGCTCCAGCCGCAACAGTTGCATGGGTAGGCCGAATTCGTTATTCAGATTTCCTTGCGACTTGAGGACGTTGAGCCCGGCACCGAGGGCCGCGGCGATGGCTTCTTTGGTGGTGGTCTTGCCCGCAGATCCAGTCACCGCGACGACCCGTTTTCCCCAGATTCGCCGGACATGCGTGGCAAGAGCTTGCAACGCGAGCAGCGGATCTTCGGCAATGAGCAGCGGGACGGCCAACGCGGAATCGGGCAGCCCGGCGACGCGCACGCGTGAAACCACGGCGGCCGCCGCACCTCGCTCCACAGCTGAGGCCACGAAGTCGTGTCCATCGAACCGCTCGCCCCGCACTGCGAAGAAAAGCTCCCCCGGGGCAACGGTGCGCGAATCGATGGAGTAGCCATTCGCAACCACGGCTCCCGCATTGGAGATGGTTGGCGGCGCCTCCAGCATTGCGCTGGCGCCCACCGCGACTTCAGCCAGTGTCAGCTTCATCGTTTTTCACCATAGCCCATCTCGGCCAATGCGGACGCCGCGACCTGAGCATCGTCGAAGGGAATTGTGCGGTCGGCGAGAATCTGCTCCTTCTCGTGGCCCTTGCCCGCCAACAGCACGACGTCGCCCGGATTCGCCTCTTGGAGCGCAAGCCGGACAGCTGCCGCGCGGTCGGCCTCAACGGTATAACGCGCGCCGCTGGCTTTCAAGGCAGGTTCAATCTCGGCAAGAATAGCGATAGGATCTTCGGATCGCGGGTTGTCGCTGGTTGCCACCACGAAGTCGCTCCCTTCGCCGGCTGCCTGCCCCATCTTGGGGCGCTTGCTGCGATCGCGATCGCCGCCACAACCGAATAGAGTAACGATGCGGCCACCATTGTCCGCGGTCATCTGCCGGGCCAGCGCGAGGAGATTTCGAAGCGCATCGTCGGTGTGCGCGTAATCCACGATCACCGTAAAGGGCTGGCCCGCATCGACCGGCTGAAAGCGCCCCGGCACCGGCTGCAGCCGCGGAACGGACTCAACAAGATGCTCGAACGCGATGCCCCGCGCGTGCGCCGCGGTGAACGCCGCCAGGAGATTGAGGATATTCACCTCGCCGGCAAGCCGCGAGGTGACCTGCGCTGAGCCTGCGGGCATTTCGAGGTCGAGCACAGCGCCGCCCGGCGTCAGGCGATGGTTGGCCACGCGCCAATCGCCAGCCTTAGTGCCGTAGGTGCGTACCTCGGCACCCGCCCTGCGCGCTGCTGCGGCCAACTGTTTTGCACGATCGTCGTGGGCGTTGATTATCGCAACACGCGGCGCAGGGTAAACGCTCCCATCAAAGAGGAGCCGCTTAGCCTCGTAGTACTTTTCCATGGTGCCGTGATAGTCGAGATGATCGCGGGTGAGATTGGTGAACACCGCGACATCGAAGTTGACCCCGGCGGCTCGTCCTTGGTCGAGCGCATGGCTCGATACTTCAGTGACCAGCTCTGTGGCCCCACGCGCGACGGCTTCGGCCATCAGCTCAAACAGGTCGCGCGATTCCGGCGTGGTGTGCACCGATGGACGAACCTCTCCAGCGACGTGGTACTCGATAGTGCCCACCAGGACCGTGGTTCGCGCAGCAAGGTTCAACAGCGCCTCAGTGAGAAACGCGGTCGTCGTCTTTCCATTCGTACCGGTGATGCCGATTGCGGCGAGCTTTCGCTCGGGATGCGAGAAGAACGCGGCCGAAGCTTGAGCCAGAGCCCGGCGTCCGTGCTCCACCTCGAGCACCGGGCGGCCGGCTTCGTACACAACAAGGTGATCGAAAGTGTGTCCCGAGTCGGTGATGATTCCCAATGCGCCCGCGGCCAGGGCCTTCTCCACGTAGCGGTTGCCATCCGTGGAGCCGCCCTTCATGGCTACGAACACTGCACCTGGCCGCACGCGCCGCGAATCGTACTCGACCCCTGTTGCCTCCTGGTCCGAGTCGCCCGACGCGCCCACCGCCGCAATGTCCGCTATAAGTTCGTTCCACTTCATCTCGTGCTCGATTGTAGACGGGAGAGGCGTGCGGCTTCACGCATGTCCGCGAACTCGATTGATCTCGGCCAGAAACTGATACCGATGACCCGCCCCGTCGAAGGCTCGCGCAGGAATAAAGAAGGCGTTACCAGATGTCCCACGACAAGCAGATAATTCCCCGTGTCTCTCACTTCCTTGACCCTGGCCCACGGAACCTCCCCTCGCAGGCGACTGATGCTCGTGAGGATGCCCAGGCTCGAAATGGTGAGTGTTCGTTCACCGGTCTTTGCACGAAGGAATATCCATAACGTGAGCAGGCAGAGAGCACTCGCCATCCCACCAACGGCTGAGCGGATGTCTCCAATTTGCAATCCATTTGAGAATGCTCGCCTGCTGTAAAGCCATATGAAGCCCGGCCCCGCAGAAACGATCACGACAATGGTTAAAATCCGCGGAGATTTCGCTATGGAGAAGAAGAACACTCTGAGGACCTCTGCCCGAGTCAATCTGTAACAGATTGTCATTCGGAAACTCTCCCAGGACATCCGCACTGAAGCTTAATAGCTTCAAACAGAGTAACCCGAACCGTCCAATCAGGGTTTATTCAGCGCGATCCGCGAACCACGATGCGCGTACCGGCATTCACAAGAGTTCCAGCCGCCGGCGCCTGTTCGCGGACCGTGCCGCGTCCGGAAACCTCCACAGGCAAGCCGGAATTGGCTGCCGTTTCAATCACTTTGCGCATCGGCAGTCCAACCAGAGACGGCACTTTGATCTGCTTGTCGGTGTTCATCACAACAGACGTTGAACCTGTGGCGTCTGCGCCCTGATACGGCTTCGCTGCCGTTTCAATCTGCGCGGCGCCGGTCTTCTCAACCGGATGGGCAGTAGCCTGCTTCGAGTTCGGCGGCATCCTCGCCGATTGTGACGCGTCGCCTGCAGGCGTTTCCGCCTGTCCCGCAGGCTGGCGCAGTGGATCATCGGCGGGCAGGTCGTTCAAAGCCGCATACAACGCATTCACGTCGGCCTGATCATCATGGTCGTCTTCATGGACAGGCTTTTCCGGCTTCTCTTTCGTCTTTGGAGGCCGGACCTCCTCATCGTGCGGCACGCCTAGGTACTCCAGCACCTGCTGTGCCGCCTCCGCGAATACCGGCGCCGAAACAGCAGTGCCATAATAGGAAGGCCCTTTTGTAGGCGTATCGATTACGATGGCCATCGCGATGACCGGATCGTTCACCGGCGCGATGCCCGCGAAGGAAGCAACGTGCATCGTCTTGGAGTAACGATGCGTAGCCGGATCGATCTTCTGTGCAGTGCCGGTCTTGCCTCCGGCGGAGTAGCCGTTGAGTTGTGCGGGCTTGCCGGTGCCGTAAAGAACGACGCCTTCCATCATCTTCCGCATTTGGGCCGCGGCCATTGTCGAGATCACGCGGTGTGCTCCCGTCGGCAGCGGATTCGGCAACTCGCCGCCCGGTTTGAACGGAGACGCCCGCGGGGCAGCAGCCTTGTTGTCGGGGTCGAATTGCCCTGGCAAGAGCACGTGTGGAGGAAGAAAGACACCGCCGTTCGCGATGGTCGACACCATCGACACAAGCTGCACCGGCGTCACGCCAATTTCCTGCCCTATGGCGAGCGATCCGATCGACGATGCTCCCCACTTGCTCGTCGGCCTCAACAGTCCGCGTGTTTCGCCGGGCAACTCCACACCCGGCTTCGAGCCAAATCCGAAGCTGCGCAGGTATTCATAAAACTTGTCCGGTCCTACTTTGAGGGCCAGCTTGACGGCGGCCACATCGCTTGATTCCTCCAGCGCCTTGTGCACCGTAACGACTCCCATGTGCTCGCCCTGATTGTCGTGAATCACGCGGCCCGCCAGCGTGATCTTTCCACCCTGGCAATCGATCATGTCGTCGGGTGTCGTCACCTTCTGGTCAAGGGCAGCCGAATAGGTTGCCAACTTGAATGTGGACCCCGGCTCATAAACGTCGCTGACCGCGTGATTGCGCAGCAGAGCGGGCGTGGTGTGCCGGAACTGATTGGGATTGAAAGTAGGCCGGATCGCGAGTGCCAGGATTTGGCCAGTATGCACGTCCTCGACCACCACCGTTCCATTCGCTGCTCCGGTGCGATCCATGGCGTGATCGAGCGCGCGCTCCGCGATGAACTGGATGTTCTCGTCAATTGTGAGGATGAGATTACGGCCCGGCTCTGGATCGTGTTCACTGGAGCCCAACACCTTGCGCCGCGCGTCCATGGCCGTGAACATGCGGCCGGGAATCCCATGCAATTGCGGTTCGAACTTCTGCTCAAGGCCGCCGAGCCCGTTGTCGTCCACGCCTACATACCCCAACACCTGTGCGGCGATTTGGTTGTCAGGATAGAAACGCTGAAACTCGTTTTGAAAGTAGACGCCCTTGAGATTCAGCTCCTTCACCTGTGCAGCTACCTCGGGCCTCACGCGCCGAGCGATCCATGCAAACCCATTGTTCTTTGCGAGGCGGGTTGCGATCTGCTCAGCGCTGGTCTGGGCGTCAGCGGCGTCGGTGTGCACTGCGCCAGCCAGCACACGCGCCGCAGTCTTCTTGTCGTCGATCTCGGTGGGCACCGCGTACACGGAGTCCGCCTGCACGGTCATCGCCAATTCGTGCAGATTCCGGTCGTAAAGCACACCGCGCCGCGGAGCCACCTCAAACGTGCGTTGCTGCTGCTTCTCAGCGCGGTCGACGTACTCCTGGTGGCGCATGATCTGCAACCAGAACAGGCGGCTCGAAATCGTGATTGCCCACGCCAGGAAAAAGAGACAGATAAGCCAGAAGCGCGCCATCCGGAGGGGGATAGCGCGCGGAATGGTGTTTCGATTTCTGTTGCGGATGGCGGCTGCTTGCATCGGCGGATTGCTCCCGGGACAGGGCCTGCGCTCTCGATCTATTGCATCGCTGGCGTTAGGGGAGCCACCTGCGCCAGAGCCGGCGCATTCCCGTCAAGATGCGCGGTTGGATGGATCACCTGCCCTGGCTGAGGCTCGGCCAACCCAAGTCCCCGGGCCATGCCGTCAATGCGGGCCGGCTGCGTCAACTGCGCCTCGGATAGCCGCAACTGGCGGTTCTCCTCGCGGAGCTGCTCAACGATCTGTTTTTCGCTCTCTACGCGGTAAGAGCTTTCGATGGCGCTGAAATGCTGCAGCCCGTAGACCATAATGAGCGAGAACAGCATGGTTACAGCCGCCGCAAAACTGCGCATCTCGCGGACGCGAACGGGGTCCGGCGCCTTGACCAGACGCGTGTTGTCAAAGTGCTTGGCAAAATAGAACTCGGGAGTGCGTACGCCGCGGCGGCGCAAGCCCTGTTGCGCCAGCAGCTCAGCGTTGCGCTCGATCACTCGCGAGTTCCATCCGCGCCCGGCTTCAAAGTAAGTTGTCGTCGCTGCCGCCATCACACTCTCCTCAATTTCTGTTCCCTGTTCCCTGTTCCCTGTTCCCTGATTTTTCCGCCGCTCTCAACTTCGCGCTCCGCGACCGCGGATTGCGATCAATCTCGTCTGCCCCTGCAATCACCGGCTTCTTGGTCAGGATGGTCCAGATCCCGTTCTGCGCCCCGTCGCGCAGGCTGTCTTTCACAATGCGATCTTCCAGGGAATGAAAACTGATGGCCGCCAGACGTCCGGAGGGCTTAAGCAACTTTGGTGCGGCCTCCATCAGCGCCCGTATCTCGTCCAACTCCCGATTCACAAAAATCCGTATCCCCTGAAATGTCCGCGTGGCCGGGTGGATCCTGTCCGGTTTCATTGCCGGGGCGGCTGCGGCTACGATTCGGGCCAACTGCCCTGTCGTCGTCACTGGCCGCCCGCGCACAATGGCTCTGGCGATTCTCCGCGACCTCCTTTCCTCTCCGTATTCGTAGATAAGGTCTGCCAACTCGCGCTCGCTCGCCTCATTTACCACTTGTGCGGCGGTCTCGCCCCGGCGCGTGTCCATGCGCATATCAAGGGGCCCATCCGCCATAAAACTGAATCCTCGCGATGCCTCATCCAGCTGCATGCTGCTTATGCCAAAGTCGGCCAGCAATGCATCTACTGAACCGGCCTCGATGTACATTGGCGCCGAACTGAATGCCTCGCCAATGAACGTCACTTGAGGAGCCTCACTGCCCAACTCCTCGCAGGCCCGATCAAGCTTTTCCTTCGCCAGAGCCATCGCCTCGGGGTCGCGGTCAAACGCGATCAACTTCCCTTTCGGCCCCAGTCGCCGGACGATCTCGGAACTGTGCCCAGCAAATCCAAGGGTGCAATCAACCACCGTGCTCCCCGGCCGCAGGGCCAAATACTGCATCGCGTCTGTCAATAAAACCGGCACATGGCGTTCAATCTCGGTCGTCATGTGTCCCCCTCGGGGGCTCCCGTCAAATCTGCGGTTTCAGAATTGCTGCGACCCTCTCGCGGGTCTCCTTGGACAAACCGTCCGCCGGCAGTCCTTGCTCAAACTCCGTGAGGTTGTTGATCGCAAGGAAGGTGCCCATCCCCATCACCGTTACTTCCGCGTCGAGCTTCGCCTTGGTACGCAAAATCTGCGGCAAAAGCAGTCGGCCCTGGTTATCCATCTCCAACTGCTGGCCGTAGTAGTTGACAAAGTTCAGGTACTCTTCCACCGCAGCGTCGAGGGAGCTTGCCCGCGCCAGCAGCAGGGCCTCCGCTTTTTCCCATTCGGGCAGCGGCCAAACTTCGGCGCTCTTGCCGGTCCTGCTGGTGACAAAAAACTGCGTCACATTCTGGGCATCCATCTGCTGCTTGAAGGCAGCAGGCATCTTCAGCCTGCCCTTCTCGTCGATCTTGGCCGGATGGTTGCCGCGAAACATTGCAAATTCCTCTTACTCAGGTGGGCCGAAACTCAGCTTGCCAGGCCAGATCGGATCGATTTCCGGTGGTCAGGCTGGTTCCCCGGGGCATTCGAAACTCAGAAAAGTGGAGCCAGGGGATAGTTCTGGAAGTATTCTTGCCATTGGAGGAGTAGGCTGACTCTAGATTGGTCCCTTTCGCTCCCTTTTGCTCCACTTTAGACACGATCATAGCTGCAGTCTGTCGCTTCGTCCAACACCAAAAGCGGACGCTTCCAGCCGCTACGGCAGGCAGACTGGAGAGAGTAAGCCAGTTGGGACTCCCGACACCCTCAACCACAACCTGTAGTGTTTACCTCTCAGGTTCCCCTGAACCCTGGGGAACTTGGCAGACGTGCGGGCGATGGTGTATGGCGAATTAAAGGCGAAGATTGCTGCCGTGCCAATTCGTCGCGGCTACAATCTGCCCATGGGCGAACTCGAAGTAGAAGACCCCCTGGCCTTGTTCGATTCGTGGATGAAGGACGCCCAGCTGCGCGAGCTCAACGATCCGGGCGCGGCCGCCCTGGCGACGTGCGCTGCCGACGGCCAACCAAGCGTGCGCATGGTGCTGATCAAGCAAGCCGGCGGACAACGATTCGCCTTCTTCACGAATGCCAGCAGCAGAAAAGGCCGCGAAATCGCAGAGAACCCGAAGGCCGCTCTCTGCTTTCATTGGAAGGCGCTGCGAAGGCAGGTGCGGGTGGAAGGAGCTGTAATGGAGCTTCCCTCAACCGAAGTGGACACGTACTTCCACAGCCGTTCGCGGGCCAGCCAGATCGGCGCGGCTGTCTCATTGCAAAGCCGGGTGCTGGTCAGCCGGGAGGAATTGGAGTCTAGAGTTCGGACGTTTAGAGAGGCGCATCCAGATAAGATTCCCAGGCCCGATTTTTGGCGTGGATTTTATGTTGAACCGGCCCGAATCGAGTTCTGGATCGACGGCGCTCACAGGCTCCACGACCGTTTTCTTTATTGGAAGGAAGGCTCCGGATGGCAAATTGCGCGTCTCTATCCGTAGCTAAGCTAGCTATTCCGCGTCTGCGGCTCTCGACCGCCGTCTGTGCGCTGCGCTCTCTCCCAGCATCCAGATCAGGTAAATCAGCACCAGCACGTTGGCAACCAGAAGTCCCATGCGTACCCAGGTCAGCCTGCGCATCAATTCGTGTATCTCCACCGGCAGGAAGGAGGCGGTGATGATCAGGGTCAGGAACTCGCCCCAGGTCTTTTCGAGGTAAAGGCCAATCGCCTCCAGAATGCCCACTGCAGCGTAGCAGAATGCCACGACGCCGATGCGTCTCAGAAGCGGGTCATTGAGGAGCTCGGCCTTCTCGAAAAGGAAGTTGACCATCCGTGACTCGGGGTTCATCTTCAGATCGGCGATCATGCGCCACACCACGTCGTCGATGTCCCTGTGCAGCAGCCGCAGCGCTCCCACCCCGATGGCTATAAATAAAAGAGCGCCAAGCAGTTTGTACGCGGCAATGAGAACGAGCCCAGTCCGATGGCCCCGGTGTGCTGGTGCGATTTGAGAGTCGGAACCCGCGATGGGCTGGGGGGCGGTCAATGGTTTATGTTGAACCTTTCCACAATTCTACGTTATTCGCTTGTCAGCGGTTCGCGAGGGCGCCAACCACGGCGGCTCCTCATTTCATCTCCGCGGCACCCGCAACGCCTTGAAGCGATAGGATCGATGCGATGACACGCAGATTCGAAAGCAGCGATTGGGTCCCACATCCGGTTGAGTTGGTCTTTGCCTTCTTCGCGACTCCCTCGAACCTTCCGCACCTGATGCCGCCTGAGGCGCAGGCCCGCGTTGAGGACGTGCGGCTGCAGCCTCCGCCGCCAAGGCCCGTCGCCCCCGATCCGGCACGCCGCTTCAAGAGCGTGGCCGCGGGCACCGGATCTGAGATTCTCTTCAGCTTCTACCCGATCAAATGGCTTCCACAACGCGTGAGTTGGACCTCGCGCATTGTGGACTTTGAGTGGAACAGTCACTTCACCGATGAGCAAGTCCGCGGCCCATTCGCGGTATTTCGACACCGCCATGGAATCGAAACGGAGATGCGCGATGGAATTGAAGGGACAAGCGTGACTGACACCGTCGAATACGCTCTGCCCGGCGGTGTCTTCGGCAACGCCGCCGCCGGCGCAGTGTGGAAGCAGCTGGCAAAATCGTTCGAGTTTCGCCGCAAGCGGCTTGCTGAGGTGCTGGCGATTGCGGCGCGACAGGCCGTCCACCGTGGCTGAACATACCGCTACTTCTTAAGGCTGAGCAGCGCATCGCGATCGAGCAAGTTTCCGTCGAGGATGAGCGTGGAGATGCGGCGCACATTCCACGCGCTCACGGTCGGATCGGCGTCCACCACGAGAATGTCAGCCCGCCGTCCCGGAGCGATCAGGCCCAGTTCATTCCAGTTGAACTGCAGCGCGTAGTTGTTGGTGGCGGCTGCGAGCGCCTCGCGCGGCGTCAGGCCAAGGCGCACGAGCATTTCCAACTCCACATGAAGTGAGGTTCCGGTAAACGAGCCGGAGACGGGCGATCCCGACGCGGCCAGATAATGCGGGTATGAAGCGAAGAGCACCTGGTTGATTCGCCATAGGCGCATGGCGGATTGGTCCGCCTTCTTGCGGAGGCCTTCCTCGATATAGCGCTGCCCCATACCGGGCAAACGGCGTGACCACCCCGGCAGCGGATACACCATCTCCCCGGTCTTGCGATCTGGAGGGTCAAACATGTGCGCCGAATCGAGGAGCGCGGATGCAGGCTCTTTCCAAAGATTGCGATGATCGGGCAGACGCTGGAAGTAGGTGGCGAACATGGGCATCAGCGCCGAGCGATGCGAAGCCACGAAATCTGCATAGGAGCGCACGTGAGAGTCTGTAGCCGGCAGGCGCTCGGAGTAATCGTAGGCGGTCGTCGCGGCGGGTCCGTCCGGATCGTCGACCAGCGGCCTCTGCAGTTCGTCGGGAATCACGCCCAGTTCATAGCGGCCCATGCGCAGCAGCGCATCGACTCCTGCCTCGACGCCCACCCGGTAAGGAGTCGACACGAATTCGCCGTAGGTGATGAGCCCCATCAGGTGCGCATGCGCGATGATCCACTGCGTATTGGCCGCGGTGACCTCGTGTCCGATCCACAGAACGCGGGTCCCCAGCTTTACGGTGTCGTTCAGTTGATGCAAGGTGTCTTCAGGACTCAGCTCTGCCGGCCGCGCTGACTCACGCAGTTTGGCTGCCCACCCGCTCTGCCCGATCAGCAGGCTCCAATCATCGGTGGTGCCAACGGAATCGATCAGATAGAGATGCGGAGTGGGATTGGCGTTGCTATCGATGTGGCCGCGGCGGCTGTCCGAACTCGCGACGACGGTAGTTACGCCCATATAGAGGTCGGCGTTGGCCTCGCCCTGGCTGCTCATCCCCGCGAAGCCATCGACAAGGCCGGGGACGATGTACTTTCCTGTGCAGTCGATTACGCGCGCGCCCTTGGGAATTGGAATGATGGCGCGCGACCCCACATCGGTGATGTGCCCATTCTGCACAATCACGATGGAGTCGGGCTGATCCTTGGCGGAGCGACCCCAATCCGTGACATCAACAATCGTGCCCCCTGCAAGAACCAGCGGAACGACGGGAGCTTGCGCGCAGGCCGGCAATCCACCCAGAAACAGGCCGAGAATTCCCAAAAGCAGGAAACGGTCAGGTCGCATAAGAAAGTTGATCTGATGTGGATTGTCGCACGGAGGGCAGAACAGGCGAGACCGAACAGGCGGATTGAGGCAATGACGGGAGAAATGATCTGCAATCAACGCCGGGGTTCGAAGCGCGCTCTTTCGACTCAATCAAGTTAGCTAGCCACGAGGGTGCGGCGCTGTCGGCTGGCAAGCAGCGGCAGAACCTGCGTATAAGCATCCTCCACAGTGAGACCGTACTTCTCCCGCAGAGCATCAATCTTTCCGTGCTCAATGAACTGGTCAGGCCAGCCGATGCGAACCACCGGCACGCCGCTCCCCATCTCCTCCAGGGCTTCAAGAACGGCCGATCCGAATCCGCCCATCTTCACTCCATCTTCAATGGTGACGAAAGCAGCGACACGGTTTGAGTAGGATTCCAGCATTTCCCGATCGAGCGGCTTCACAAATCGCGGATTGATTACGGCGACGGAGTGACCGTCTGCACTGAGCCGGGCTGCAAGTTCGACAGCCATCGGCTGCATGTTGCCGAGTCCGAGGATGGCAACGTCTGAGCCGTCCGCAATCACCTCGGCTTTACCCAGCGTCAGTATCTCTGCGACCGGCTTGCGCGTCACGCCGGTCACGGCGCCGCGCGGGTAGCGTATGGCGCTCGGGCCCGGAAGGTGGAGGCCGGTTTTCATCATGTCTGCCAGTTCGTCTTCGTCTTTCGGCGCCATCAAGACCATCTCGGGGATGCCACGCAGATATGCGATGTCGAACAGGCCATGATGCGTGGGGCCGTCGTCGCCTGAGAGACCGGCGCGATCCATGCAGAAGAGGACCGGCAGTTTCTGCAGCGCCACGTCGTGGACGACGGGATCGAAGGCGCGCTGCAGGAATGTCGAATAGATGGCGCACACCGGACGAAATCCACGCGTCGCCATTCCGGCCGCAAAGATGACCGCGTGCTCCTCAGCGATGCCCACGTCGAAGTAGCGCTTGGGATGATGGGGACGAAATAGATCGAGGCCGGTTCCGTTCGGCATGGCGGCGGTGATGGCAACCACGCGTGAATCCTGATTGGCCAGCTCAACCAGGATGGTCGCGAACGCCTCGGAGTACGTCTGCTGTCCTGCAGGACGCGTGCTCCCGGTCTCCGGATCGTACGGCCCCAGGCCATGAAACTTCTTCTGCAGGTCGAGCGCCGGCTGAAATCCGCGTCCCTTCTGCGTGATGACGTGCAGAAGCACGGGGCGGTCGGCAGCTTTCAAGAATCTGAACGTCTCAATGAGTTGCGGCAGGTTGTGTCCATCGATGGGGCCGAAGTACTCAAGGCCGAACTCCTCAAACAGCATGGAGGGCCACAGCATGCCTTTGGCAGCCTCTTCAGCGCGGCGAAATACATTCACGGCCGTTTTGCCGCCGATCTTTTGCACGATGCGCTTGGCGGAGTCATGCAGGTGCTGGTAGTGCTCGTTGGTCACCACGCGATGAAAGTAGCGCGCAATAGCACCCACATTGCGATCGATCGACCACTCGTTATCGTTCAGGACCACAATCAGCCGCTTTGTCTGTTCGGCAATGTTGTTGAGGGCTTCAAAGGAGATGCCGTTGGTGAACGCTGCATCGCCCGCCACGGCGACAACGTGCTCATTGCCCCCAGCCATATCGCGAGCGACTGCCATACCCAGCGCCGCCGAAAGAGCGGTGCCAGCGTGGCCCGCACCGTAACAGTCGTGCTCGCACTCGGTGCGCAGCATAAAGCCGTTCAGCCCGCCCGCTTGCCGGATGGTCCCGAAACGCTCGCGCCTCCCGGTGAGAATTTTGTGCGTATAAACCTGGTGGCTGACGTCGAAGAGAAACCTGTCCTGGGGCGAGTTGAACACGTAATGCATGGCCAGGGTGAGTTCGACCACCCCCAGATTGGGACCGAGGTGCCCGCCGGTCTTCGACAGCGATTGGATCAAGAAGACGCGAATCTCTTCCGCCAACTCGGCCAGTTGCGCGTAAGTGAGGCCCTTGATATCGACGGGGGATTGGATTGTTTCGAGCAATGCTCCCATTTACTTCCTTTTCCCGGGCCCCAGGGCCGGAATTGCAAGAAAAAGCCCCGGGTCGCCGGGGGGCTTTTGTTCGCTGAATTTCCAACTCACAGTATACCAATGCCCGGAACATGCTGCTTCGACTTCGCCGCTCCCCGGCCTCGATTGTTTCTGCCGGCTGCACGCTGCCGGAGACGAATGAAAGGAACCGGTTTAGCCTTTGAGGAGCGTAAACCTCCGTCCTTCAGGGCGGAGATATAAGCCCAGGGATGGGATCCGACGAGCGCCCGGCGTTGTTGAGGATCACATCGGAAAAGCGTAGAATAG
>Ga0210394_10003975_pt1 | contig 17750 bp, 23 predicted proteins | sample IncBWC12MmetaG_FD_160121 | JGI IMG/M metagenome (GOLD analysis project Ga0210394, IMG submission 160121) | Forest soil microbial communities from Barre Woods Harvard Forest LTER site, Petersham, Massachusetts, United States - Inc-BW-C-12-M | ecosystem: Environmental > Terrestrial > Soil >... | reverse complement strand
GCATGGCGGGAACGCCGGGTGGTCGAGTAGCGCGTGACTACGCCGGCAAGCTCCAAACAGTAGACGCGCCCGGGCCGAGCCAGTGCTTCGTCCTCATCCCGAACACGAGGCCGCACGCCTACCTGCTCACGCATCGGTGCGTTGCGTTCGTCGCGTGCTTGCAGTGTGGCGCCATCAAGAAGGAGCCATGCAAGGGCAAGACGCTGCGGTGGCCGAGCGGCGATCCTACCTACGGTGCGCAGACCCACTACGTCCGCAGGAAGGCATACAAGGCTCTCCTCGACAAGGTTTAGGAACCCAATGCTCAAGCTCATCCTGTTCGCCACGCTCGTCGCCCTCTCCGGCTGCGGGCTCATCGATGGCTTCGCGACCCCCTACGCGTACTTTCCTCGGGACCGCGACGCGGACCGCTGCCCGCCTCACTTCGTCGGTCACTTCCCGAGCTACCGCGAGGCGATGGGAGCTTTGCATCAGGGTCGCGCCGTGCGCCGCCACTCATGGATGGTCGCGGCGCCGGGAGAGATCTGCCTCACCTCGGCCAACGCGAGCGCGCCGTTTCTTCTGAACTACGACGTCGCGACCGGACAGTGGGGAAGGTTCATCGTTCTCGGTCACGGGGCCGTCCGGCCCTGGGAGCCGAACGAAAACGACAAGGTCGCAGACGACTGGGAGAGCGTCTGATGAGCAAACAACGGCAAGCACGACTCTCGAAGGACCTCTGCGACGGCGGCGGCCAGATCATCCAGGTGACGGCCGAGGAGACGCGGTTCAAGCTCGTCACGTGCCCGGTCTGTCGTCGTCAGAACTTGAGCGGGCAAGAGGTCTACGGCCTCCGTTACGGGGACGACGCCGACGTTCTGCGCGTCCCCGATCACCGCGCACGCGTGCTCTACGCAGCGTCTGGTGCACCACAAGGCCCCACGAACGGAGCCACTCATGAAGGAAACGGTCACACGATCGCGGACGGCATGGCGGATCGACCGGGCTCGGGTCTCTTCGGGCGTTTGACGGCGACGGAGCTGCATGCCGCCGCCGTGAAGGCTGCCGTGGAAAACGCGGACGTCTGGCTCAACGAGCTTGCGGAGATCGAAAGGTCGGACGACGAGATTGGACGACCATGGCGGGCGATGCGCCCCGGCGTGTCGGTGCCGCGGGACCTCTTCGAGGTCTACCGTCAGGCGGGCGGGCCGTCCCCGTCGCGCATCCTCGCCGAGGCAATGCGCCGGTGGCTCGAAGAACACGGCATCGTGCCTCCGCCTCCGCCGCCGCCCTCGAAGACCGACGCGGCGACGCAGGCGGCACAGCAGGCAGCCCTCGAACGGAGAGGCAAGCGATGAAGCGAGCGAAGCAGCTCACCAAGAAGGAGCGGCGCGCGGCCTATCTTATGGCCGGGCTCACGACCGAGCCTGCAAGCGCGCCCGCGTGCGCGGCCTGTCAATCCACGAGCCTCGTGCTGACAAACGTCGAGCACTCGATCTTCCCCGATATGGCCCTCGCCGCGTGTGCGGACTGCGGCGCCCACAACTGGACCCCGAAGGACCACCCTGGCTTCGCTGTCTTGGCGAAGGAGTCCATCCTGAAGCGCGAGGTAGACGAGCTCGCGGGACATGTCGAGAAGGCGATCGGCGAACCTGCCGGGACACTCATCGCCGTAGCCTGGCTCGTCGAAATGCGGAAGCGCGGCTGGCTCGACGGCGGCGCCCCGCAAGGAACGGACGTGCGCCTCGCGTGTCGCGACTGGTGGGCCGCGCGAAATCGCGCTGCGTTTGTCTGATCGTCTTCGCCGCGAAGTGTTACAGTTCACTTCTTCCACAGGTCCGCATGGCCTTCCGGGTAATGTTCGACGGTCGGATGATCACCTGCGACACGGTCGACGACGTCGTCGCGCTGAACTTTCACATCCAAGGGGAGAAGCGTGCGCCCAGCGAACGTCCCCTCGTCGCAATCGCCGCTGGCGCATCCGTCTACGTTCCGATGGGAATCGCGCTGAAGTCGGTGCCACGCCGAACGGAGACCTTCTTCCTTCAGAACCCTGGTCTGGATTTCAACCCCACGGAGGTCGTCGATGCGCTCGACATCGGCGGCGGCATGATGGGGGCTCCCGTCGCCGTCTCGACGGTGAGGGGAGCGATCTGCGCGCTCGTCAACGCGAGCGTTCTTGAGCGAACGTCGGCCCTCCCCGCAAGGTTCAAGCTCGCCGAGATCGCAGGGAAGGAACAGAGCCTCCTCGGACCCGTCTCCACAACGTCGATCGACCGCTCGAAGCTCGCCGAGGCGGCTCGCTTGTCTATGCCTAGGAACAGGTTCGTCGCGCGCGCGGTCGACCGTTCGAGCCTCTTCGGGCGGGACCAATCCGTCAAGTACGAGTCATGGGGCTTCATCTGCCACGAGGTCTACTCCGGCAAACGATGTGCTTCTCATCGCGACAGGCGATGCTCCGGGGTTCATCTCTGCACGGTGCACGCAGATCGTCGGATGCGCCGATTTCTCGCAAAGGTTCCCGGCGCCCTTGGCGTGTTCGCGCAGATCCTCGCCACCGAGCCTGCGCCACACGATCGAGATGCGCTCGAATCAGCTCGCCTCATGATCGAGGATGTCAAGGCGGACCGGCGTCCCAATAACTCTTCGCTGCCGGCAAGGGTCCTCTACCTCTTGTGGTACCACGTCACGATGATCCAAAACGCCATCGCCAGCGGGACCGTCATCCCGGCGGACGAGGACGAGGTCGCGGAGAAGAAGGGAAAGGGAGAAGAGAGAGATCCGGATCCGGACCCAGACAACACAGAGGGCAGAGGAGGGGGCGGAGGAGAACACGGAGGGGCCCTTCCCGTAGACGACGTGCTCCCGCTGCGCGCCCGCCAAGTGCTCGGACGCAGGGGCCGAAACGAGACGCTGGCAGCCATCGGTAGTGACCTCGGCATCACGGGGAGCCGCGTGCAGCAGATCGAGTCGTGGGCGCACCGGGCGCTGCGAGACGCGGCCAAGTACGCTGCCAAGCTCAACGCCGAGCCCCACGTCGAGGGGGCCCGCCAGGCGCCAGAGCCGCCTCCTGAAGTACCGCGCGTCGTCCCCGTGCCGCGAGTTCCAGTTCCCGTCCTGAAGCCGATGCTGAAGCCGGAGAAGCCAACGGCACGACCAAGGGACACGTCTTCTCCGTGTTCTCCTCCGCCCCCTCCTCTGCCCTCCGTGGTGTCCGGGTCCGGATCCGGGTCCGGCTCTCCTGCTCCCTCTCCTGCTCCGATTCCGGTCCCGGTTCGTCCGAAGCGTGCGCCGAAAGAACGTGCCCCGAAGGAGCGTGCTTCGAAGTCGAAGGAACGCGTCTTCGCGAAGGATACGCGCGGGCGTCCCGTCGCTGAGCTCACGGTGAAATCGCGCTCGTGGCGCGACATCGGGCCGGAAGAGGAAGCGCGCCTCGTCGCCGCGTTCCAGGCGGGAGACAGGGCGGCCGGTCAGACGCTCCTCCTCGCGCACGAGCCGCTTCTCTTCAAGCTCACCGTCCAGCAGCGGAAGATTGCCGCGCGCGGGCAGGGCCTCGACGCCGACGACATCCTCCAGGCGGCGCGGCTCGGCTTCATGCGCGGCCTCGAAACCTACGATCCGGCGCGTGGCTTCCGCATCTCGACGTACGTCGGTTGGTGGATCCGGCACCACGCGAGCCGCGAGCTCACGAGCATGAACGGCGACGTGTCCTTGCCCATCAACATCAAGGAGACCATCCAGCGCGCACGAGCCCTGAACATCGATACGGTCGACGGGCTGGTGGAAGCGGGTCTCCTTCAGCAAGGCAAAACCATGGTCCGCGGCGCCAAGGCCTTCGAGGACGGGCGCTACCTCGCGACGCGACTCCTGAGCCTCGATGCGCCGCTTCGAACGCACGGCGAAGGAGGTCGCCACGACGTCGCGTACAGCGAGATCGTGTCGAGCGAAGCACCGGACGCCTACGACCTCCTCTTGCGCGCCGACGAGGAAGAAGAGGCGCGCGACGACGTCGAGAGCTACCTCGCCGTCCTCTCGCCGCGCGAGCGCAAGATCCTCCTCGCTCGCTTCCTCGAAGACGAGGAGGGGGACACGCAGACACTCAAGAAGATCGGCGACGAGTTCAATCTCTCGCGTGAGCGCATCCGCCAGATCCAAGCAGCGGCCATCGCCAAGGTCAAGAGCGTGGCGCTCGGAGAACCGATGCCGACGCCGAGGAGAAGCCGGGCGAAGGAGCAGCCGCCGACATCGGCGGCATCGGCGTCGCCGAACGGGCGCCACGCGACGTTAAGCCTTCCTTTGCCCGCCGCGCGGAAGCCGAAGACATGCGGCGCGTGCGGCGAGCCCGGGCACAACGTGCAGACGTGCCTACTGCGGCTTCGTGCAAGCCCATGAACCCGTACCGACAGGATCCGATTTGGTGCTCCGCACAAGCCGTGCGCGATGCCGCCGCGCAGCTCCAGCACGGCCTCATGTGGTCCCCCAAGCACGACCTTCGTGTGCTCGCGTGGCGGGCGCTCCGCGCCTACTACGGCGCGCGCGTCCGAGGTGGTCGGCTGCCCCGTCTGTACCTTTGGTTCGAGGCGCACAACCGCCGAAAACACGAAGATGCCCTTCTTCTGAGCTGCCCCGTCGCGTGCGAAGAGTGAAACACTTCACTCGTTCTTGTTACAGACGCGGTTCGGTGTTACGGTATCCTAGTAAGCGGAAAACCCGGCGACGGACGACGGGCGCGTTTGGCACAGGACAAGCATTAGTCGATCGGCGAGGAGTATGAACATGGCGACCGACACGACGCGTGGCATCCGGATGGGGTTTGCGGCAGCTTACGAGGCGGCTTGCGAGCGGGAGTGCGTAGCGACGCAGGATGCCTGCAACCGGCTTGCTGCCGACATTCGTGGCGGCCGTTCCGAGCTCCTCTCACGCCTTCGGTCTGATACGTTTCGTGGATACGGCGGCGAAGTCGATGGTCTCCATGACCTGCTCATGGTGGCTTGGAAATCGGCCGACGTTCTGCTCGTAACGGGGAAAACACGCGACGCGTGGCTTACCGCGATCGACGACGTACAGAAGCGCGCCTGGCACGACCGCTGCAAGGCCGGTTGACCATGAGCAACATCGCCGTCTACGTGAAGCACCGCTCGGGAGCCATGCACGTCCTCGGGTTCCGTCGCACGACCAAGCTCCGCAAGGAGATCCTGGCCGGTCGCGGGGGGCCTCAGGTGCTGGAGCTCGTCGAGGCCGGCTACAGCGGCTTCCTCGGCGACAGCGGCGACGTCGAAGACTTCGAGAACCTCGAAGCTCACTTCAAGACGCACGGGCTCTCCGCGTGAAGGCGCAACGCACCGTTCTCCTTCGGCGCGAGGCCATGCCCGGCTGGTCCAGGACGGGCGTTGTCTACAGGGCCTACGAGGTCGACGGCACGCCTCTCTACCTTGGCGCAGAGACCTTCGAGGCGGCACGCCAGATGGTCCTCGACGCCCACTCCAACGTGACCGTCGAGAAAGAAGGAATCATGAAGACGAAGCTTCACCCGACGGCCGAGGCCCTGATCGAGGCCATGTCGCAAGACAACGACGTCAACTACAAGGACGAGATCACCGAGGAACAGGCGAAGGCTCTCAACGCGGCCGTTGCGCGCCTTTCGGTGAACCTGGCCTTCACGAGCGAAGTAGTCGACCTCATCGCGACGGGAGAGCAGGGCGAAGCCCAGAAGCTCTTCGGTCGCATCGATGGCTACAAGGAGCTCGACCAGGTCCTCGACGACATTCACGGGGGCTGACCGATGGCCGATGATGTTCACGAGGTGGAGCAGGACGAGGCCGACGCGAAGCCTTACGGCGACGGTAAGGTCTACGTCGTCAACCTCGACCGCTCGCTGGAGCAGAAGGCGAAGGACGGCTACGAGCGGATGCGGGCGAAGTTCCCCTCCTTCGCCGGGGAGCCGAGGACGCCGTGGAGCCTCTTCGGGCTCATGAACGGCCTCTCGCCGCAGAAGGGCAACCTGAAGTACGTCTGGATGAGCAAGGCGCGCGAGGTCGAGGCCAACCCCGAGGCCTGGCTCTTCCACGACAGCCCCGACATCGTCGAGTTCGCCAAGGGCGTCCTCCAGCTTGCGTGAAAAGGAGCGGACTAGGCCTTGGCACGCTACGCGCATCCTCACCACGACGACAAGGAAGAGGTGTCATCATGATGGAAGGCAGCCACGAGTACCAGTACCCGTTCGATCGCATCATCTCGCCGGTCACCGCCGATGTGACGGCGCTCTCTGGACCCTACCAACACACGGGCGCTGTGCGGCACCTAGGCCTCAGGCTCTATAGCGTGCGCGCCAAGCCTGTTTGGAGAGATCCTGTTTGGGCTTTGCAGGTGCGCGCTCCGCTTCACCTCGCATCCGGGCGTGAAGGAAAGAAGTTCATGATCGCGACGGCGCACTTGGGCCGCGAAGAGCTCCTGAAGCTTCGCGAAATGATCGACGAAGCTCTTGGGAAAGACGAATCATGAGCGCCTACCGAACTCCCGCCGTCGTCGAGCCAGATCCGCCGAAGCCGCCGGAGCCGCCTCGTCCTCCTGTGCGCACGGCGGAGGAATTCAAGGCCGCGCTCGACGAGTTCGATGCGCGAATTCGAAAGCTCGACGAGCGCTTCAGCGCGCTCGCCGAGTCCCTGGACCGCCTCCAGGTTTCCACGGAACGTCTCCAGGCTCTGGTGGCGAAGGCGAAGGGGAGAGGGTCGTGATGGCGAAGATGACGTTGAAGCAGGCGGCGAAGATCGCGGCGAAGGTGAAGCCTTCGCAGTGGACGTGGACCCATCGCCGTGAGGCGCGGAGGCGCCTCGGCGAGCTCATGGGTCGAATCGAAGGTGAGTACGAAGCCAATGGGTTCGTGCGCGACATCGAGTACGGCTCATGTTCCGCAACGCGCTTCCTGTACGTGCTCATGAGCGCCTTCGAGCCAGAGCGCGCGCTGAGGGAGCTCCGGCGTGTGCGCGCCATCGCCGAGGGCCGACTCGTGCGGAGTACGATCTGGGAGGTGCGCATCGCGCCGTCGTCGGTCAGGCTTGCCCGTTTCTTCGAAGAGGATGTTGCAAGGAGGTCGTTCGAAAAGTGCGATGGCTACTGGAAGCGCCACCAGAACCTCGTACGCATCGATCGGCTCCGGCCGCTTGGTCCTGCTGCGGTCTACATGGATCCGACCCTCGTGGTAGAAGGCGACGGGACGCTCGAACGGCCGTTTCGAGAGCTTTTCGACGCGATCGACGCCGTCCGTTCGGGCGGCGACGTCATCGTGGTCGTGAAGGGCGAAGCCGCGAAGGGGAACTCGATCACGGTGGACGGCCTGGAGCTTCCGATGACGCGGAAGCCCTTCACCCTGCGCGTCATGCGCCAGGTACCAGCTCCACGCGAAGGCCCTGCGTTGTCGGTCTTCGTCGGCTAGTCTCTCTGTAACACTTCGCGTTCAAGTGTTACGCTGGCACGACCAGGCTGGGTCCGATCTCGGGCATTCCGGCCGGGCACGAACTTCGCAGAGGTTCATCCCCATGAAGACGTTTCCAAGCCCTGACATCACCGCCGATAGAATCCGAGGCGTGCTTGCAGCTCGCATCGAGGGCTCGATGCCAGACGAGGTGCTTGCGGTGCTGAAAGAGTACGACGGCAAGCCGCTTACGAAGCGCCTGCTCGCGAAGCTGCCCGGCGGCGAGGCCGTGTGGCGGATCGTGCACAGCGCGGGCATGACCAACCTCGAAACGCTGATCTACATCCGTACGAGCGGCGGAGCCGGCTACTCCATCCTCCTGGCCCATGACGTGAAGAACGTCGTTGTCAACGTCAAGTTCATCGTCGAGCGAAACCCCGCCTACTACGACGCCCGCGTCAAGCGCAACTGGACTCGGGAGGATGTGCTCGCGAACCGCGAGCTGCTCACCAAGATGGCCGACACGATGAACGCAGTCCTTCGCGCCCGTGCGGCGCTCGCCGAAGTCGAGGCCGAGCTCGAAAAGCTCGTGGAGTACGGCGGCCCCTTCGCGCCCGACCGCTACGTGTGGGAAGAGCTCGTCGGGCTCCCGAAGGACTGAGGGAGCACCGACGATGAACGAGATCGAGCGCGCCGATAGGCTCATCCCCGAGCCGAAGCCTGACCCGGACGAGGATCACCCGAAGCCCGACGAGCTCGCCGTCGGCCAATGGTTCTGGGTGCTCTCGAAGGAGCACGACGACGAGTGGAAGGTCGTCAGCGTATGGCGCTTCGCCTGCATCGTGGAGCTCGGGTCGAACTACGCGAAGCTCGAAGCGCCGTACCACGAGAACCGGCATAGCTCACGCACCAAGAGCACCTGGCGCATCCACTTCGACGGCTTCTACGACAAGGTTATCTGGGTCCCGAACCCGCAAGAGATCATCGACGGCTACCTGTCCCATCATCACTCGCGCCTCCACCTCCTGATGGGCGAGATGAAGGCCATCACGGCGCGCCTCGCCATCGGGCCGCAGCGCGAGCTGCATGCTTCGGGTTCGGAGACGCAGGCGCTCTCGACGACGCTCTCGGGGCAGAGCTACGGCGACTACAAGGGCGCCCTCGTCAAGGCGCAGAAGGAGGAGCTCCCTGCGATCTTCGAGAAGATCAAGGACGAGCACCACGAGCTCGCGACGTGGATGAGCGCCGCGATCGTGCCGATGCGCGCCGAGGCCAACAAGCTCCACGGCATCACGAAGTCGATCGAGTCGCGCATCTTCAACGTCGAGCTCTACGCCGGGCTCGTCGAGCAGATCGTCCAGGTCTCGGACGGCGAGCCTGCGTCGCTCACAACACCTGTCACGCTCATCCAGCGCCGGCACTACATGGACGAGGAGTGCCTCGCCCACTACGAGATCGGCGGGATGCGCTTCAACCACATCGAGAAGTTCGACAGGTGGGTCGCGAAGACGGAGAACCTGACGAGGCTCCTCCCGTTCGAGCGCTGCATCGTCGCCTTCCGCGTGCGCCGCTACGACGTGGAACGCGTCGGCGGCTTCGCGGGCCTCGGCGACTACCTCCAGTTCATCGAAGAGAGGGAGCTCGATCGAAAGACGTACGTCTACATCCGGAACGGCGAGCAGCTCTTTCGCATGACGACAGGCATCGACTTCGGCCCGCAGCTCTTCCCCGACATCGACCGAGAGGTCCTCGCGTCCGCGTCCGGCCAGAAGCTCTGGGCGCGCAACGACCACACGCTGATCCACGAGATCATCACGGACCACGACTACAAGGAGCGCCTCAAGCACTGGAACGAGCGCGTCGCCAGAAACGATGCGCGCCGGAAGGAGTGGGAGGAGCGCCGTGCGAAGGCGACGAAAGAAGAGATCGCGAAGGATTACAAGCTCCAGTGGTTTAGCGAAGACGACCGCGGCGTTCACTTTGACAGCGTTGACGAGAGCCACTTCCAGCCCTTCGACAAGACGAGCGTCTACTACGACGACATCCGGAAGTTCGTCGACGAGCAGATCGAGGCGCATAACCGCATCGCGCTCGTTCTCCAGGGCCTCCTCGATCGATCGCCGTGCCTGCACCCGCACCCGCCGTGGCAAATCTGGACTATGGAAGGCTTCGAGCAGGCCCTCCGGCTCATCCACGACGACTCGCGCGCGCTCGTCGCGGGCCCCAAGCCTGACTTCGAGGCCTACCGGAAGCGGATCAACGCTTCGGTGCGGGTCGGCTCGACGATGATTGGCCAGCACGAGCTCTGGCTGGAGGTCGAAGCGGAGAAGTGGAACCGGAAGTTTCCCGACAAGAAAAGGGGTCGCTACCATCCGCCCGGCAACGACGGCCCCGGTCACATCGCGAAGGTCGTCGCGTTCAAGAAGGCGAGCCGTAAAGTTACCTTCGAGTGGGAGCGCGAGTCCCAGAAGGGCAAGAAGTTCTGGGTCCCGAGCCCGAAGCGTCCTGGGTGGGGCCACTGGGGACGAAGCTACGCGAAGATCAAGACGACGTTCACCTGCGGGCTCGACGAGCTCTTCCACTTCGACGCCTACGTGCCAGGCGACTTCAAGCAGTTCTTCAACGACCCCAGGACGCGCGCCGAGTACCTTCAGTGGACACCCTTCCTCCTCGCGGCCGAGGAGTGGCAAGCGGGCAACGAGCGCGGCGTCCCGAAGCAGCCCGACTTCAAGTGTGTGCACTGCGGTGAGCCGAACCCGCACATGACCGAGCTCCATGGCTACGGGAGCGGCGGCACCATCGAGGAGTGCCCGAGCTGTGGAAAGCACGGCGGCTACGAGCGCGAGATCGACGACGAGATCGAGAGCCTCGGCGGTAGGCGTCCGCGGATGCGACCGAAGAACCCGAAGATGCCGGAGACCGGAGTCGGATCAGACTCGGACCCGGACTCGGATCCGGACACCACGGAGGGCAGAGGAGGGGGCGGAGGAGAACACGGAGAAGAGCTGGACGACGAGAGTGAGGGTGAGGAGGACGACGATGACGACGAAGGCCGCGACGAAGGTGACGACGATGACGAGGACAGCGGTGGGGTCGAACCAGATGAGGACGATGGCGGCGACGACGGATGAAGGCCAAGCGGGGGCGATCGAGCGCCAGTGTCAGCGCCAGAGGCTCGTCCGCATCGGCGGCGGTCTCGGGGTCAAGGTCAACGCCTTCTCGATCGAGATCTTCCAGAACGGGCGCCGCATCGGGGACGAGATCGCCATCAGCGGGGCAGGCACGGAGGAGTACCGCATGCTCTCGGTCGGGCTCGGTCTCGACCCGTGGAAGGTCGAGGTCGTTTCGTGAGCGCCGTGGCAGCGAACACGCTCAAGCGGGTCGAACTCCTCGTTATCCGGCTCGTCGTGTGCGAGAAGGGGGTCAGAAGTGGCTAGCCACATCCTCACCGAGACCAAGCGGTACTTCCGCTGCCCGAACGGGTGCGACCACAAGTTCTACGTGGAGCACCTGTTCGAGAGCATGAAGAAGGACAACGTGCCCAGCACCAAGGCGGGGCCCTGGCACTGCGACGTGTGCCGGAAGGGCTGGTTCCTCACGTTGCAGTTCGATGGCGCCTTGGCGCTGGAGCTCTGCAAGACCGAGTACACCACGGCGTGGGTCACGCTTGAGATCCCGGCGAACAATCCTCACCCGATCCGTTTCCGCGTGCGGCACAAGTACGTGGAGGTGAACAAGCCGTTCGACGAGGCGATCGAGCACCACCGCTACTTCTACGAGGAGCACACCTGTCCGACGAACTGGTTGCAGGACGTCGTGGAGGTCGAGGTGGACGGCGATTGCGACCCCCACGGGCTCGCGCGCTACGTCTCCTCGCAGCACGTCCTCGCTGCTGTCGACATCTGCCAGAACTGCGGGCATACGTTCTCGGACGGCTACCTCATGGACGATGCAACGAAGAAACGTCGGGGCATCCCGAAGGAGCTCATCGTTTGCTCGCGCTGCAACTACATCCAGAAGGGGATCATCATCCCCGAGAATATGAAGAGGCTCGCAGAGTGAAGAACGGTTGAACTTGACCATCTACGGGGATAACCGAGACGCTGACGCTGCTCCCGGTAGTTACCATCGCGTTTGCTTCCGGCGCAGAGTTCTACGTTACCATCGAGCGGTCCGACGATAATCCCGTGACCGATGCACCTCCGAACGTCATCTCGGAGAGGTGTCTTCTTCGAACCGAGAACGACGTCGCGATGGCTCTCGCAAAGATGCTCGCTTCGGGAGATGTCCCTGAAGTCGCGGGGTCCTGCTCCTACGAAGCGGACGATACTTTCTCCGTCGACGTCGAGCTTTGCAAAGACAGCGTCGACAGTGTCGTCCGCCGCTTCGTGCTCGACGTTGAGCCTGTCTAGACTGTTTCACATTCGTAGATCTTGTAACGAAGACGTTTCTTCCTTAGGATGCAAGAGCCGCCCATGAGCACTGACTGGAACGTCCACTGCCTTGACTGCAACGACACGTACAGGTTCGATGAACCGAACCACATGCTCGACCTCATGCGCTCGCTCGTGAAGCACGCGCCTGCTATCGCGGCGCTCGCGCCGCTGATGGCCGAATGTGGCGATGGCGTCCGGATGGAGACCTACTACGGCCGCATCGATCCATCGTGGTTCGCGGCACACGCCGGACACCATCTCGTCCCGAAAGACCAATACGGCAGATGCGACGACGAGTGCGGCGAGTACATCGCGTGCTCGGCCTGTGGCGCGCGCCACCGATGCCGGCTCCTTCCGAAGCACACCGGCGACTGCTCCAAGGAAAGGCCCGCGCACGACGCCTTCCTTCAGGCTCCGCCGCCAGGCGTTTCGGAGCCGACGTCGCCGAAGGGCCCAGGATGGAAACTTCTATGAACCTTCGGCCCTACCTCGGCATCTCCGGCGTCATGACGCCGGGCGAAGCTGCGACGCTCGTCCTCGTGTTCGAGAACCTCTGCACGAACGCGTTCGACTCGATGATGCCCACGCACGACCTCATGCTCGGCGTGCTCGTCTCCGAGAAGACACTCCGCGGCGAGCAAAACAAGTGGCCGCGCCGGTACCCGAAGGTGAGCGACATCCAGGAAATCTTCGACGCAGCGTGGGCCGCGGCCCGAACGGACCGGCCGGTGACGCACGACGCACCGCCGACCGACAAGCCGCTGAACCTCATCCACTACGCAAGCGACGTCCCGCCGACGCTCGAAACCATCCAGGAGCTCTTCGAGCTCGGCTGCGCCACGCTTGGCGGCTTCCAGTTCAACGGAACGTGGCCCAGCGCGGAGACGCTCAAGGAGTTCGCGTCGAGCCTGAGCAACCAGGCCTTCCGGAGGCAGCGCATCGTCCTCCAGGTGGGACCCGCCATGCTCTTGAAGTACACCGCCCGCGAGATTACGGACAGCCTTACCCCGTACGTGATCGGCGCGGTCGTCACAGACATTCTCATCGACGCGAGCGGCGGGCGAGGGCAGCTCATCGACATGGCCAAGGCCACCTCGATGATCGCAGCCATCCGGGCATGGCGCGGTAGTGCTTGGTCCAGCGAAGATGGCGGTTCTCCGTGTACCCTTCGGATCGGCTTCGCTGGAGGACTCTCCGCCGAGACGCTCACGGAAGGAGCTGGCCGGTTCCTCCGCAGTGGGTTCTCCAGCGATGCGGAAGGGCGCCTACGCGATGATGCGGACGGCGGCGGAAACCTCGACCTCTCGAAGGCGATCGAGCTCCTGCGGCGTGAGATCGAGATGTGCAAGCCGCCGGGTCTGTAACAGATCGTAACACTTGAGCGCGAAGTGTTGCGGTTCGCATTGACGGGACCGCCGGCCAGCCGTACGATTCTGACGGCACGACGATGGCACGGAAGAAGCAAGAGGTCTCCGGCATGGACATGAACCTCAACCCCATGCTCGCCGATCCCAGCCGCAGCTCGAACGACGACCCGCGTTCGGAGGTCTACCAGCTCGACCTTACGAACCTTACGGTCGGGGTGGAGATCGTCCGCAAGGACTTCGATGTCCACGAGTGTAACCTGCCGCGGCTTACGGTCCGCATCGATGCCCTCGCGCGCCGCGCGAAGCGCCTCGGGCTTGAAGCTCCCGCCCTGCTCATCGGCGAGCGGTACGACCGCGTCGTCAAGAACCAGGACACGGGCCTCGTCCGCCGCGTCTACCCGATGGTCAAGGTTCAGATCTCGGGCGCCGCGCCCAAGATCGCGGGCTGGTCCTTCGGCGCGACCCTGGATCACGACGGCGAGGAGACCATCATCCGCGCCATCAAGGAGGAGTACCCGAAGGCCTACCGCACGGTCGGCCCCGTCTGCGAGCACTGCAAGGTGAACCGTCGCCGGAGCGAGACGTTCCTCCTTCAGCACGACGACGGTTCGTGGAAGCAGGTCGGCCGCTCGTGCCTGAAGGACTTTCTCGGCCACCAGAGCCCGGCGCAGCTCGCTGCGATGGCCGAGCTCCTCGCCGAGGCGTTCGCAAGCGGCGACATGGACGACTTCGACTACGGCGGCGGGGGCGGCCACTCCCTGCCCGCGATCGAGGACTTCCTTGCGTACGTCGCGCTCGCGATTCGTCTCGAAGGCTGGCGCTCGCGTAAGGCCGCGCGCGAGTACGAAGAGAAGAGCGGCAGTATGGCGCGCGTCTCGGCGACCGCGGACCTCGCGATTCGGTGGATGAACAGGCCGCCGCCGGGGGAGACGTTCCCGAAGCCGAACGAGGAAGACTATGCGATGAGCGCGGCGTCGCTCGCGTGGGCGCGCGCCATCACGGACGACGCCTCCGAGTTCGACGTGAACCTCCGCGCGGCTTCGAAGCGCCTCGGCGTGGCGGACAAGAACGCCGGCATCACGGCCTACATCGTGGCGGGCTACCAGCGCGAGATCGGCCGGAAGCTGGAGCAGGAGAAGCGCGCCGCCATGCCCGAGTCGCAGTTCCTTGGCGAGGTCGGGATGCGCTTCGGTGCGGGTAAAGGCAAGAAGGCCATCCCGGCGCTCCTCGTCACATGCGAGCACGTCACGGCCATCGAGAGCGACTTCGGCACGACGCACCTCCACCACTTCGTCGACGACAAGGGCAACCGCGTCAAGTGGTTCAGCTCGCGCGAGTGCCTGGAGGCGAACAAGCGCTACTGGCTCGCGGGCACCGTCAAGAAGCACGAGGAGTGGAAGGGTCAGAAGCAGACCACCCTTTCGCGCTGCGACGCGCGCGAGGTCGACGAGCACGGCCACTTCATCACGAAGCCATAGAAGGAAGAGGGATCCGGATCCGGAAAACCACAGAGACACAGAGAACACAGAGGAACACAGAGAAGAGGAAAGAAGAGATGGCCCATGCACACTGACGTGTCCGCCGTACCTGAAGACGTTCGCGAGCTCGCAAACGAGCTTGAAGACGCGATCGACGCGGACGATGATGAGGCGGTGCGCAGCATCGCCAACAAGCTCAACGAGCTCTGCGAGCGGCTCTTCCAGGCCAGCAAAAACGAACGCATCTGGCCCGACGGCGAGTAGGACGACCACGTGAGCTTCTTCTTTCGAATCGATCGGATCCTGGGCGTTCGCGACAAGTGCACGCCGGACGGCCTCTACGTCTGCCTCATGATGAAGGAAGCGAAGCCGGAGACGAACGGTGAGGGTCGATCGAAAGGCCTCACGCGTTCGTTCGGCTGGCGCGTCGTCGACGGTGTAGACGAAACCGGGTCACCGCGCTTCCTCGGGCTCACCTACAGGAGCGGCGTCCGGAAGGACCCGCCGCTCTTCATCAACTACTGCCCGTGGTGCGGCGCCGACATGAGGCCGAAGACGGTCGATGCCACGCGTCTCCAAGTGAAGACATGAACCGCTGGCCGTCCTTCCTCGACGTCTCCGACGCGACGCGCGCGAAGCTATCCACTCCGGGAGATCGTCTGTGCCGCGCCATCGTCGCGACGCATCGCCTTCTCGTTCGCCTCTTCAGCCTGTCTCGACCGATGCCTGTTCCGGGCGAGGTGTGGGACTACCCGGGTCAGGGGCCGTTCCTCGTGGATCGGGTGGAGCTCGTGGAGACGATTCGCGGCCCGCGCGAGTTCGTCTACTTCAAGAACAAAGGCTTCACGTTCGCAGACGAGATGCGTACGGATCTCCGTTGGAAGCGCTTCATCTTCAAGAAATCGCCGAAGAGTCGCTACCGTGAGGCGCCGAGCAAGGAAACCCTGTGAGCTCGGAGTTCGTCCACCTCCACGTCCACTCGCAGTTCTCGATGTTGGACGGGGCGCTGAAGATCAAGGGGCTCGCGAAGAAGACGAAGGAGCTCGGGATGCGCGCCGTTGCGCTCACCGACCACGGCAACATGTTCGGCGCCATTCAGCTCTACAAGAGCTGCAAGGACCAGGACATCCAGCCGATCCTCGGCTGTGAAGTCAACGTCGTCCGCGAGAAGGACCCGAAGAACGACGGGAAGACCGACGGTAGCAAGAAAGGAAAGAAGAACGAGGATGAGGTCGACCACCTCGTCCTGCTCGCGACGAGCGAGGTCGGGTACAAGAACCTCATCCGCATCGTGTCGAAGGGGCACGTCGAGCCTGCGAGCCCGCGCGCGCCGAGCGTCACGATGGACACCGTGGCGGAGAACCGTGAAGGCCTCCTCGGGCTCACGGGCTGCCTCGGCGGCGTCCTCGCGCAGAAAGTGCTCTGGCACGGCGAGCGGGCGGCGTGGACCGAGCTCGAACGCCTGCGTGACACGTTCGAGCCTGGTGCGCTCTACGTCGAGCTCCAGGACCATGAGTTGCCCGAGCAGTCGGTCTTGAACGGAGTCCTCGATGCCGCGGCGAGAGACCTGGGCCTGCCCATCGTCGCCACGAACGACGTTCATTTCGGCTCGCGAGGCGACGGCGAGAGCGCGATCTATCTCTCGTGTATCGCGGGCAACAAGAGCTACGCCGACGCAAAGGACAGCCATCACGAGAGCTTCGAGATGTTCCTGAAGCCGCCCGTCGAGATGGACTACCAGTTCCGCGACTACCCCGAGGCGATCAAGAACACGCTCCTCGTCGCCGAGCGGTGCGCTGGGCTCAAGCTCGCGCTGAACAAGCCCATGCTCCCGACGTTCAAGGTGCCGGAGGGCCTCTCGACCGCCGACTACTTCCGCCAGATCGCGCGTGAGGGCCTCGAACGGCGCTTCGTAGAGGGCCGGGCGAAAGGCCTCAAGCTCGACGAAGAAGCCTACCGGAAGCGCCTCGCGATTGAGCTCGACGTCATCGTAAAGATGGACTTCTCGGGGTACTTCCTCATCGTCTGGGACTTCATCCGCTACGCGAAAGATCACGGTATTCCCGTCGGTCCCGGGCGCGGATCGGGCGCCGGGTCGATCGTCGCCTACGCGATGCGCATCACCGACATCGACCCCATCCCGTACAACCTCCTCTTCGAGCGGTTCTTGAACCCAGAGCGCGTGTCGATGCCAGACTTCGACATCGACTTCTGCATGGACCGACGCGGCGAGGTCATCGACTACGTGGCCTCGCGCTACGGCAAGACGAGCGTCGGTCAGATCGCGACCTTCCACGAGCTCAAGGCCAAGAGCGTCATCAAAGACGTCGCGCGCGCGGTCGGCTTTCCGCCGACGGAAGCTCAGAAGATCGCGAACCTCATCCCCGACAAGGGCCAGGGCCAGACGTACACGATCAGCGAAGCGATGGAGGTCGAGCCACGACTCAAGGAGCTCGCCGAGGGGAACGCCACCGTCGCCGAGCTCCTCGCGCAGGCGCAGAGGCTCGAAGGTCTCACGCGCCACGCGGGCATGCACGCAGCCGGCGTCGTCATTAGCGAGGGACCGCTCTGGGACCACGTCCCCTGCTTCGTGAAGGAGGAAGAGAGGAAGGGAGAGAGTCGGAAGGAGGAGAACCGGAAGGAAGAGAGCCGGACCCGGACACCACAGAGGGCGGAGGAGGGGGCGGAGGAGAACACGGAGGGGAAGGGCTCGTCGACGATCGTCACGCAGTACAACATGAACGACGTCGAGGCGGCGGGGCTCGTCAAGTTCGACTTCCTCGGCCTGAAAACGCTGACCGTCATCGACATCGCCGTGCGCCTCGTGAACCAGCGGCCCGACGTTCGGGCGCGCGTTGCCGCAGGCGGATCCGCGTTCGGGCTCGACGACTTCCCGTTCCCGTACGACGATCCGGAGACCTACCGCCTCCTCCAGTCGGGCGACGCGAAGGGCGTGTTTCAGGTCGAAGGAAGCGGGATGCAGCAGCTCTTCCGCGACCTCCAGCCGGACGCGTTCGAGGACGTCGTGGCCGCCGTCGCGCTCTACCGGCCGGGCCCCATCGGCAGCGGCATGGTGAAG
>Ga0210394_10003974_pt1 | contig 17758 bp, 14 predicted proteins | sample IncBWC12MmetaG_FD_160121 | JGI IMG/M metagenome (GOLD analysis project Ga0210394, IMG submission 160121) | Forest soil microbial communities from Barre Woods Harvard Forest LTER site, Petersham, Massachusetts, United States - Inc-BW-C-12-M | ecosystem: Environmental > Terrestrial > Soil >... | reverse complement strand
TGGGTTTTCGCCAACGGAAGCCAGACCCCCGCCCGGCGCGGGAGGATCGAAGGGTTCTGGTCGAGACATCGGACGATGAGCCATTTACAGAGTCCTGGCGACCGGACTTGGACTCACAGTCTCGGCTGCCTGCTATCAGTTTAGACCTGAAGCGGAGTTTCCCGCGAAAAAAGCACGCTGTCAACCCCAAATCGGTCATTCACGCTGCCAACCGTCCAGCCGACTGACAGAGGTTGGGGTTAATGATGTTATAGCGAATAGCCATAGGGCCCGGAAAATTCCTACAGTTCTTGGGCTGACGCTGGCGTGCAGGCCACCGGCTACGCTGGGAGGACGACAGTCATTTCTGAGGCAATGAGCATAATGGCGATGTTACACCACTCTACGCGAACTGCTGTTTCGGCCAAGAAGAAGCCTGGCGGACAGCGCTCAGCATCCTCACCGGTGCTTTCGCTTTCAGCTAATTTCTATTCTGTACCGAGCACACCCGCCGAGTATCTGCCACAAGATTTCTTGTTAGAAATGCGCTGGCACTTAGTGCCGAAAAATGTTGAGCTGGAGAAGGTATCGCAGGGCTCTTTCGGCCCATAGGAATGCTTCCCCGATGTGCTCGAAATGAAGTATCGAGCCTGAGAGCAATTGGAGTCGTGAGTATTCGTGCACTCAGGCACAGTGGTCAGCCAATAACGACCGGGCGGAAGGACCACCGGCTTGATCTTAGTTAGTGCGGTGTATTCCTCATCGCCAAATCCGCGCCGCCCCGTAGGCTCGAAGCTGGCAGCGCTATTGCCGGAGGCGATTACGGTGCCGCAGTAGCCCTCTTTCACGTCCTTGCGAATCGACCAGTACGCTTTAGGAGGATCAAGCAGGTTGACGTTCGAGAGGTCATTGGTAAACAAGCCAGTGACCGTCCACTGCTGTGATTCAGGAACATCAAACGGAACGAGCACCGCGGCGCCGGTGGAAACGATGATGTCTTTCTCATTGGCAAAACCATTCTTGCCGTCGAAGTCTCCGGCATAGAACAAGCAAGGATTGCAGTACTTCGGCGGAGCAGGCGCTTGGGAAGTTTGCGCGAGACCTGTTGCTTGGAATACCGGAATAAGGAGCCCAACCAGGCAGAGAAGATAAGGTTTCATGGAAACCTCCGTTGTATCCGAATCTGACAGTTCGGATAACTCTCTTGAGGGACGTACCGATGGAAAGCTTCTACCCAAACGCCCCGCATTATAACACCGAAGAGCAAGCGGATTCTGGGACGAAGAGGCGGTTCGGAAGTCAACTATTGAAATCACGATTACACTCATCGACTCGGTCGTGTGCGGCAAAACTATGAACGCGCCTGTATTACGGTTCTTGAGGCCACGGTACTGGCAGTAAAGGCGCTTCCCCAGGCAAGGCGCCGGCGAGCGCCAAGGCTTCAATTCCTGCCAAGATTTTATAATCAGCGCTCGTCCGCGTAAGCTAACGACCTTCCCGTTCCGGCATGGGGTTCGGGGAATTAAGCCAGTAATATGCCGTCCGTTGAGCAAAGCTGGTAAAGTAGATTTCAGCCGCCAGAATGGCGGTTTAGCACCTGAGGCAGGCCTTACAGCGGGGGATTCGGATGCACATCACCATAGTGGGATCGGGATATGTCGGACTAGTGGCGGGCGCGTGTTTCGCTGACATGGGCCACCAGGTCATCCTGGTTGACAACGACCAGCAGAAACTCGATGCCCTGAACAAGGGACAGGTCCCGATTCACGAGAAGTTTTTGCCCGAGCTGCTTGATCGCCATCGCGGGCGCAGCCTTACTTTTTCCGACGACTTGCGAAGCGCGGTGCAGGCAAGCGCTGCCGTTTTCATCGCCGTAGGAACACCGCCTACAGAGCAAGGTGAGGCCGATCTTTCCTACGTCGAATCCGTGGCTCGGATCATTCCATCGGCAATCAATAGTTATAAGGTGGTGGTGGAGAAGAGTACGGTTCCGGTTTACACCAGCGATTGGATACGCAAAATTATTCTGCGCAACGCGGCACCTCCCGATTCTTTTGATGTGGCATCCAATCCTGAATTTTTGCGGGAGGGAACAGCAGTCACGGATTTTCTCTATCCCGATCGAATCGTCGTGGGAGCCGATACCGAGCGCTGTGCTTCGATTCTACGCGCGATTTACGCGCCCCTGACCGATGGCAGTTATTACCAGCGGCAGGATGCAATCCCGCGACCGGACCGGGCACAAACGCCTCCTCCGCTGATCATTACCAGCACCAAGAGCGCGGAGTTGATCAAACACGCGTGCAACGCATTTCTGGCGATGAAAATTTCCTTTATTAACGCGGTCGCGTCGATGTGCGAATCGGTGGGAGCCAACGTACAGCAGGTCTGTCAGGGCATTGGCAGCGACAGCCGCATTGGGCCGCGCTTTCTGAATCCCGGAATCGGATATGGCGGGTCCTGCTTTCCCAAGGATTTGATGGCCTTTCGTGCCGTGGCGCGAGAGTGCGGATACGAGTTCCGTTTGCTCGACGAAGTGATGCGTATCAACGAGGATCAGCGGCGACGGTTTGTGCGCAAGGTACACGACGCCCTGTGGACATTGCGCGGCAAGCGTCTAGGCGTGTTAGGCCTGGCTTTCAAGGGAGGCACCGACGATATACGCGAATCGCCCGCGGTCCTTCTGGTGCAAACCCTGTTGCAAGAGGGCTGTAAGATCGCCGCATACGATCCTGCGGCCAACGAGCGCGCGCGCGAGGTTTTGAATGCAAGCATTGAGTATGCAGCGGACGCCTACGAGGCGGCGTCAGGAGCCGATGCTCTGCTTATCCTCACCGAATGGGAGGAGTTTGCCAGCTTGGACTTGGACCGCCTCCACCAGCAATTGAAGTATCCGATTGTGATTGATGGGCGCAATCTTTACGATCCTGGGACCATGGCAGCCCGCGGATTCACCTACTACAGCGTTGGACGACCGGTAGCAACATCCGAAACTTTGCCGTTGCAGGAAGGAGCTGGGGCGAAGAAAGCCATCCGCTCATGAGCAAACTGCGAGCACTGGTCACCGGGGCAGCCGGCTTTCTGGGCTCTCATCTGTGCGACGCATTGCTGGCCGAAGGCTACTCGGTTATCGCCGTCGACAATCTGTTGACTGGTCGCCTTTCCAACCTTGATCACCTGCGCGGCGACGCGCGATTTGAATTTCAAAAGATCGATATAAACCAGCCATTTGATTGCGGCAAAGTGGATTACGTATTTCATTTCGCCTGTCCCGCCAGCCCGGTCGATTACACCAAACACGGAATTGATACTCTGCAAGTGGGGTCACGGGGTACTTTTCATGCTCTGGATGCGGCTCGCAAGTATGGCGCGAAATACCTGACCTCATCCACTTCGGAATGTTATGGTGATCCGCTGGAGCATCCGCAAAAAGAAACCTATTGGGGAAATGTGAATCCCATTGGTCCGCGCTCGGTTTACGACGAAGCCAAACGCTTCAGCGAAGCCGCGACCATGGCCTACCATCGCTATTACAATGTCGATACCCGCATTGCGCGAATATTCAACACTTACGGTCCGCGCATGCAACTCAATGATGGCCGCGTCGTTCCCAACTTCATGAAGCAGGCGCTGCGCGGCGAGGACTTAACTGTATACGGCAATGGTAGCCAAACCCGGAGTTTTTGTTATGTCACCGATGAGATCGATGGCTTCATTCGCCTGTCCAAGTCTTCCGAACATCTGCCGGTTAACCTCGGCAATCCCACCGAATTCACCATTCTCGAATGCGCCCAGCGGGTGCTGGCGGTAACCGGATCGAAAAGCAGAATACGATACGAACCGCTGCCACCAGACGATCCCAAACAACGCCGTCCCGATATAACTAAAGCTAGAACCCTGCTGGGCTGGGAACCGAAAACGGATATTGAGACTGGACTGCGAATGTCGCTGGATTATTTTAAAAAAGCGACATTCGAAGAAAAAGTGCTGCAAAGCTGAACGCTTGCAGTCCCGTTTCCCGCCGCGAGGGTCGCTGTATAAATTGTTTTGACAATATCAGGCGTTTTCCGTTATTGTACCTTCGTGATTAACCTTGCTCATCGTCATCACCACCATCACGCGCATGGCGTGTCGGCGGGGGTGTTTGGCTGAGCTAGCGTAACACCTAAGAGATTCGAGCCCGCTGACGCGATTTTAAGCTCAGCGGGCTTTTTGTTTTTATACGAAGGACACAATCGATGAACCGCGAAATAGATTTCGACAAGATGCAGGGCTTGGCGCCAGCCATCGTGCAGGACGCGGCGTCCAACGAAGTGCTGATGCTCGGCTTTATGAATCGCGAAGCCTGCGAGCGTACGCTCTCCACCGGCTACGTGACATTTTTCAGCCGCACTCGCAACCAGCTTTGGACCAAAGGGGAGACTTCCGGCAATCGCTTGAAAGTCATCGCGGCCAGCACCGACTGCGATCGCGATACGCTGCTGCTGCAGGTAGAAGTCGAAGGCTCGGGATTAGTTTGTCATCAGGGTACGCGGTCCTGCTTTACACAGTCGTTAGTCTCGACTAACGCGGTGCAGCCATGAAGATTCAACTGGGTATTCCGAAAGGTAGTTTACAGGAAGCCACGCTGCAATTGTTCGCGGGCGCAGGTCTTCCCATTTTTACCAATGGCCGCTCCTACTTCGCAAGCACTCGCGATCCGGAAATTGATTGCATGCTCATTCGCGCTCAGGAAATGGCGCGCTACGTCGAGCACGGTGTTCTTGATGCCGGGCTAACCGGCCTCGACTGGGTGGTCGAAAGCGGGCTTGAAGTCGTCACTGTTTCTGACCTCATTTACGCCAAGCAGAGCCGCGGTAAAGTCCGCTGGGTGCTGGCGGTTCCTGAAGATTCGGCGTATCAGTCGGCAGAGGACCTGAAGGATTGCATAATTGCAACTGAACTCGTCAGTGTTACTCGTAAATATTTTGAGAGCAAAAAAATCTCCGTTCGAGTCGAGTTCTCGTGGGGCGCAACCGAGGTAAAACCTCCCACGCTGGCCGATGCGATCGTGGAGGTCACGGAAACCGGCAGCTCTCTGCGAGCCAATCATCTGCGCATCGTTGATACGGTCCTCGAATCCAACACGCAGATCATCGCCAATAAAACTGCTTGGTCTGATTGTGGAAAGCGCCGCAAGATCGAAAACCTTGCTCTGATGTTGCGCGGTGCAATGGATGCCCAGAGCCGCGTTGGTCTTATGCTTAACGTTCGCAAAGAAAATTTGCAAGCCGTACTCGCCGTTCTGCCTGCCCTGAAGAAGCCAACCATCTCCACGCTTAGTGATGAAGACTGGGTCGCCGTGAACACGGTAATCGAAGAATCGACAGCCTGGCAGGTCATCCCTCGTCTAAAAGAAGCCAAGGGACAGGGAATTGTCGAGTATCCGCTGAACAAGGTGGTTCTGTGATGCGCCTTCTTTCAGGAGCGGCCGCAACGGCGCGAGTTCATAAGCTGGCAGCCCGAGGATCGCGGTACGCGCAAGTTGAGCCGGCGGTGCGGCGTATTATCGCGGATGTCCGGAAGCACGGCGACCGCGCTGTACGAAAGTACGCCGAACGCTGGGATGGACTTTCGAAACAAGAACTACTGCGAGTATCTGAAGAAGAAATTAATGCGGCGTGGGAATCCGCTTCCGCCGAGTTACGAAATTCGTTGCGCGCTGCGGCGGCGAATATTTGCCGCTTCTGCGAATGGCAAAAGCCGGCGGAGTGGATGCGCACGCGGCAGGGAATCAGCGTTGGGCAAATCGTACGGCCGCTGGATTCAGTCGGCTGCTACGTTCCCGGCGGACACTACCCACTGGTGTCCACATTATTGATGACGGTTATTCCTGCTCAGGTTGCGGGCGTGCAAAACATTCGCGTCGTATCTCCTAAACCGCGAACCGAAGTGCTTGCGGCTGCTGGAATGCTCGGCGTGCATGAAGTCTATAGGATCGGTGGCGCGCAGGCGATTGCGGCATTGGCGTACGGAACACAAAGCATCCCACGAGTTGACAAGATCGTCGGCCCGGGGAATCTTTACGTTACGGCTGCGAAGAAACTGGTTTCTTTTGATTGTGCAATCGATTTTCTTGCCGGCCCTACCGAGGTTGTCATCGTGAGTGACAAAGGAACCCCTGAATTCATCGCGGCTGATTTAGTGGCGCAAGCTGAGCATGATACAGAAACCTTCGCAGCTTTTATTACAACCAATGACAAACTGGGCCAGCGAGTGGCGCTAGCGGCGGAAAAGTTGAGCGTAGGAAATGCAGTGGCGTACCAGGCGTTGCGCCGGAACGGCGCGATCCTCGTATCCGGCTCGCGCCGCCAGAGCTTTGAATGGGCGAACGAACTGGCATCCGAACATCTCACGGTTGACGCCGCAGACGTTGCCCTCGTCCGCAATGCCGGATCCGTCTTCGTAGGTGATTATTCACCGCAAGCCGCTGGTGACTATGCTTCTGGCCCGAATCACGTTTTGCCCACGGGCGGCGCTGCCCGCTTCCGAAGCGGGCTGAGCGTTCTCGATTTCGTGAAGCTGATCAGCGTGCAGCGGCTGTCGCGGGCAGGATTGAAATCGATTGCCCCGGTCGTGGTGTCCTTGGCCGATGCGGAAGGATTACGTGCGCATGCGGATTCGATCCGCACAAGGGTGGCCCATGCTTGAAGCGCGGAAAGCGGTTCGCAATCTGCCCACTTATCATCCGCCCCTTGGAGGTCGCGACGGGCTGCGCCTGGACTTCAATGAAAACACCGCAGGATGTTCGCCGCGCGTGTTAGCGAGATTGCGCGAAATAACTGCTGAAGAGATCGCCTGCTATCCCGAACGTGGTCCGGTCGAAGCTTTGGTGGCCGATTATTTTGCCATCGAGCGAAACGAATTACTCCTGACCAATGGCGTGGACGAAGCCATCCACTTGCTATGCAATACATTTCTGCAGCCGGGCGACGAAGCCGTCATCGTAGTGCCAACTTTCGCCATGTATGAGATTTCTGCCGCGGCCACTGGCGCTCAAGTAATCACGGTGCCTGCAGAAAAGGACTTTAGATTTCCGGTTTCAGAGTTACTCTCTAAAGTCAGGCCCAACACGCGATTGATTGCGATCGCCAATCCGAACAACCCAACTGGCAGCGTGGCCGATGAGAAATCTCTGCTGGAAATTGCCAGCCGCGTCCCGCAAGCGGCAATTCTCGTAGACGAAGCTTACTTCGAGTTCTACGGAAAAACGTTGCTCGCGCAATGGCGCAACCTGTCAAATCTGTTTGTGGCGCGAACGTTCTCCAAGGCGTACGGACTGGCCGGTCTTCGCATCGGCGTGCTCTCAGGAAATGCGAAGCACATTGCCAAGGTGAGCAAAATCGCCTCGCCGTACAACGTGAATGGCGTAGCTCTTGCATGTTTACCCACGGCACTAGCAGACCAGGATTATATCCGCCACTACGTGGGGCAAGTTTGCCGCGGCCGGGACGAGCTTCTCAAAGAGTTCAGTCAGTGGGGCGTTCGACACTGGCCAAGTCAGGCCAATTTTGTGCTCGCTAGCCTTGGTTCACAGAAAACTGCGTTCCTACAGTCCATGAGGGCGCGGGGCATTCTGGTGCGCGACCGTTCACGCGATCACGGCTGCGGGGGCTGTGTCCGCGTTACGCTCGGAACTGCTGAGCATACAAAGCGACTGTTGCAGGCTTTGCGCGAGACTCTGACAGAGATTCAATCTAAAAAGGTGGCCTCCACATGAGACGAGCCACGATTCAACGAACTACCAAGGAAACCGACATCATTGCCGCCCTGATTATTGATGGCCGGGGCCGTTACAAGGTCTCCACTGGAATCCGGTTCTTCGACCACATGCTCGAACTTTTCGCTCATCACGGCGGCTTCGATCTTCAGCTCAACGTAAAAGGCGATCTCGATGTGGATCAGCATCACACCGTAGAGGACGTCGGCATTGTGCTTGGGCAACTGTTCGATAAAGCGCTGGGCACCAAACGAGGCATTCTGCGCGCAGGCTATTTTGTGATGCCGATGGATGAAACGTTAGGGCTTGCCGCCGTCGACTTTTGCGGACGGACATCCACTACGGTGGATACGAAAGTTCGCGTCCGGCTCGTGGGCGATTTGCAAACGGAGTTGGTACACGACTTTTTCGACGGCTTTGCGCGAGGTGCTCGCGCCAGCGTGCACGCCCGCGTGCTCTATGGCCGTTCAAACCATCACAAGATTGAATCGTTGTTCAAAGCGTTTGCCCGCGCTCTGCGTGCCGCGTGCTGGCGCGATCGCCGCATGGCGCGGTTGCTGCCCAGCACTAAAGGATTGCTCGAATGATCGCAGTGATCGATTATCGCGCGGGAAATATCACTTCGGTGAAAAAGGCACTAGATCATCTCCACGCGGATGCCGTCGTGACTCGCGATCCGAATGTGGCGGCCCTGGCGGACAAAATTATTTTGCCGGGTGTTGGCCACTTTTCGGCCACCGCCATTCTGGAACAAGATGGGTTGCGTGACGCAATTCTGCGCAGAATTGAAAAAGGAGTGCCCTTTCTCGGCGTCTGCGTCGGAATGCAGTGGATGTTTGACTCCAGCGCGGAAGCGCCAGGAACGCCGGGCCTGGGATTATTTTCGGGGTCATGCGGCCGCTTTGCGGACAGCGTGAAATCTCCGCATGTGGGTTGGAATTCGTTGACCTGTCGTGGGGGCTCACGCTTGCTACGAGGCATTCCGTCAGGGTCTTTCGTATATTTCACTCACTCTTACTCCGCTCCAGTTGTGCAAGCTACCGCTGCGAGTTGCGAATACGGGGGCGAGTTTTCCGCTGCCGTTGAACAGGACAATTTGTTCGGAGTGCAGTTTCATCCCGAAAAATCGGGAGAGTTAGGGTTGAGGCTCCTGGCGAACTTTTGCGACCTGCCATGCTGACCAAACGAATCATAGCCTGCTTAGACGTAAACGCTGGACGCGTCGTAAAGGGTGTGCAGTTCGAACAACTGCGTGACGCCGGCGATCCGGCCGAACTGGCTTCGGCTCATAGCCGGGCAGGCGCGGACGAAATAGTTCTGCTCGATATTTCCGCAACGCGGGAGAACCGCGCAACCCTGGCTGACACAGTTCGCAAGACCGCGCAACAATTATTTGTTCCGTTCGCGGTGGGCGGCGGCATTCGCTCTCTGGAAGACGCAATCGTGGTCTTCGAAGCGGGCGCCGACAAGGTGAGCATCAATTCCGCGGCACTCGCTGATCCCTCTCTGATCACGCGTATTGGCGAACGATATGGTTCACAGGCTGTAATCGTCGCCATCGACGCCAAGCGTATTAATGGGGAATGCCGATTCGAGGCTTACGTCGGTGGAGGCAGAAATGCTACTGGGCGGGATGCGGTAGCTTGGGCGCAGGAGGCCGAAGAGCGGGGCGCGGGCGAGATTTTACTCACGTCGATGGATCGAGATGGCACCGGCGCGGGTTTCGATTGCGAGTTGACGCGGGCGTGTTCCGAAGCTTTGCACATTCCGGTGATCGCATCCGGGGGTGGTGGAGACACGCAGAGCTTTGTTGATGTATTTGAGAATGGGAAAGCCGACGCAGCTCTTGCCGCTTCCATTTTTCATTTTGGGCTGCGCCAGCTCAGCGATCTCAAACGAGAACTGCAAAGCGCGGGAATCCCGGTGCGGTGGCCATGCTGATTCCGTCGATTGACCTGATGGCTGGAAAAATTGTTCAGCTGGTACAAGGCGAACGTAAGGCGCTCGAATTCGACGACTTCGAAGAATGGATTCATCGCTTCTCCGCGTTTCCTCTGGTTCAACTTATCGATTTGGATGCAGCCCTCGGTACCGGCCACAACCGCGCCCTGGTGGCCGAGTTTGCCCGGCGTCTTCCGTGTCAGGTAGGTGGGGGAATACGTTCGATCGAGACTGCTCAGCAAATGCTGTCGATCGGCGCGAAGCGTGTGATCTTTGGATCTTCGCTAATTCGTGATGGTCAGCCAAACGCCGCATTTGCCGAAGAGATTGCATACGCGATTGGAGCTGAGAAGTTGGTCTTCGCCATCGACTCCAAGCAGGGCCGCGTGGCCATCCACGGGTGGCGCCAACTCACGAACATCACGCCGCTTGAGATGATCCTATCGCTGGAACGCTGGTGCTCTACTTTTCTTTACACGCATATTGATACTGAAGGCCTGCTGCAGGGGTTTCCCCTGAACACAGCAACACAGTTGCGAGCCGCGACCAGCAAGCAACTGATTGTTGCAGGCGGCATTGCGACTTCAGAGCAAATTGATCAACTGGATGCTTTACAAATCGACGCGGTGGTGGGAATGGCAATATACACCGGCCGAATAACACTAGTGGGCGATTCAGTTCGGACAGAACCGACCTAGATCAGAAAGCAACGTAAGCTTCGCGGAACTATTGAAAACGATACCCAGGCTTGAGTTCACACCGATAAGCTCTGGCTTGGTCGGTATCAACTCTCACATGACAATCCGCCCAGCTTAAGAAAAGGTCCGGCCCGAGCGGAAAAACAATGGACTCTCCATTCACCTCCGCCTCAATACTAGGGCCTTCCGCCAAAGGCGGCAAACTGAAATTCAGCGCGCGGCCGAAAATCACGGGATACGACTCTCGCACAAGGTCGCTGACCATAGGATGGACGACCTCGGCCTCCATCAGGAACGTTGTGGTGTCCGACCAGTTCCGCACCGACACATTCACTCTCCGACCGCCTCGCGAAAGATCTTCGAATTCAACCTTTGAAAAGGGGCACGGGCCGGCGATGCAAGAAACTCTGGCATTGCGAAACTGATTTCCCTCGCCCGCGTCGAGCGATGCAGAGGCCAGCGCCGCTTTCCATTTTCCGTCGGGCGAGCAGGGATGATGTCCCTTGCAAAGCACATTGCCAGTATTCACGACTTCGAACGTCTTGACCGCGCTGCCGACGTCAGCTTCTGTCGTGGCTTTTACCGAATACCGTACTCGCACATTCGATATCCCGATGTCGGGGTGGCCAACGCTAACGTGAGCAGCACGATGAAGAGGCACCATGCGAGCGATGTAAATCTCGTCTGAAACAAATTCGTTTAAGTCGAGTGGCTTGTAATCTGGATGGCGGAATCGCAGCATCAGTGGCTGGCGGCGCCTAAGTCCACGGCGTAGCGTGAGAGTGAAAAAGCCAGAAGCATCAGATTTGCTACTGCTCACCGCCGAACCGTCGGTTCCGGTTATTTGAACGTCTGCAATCGGTAACTGCTTTTGCGGATCATCATCCGCACTCAGGACGGCGCCTCTGATGGTTATTGGTTGCGCCCGGTGAATAGCTATCGATATTGCAGCCACCCCACCTGCGATGGTTGCAATTGTAAAGGCCCAAATTGCAACCTTTCGTTTCCAGATCATGCGGTCCCCACCGTCAGTATTCTATGACACTAATCCCGCGTACTTGGATATTGCATACCGAATATAGGTACGAGTTATGCACAAAATACTCTTGCTTCTTCTGGTTCCCAATCTACACTGCGGCGGAAATCGTCTAAAATTGACCTAGTGCGCCGGAAAGACGAGAACAATCCCACAGACAAAAATGTGTCGCGCCGGGATCTGCTGAGGCAGATGGGCCGCTTGGGTATATGTCTGCCGTTTGCAGGAAGCCTTGGTCCGCTCTTGTCCGCGACGCCGCAACAACATCTTGAGGCAGCGCGCCCTCCCGTTCCAACATACCTTTCGCAGGCCGATGACGATCTGCTGGAAGAATTAGAGAAGGCAAATTTCCTTTATTTCTGGGAACAAGCCAACCCTCAAACCGGGATGGTGAAAGACCGTTGCAATGTGCGCACGAATGACAACGGAGTCGTCGGAAGTATCGCGGCAACGGGTTACGGGCTGACCGCGCTCTGCATTGGGGAAAAGCGCGGATATATTTCTCTTGCTGAAGCGCGCGAACGAGTTGTGGCCTGTTTACGCTTCTTGTGGAAACGATTGCCCACTCATAGAGGATTTTTCTATCACTTCGCCAGTCTGACTAACGGTGAACGATTGTGGGACTCCGAGGTGTCTTCGGTCGATACGGCCATCCTCCTGTGCGGGATTCTTACTTGCCGGCAGCACTTCCAACATTCAGAAATCAGTCTTCTGGCATACGAAATTTTTAATCGTGTGGATTGGACCTGGCTTTCCGAGGACACTTCTTTATTGCCTCATGGATGGACTCCAGAAATTGGTTTTCTGCCGTACCGCTGGGACTATTACAGCGAGCTGATGATGATGTACTTGCTGGGATTGGGATCGGCTGCTTACCCACTGCGCGTGGAAACCTGGAATGCCTGGAAGCGAACCACTTTTGAATATGATGGCCTGCGGTACATTGGTTCGTTTGCACCGTTGTTCGTGCATCAATATTCGCAGGCTTGGTTCGATTTTCGGGGCAAACACGATAAATATGCGAATTATTTTAAGAACTCGGGAATCGCTACCGACGTGCATCGCCGCTTCTGTTTAGAACTGTCAAAGCAATTCCCGGATTACAGCGATGATCTTTGGGGCATCACGGCATCGGATTCGCAAAAAGGCTACGTCATTTGGGGCGGTCCGCCATCAACAGGACCAATCGATGGAACGGTTGTGCCCAGTGCGTCCGCAGGGTCGTTGCCTTTTTTGCCGCAGCCGGTGATGCGTGTGTTGCAAAACATAAAAAGTCATTACGGAGGGGCCTGGTGCCGTTACGGGTTTGTGAATGCGTTCAATCCATTGAAGAACTGGTACGACACTGATGTGATTGGAATCGACACCGGCATCACTATGATAATGGCCGAAAATGCGCGTACCGGATTTGTCTGGGAGACATTCATGAAGAACCAGGAAGCGAAACGGGGGATGGAACGCGCGGGGTTCAAACCAGATGAATCCTGAGCATAAGCCTCAGTTCTGCGCTATTTCAGTTCGATCAGCGCCAAACCTTGCGCGGGAATCGTAATCGTCAGTTCGTCATGTTTCAGCTTGGTGCTCTCCGGCGCTGGTAGCTCGGCTGCCCGGCGTAAATCTTTAATCTGCAATTGTGTAGGGTAGCGCGGCGAACCCATCTTTTCGTAGGTGGGTCGAACATCTCCGTGTTCGTGGTCCACGCGGGAAATAAGAACATGTCGTGGGCGCGCATTCTGGAAACGCAGAGTGACCGTTTTCGAAAGCTCTTTTTCCGCTCCCGGCGGAGCATAGTTCCACAGCGCGAGAACCATCGTGCCATCCTGTTTACGAGTAAGTAGAGCGGAATCGGAATCGAGCGCTATGCGCTGGTTTCCCAGTTTATGCAGGAGTGCGAACGCATTGTATGCCGGCTTCGGAATGCTGTCTTCGGCAATCAATCCGTAGCCGCCGTAAAAAGGCGTTTTCACCACGCCCTGCTCCTCAAACACGTCGGAGAAGGTCCAATAACTCATACTGCTGACGAGGCCATCACACTGACGAATGGTATCGGCCATCCAAGGACCCATGTAAGTCGAGTCGGTGACCTCGGGTTCATTCTTATAACTCGCATTGAACTCGCTCCAGATCAAAGGCAAACTAGGCGCGCTCGAAGCTGCGATCTGGTTGTGAACCTTGCTCACCGCCCGGCAAACCATTTTATCGCGCGGGATATTTTCCTGGGTTCCGAATACGTCCTGGGCGGAATCGTTCGCGTAGACGTGGGTCGACGCAAAGTCCATAGGGATTTTGTTTTCCGCGCAATGTTTAATAAAAGCATCGACCCAAGCGGCTTGTGCTGTAGCCGGGCCTCCGACTCGCAGCCGCTGATTCACGCGCTTGATTGACTGCGCCGTGTGATCGTAAAGCTCCCAGTAGCTGGCCTGCTTTGGCTCACCGCCCCAAAAATCAAGATTAGGTTCGTTCCACACTTCAAAGTACCACTGCGCGACTTCGTCGATGCCGTAGCGTTCGACCAGATGTTTGGTGAATGCAGCGACAAGGTCATCCCACTTGCCCCAGTCCTTAGGCGGAGAGACGTTCGGCCTATACCAGAAAACGTGCAGGAGGTTGTGAGCCGCTAACTTCTGCGGCATAAAGCTCAGCTCGATAAATGGCTTTACACCGTTTGCCAGCAGGCCGTCGTAAATCTGATCGACGTAGGAAAAGTTGTATACCGGATGTCCCTGGCCATCCTCATCGTACACGCCAACTTCATCGTGAAGAATTGCGTGGAAGCGAACATACTCGAAGTCCGTGATCCGCTTTACGTCGCGCAAGTCCTGACGATAGCTATCCCGGAGGGAAAGCACGGCCCGTCCCGAGCCGAACATCTGCTCCCAGAAATGCGGGAAGGGATGGGAAGGAGCGTTCGCGTCAACGCCGATTGCAACCGGTTGCGGATTGTTCTGGGCATTCCCGGGCGGAACGGTCAGAGCAGAGACCGTCACGAAAATTAGAAATGTTCGGAATGTATCAATTTTCCGCATTGAACGTGGCGGCAGCCTCGGTCACATTGACCGAATGCTGGATCCGGCCAAAGCTGGCTTCATGCGGCGCTGGCGCCATAATTCCTGCGCGTGGGGCGGCCGTGGGCAACCGGTTTCTCGTGCAGCAAAAGTTCGGTGGCTTGCACGCGCGGATCGCTGTGGAACCATCGTTGTATAACCCCATCGTCAAGGAAATTAGCGATCGAGAGCAAGCTCATACCCTGATGATGAGCCATCCAGCAGCGTACCAGTTCGTAGCGATGAAGCCGCGAGCGTCGCCTGGCGGGCGTGAAGTCAGCGGCCTCATAAAAGCCATACGAACCTAACCACCCTTCGCGACTCATACGGTGCAGGTTCTTCAGCGCCTCGGACGCACACACATGCAACGCGAGCACCGATGAGTACGGGGAGATAACCAGCGAATTCAATTCGCCCTTGCTAAGCGCAAGTTGCGGCACACCGAACGCATAATACTGATAGTTACCAGCCTCGTCAGTCCTGAAATAAGCCGACTCCGAAATGCCCCATGGGATTCCGCGATTTTCTACATATGCCTGTTGCGTCCGAACAGCCGCCCGGGAAGATCGCTCAAGAAGCGTGTTTGGATAGGTGCGCATCCATAGCAGCGGCATCAGGTACTCGAACATCGTTCCGGTCCACGAGAGCAAGATGGGATGCCCATGTTCCAAAGCGTGCGGCCGGCCCAGCAAAAACCAGGTTTCTTGTCGTATATCGTCTTTGGCGATGGCTACAAACGCAGCGATGCGCGATTCCGTGGCCAACAGATCGTAACAGGCCGAATGCACCTGCTGAGATTTAACATCGAACCCAATCGACAAGAGCTTGCGCTGGTTCAAAAGAAAGCGAAAATCCATTTCATCCGCGAGCTTGCCGGCGTTTTTGGCAATCTTCCGCAGATCCTGAATCAGCCCGAGGGCATTGGCACGAGCGGCCGGGAGCAGCGCTTCAAGGCGTTGATGAAGAAATTCTTGTTCATCATTCGAGCGGATAGCCGTCCGCAGGCGCACGGAAAGAGCGTCAATAAAATCGGGCATTCGCTCGAGCGCAGGAAGATCGCGCGCCGAATTGGGGTTGATCGCGGGATCATCCCACAATGAGGCGAACTCCGGCAGCAGCCAGGGAGCGTAAGAGCTAACTGTTTGCTTGACGTTCTCAAGCCGCGAACGTAGCTGTTCAGAAAACCATTGAGCATCTTTCGAATGCTTTGATTTAGGGGGTTGCGGATGGACTTGATCAACAATCGTATCGGCGCCGTTCAGCAAATAAGGCAACCACTTCCTGCCCTTGATCTCTTTCTGAAAAGCAGAAAATCGCTTTCGCGACAATGCACGTACGTCGACCAGCATGCGAAGATGATCCAGGAAGCCTTCTGACGCACTGGTTTGCAAAAGTGGCCGCTCGAGCAGATCCAAACACCCTTGCTGAAGAGTCCACAGCGAAGCCACTAAGTTTCCGCTATCGACCGCAGAGACGATTTGCGGTTCCAGCGGCGCGAGTGAACGAGTGTCGTACCAGTTGAGCAAGTGGCCGCGATACCGTTGCAGCTTGGATACCGTGGCCAGAGACCGTAGAGTCTGCTGCGCGAATTCGGGGATTGTGAGGTAGCCGAACTCGCACGCCACCTGTCTCGCGTTCAGCAGGAATCCAAGGTTGGTAGGCGAAATGCGCGGCGCAATGGCAGGAGGCTCTTCCTGCACGTTATCCGGTATAAGCCAATTGTGTTCTTCGGTGCTGAATTCAGCGAAGTATCGCCAAGTGTGGAGCGCGGCACGGCGAAGCAACCGTTCATCCTTCGCAGGCACTGCGCTGCGCACCGGCCGGGGCGGCCGGTTTAGCCATTGCGATAACAGTTTACTGCTGGCCCACAGCAGCAGAATGGGCAGTGCCGCGGGCAGTGCACTGCGCCGGGCAAACCACACCAGCAGCCCTAATCCGAGAGCCAGGGCAGGCGTCCAATCCAGATAGGCGTCGAGCCAAGTGCGTTTGTGACCGCCAATTTCCGCCTGCGCCGCTGTTTCCCATTGCAAAAGCCGTTGCTGTGTAACCATGCGCCGAACCAGCGTGCGCACTACCGCATCCAGTGAAATTAACATCTGGTGCGCGAGAAACGTCAGCATCAGGAAAACGTTAATATTTGACGCGACGAGTGCATCCAAGGCGTCTCGAGCAATTGCCGGCTTGCGTAAAACTGCGGCGCGAATTAACTCCAATAGGCATTCGAACCAACTGGGAGCAAACAGGATGGCGACCGTCGCTAGAGTCCACAAGACCGGCGAGCCCGGCAGCACGGTCCATCCCAGCACGAATAATACGAAAATAGCCGGCTCGACCAGACTCCGCCGCAAGTTGTCGAGAATCTTCCACTGAGCGCCGATCGAAATCGGGTTGACCACACGCTGGCCCGATTCGTCGGGAACTCGCGGCAGCAGCCATCCGGCGATCTGCCAATCACCGCGCAGCCAGCGATGTTTGCGGCGATTGTAGGCGCTGTAGTGCGAAGGATAATCTTCGATCACTTCAATATCGCTGGCCAAACCTGCGCGCGCATAAGCGCCTTCAATGAGATCGTGGCTCAACAGAGCATTGCGCGGGAAACGGCGGTCGAGCACCTGCCGCACGGTATCGACTTCGTAAATTCCTTTTCCTGCAAAGATGCCTTCGCCATAAAGATCCTGATAGACATCCGAAACCGCGCGCGTATAAATATCGAACCCGGTCTCCCCTGAATAAATACTTGCCAGCCGCGAACGGCCCGAACTTTGAACGCTCACTCCGACACGCGGCTGCAGGATGCCATAACCCGCGACCACAATATTCTTTTCCGCGTCGACGATTGCCTGGTTCAGCGGATGCGCAATTGCTCCAATCATGCGTTGAGCCGAGCCGCGCGGCAGATCGGTGTCGGAATCGAGCGTGATTACGAAACGAATTTGCGTCAGGATCGAGAGATTGCCAATTTTGACTGGGAAGCTGTCGTATTGCTGACGAAGCAGCCGATTCAGGTCCATCAGCTTGCCACGCTTGCGCTCCCACCCCATCCAAACTTTTTCTCGCGGATTGTAGACGCGATGCCGGTGCAGCATAAGGAACGATCCCATGCCATGCCCGGCATACTTCTCGTTCAATCCTTCGATCAATTCCGCACAGAGATCCACCAATGGATCGCCTTCACGCGGCTCGGAGCGCGAATCCGGGAGGTCCGTCAAAAGCGCAAAATGCAGATTGCGATCGTGGTTGCCGAGGAAGCGCACCTCAACGTCATCGACCAACCTGCGTACCTGCTCCTCATCAAGCAGCA